>Ga0256405_10001452_pt1 | contig 64264 bp, 58 predicted proteins | sample RumenRJG_02DNA_FD_189096 | JGI IMG/M metagenome (GOLD analysis project Ga0256405, IMG submission 189096) | Bovine rumen microbial communities from Lethbridge, Alberta, Canada - RJG_02 | ecosystem: Host-associated > Mammals > Digestive system > Stomach > Rumen | place: Canada: Alberta... | reverse complement strand
TATTGATACCTTATTAGGTCCTTTGGAGAATCAGAGGGGCGACTTTGTTTGTATAGCTGCAGGTTATACAAAAGAGATGATGGAACGCTTCGTTCCTGCCAATCCTGGTATAGACAGACGTTTCGACAAAAAGATTACGTTCCATGACTACACTGCCACTCAGTTGCATGACATCTTTATGGGCATGTTGAAGAAGAAAGGATATACACTGTCCGATGAGGCAGCTCATCGACTACCTCAATTTTTCCAAAGCATGTATAATCGCCGTACTGCCAATTTCGGTAATGCAGGTGTGGTTCGCAATACCTTGCAGGATGCTATTGATAATTATTCTAAACGGATCATAGAGCAACAGCTGCCTGACGACCATGTCCTAACCCCCTCAGATATTGAAGGCGAAGAAGCAACCAAGAAGATTGATATCAACGAGATGATGGCTTCACTCGACAAAGACTTTATTGGTATGGGCAATGTCAAACAGCTAATGAAGGGAATTGCCGACGAGAAGAACTTCATAGAGCTGCAACTGAGTATGGGTATTGACCCGAATAATTCGTTGATAGGATTGAACATTGTGCTTGAAGGTAATCCTGGTACTGGCAAGACGACGGTGGCTCGGACTATTGGTAAAATGCTCTATGCCATGAATGTGTTACCATCCGACCGTTTCGTAGAACGTCAGCGCGATGATATTATTGGTGCCTTGATTGATTCCGGTGCTGAGAATATGAACAAAGCGTTTGATTTAGCGATGGGAGGCACCCTTTTCATTGACGAAGCTTATCGATTGGCACCACGGGGTAGTGCAGATGCAGAAGGTCGTAAGGCCATTGATACGCTCATGCGTCGTATGCATGACGATCGTGGCAAACTCTGCGTCATCTTAGCAGGATATAAGAAGGATATGGACTATCTGATGAATATCAACGAGGGCTTTAAAAGCCGCATCAATCATACATTGGTTTTGAACGACTACTCTCTCGAAGAATTGGCTGACATTTTCTGTCTGAAGGCTACTAAGCAGAAAAATCCCTATCGCTTTGGTGATGGTGCTAAGCAAGCTCTGCTCGACAAAATAGAAGATATGCTGAAAAAGAGAACAGAGAACTGGGGTAATGCCCGTGAGATGGAAAACCTTTTTAAAGCTGTCACCAAGCGAACTGCTGCCCGTCTGCAACGGATGCAGCGTGAGGGTACCCTGACAAAGGAGGATTTCTTCACCTTCGTGCCAGATGATTTTTATTTTTAAAGATTGAAAAGATATGAAACAGTGCCCACATTGTAAATCCGAGATACTCGACGACAGTCTCTACTGCGACCGCTGCGGTCAGCACCTAATGATCTGTGCCGACTGTGGAACCTATGCACGTGGGAAATTCTGTCCCAACTGCGGTGGTAAACATATTATCGACCCGTTTGAATATGAACAGCGCCAAAAAGCTGCTCCAGAGCCTGAAACAAAGCCAGACCCCATACCTGATGCGTCAAATCAGGAAAAGCATACTGCAACACTAACTTCTGCAGATGGTAGTATCACTTTGCATATCGACGATTCTGCCGAATATATCATCGGTCGCAAGTCGGCCCAATTTGGCAGGCAATTGGCAGGATGTGCCCGTATATCGCGTAGTCATGCCGCCATCAAGTGGGATGAGGAAGATGGGAGATGGTTGCTGGTGGATCTCCATTCTACGCATGGTACGAGGATTAATCAGTCGAAGATAGACAGTGATACTTATTATTATGTAGACGATGGCGACACCCTCTGTTTTGCCAACTATGAATTTTACTTTGCGGATACAGGAGCCCAGACGGAATCTTCGGTCGATTACAATGATGCCGAAAGTTGCAAGGCTGCTGCTGCCCGTGGAGATGCAAAAGCCATGGTCAATCTTGGGGCCTCCTATCTCTACGGCCTGAGTGGTCTGGAAATAGATAAGGCTGAAGCTATTAAATGGTTGAAGAAGGCCGTCGGACTTGGAGAAACAGAGGCTTATTACTTTCTTGGTACGGTCTATTCTGATGATGAAGATCCTGAATACTATGACACCGACGAAGCGATGAAGTGGTATCAGAAGGGAGCTGAAGAAGATGATGGTGACTGCATGTATTGTATTGGAGACCTTTTCGAGGGAGAGGAAGACTATGATACTGCCGTTCAGTGGTATCGTAAGTCGATGTATGCAGGGAGTGGTTATGGCTGTTATCGCCTTGCGCAGATGTATCATGAAGGCTTTGGCGTCGAAAAAGACGAAGACAGATGCATCAAGATAATGCGTAAAGCCTCGGAATTAGGTGAGTCCTTAGCAGACGAATGGTTAGAAAAAAATACATAAACGATATGAAGAAGTTATTTGCGGTTTTATTATTGTTGCTAATTGGCATGGCTGCTCATGCAGCTGAAGTCTATGTGGTGAAAGGCAAGAACGTGAATATGCGTGCCAAGCCCAGTGGCAGCGCAAAGAAAGTCGGGTCGCTCTATCAGGGACAGTCTGTCAAGGTCGATACCGTTATTGGCGATTGGGCAACGTGTTTAAATGAAGGTGGCGAGAAATACTATGTTTCCGCCAAACTCCTGCAGAAGAAGGCTGAGGCAAGAGCTGAGAAACAGGAGGAGCTAAACAAAGAGTATGGTGTTCCTCCCACTTGGACGCTTCAACAGAAAATCAGGAGAGTTCTTGCCAAAATAGGAATAGAGGTGAAACCGAATCCGTCGAAGGAACCCTTTATGTGGGCAATGGTTCTCCCTATGTTTGCCATCGCCATAGTGTTGTTGGCTTTCTTTATCATAAAATTAGTTGTTAACGAAAGCTGGGGATATCTCATTGCTGTATGGCTGTCGGTGATTGCAGCTGGAGTCATGAGTATGCTGGAGTTGTGGGGCATCATTATGTATGATGGTGACCCAGCCTGGTTCTGTGACATCTCAAGCAACGTGATGACCATTGTCTTCTGGTTGGTATTGATGGGTATTCTGGTCTATATGCAGGCCCATATTCTAATAAGAATAAACAGTCTGGGTGTCAATGTTTCTTCCGACGATGAGTTATGGGATTTCCTAGGTCCTGTCAGTACCTATGTCTGTGCCGGTCTCTATTTGCTATTCTATCTGTTCCTCAGTTGGTTGCAGCCATTTGTAGTACTACTTTTCCTAATTTGCCAGGTCGTACATCTCATCTTACAGTTCATAAGGTTGGAGAATAAGAGTGTTATGTGGATGGCTCTATTTTGTATAGAATCACTTTTCTATATTTTGATTGCCGTGTCAACCTTCCTGTTAATCATCATGACAATTGCTCACATCGTCTATCTTGCGACCAATGTTAGTATCTGGTGGTATTTAGGCGCATTACTCGTGCTTGGCGGAGGTGGCGGTGGAAAATACCTTGGTCAAGTTACAATCAATGGCATTACCTATGATGTCTATTCGAAATGAAATTGCATAGAAACAAATGGTCTATCAAAGTGCTGAATATAATTATGTAATAAAAAATGTCTAATTAAAATTTGAAAATTATGAATTCAATTTATCGTTTTTTAGCTAGTGGGTTTGGTACTGGGTTTACAATGGCTAAAGCTATTGGCTGGACAATTATCATTTGCCTGTTTGGCGTATGGCTTATCTATTGGATTATCACGAAGATAATAGCACTGTGTACTTCCAAAAAGGAAGTTGCTGAATAGGTTTGGCTAGTGTAAAACAGAAAGCTGGAGGCAAACAGCCTTCGGCTTTATGTTTTTAGTTTGCCACGGATGGTATTGATAATAATAAAACGTTGATATTTTCTGATGGTATGTCGGCATTTTCGTCTTTAAAATATAATCGTGAATTAATTATAAAATTATGGTAATAGAAGAACTTATCAAAACAAAAGAACTGAGGGACATTGACCTTGGAGGCCAAACACTGGAGTCCGTGAATTTCAGTGGATGTACTCTCGTTAACGTGAACTTTAAAGATGCCATATTAAGGCATTGTAGTTTTGAAGAGGCAACACTGGAAAACTGTGATTTCGACCATAGCGGCAAGACAGAAGAGCTTACACTTCAGAGTGTCTCGTTTCGTAAAGCGACGCTCACGAGTTGCTGCTTCCGTTATGCTAACATCTCATGGAGCGATTTCCGTTATTCTCGCATCGACAGTGCGACATTCGAGGACTCTATCGTAGATTTTTGCGACTTCTACAGAGCCTTCTTTGAGGGCGTCGTACTCTTTAAGCACTCTGCTTTCAGCAACTGTAGCTTTTTTAATGCCTATTTTGGCGACGGTGCCAATATCCGCAGGGAAAACCTTTACAAGGGACGTATCCTCCAGCAGGACAAAGACGACTATACAAAATTCCTTGTTGATTGGCATAGCTTCGGCACTGGTGTCCGTACCAACGACCAGAGTAAGGTTTCTGACTGGAGTCCTGCAGAAGCAGTGAAGGCCCGTTGGGCAGATGCGGAAGACATCTACAAGACGCTCAATGGATTATGGGCAGGCAAAGGCTATATCGCTGATGCCAACTGGGCCTATGTACAAGGTCGTCGCATGGAACGTCATAGGATGGTTGCCGATTACGATAATCCTGAACTGACGTTCTGGACCAAAGTTAAGAACACATGGAGCATCTGCACGAACTATCTCTCCGACCTCCTCTTTGGCTATGGCGAGAGTATGACCAAGATGATTCTTACCTATATCTTTACCGTGTTCCTCTTTGCGTTGTTCTTTAAAGCCCAAGTATCACCTTTGGAATATCTGGAGGCTCTTGGAATAAGTCTGAAGAACATGGCAGGAATGGACTCTGATATACTGAGGGAGGTCTCGCCTATTGTGGATATGCTCAACCTGATGCAGACCACTATCGGTATCCTTCTCACCGGTATCTTCGGTTTCATTCTCGGCAACAAAATCAGAAATCAATAACAAGTTTTTGTATTAAGTTACAGATTTACGTATGAATTTCAAATATATAAAACGTTATGGTTTGTTGGCTTTAGCAATAGCGGCTATTCATATATTGGCAACAAATTATTCGAATCGTTCTGTTCCAGAGGATTCACCTCAGGTTGTATTGAAAAAGAATGCATCCATGTATTTTGCGTGGGATGAAAACAACAAGACAAGAATACCTCTGAAAGCTGGTGATAGTTTGAAAGTCATTTGTTCTATTGATAGACATAATGACAGTCTTTTCTATTGGGCAGAAACTCTGGAAGGACAGCGTGGTATCGTTCTTCAAAGTGAGATTGACAATGATTTGGCAGTTGTCAGTAAAAAATCGGATAAGATACCTGGCGATACCGTTGTGGTTGGTAAGGAGGCAGGCTACCATCTCTATACCGTGAAGACCAAAGAAGGAAAGCATTATTCGATACCTCAAGATGACTACACTTACCTTACCGCCAACAGGTTACCGAATCATGCCAGAAAATATGAAATGGGGGTTATTCATATGACACAAAGCCGTTTTGAAAGCTTGTGCGCGGATAAGACACCAGCCGAACTGGACGAGCAGTGGGATCTTGCGGAGTTTGTATGTCATACCGATTCAGGACAACTGATGCGTTTTCAAGTGGCAGTCCTAAAAGATGATGGCTATTTTTATCGCCCCGTTGTTACATTCTCAAACGATTCCTTGACGAGCATTGCCTGGGGTGAGCCGTTATCGCTTCATACATCGAATCATTTGGTTTTTAAATATCTTCCAGGTTCTCACCTTATACTTACTGCCGGACATAAATTGATTGATGGGTTCTATTATACATCTCCATTTTTTTATGATTCTCTACCATGGTATTTTAAACTTCTTGTTAATATACTTCGTCTTGTGATAGTACTGATATGGTTATTATGTACACACCTCATGATTCCCTTCATAGTGATTAGTCTGATAGCCATGCGAAAGCCACTATATTTCATGACCAACGAAGTCTTGAAGTGGTTCTCTATAATCATGTTTGGTATCAGTATATATGTGTGGTTTGTTCTGGTTTCTGCAACTGGCTTTCATTGGATCGTCTTTACGCTACTCATGGCTTTAGTGTTACGTATTTATTGGTATCCTTTGCTTGTCAAGGATGTCATTTCCAAACGTTGCCCTCATTGCCGAACGCTTGATAACTTTTTTGTTAACAACACAGAAGTGTTATTTTATAGTGATTACACACAAAAGGCAAGTGAAGTCAAAGAGACTCTTATGAAGAAAATAATAACACGTACAACCATATTAAAAGATTCTAGTGGAAATGTAAAGGATCAATCTGTATCACAATTCGCGGAATATACCCATTTATACCAAGACTATTTGGATACTTATCGTATTGAAAAACTTGAAGATACGCGTAAGTGTAGGATTTGTGATGGTGAATGGAAGTTCCGATATGTGCAAACAAAACTGATAAATAGGGAGGGTATAGGAACCCATATTGGAACGAGTTATAATAGTGATAAATAGTTAGTATGAAACGAACGACGAAACTACATGGTTGGCTGCTGAAGTTCGACCGGATATTCTCGGAGAGTGTATGGCAGCAGATATTGGTTCTGATCGGTATCTTCTTGGTGGCATTGGTCATCGGGTGGATAGTGTGCTCACAACTTACCTTTGGAGAGAGTGCTCAAAACCTGACGTTCTGGGAGTGGGCGTTGTATATCCTGATTGATGGCAATGCACTCAACACCCTTTACATGGATGATTTCCCTGAAGGGGGACGAAGGTGGGTCATGCTGTTTGTCACACTGGGTTCTCTTTTAGGTGTCATTCTCTTTGGGGGCATGCTGATCTCTATCTTTACCAATATGTTGGAGCGTCGTATAGAGAATTACCGGTCAGGTAAGAAAACTTATCTCATTTCTGGTCATACGGTGATTCTTGGCTATGATGAAATCGTACCGTCAATCATCAGGCAGGTTTGTGAAAGTGATGATCAGATGTATGTTCTGCTGCAGAGTTCATTGCCCAGTGAGGAACTGCGGGAAAAGCTACAGGTGTCGATAGCACAGGAATATGATGAGCGTATCATCATCAAGAATGGACATCGTACCTCTTTACAAGACTTGCTAGGACTCCGTCTGGCTAAAGCCTGTAACATCTATGTAGTTGGAGACCGCACAACGGAGAATCATGATGCAATGAATATCGAATGTCTTGATAAGATCGCCGAATTGTTGGATCAGGCAGGCGGTGAACATCCTGATACCGTCACCGCATTCTTTGAGGATGCAGAAACCTATGCTGCCATGCAGGTGACAGACTTATTCGAGAACTTAAGGCAAATCGGTGTGGAGTTTGTGCCTTTCAATTTCTATGTCGATTGGGCCAAGCAGATGTTCGTTGATTGCAACTATACTGATCATGGTGTAACTCATAATTATCCTCATTTGGATCGTAACGGTATCACGCCTGACGATAATCGTCATATCCATCTTGTTATTGTGGGGACTTCCACGTTTGGAATCACACTGGCTGTCGAAGCAGCCAAAATGTTGCACTTCCCCAATTTTGACGGTAAGAACCATAAGACGGTCATTACCTTTATTGATCAGAATGCCGATACGGAAAGCCAGGTCTTCATCAGTCGGTATCGTCATTTCTTCGAAGTGGAGTCTTATCGTTATGAAGATGAGTTGATACCTGCCACAAAGTTCAGTGGCAAAGATGCGGATTTCCTTGATGTGGAATTTGGTTTCGTCAAAGGTGACATCTATTCGCCTGAGATTCAGAAGCAGATAACCCAATGGGCTACAGATGACAAACAATTGTTATCACTTGTACTTGCCATGTCTGATTCTCGTCAGAATATATCTGTTGCCATGAGTCTGCCTGATGAGATCTATGAGTCATGTGTACCTGTCTTTGTTCGTCAAAACACGTCCAGCAAGTTCCTATCAAAGCTTCAGGAAATATCTGCTGCTCATCAATATGAGAAGATGATGATAGGTGCTGATGGGCAGATTGTATCTTCAAAACCAGTCAGTAGGTATGCCAACATCTATCCTTTTGGTATGACAGATATTGTCTTCGATGTTCAGAAGCGTACCCAACTGATGGCAGAGTGTATCAACTATCTGTACCATCTTTATTTCAACACAACAAAAGTTGCTGATGATGGTCTGGAGGGGATGATGAAGTACGATCGTCAGCAAGTGCTTCAGGAGGCTCATGAGTTGTGGAAGAAGTGTAAGGAGTCAGACCAATGGTCTAGCCTTTATGGTGCCTATAACATTCCTTTTAGAGTGCGGACCTTTGAGGCTATGGGCATTAACGACCTGTTGCATCTGGATCATGACCTTGTAGAGCGTATGGGTATTGTTGAACATAACCGCTGGACGGTTGAGAAACTGCTGATGGGATTCCGAAAGCCATTGCCACATGAAGACTCCTACAATCTGAAGGCCGATTCCAAAACTGTAATCGACTTTAAGAAGAATAACAATAAACGTCATTTTATTCATAGTGACATTCGACCATACGATCAGTTGGATAGCATTCAGGAAATCGACAAGGAGATTGTTCGTTTCATCCCTTGGTTCCTTAAGATGGTTGACTAGAAAAGTTACTAATCATTCCTTACAACAAATCATGCTCTTTGGTGCCTGGTGTAAATGTGACGACAAACATGCAAAAAAGAAACGTATGCCAACGCTGTTGATAACCAGTTAAACCGTGTTCTGAGGATGGCCTTCGGCGAAGGCCTTGACATTTCTAATGGCTACACTGAGCAGGCGGACGCGGGCTTCGTATGTTGCCCATGCAATGTGGGGAGTGAAGAAAGCGTTGGGCTGACAGAGTAGGGGATTGTCGGCCTTGGGCGGCTCTTCGGTCAGTACGTCGGCACAATAGGCGGCAAGGGCTCCCTTCTGCAAGGCATCGGCAACATCAGCATCGTTAACGAGTGGTCCACGGCCTGTGTTAATCAGTACGGCAGTGGACTTCATTTGCTGAAGGGTACGGGCGTTGATCAGGTGGCGCGTACTGTCTGTGAGTGGACAGTGTAGCGAGAGCACGTCGGACGTCGCCAGTAATTCTGTCATATCGACCTTCTGAATACCGGCAGGCAAGGCATCAGCCGACTTGCTGGTGAAAGCCTTGACCTTCATGCCGAAGGCCAAGGCTATCTGTGCCACTCGCAGACCGATATTACCTAATCCCACGATACCAAATGTTTTGCCAGCCAGCTCGGTCAGTGGGGTGTCCCAATAGCAGAAGTCGGGGTTGGAACACCAACGGCCGTTGCGAATCTGCAGCGCATAATGCTCCGTATGGTTCACGACCGTCAGCAGATGAGAGAACACCATCTGTGCCACACTCTCCGTGCTGTAGGCAGGAACGTTGGTCACAGTGATACCTCGTTCGTGGGCTGCTTGCGTGTCAACCACGTTATAGCCCGTAGCCAGCACACCGATGTATTTCAGTTGTGGCAGTTGCTCTATTTCCCGTCTGCCGAGTATCACCTTATTGGTCAGCACGATATCAGCGTCGGCTGCTCTCGATACGGTATCCTCATGTTTCGTACGGTCATAAACAGTCAGTTCTCCTACTTCTTTCAGCCCGTCCCATGACAGGTCGCCGGGATTTGCCCCATAGCCGTCTAGTATGACAATTTTCATATTGGTATCTATCTTGATTATTTAATCAGGTCAACACTGCGCTTGAGGAACTTGTCGAGAGCTTCGCCCTTCAGCATACCATTCTGAAGCAGGGCAAGGTCAATCAATTGATGGACAATAGAGTTACCCTTGGCATAGTCGGCAAGAATCTGTTGCTTCTTGTCTTTCTGCTCCTGAACAGCCTTTTCGGTATTGGCCTTGTCGTCCTTCTCTTCCTGTGTGAGTTCGTCTGCCTTTTTCTTCTCCTGTTGCTGACGGATGGCTGCCAGGCGAGCCTCCTGTCCCTTGATTTCGCTCTCAACGGGCTTCAGGGCTTCCTCGGTAGATGATTTGCAGTCGTCGAGCACGCGCTTTACCAATGGGTGGTCGCTGTTGAGCACAAGATTCATCGTATCGGGCATCTGAGCATAGAAATTCATGCCAGGCTGGAAACGACTCATCTCCTTCATACGGCGCATATACTCATTTTGGGTCATCATGACAGGACGTGCATCGGCACCCAACGACTGTACTTCAACCATGAACTCAGTCTTCTCCATCTTAGGCATCTGAGAACGGAAGACGGATGACAAATTGGCAGATTCGTCGTCTGTCAGTGCTGACTTAGGTGCATCGTCCTTCACAATCAGGCGCTCAACAATATCGGCATCTACACGGGTAAAGCGGCTCTTCTCGAACTTCTGCTCCAACATCTGGATAGCAGGAACATCCAACTGGCCGTCGAGCAGCAATACGCTGTAGCCCTTATCCTTAGCAGCCTGTATGTAGCTGTACTGTTCCTCCTTATCGGTGGCATAGAGATAGACGAGCATGTCGTCCTTATCCTTCTGAGCGCCCTCAATCAGGGTCTTATACTCGTCGAAAGTGAAGTACTTGCCATCCGTGTCCTTCATCAGGGCGAAGTCCTTGGCGCGGTCGTAGAAGCTCTCTTCGCTCAGCATACCGTAGTTGATGAAGAGTTTCAAGTCGTCCCACTTCTCCTCATACTGTTTGCGGTCCTCCTTGAAGATGCTCTGCAGGCGGTCAGCCACTTTCTTCGTGATATACGTAGAAATCTTCTTAACATCACGGTCGCTCTGCAAGTAAGAACGGCTTACATTCAATGGGATATCCGGCGAATCAATGACACCATGCAACAGGGTGAGGAACTCAGGAACGATGCCCTCTACCTGATCGGTGACGAACACCTGATTGCAATAGAGCTGAATCTTATTGCGCTGCAGGTCGATGTTTGACTTGATGCGTGGGAAGTAGAGAATACCCGTCAGGTTGAAAGGATAGTCAACGTTCAGGTGAATCCAGAACATGGGCTCGTCGCTCATGGGATAGAGGGTGCGGTAGAACGACTTATAGTCTTCGTCCTTGAGGGCAGAGGGGGCTTTGGTCCACAGAGGCTCCACACTATTAATAATGTTGTCCTCGGCGGTGTCCACCATCTTCTTCTCATCGCTCGACCACTCCTGTTTCTTGCCGAAAGCTACGGGTACTGCCATGAACTTGCAGTATTTGTTGAGCAGTTCCTGAATCTTCTGTTTGTCGAGGAATTCCTTGCAATCGTCGTCGATATACAGGATGATATCCGAACCGCGGTCCTCCTTCTCTGCCTCGTCAATCTCATAGGCAGGACTGCCGTCGCAGCTCCATTTCACAGCCTTGGCACCGTCGCGATACGACTTGGTGATGATCTCTACCTTCTTCGATACCATGAACGAAGAGTAGAAACCCAGTCCGAAATGGCCGATGATATTGTTGGCATTATCCTTGTATTTCTCCAAGAAATCATTGACGCCAGAGAATGCTATCTGGTTGATATACTTGTCTATTTCCTCCTCGGTCATACCGATACCACGGTCGCTGATGGTAATAGTGCCCTTGTCGGTATCGAGTTTAACCTGCACAGCCAAGTCGCCCAGTTCGCCTTTGAACTCGCCCTGCTCTTTGAGGGTCTTCAGCTTCTGAGTGGCATCGACAGCATTACTTACCATTTCACGCAGGAAAATCTCATGATCGCTATAGAGAAACTTTTTGATAACGGGGAAGATGTTCTCGGTTGTAACCCCGATGTTACCTTTTTGCATAATTTCTATTGTTATTTTTATTATTGTTTGCCTTTTCTCTTGCAAATATCGTGCCATTTTTGTAATTTTGCAGCGCAAAAAGAAAAAACGACAATGAAAAGAAGATGGCATTGTAAACCAGGAGAACAGCCTACGGAGTTCGATAAACGTATCATGTATATGGAGAACAAAGGGGCTTTGGTTCCGACACGGGACCTGATTAAGACACCTGAACAGATAGAGGGCATCCGACGGGCTGGGGTAGTGAATACCGGAGTGTTGGATGCCGTGGAAAAGGAAATTCACGCAGGCATGTCAACGCTTGAGATTGACCAGATATGCCGTGACTATTGCGCAGAGCATGGAGCTATTCCTGCCTGCTTGAACTATGGAGGCGACGAGGAGACACCACCGTTCCCCATGTCCGTATGCACAAGCATCAATGAAGTGGTGTGTCATGGTATTCCTAAAGCCGACGACATCCTGCAGGAGGGTGACATCATCAATGTTGATTTCACCACGATACTCGACGGATACTATGCTGATGCCTCGCGCATGTTCATTATTGGAAAGACAACACCCGAGAAGGAACAGCTGGTGCGCGTCACTAAGGAATGCCTGGAGATAGGCATGGAAGCCGCTAAGCCCTGGGGCTTCGTGAACGAGATAGGTAAGGCGATTGAGAAACATGCCAGGAAATATCACTACGGTGTGGTGCGCGACCTCTGCGGTCATGGCGTAGGACTTCATTTCCACGAGGAACCGGAGGTCTGCCATTTTGCCCAGAAAACTAATGGCATGCTGTTGGTGCCTGGAATGGTGTTTACGATAGAGCCAATGATTAACATGGGAACCTGGAAGGTGTTTATAGATGCTGACGACCCCTATGGATGGGAGGTTATCAGTGAAGACGAAAAGCCTAGTGCCCAGTGGGAGCATACATTGCTGATGACCGAGCATGGCGTGGAAATCTTGACCAGATGATGACACCGAAACATCGAAATATCGACATGACGAACAATATATATATATTAGGTATAGAATCAAGTTGCGACGACACGTCTGCCGCAGTCCTCAAGGACGGTGTGCTGCTGTCGAACGTGACGGCATCGCAGGCTGTGCATGAAGCCTACGGTGGAGTGGTGCCTGAACTGGCATCACGTGCCCATCAACAGAATGTGGTGCCCGTCGTTGACCAGGCGATTAAAAAGGCAGGCATCACTAAGGAACAGCTCACGGCTATTGCCTTTACCCGCGGTCCCGGACTGATGGGTTCGCTATTGGTGGGTGTGAGCTTTGCCAAGGGTTTTGCTCGGTCGCTGGGTATTCCACTCGTGGATGTCAATCACTTGCAAGGTCATGTGATGGCACACTTTATTGATGGGGGGGAGGGCGACTTCAATCCTCCGCCATATCCCTTCCTCTGTCTGCTGGTTTCGGGCGGTAACTCCCAGATAGTGAAAGTGAATGCCTATAACGATATGGAGGTGCTGGGACAGACGATTGATGATGCAGCCGGCGAGGCTATTGACAAATGTTCGAAAGTGATGGGACTGGGCTATCCCGGTGGCCCCATCATCGACCGATTGGCCCGTCAGGGGAATCCTAAAGCCTATCAGTTTGCAGAACCCCATATTCCCGGTCTGGACTATAGCTTCTCAGGACTGAAAACATCGTTCCTTTACAATATGCGTAAGTGGATAGCCGATGATCCAGACTTTATAGAACACCACAAGGAAGATATTGCTGCCTCGTTGGAATGGACTATTGTGGACATCTTGATGAAGAAACTAAAACTGGCTGTCAAGCAGACAGGTATCAAGCATGTGGCTGTGGCTGGTGGCGTGAGTGCTAACAACGGACTGCGCAATGCCTTCCATGATTATGCCAAGCGTTTTGGGTGGACCATCTACATCCCCAAATTCAGTTATACTACTGACAACGCAGCAATGATAGGCATTGTGGGCTATTATAAGTATTTGGATGGAGTGACGTGTCCGATTGACGCGCCAGCATTTTCGAAAGTAACATTTGTATAGATATGATAGATTTTGAAAGTAAGATTATTAGCAGGGAGGTGAGCCAGATACTGTGGGAAATAGAGAAGACAGTAGGAACGGCTGAAAGTTGTACGGGCGGACGTATAGCCGAAGCTCTGATTTCCATTCCTGGCGCTTCTAAGTATTTTAAGGGTGGAGTCGTATCGTACGTCGATGAAATCAAGGAGCGACTGCTGAATGTTGACCCACAAGTGATAGAGGAACAGACTGCAGTCTGTGAGGAAGTGGCTAAACAGATGGTGATAGGAGCCTGTAAGACGCTGAACACCGATTTTGCCATTGCTGCAACGGGCTTTGCCGGTCCGACAGGTGGTACGAAAGAGATTCCTGTCGGTACAATATGGTTGGCGTGCGGCACACAGGAAAGACAGATTACCAAGAAGGTAGAGGAAGATCACGGGCGGGATATCAATCTCGCTATTGCTACCCATGTGGCGATGCAAATGTTCCTCGATTTCTTGAAGGATGAACCAAGACCAGCGGCCTTGGAAGGTTAAAAAATATTAAGATTCGGCGATTTCTCTAAAGATTGAACTTTAAACTCTAAACTTTTTCGTACCTTTGCACCCTGTTTGGAGTAAGTTATATTTTAGGAACAAGAAAAAGTAGATAGAAATGTCTAAAATTTGTCAGATTACGGGAAAGAAGGCACAGATTGGTAACAACGTGTCTCACTCAAAGCATCGCACAAAGCGCAGCTTTGATGTAAACCTGTTCAGCAAGAAGTTCTACTATGTAGAGGAGGCTTGCTGGATTCAGTTGAAGATCAGCGCCGCTGGTCTGCGTATGATTAATAAGGTAGGTCTGGACGCTGCCCTGAAGCAAGCTGTTGCTAAAGGTTATGTAGATTGGAAAGACATTAAAGTTATAGGAGACTAACACATGGCAGGCAAGAAAGCTAAAGGTAATCGCGTTCAGGTAATCCTGGAGTGCACCGAAATGAAGGAGAGTGGACTGCCCGGAACAAGTCGTTATATCACGACCAAGAACCGTAAGAACACTCCTGAGAGAATGGAATTGAAGAAGTATAACCCCATCCTGAAGCGCATGACTGTGCACAAGGAGATTAAATAATCTATAAAGCATGGCAAAGAAAACCGTCGCAACCCTCCATGAAGGTTCAAAGGATGGTCGCGCTTACACAAAGGTAATCAAGATGGTAAAGAGCCCTAAGACTGGTGCTTACATCTTCGACGAGCAGATGGTTCCAAACGAAGCTGTGAAGGACTTCTTTAAGAACTAAATATAAAAAAGGTATATAGAAAAAACCGAAATCTGATAAGGGTTTCGGTTTTTTTTTGTAATTTTGCTCCCGATTAAATGGAGTAATTTGAAAGTTATGGGAATTTTTGGTTTCTTTAATAAGGATAAAAAGGAAACGCTCGACAAAGGTCTGGAGAAGACTAAGACGAGTGTGTTCGACAAACTGGCTCGTGCTGTAGCCGGTAAGTCGAAGGTGGATGACGACGTTCTGGATGATTTGGAGGAAGTGCTGATTACGAGCGATGTGGGCGTAGATACCACGCTGAAAATCATCAAGCGAATAGAGGAACGTGTGGCTCGCGACAAGTACGTAAGCACAGGTGAGCTAAATAATATTCTTCGTGATGAAATCGCCGCTTTGCTGGCTGAAAATAATTCGGAAGATAATGATAACTGGGATTTGCCTGCCGACCATAAGCCATACGTTATTCTGGTAGTGGGTGTGAATGGAGTAGGTAAGACCACTACTATCGGAAAATTAGCTTGGCAATTCAAACAGGCTGGCAAGAAAGTGTATTTGGGCGCTGCAGACACATTCCGTGCGGCAGCTGTCGAGCAGTTGTGTATCTGGGGCGAACGTGTAGGCGTTCCCGTCATCAAGCAGCAGATGGGCAGTGATCCTGCTTCTGTGGCTTTCGATACCCTGAGTTCGGCTAAAGCCAACGGGGCTGATGTGGTACTGATTGATACAGCCGGTCGACTGCATAACAAGGTGGGCTTGATGAACGAGCTGAAGAAAATCAAAGACGTGATGAAGAAAGTGTTGCCCGAGGCTCCCGATGAGGTGATGCTGGTTCTGGACGGTTCTACCGGTCAGAATGCTTTTGAGCAGGCAAAGCAGTTTGCGGCTGTTACTCAAATTACATCATTGGCTATTACTAAACTTGATGGAACCGCCAAAGGTGGTGTCGTTATTGGTATCAGCGACCAGCTCAAAGTGCCAGTGAAGTATATCGGTTTAGGTGAGGGGATGGAAGATCTCCAGCTGTTTAATAAACGTCAGTTTGTTGACTCTCTGTTTAAGCATGAATAAGAAACCAACTATCGATTTCATCACACTTGGGTGCTCGAAGAATCTCGTGGACAGTGAAAAACTGATGGGACTTTTTGAGGCTCGTGGTTATCAAGTGACTCATGACAGTGAGCATCCTGAGGGAGATATCGCTGTGGTGAATACTTGTGGTTTTATCGAAGATGCTAAACAGGAGAGTATCGATACCATTTTGGAATTTGCTCAGGCAAAGACAGAAGGTAAGCTGAAGGCTCTCTACGTAATGGGCTGTTTGTCAGAAAGATATCTTGCCGATCTTGAAGAAGAGATTCCGGAAGTAGATGGATGGTATGGGAAGTTTAATTATCGGGAACTGTTAGACCAGCTGGAAAAGAAGGAAGGTCTGGACAACCAGGATGAACCAGGAAATCTTAGGAAATTAACGACCCCAGGACATTATGCTTACTTGAAAATCTCTGAGGGATGCGACAGACATTGTGCCTACTGTGCGATACCCATCATTACAGGAAGACATCAGAGTAGGCCGATGGATGAGATTCTGGACGAAGTGCGTTCTTTAGTCAGTAAGGGCGTGAAGGAGTTTCAGGTGATTGCTCAGGAACTGACTTACTATGGTGTGGACATAGACGGAAAACAACATATTGCCGAACTCATCGAAAGAATGGCAGAGATAGAAGGGGTTGCATGGATTCGTTTGCATTATGCCTATCCCGCCCATTTCCCTTGGGATCTGCTGCGGGTAATGCGGGAAAAGCAGAATGTGTGCAACTATCTGGACATAGCTCTCCAGCATATCAGCGATAGGATATTGAGTAGGATGCAACGACATGTGACGAAGGCAGAAACTTACGATCTCATCACGAAGATGAGAAAGGAGGTGCCCGGTATTCATCTTCGTACAACGCTGATGGTGGGATTCCCCGGTGAAACGGATGAGGATTTCCAGGAACTGATGGAATTCACGAAGTGGGCTCGCTTCGAAAGAATGGGCGCTTTTGCTTATTCAGAGGAAGATGGCACCTATTCAGCTGAACATTATGAGGATGATGTTCCTGCTGAAGTGAAACAGCAACGATTGGACCGGCTGATGCGATTGCAACAGCATATCAGTGCAGAGATTGAGGCTGCCAAGATAGGACAGGTACTGAAGGTAATCATCGACCGAAAGGAAGGAGACTGGTATGTGGGGCGTAGCGAGTTCTGTTCGCCTGAGGTTGACCCCGAGGTTCTTATACCTGCCAGCGAACAACTGACTATCGGTGAGTTTTATGATGTCAAGGTAACAGACGCAGAAGAATTTGATTTATACGCAACAACTAGATATGAATAACAAGGAATTTATCAACCAGTTATCGGCTAAAACAGGGTACGACCAAAAAGCTACCCAGAAGTTGGTGAATAACATCATCACAGCGATGAGCGATGCTTTTGTCACAGACAATAGTGTAATTGTGCCTAATTTCGGTGTCTTCGAGACCAGGAAAAAGATGGAACGCATTATTGTGAATCCTTCTACAGGACAGCGTATGTTGGTTCCACCCAAACTCGTGTTGAATTTCAAACCGAATCAGACTTGGAAAGATAAATTGAAAGGAGGACGTTGAAGATGGGAAAATTGACGATTCAGGAAATAGCCAAGATTCTGGTTGAAAAAAACAAATTGACGGTCAAGGAAGCCAACCAGTTTGCTGCAGTGGTGTTTGAAGTCATCCAAGAGGGACTTGACACCGAAGGACAGGTGAAGGTTAAGGGACTTGGAACCTTCAAGAAAATACAGGTTGAGGCTCGTGAGAGTGTTAGTGTGCGCACTGGTGAACGAGTAATGATTGACAGTCATGCCAAAATAACATTCACCCCCGATGCCTTAATGAAGGAATTGGTAAATAAGCCTTTCTCCCAATTCGAGACCGTTATACTGAACGATGGTGTGGAATTTGAAGACTTAGCTGATGACCTGACAGAAGAGGAGTTGTCGGAGCTCGACTCGATGGAGAATACAGAAGAGGAAGCCACTCAGCAGGTAAGCAAAGAACAGGAAGTCGTTCCAGAAGAAACCGTAGCTACTTCCGCTGAAACGACAAAGACTTCCGCTGAAACGGAAAAATCTTCCGTTGAAACGACAAATACTTCCGCTGAAACGGAAACGGTCGTTCGTCCGCTGATGGATATTGTGGACAACACGATAGAGCAGGAGGATGAAAAAGCTGAGACCGAAGAGGAAGACGGTGAAGATGAAGAAAATGAAGAAGAGGAGGAAGGTGGTAGCTCATGGAAGAAAATCGTAGGTTACGTATTACTGACGCTGTTGCTGATGGCAGCATCTGCCTATGCCGGCTTTTGGTATGGTCAGCAGCATGCAACAAAGGATGTTGATGACGCTACTGATGTCGAGAACGTTACAGATAGTATTGAAGTCATAGAAGTTGACTCTGCTGATGTCCTTGACGTGCCTTCTGTTGAGCAACCTTCTGTAGAAAAACCTGCAGAGGAGCAGTCGGCAGTTGAGAAACCTCAAACCAAGACGGAACCGGAACAGGCGAAACAGACAGAAGAGCCGTTCTGGAAGAAATACGAAGCGATGGATGCCCGAGTTCGTACGGGTGCCTATCATATCGTAGGAACAGACCGTGAAGTGAAGGTTCGTGCTGGTGAGACATTGTCGAAGATTTCACGGAGAGAACTTGGAGAAGGAATGTCGTGCTACATAGAAGTATATAATGGGTTAAAAGGTAATTCAGAACTGAAGGAAGGTCAAGTGATCAAGATTCCGAAGTTAAAATGGAAGATAAAACGTTCTATAGACTGATTTCCCTATACGTGTGGGTGCTGTTGCCTATAGGCAGCTATGCTCAAACTGACACCATAACCGACCGCGTACACCAAATAGAGGAAGTAACCGTTGTAGAGACTCAGCGCAGACATACCCTAACCAGTACGTCGCCCTTGCATCTTCTGGACCGTCAGGATTTGCAGACAATGGGTATTACGGATATGGCTGATGCGCTGCACCGTCTGCCGGGTATTACGTTGCGCGATTATGGTGGAGCAGGAGGTATGAAAACGGTTTCCGTGCGTGGCTTTGGTGCCAAACATACAGGCGTGAGCTATGACGGCGTGATGCTTTCGGACTGTCAGAGTGGTGAGATAGACCTGTCGCGTTACTCATTGGATAATGTCGATAATATCTCATTAGTGATTGGCGATAATGATGACATTTTTATTCCTGCACGTCAGGCTTCTACACCTGCCGTACTGAATATCCAGACATTGCGCTTACCGACAGATGACGTGAAGCCCCATCTGACCACCCAAGTGCGCTTCGGTTCGTTTGGCTATGTTAGTCCCTTCGTACGTTATGAACAAAACTTTTCCAACCGTTTTGCGTTCAGTGCCGTAGCAGAATACACCTATGCTGAAAACGACTATCCCTACGAGTTGCAGAATGGTGACTATCTCATCTCTGAACGACGTAATAACAGCAGAATGAATTCCGGTCATGGTGAATTGAACTTCCTATGGACTATCAATGATAAGAACCGGCTGTCTGGAAAGGTTTATTACTACGATAACGACAGGCAACTGCCTGGACAAGTGCGTTATTACACGAACCTGAATCGTGAAACATTGCGGGATAGGAATTTCTTCGGGCAATTATTGTATCAGACACGCTTGGCTGAGCGATGGTCGATGAAATGGAATGGGAAATTCAACTGGTATTCCTCGTCGTACAGAGACCCATTGTATCAGGGTGGGGTTAATGATGCCGACTATTGGCAACGGGAGGCTTACACTTCTGTCGCGTTGCTTTATACTCCTAATGACAGTTGGGCTTTTGATTATTCTGCTGATTATACTTTCAATAACCTAAGTGGAAACACTAAGCAATCGATGGTCGGACGTCCTTATCGGCATACCATTCTACAATCGGCCACAGCCAAATACCAAAAGAGTAGGGTAACGATTATAGGTCGTATGCTTTACTCGCTTTATTTGAATGACACAAAAGACGGTGTCAAGTCGAGTAATATGCGACGGTTGTCGCCCTCTTTGTCATTATCCTATAAGGCATTGGCGGATGGTGAACTATATATTCGTGCCTCCTATAAAAATATCTTCCGTGCTCCAACATTCAATGAAAATTACTACTTTCATTACGGCAGCTATGATTTGAATCCGGAGAGTGCCCAACAGTTCAATATCGGCATGACATATGCAAATTCGTTGTCTCAGCTGTTTTCTGTTCAATGTTCATTAGACGGCTACTATAATGAAGTGAAAGACAAAATTATGGCGCTTCCTGTAAACATGTTTGTCTGGCGGTGTGTCAATGTGGGAAAAGTGCAAATATGGGGATTTGATGCTACGCTCCGTGCTGTCCAGAAATTCTCTTTGCAGCAAGTTTTGTCAATAACAGGAGCCTATAGCTATCAGTCCGCTCAAAACAAGGCATTGCCTGGTTCTGCATCCTACGGATTGCAACTGGCTTATACGCCTTATCATACGTTCAGCGGCTCATTATGTTATGAGAATCCATGGCTGAATTTATCTCTTCATGCAACAGCGATGAGTAAGCGTTGGGCAAATAACGAGCATTATGAAGATACCGACATAAAAGGACATGTGGATTTTGGTATAACTGCATGGCGACGGTTTCAGTTTGGTCGACATCAATTGGAAGGACGTCTGGATATTAAAAATCTGTTCAATCGTCAGTATGAATTGGTTCGATTATATCCAATGCCCCGAAGAAGCTATCAAATAACAATTAATTATAAATTCTAAAAAAAATGAAAAAGTATTTATTATCTTTGACTGTATTATTGAGTGCAACACTCTTTTCAGCATGTAACAATGACAGTAATGGTCCCAGCACGTTCTTAGTTCCTGTTTCAAATGGTGCGTATGTTGTTTGTTCTGGTAACTCCTATAGTTCAATTCCTGGTAGTTTGACCTATTATGACTATACCACAAAGAATACAACTCAAAATGCATTCGGTGCTGCTAATTCAGGGGCTACTCTTGGAATGACAGTCAATGATGCCTTAAGTTATGGCGACAAGTTCTATATAGTTGTAGCGGGAGAGAATTCTGTCTTTGTAACCAATGCCAAAACATTAAAGGTTATTCAGCGAATTGACCTTACTTCAGCTACGATGTTGGGAGAGACTGATGGAGTAAGCCCTCGTCGAATAACAGCAGATGGAGATAAGATATATGTTTCAACCTATGGTGGATATGTAGCAGCTATTGATACGCTTAACTTCGCTTTGGCTAAAAAAATTAAAGTAGGTTCTAAACCAGAGGGGTTAACCGTTTATAACAATTTAATGATTGTTGCTAACAGTGATTGGGGAAACGGTAATGCCTCGATTTCTCTGATTGACCTCACGAATGGGAATGAGCAGACACTGAAGGATGCGAATATCCGTAATCCTCAGGATATAGCAGTTGCAGGTAATTATATATATTATCTCGATTATGGTCAGTTCGGTCCAGCTCCTACTTATGCTCAGGAAAATGCTGGTGTGTACCAGATAGATTGTTCGAATTTATCGAATATCTCAGTAAAAGAGATTATTCCTAATGCTACAAGTATGGCATGTGCTGGTTCTAAGATTTATGCTTTCGGCACTCCTTATGGTTCTACTAATCCTGTGACTTACTCCGTTTATGACATTCAGACAGGTAAATTGAGTATATTTAATCCCGAAGGAATAGAATACCCAGCTGCAATAGGCATAGATCCACTGAAAAAAAATTTGTATATCGCTGCTTATCAGCCAGCAGGTTCTTATTACGATGCTTCAGCTAATGGTTTTGTGAACATTTACAACAGCACCTCATTTAGTAAGATAGGAACCTTTACTTGTGGTGTAGGTCCAGCTCGTTTTGCCTTTAATATCGGTACAGAGACGATTAGGTATTGATGACGAGATTCTACATCATAGGTATCATTGCAATGTTGCTGTCTTCCTGTGGAGCCCGTACCAGTGGCTCACAGGAAGAGGGCGACACTTTGCATTTGAAATATTCTTCATTGCTGAGTATCATACGTCATGACGGATTTACAGAAGTGAATGTACGTAATCCCTGGAAAGAGGGGATGATACTCCATACATATATCCTTGTGCCACGTGAGGCAGCGTTGCCAGAAGATTTGCCTCATGGTTCTGTTATTCGTACACCTGTGGAGCGTGCAACAGTATTTACGACAGTTCATTGCTCACTACTCAACTCTATTGGGCGGGGCGATAATATCGTGGGTGTGGCAGAAGTGAAATACATCAAGATACCTTATATTCAAGAGCGTGTGCATAAGGGGCATATAGCCGATTGTGGAAGTGGAATGGCTCCTATGGTCGAGAAAATTATAGAAGTCAAGCCCGACATCATTATGCTATCGCCTTTTGAGAATAGTGGTGGGTACGGAAAACTGGAAGAAACGGGCATTCCACTGGTAGAGTGTGCTGAATATATGGAAACATCACCTCTGGCACGTGCAGAATGGATGAAATTCTATGGAATGCTTTTTGGTGAGACTGAGCGTGTTGACAGTCTTTTTGCAGTTGTTGACAGTAGTTATAACGCCTTGAAAGCGCAGGTTCAGCAGGTGGGGGTAGGGCGTTCTGTCCTGATCGATAAAATGGTAGGTTCAGTTTGGTATGTTCCTGGCGGAAAAAGTACTCTCGGGCAGATGATCAAGGATGCTGGCGGACGTTATCCGTGGGCTACGGATGAGCATAGTGGCAGTCTTTCTTTACCTTTTGAAACAGTGTTGGAGCGAGCAGGCGATGCCGAAGTCTGGATGTATCGCTATAGCAGTGACCATGAGCAGACCTACAGCGAATTACAGAGTGGGTATCATGGCTATAAACAGTTAAAGGCTTTTGCCGATAAACAGGTGTATGGCTGCAATGTTGAAAAAACACTCTTCTATGAAGAGTCGCCATTCCGTCCCGACTTGCTGTTATCAGACTTTATTCAAATTTTGCATCCAGACAGGCCGCAAACAACACCTTTACGTTATTATCGAAAATTAAATGAATAGAGGAGTTTTATATTGCATCATTTTGACACTGGCCATCATGCTGTTGTTTGTTCTCAATCTGGTGATGGGATCTGTCTCAATACCTTTTGATGATACCTTCCGTATCTTATTAGGTGATTATGATGTTAAGCCTTCTTGGCAGTTTATCATTATGCAGTCGCGTTTACCACAGGCTCTTACTGCCAGCCTGTGTGGCAGTGCATTAGCTGCCAGTGGACTGATGTTGCAGACAGCTTTCCGGAATCCGCTGGCAGGTCCAAGTGTCTTTGGTATTAATAGTGGAGCAGGACTGGGTGTAGCCCTTGTGATGTTGTTCTTGGGAGGAAGCATCTCGGCTGGTTCTGTTAATCTGACTGGTTTTGTGGCTGTGCTTGTGGCAGCATTCTTAGGGGCTATGGCTGTTATGGCAATAATCTTCTTCTTTTCAACAATAGTTCGCAGTCATGTCATGTTGCTGATTATTGGTATTATGATAGGTTATATAGCCAATTCTGCCATATCACTCTTCAATTTCTTTGCCACCGATGAGGGGGTGAAGAGTTACTTGGTATGGGGATTAGGTTCATTTGGTGGTGTGCCTATGCGGATAATGCCTTGGTTTGCGCTTATCACTATCATAGGATTGATAGGAAGCCTGTTGCTTATAAAGCCCCTGAATGCTTTGATGTTGGGAGATCATTATGCTGAGAATCTTGGTGTTCATATTATCCGTACGCGCAATTGGCTATTAATTATTACAGGCCTACTGACGGCTGTCACTACAGCATTTTGTGGACCTGTTGCCTTTATCGGTTTGGCAGTACCCCATATAGCCCGCCTTTTACTGAAAACTGACAATCATCGTTCTCTGCTTCCGGCTACGATGCTGATGGGAGCCGTTATAGCACTATTGTGTAATCTGATAAGTTTCTTGCCAGGAGAGAATGGCATTATTCCTCTGAATGCCATCACACCGTTGATAGGTGCTCCGGTGATTATCTATGTCATACTCAAAAAATAAGCAGCCTGCATAGTTTGATGCAAGCTGCTTATGTTAGATGTAAGTTCCCTCGCTTATTCCGACTTAAAGAGATCCTTGATACCTCCGATAGAGCCCATGAGGTTAGTGGCTTCGTAGGGGAGGTAAACAGTCTTGGTCTTGTCGCCAGTAGCCAGTTCCTGCAACATCTGTATATACTTCTGAGCCAGCAGGTAGTTAGCAGGATTGGTCGACTTGCCCACAGCCTCGGTAATCAACTCGATGGCCTTGGCTTCGGCTTCAGCCTTACGGATGCGAGCCTGTGCCTCACCTTCAGCATGCAGAATAGCCTGTTGCTTTTGAGCGTCAGCACGGTTGATGATAGCCGTCTTCTCACCTTCAGAAGCCAGAATCTCGGCAGCTTTCTCACCCTCAGAGGTCAGAATCTGTGCACGCTTGTTACGCTCAGCCTGCATCTGTTTCTCCATTGCATTGAGCACCGTTGAAGGAGGTACGATATCCTGCAGCTCTACACGGTTTACCTTTACGCCCCACTTATCGGTGGCATCGTCCAGAACGGCACGTAGTTTAGTGTTAATAGTGTCACGCGAGGTCAGTGTCTCGTCGAGCTCCAGTTCACCGATGATGTTACGCAGGGTGGTCTGTGTCAGTTTCTCAATAGCGTTGGGCAGGTTCGAAATTTCATACACAGCCTTGAAGGGATCCACAATCTGGAAGTAGAGCAATGCGTTGATTTCCATCTGGATGTTATCCTTAGTAATTACATTCTGAGAAGGAAAGTCGTACACCTGTTCACGCAGGTCGATACTGGTGGAGTAGGCATAGCGTCCGCGAGTCAGTACCACAATTTCCTTGGCACGGTCGATGAACGGGATGATGATGTTGATACCAGGATTCAGTGTTGCATAGTAGCGACCGAGTCGCTCGATAATGCGCGTCTCCGACTGAGGGATAATCACAATAGCCTTTTTGGCAAAGATCAATACCATAATAACAATGGCAATCAATACGTAAGTCATAATGTCCATAATATTTAATGTTTAATATTTAATTTTTCATGTTTAAAGCTGTTCTACGGTGAGGATAGTGCTTTCGCGCCCGATGACACGGACGGTAGTGCCAACTGCAATGTCGCTATTACTGACGGCTTTCCAAAGGTCACCGTCAATCTGTACATAGCCACTTGCACCAGCCTTGATTTCCTCTGTCACACGTCCGGTACGTCCCATCAGTGCATCAGCATTTGACAATTTGTTTGGATCGTTCTTGTGCAGATAGCGCAAAGCAACAGGTCTGACGAATAACACGCTCAGCAAGGTGAAGAGGGCAAAGATAAAAACCTGCCAATAGATGCTTAAGCCGAGTACTGCCGAGATGAGGGCAAATACGGCTCCGATGGAGAAGCAGATGATAAAGAAATCACCTGATGAAAGTTCCAGAATCAGGCAGACGATGGCGACGACGGCCCATACCTGCCACATGTTTGCAATCAAATAGTCTATCATACTCTTATATATTATATTGTTATTCTAATTAAATCGAGAGGATAAAATCATCCCAATCTTTCGTAGAGCCCTTCTTGCCAAACACCTTTTGGTAGAGCCGACTGCGGGTGGTGGCTACGCTCTCCTTGGAGTGGGCTGTCAGCGTTGCAATGTCTTTTGGCTGCAGTCTGATTTTAATCAGCAGGCTGACGTGGTAGTCCTGATCGCTCATCCGGTAGAGGCTGAAGAGTTTGTCTGTGAATCCCGTATAAACCCTGTTTACCACTTCCGTCAGTTCTGCCCAGTCATCCTCAGCTATGTTTTGCCCGCTGGCAATATATTGCTTGATACGCTGGTAAACTGGTGAGGAAAAGATACTGTTTACATCATGATCCCTTTGCTCAATAACAGCCATTTTCTGCATGGCATGAATATTGTCGAGTCGGCTCTGCAGCAGTTGAATCTTGCGACGGTTGTTTTGTATTACCAATATAAATAAGGTGATGTAGAACACCGTACAGATGACGAGTAGGAAAAGTTCGCGGTCAGTTAATACCATAATTTTGTTTTTTTACTGATGCAAAGATACAAAATAATGCAGAACTCACCAAGAAAAAGTGTTTGCAAAAGTGTGCAATCTATGCTTTGCAAACATTTGCGAAGAAATTGTTCCTTTGTTTGCAATATTTTTATTAACTTTGCACACCAAATTAGACAATATTATTAAGAAATGGGAAAAATTATATTGACTGGTGACCGTCCAACAGGAAAACTCCATTTAGGACACTATATCGGTTCACTACGCCGCCGAGTAGAATTACAAGAAGCTGGCGACTATGAGAAAATGTTCGTATTCATGGCTGACGTGCAGGCTTTAACGGATAATGCCGACAATCCCGAAAAGATTCGTCAGAATATTATTGAGGTAGCCCTCGATTATCTTTCTGCTGGTTTGAATCCAGAGAAGTGCACACTCTTTATACAAAGTCAGATTACGGAGTTGGCTGAGCTGACTACCTATCTGATGAACCTCGTCAGCGTGAGTCGTGTACAGCGTAACCCTACGGTGAAGACAGAGGTAAAGATGCGTGGCTTCGAAGGAGAGAGCATACCATTGGGCTTCTTCTGCTATCCTGTCAGTCAGGCTGCAGACATTACATTGTTTAAAGCAACCACCGTTCCTGCTGGTGAAGACCAGGAGCCGATGTTGGAGGTGACGCGCGAGTTAGTGCGCCGTTTCAATCAGGTGTATGCTCCCGTTCTTGTTGAACCTAACATATTGGTGCCTGAGAATCTGACTGCCCGTCGTCTGCCAGGAACAGATGGTAAGGAAAAAATGTCAAAGTCACTCGGCAACTGCATTTATCTCTCAGACGATGCCGATACCGTTTGGCAGAAAGTTCGCTCCATGTACACGGACCCCACTCATGTCAATCTTAATGACCCAGGTCACGTAGAAGGCAACGCCGTATTTACTTATCTCGACGCTTTCTCTAAGGACGAACATTTTGCACAGTATTGGCCTGAATATCAGAACCTCGACGAACTAAAAGACCATTACCGTCGTGGTGGACTGGGCGATATGAAGTGTAAGAAGTTCCTTAACCAGATTCTTAACGAGTTCCTGGAGCCCATGCGCCAACGCCGTCATGAGTTTGAACAGGATATTCCAGAGATTTACAATATACTGAAGAAAGGAACGGAGAAGGCTCGCGAGACAGCTGCTCAGACGATGAGTGAGGTGCGTGCAGCTATGCAAATCAATTATTTCGACGATACAGAATTGATTCAGTCGCAGGCAGAGCGCTTCCGTGCCAAATAAATCTGCAAGCGTTCTTCTAAAGACATATTCATATAGCGGTGCCATTCTGTGGTGCCGCTTTCTTTATTATCCAAATAGTGAAGGTCGTACATGTGACCATAAGCTTCCAACTCAAAAGGATTCAGTAGATACCCCGCATTGCGCAGTCGCCTGTGGTACCGGCATGCCTTCAGCCATTGCCAAAGGTATTTCATGTAGAAGCAAATCCAAGAGTCGTGCGTGCTGCGAGCCTGATAAAGATGAATCATTTCATGATTCTTCATCGCATCCCAATACTGATTGAAATGGTCGGCATCTTCCTTGCTATGGGTAATGATGTGTCCAAAGAAAGTCATGCCTTCATATCCCTTCCGAATCCAGAAGGGAACGTCCACTGCCTGCATATCGCTCAGCCTGCTGGGACGACGGGCACGGAACATCATGGGAAAGATGCTGAGGAAACTATTCATATTTCACAACAAAATTAGTGTAAATAGAGCGAAATACCAAATAAATCGAAAGAAAAATGAGCAGATATGTCAATACCACTTGGAGCGGGGTGGGATACAATCCTTCGATGGTAGCATAAGGTAGAGAGGCTATGAATGAAAGGGATACGGTCATGAAGCTGACAACTGCTGATAATATTGTTGCTACAAACGACCAGGAGGTGAGTAGCAAAAGAAAACCGCCTAAAAGAATCAGGTAGGCACATGGAATGACAATGAAATTGGAGAGTAGGAAATAGGTGGAGAAGCGGTGGAAATAAAAAGCAATCAGAGGTGCTACTCCTAATTGGGCGGTGAAAGAGACAATGCACATGCCCCATACCCACCTGAGGAAGCGATGTTCCATCAGCCATTTATCAGATATTAAATGAAAGAAAAGCGGATAGAACAGCAGGATGGATAAGACAGCCAGATAAGACATTTGAAAACCGACTTCGAACAGGGCATGAGGGTGAACGATGAGCATGATTATAGCGGTAAAAGCCAACACATTAATACTCATTTTCTGACGGTAGCCCAAGGAGAGCAAGCCATAGACTGTCAGCATGATGGCTGCTCGTACTACACTTGGCGATAGTCCCACAAGAAAAGCAAAGGCCCATAGTAATACCAAAGTTAGCACTTGTGTCACCAGACGCCAACGTCGTCCCCATATTAAAAGAGACACCATCATATAAATGATACCTAAATGGAGCCCGCTGATAGCTAAGATATGCGAAGCTCCTGTAGCGTTGAATGTTTCTTTGGTTTGTTGGCTTAAAGCCGATTTATCTCCTAATGTCATCGCAGCCACTATTTCGTAAGCCTCCGGCGATATCTCTTGTTGATATTGTTGAAGTAGTCGTTCCCGATACTCTATCATCCGCTTGCCAGCCCTTTGTACAACAGGTATGTTTGGTAATGGGTGTTGTATCAGGTGGAAGCCTATAATGGCAGTAATCAGACAGATTAACAACGATTGTATTTTAGGAAAACGGAAAAAGAAGAGTGATGCAACAATCATAAAAACCATTGCTGTTAAAGTTATCCATGCTTCCACATGAAGATAACGTCCCACAATGATTCCTGCAATCAGTGTGATGGCAACAGGCAACAATGGTGCAATGATACGTTGGTGTTGCATGGAGAATTATCGGAATCTTTCAACAAAGTCATCCTCCGAAATGATGGGGATTCCCAGTTGCTGTGCCTTCTGATTCTTACCTGAGGTGGATGTGATGTCATTATTGATAAGGAAGGTAGTACTGCCACTTACTGCAGAGGCCACTTTTCCACCTTGCGACTCAATATAAGCTTTCAGTTCGTTGCGGTTCTTGAAATGATGTACATCACCAGTAATGACGAAGGTCAGTCCTTCACATTTGTTTCCTGTAGGCTCGTTGGATGCCTGTGTTACTTTAATCTTCTCGCGTAAATGCGAATAACGTTCCATGTTGTGGGCATCGCGGAACCAGTTTACAAAAGAAGCCGATTTCTCAGGTCCTATACCATTTATATGGGCAAAAACTTCTGAAGCTTCCTTCATGGGATCAAACAAATCGCCCGTCTGCTTGATGCTCTCTGCTACGAGTTCATCTATAGGATAAGCACTCAGCAGTCGTTTGCAAACATCCAGTCCACAGAGGGGAATGTTGAGTGCATATAGCAAGCGGTGTGCTTCAACATTTGCCGACTTCTCTATGCTATGTATGATGTTGGAAGCAGATTTCTCGCCAAATCCTTCCATTTGAGCCAGTTCGCGGATATGAATCTTTAAGTCATAGAGATCGGCATATTCGCTAATCCATCCGAGATTAATGAATTTGGCCAGCGTCTGTTCGGAAATGCCATCAATGTTCATGCCTTCCTTGGAAACAAAACGTGCAAACTTTTTGAGTTGTTTGGCAGGACACTCATTATTGGTACAATGAAGTGTCTTAGTGCCACTGGCTTCACTGATTCGAATTTCGGTCTTGGCATGGCAGACAGGACATTCTTGAGGAATCTCTAACGTTCCTTCCGTGCGATTCACCTTAATCACCTTTGGAATAATCTTATTGGCTTTGATGACACTTATTTCTGTGCCCTTACTACCAATCCCCAGTCGTTCGCACTCACTGATGTTACAAAGAGAGGCACGTTTGACGGTAGTTCCTTCCAGTTCTACAGGACGGAAAATGGCTACAGGCGAGATGGTGCTGGCAGCGCATGACCATTCTATCTCCTGTAAAATGGTTTCAGCAGCTTCGTCTTGCCATTTGAAAGCCAGTCCGGCCCGTGTAGCGTGATGACCGGTAATACTGCCAGTTTGTGCATATTCTGTATCATCGTAACAAATAACCAAACCATCGACAGGGTAAGGATTCTGTTTCGAGGTGACTTCTTGGGTGAAGGCTGCCAAACAGCTTTCCACGCTGGCTAAATCAGGATGATTGATGAGGCGGCGCTCAACGGGATGGAAACCCTGTTGCTCAAGCCAAGTCATACGATCGCCCCATGAGACAATTTCTTCGTCCGTATGAACTAAGGTGAAAGGTATCCACTGGATGTGCCGTTGACGTACTTCTTCCACATCTTTGAGAGTCAGTGAACCGGATGCCAAATTGCGAGGGTTAGCATAGTCCTCACCACTCTCAATGAGGAACTTATCGAAATCGTCATAGCTAATGACAGCCTCTCCTCTAATCACTGTATGCCCTTTGTAATCAATCTTTTGCGGAATTCCGTTAATGGCTTTCGAAAGGTGTGTAATGTTTGTACCTATATGTCCGTTACCTCGTGTTACCACCTTTGTCAACTTGCCGCTGTCATAGGTCACAACAAGTGTCAGGCCATCCAGTTTCCATGAAATCCATATCGGACGTTCTTCTGCCCATTTCACCAGTTCCGCTGGCTGTTTTGTTTTAGCCAATGACAATGCGGCAAACTCATGTTCTTCCTTCTGTCCTGTGATACTGTCTTCGGACACTTTCTGTGTGGGAGAGTCGGGCAGGGTAGTCCCTGTTCTTTGTTCTAACTGCTTCAGTTCGTCGAAACGTGCATCCCACTCATAGTCCGTCATGAGTTCTGCCCGTCCGTTATAGTATGCATCAGAGGCTTCATTCAGTTCTCTGATGAGTTGTTGCATCCGTAATACTTGTTCGTCTACCATAATTGTAGTATTTTATGCCTGCGAAGTTACAAAAAAATGAGGAAATGGACAAATTTCCGAAATAAATTTGTACCTTTGTACTCGTATGATTGAGAAATTCGATTTTAAACCTAAGGAAAAAGAGACTGTTCTTACTTTATATAATAAGGTAAAAGAAGAGATTGGGACATCGCTTATCGCTGGCGATGAAGATAAAATGCGCCAATACCTACTTGATTATATAGAGCAAAATCATATCCATCGTGATGTCTTTGGGCTGAATCCTTTGCTGTTGAGTTTCCAAACAGCACAATTAGTTGTCGAGGAAATCGGTTTGAAACGTGATGCTGTATTGGCAGTCTTGCTGCATCCATGTATTGAAGACGGTTATCTCACTATTGAGGTTGTACAGCGAGAGTTTGGTGAATCAGTAGCTCGTATCTTGCATGGACTTCAACGCATTCAGGAACTTTATAAGAAAAACCCAGTCATCGAAACTGAGAATTTCCGAAATCTGCTGTTGTCCTTTGCAGAGGATATGCGCGTAATACTTATTATGATTGCTGACCGCGTCAATCTGATGCGACAGATTAAGGATACCAAACAGACCGCAGCTCAACGCGAAGTCAGCGAAGAAGCTACTTATCTCTATGCGCCACTGGCTCATAAACTGGGCTTGTATAAACTGAAGAGTGAACTCGAGGACTTGTCGTTGAAATATCTGGAGCATGATGCATATTATCATATCAAAGAGAAACTGAGTGAGACCAAGAAGAGTCGCGATGCCTATATTGAGCGGTTTATTCAGCCTATCAGTGATCATCTGAAGGCAGCAGGACTGAAGTTTCATATTAAAGGTCGCACCAAATCGATACACTCTATATGGCAAAAGATGAAGAAGCAGAAATGTGCTTTCGAAGGTGTTTACGACCTGTTTGCCATCCGTGTGATTCTTGATTCTCCAATAGAGAAGGAGAAAATGCATTGCTGGCAGGTCTATTCCATAGTGACCGATATGTATCAGCCCAATCCCAAGCGCTTGCGTGACTGGTTGTCAGTACCCAAGTCGAATGGCTATGAGAGTTTGCACATCACCGTTCTGGGGCCAGAACAGAAATGGGTGGAAGTGCAAATTCGTACAGAACGTATGGACGAGATCGCCGAACGTGGCGTGGCTGCTCATTGGCGCTATAAAGGCATAAAAGGAGAGACGGGGTTGGATGAATGGTTGACCAATATCCGTTCGATGCTTGAGACATCCGACGGTATGGAGGCTATGGACCAGTTTAAGATGGATCTCTATGAAGACGAGGTATTCGTGTTTACTCCCAAGGGCGATCTCTATAAGTTTCCAAAGGGAGCAACCGTTCTTGATTTTGCCTACCATATCCATTCCAAGATAGGCAATGCCTGCACTGGAGCTCGAATAAACAATAAAGTGGTGCCTCTTAGACAAATATTGCAGAGCGGCGACCAGGTAGAGATCATGACATCTTCCACACAGAAGCCTCGTCAGGAGTGGCTTAATATTGTGAAGACTTCACGTGCCAAGTCGAAAATCCGCTTAGCACTGAAAGAAACACAAGTTAAAGAAGCCCTCTTTGCCAAAGAAGCGCTTGAACGTAAATTTAAGAATCGCAAGGTGGAGCAGGAGGAGTCCACTATGCAGCATCTGGTTAAGAAACTTGGCTTCAAAGAAACCAGTGATTTCTATCGCCAGATAGCCGATGGCACATTGGATGTCAACCAGGTGATAGATAAGTATGTGGAATTGCAACAGGGCGAACAGCCTGTTACGGGTAATAATGTGGCTCAGACAGCAGCAGATTTCGTCTTGGACAACTCTCAGCTTTCATCTTTCAATTCCCAACTCTCAGACGATGTCCTGGTGATAGATCGCAATCTGAAGGGGGTCGACTACCAGTTGGCTCGCTGTTGCCAACCAATCTATGGTGACAAGGTGTTCGGTTTTGTAACGGTGAGTGGTGGTATTAAGATACATCGTGAAGACTGTCCTAATGCGCCTGAACTGAAAAAGCGTTTCGGTTATCGTGTGGTAAAAGCCCGTTGGAGTGGAAAGGGAGCCTCACAATATGCCATTACCCTGCGTGTGATAGGTAATGATGATATTGGTATAGTGAATAATCTCACCAGCATTATTTCGAAAGACGAAAAGTTGGTACTGCGCTCTATCAATATCGATTCGCACGATGGACTCTTCAGTGGTAATCTTGAAATCATGATTGACGATAATACCCGTTTGGAGTCTCTGATAAAGAAACTCCGCACGGTAAAGGGTGTCAAGCAAGTAAGCAGGATATAGCTTAGTTCTCCTTGAAAGCTACAACGCGGGTCAAATTCATATCGAGGTAGTAAGTGTCGCTTACTTCCTCGTTTTCTAATTCATATTTCACACGTGTTACCATCAGTTTTTTGAAAGGCTCATCAGGAGCATATTTCAAATCAGGGCGATAGCGCTTACCTTGACGAGCCAACTGGCGCAGATTTATCACGATGGAATCAGTCATTGCATGAGTAGAATCAACATCAGTGAAATGTACCGATGATGGATTCAGCCCTTCGCGCATGTTCTGCTCCATGAACTGTTCAACCAGTTCTTCCGCCTCGGCCTGCGGTCCGCACGAGGCGAACAGCAGGGGGGCTATACCTATTATTATATATATAAGTCGTTTCATAACTGATGTGGGATACTCTTGAGTGTGAGTAGCAGGTGGTCCCAAACCATCTGAACGGTAGGGATAAGCAGACGCTCGTCAGGTGTATGAACATCACGCAGCGTAGGCCCCATGCTCACCATGTCGAGATTAGGATAACGCTCGGCAAAGAGTCCGCACTCCAATCCAGCATGAATACCCTTCAAAATAGGGTCTTTTTGGAAGAGCTTATGATAGGTTAATTTGACAATCTTCTGCAACTCACTGTTCGTGCGCATCTTCCAAGCGGGATATCCTTCGGAATGGGTTACCTTTGCACCAGCCAATTTAAATACTGCTGCGATGGTGTTGCACATGTTGTCAAGGTTCGACATCACATTCGAACGTTGGGAAGACATAATCATGATGTCTTTCTCGTTGGTCTCCACACGAGCCAGATTGCTGGAAGTTTCGGTCATTCCGCCCAAAGCTTCATCCTGACATACAGCATATACTCCGTTGTCAACAGCCTGCAAGGCATATATGAAGCGACGTGCTGCCTCATCCTCAATATATGGCTCTGGGTCGTAACTGCGCATACGCCATACCATATTTGTATCGCAAACATGAAACTCTTCATCCACCTGTGCCGAGAATACATTCCAATCGGCACGGATATTTTCCTTGATGGCATTGGGAACAGCCAAAACGAAATAGCCGCCACGAGGAATGGCATTATGCAAACTGCCTCCATGCAGGCGAACGAGATGAATGCCCTCGTAACGCTCCATCTCCTGATAGACGAAACGAGCAATAATTTTCAGTCCGTTAGCACGTTTCTTGTTGATGTCATCACCTGAGTGGCCACCAACCAGTCCTTTGACAGAACCTTTGATGCAGAAGTAACCTTCAGGAACAGGTAGGCGCTCAATGTCAAATTGGGCAGTGGTAGTACGTCCGCCAGCACATGATATGAAGATTTCCCCCTCATCCTCAGAATCGAGATTGATGAGGAAATCGCCTGTCATGAAACCTGGTTTCATTCCTTCAGCACCTGTCAGTCCTGTTTCTTCATCACGTGTGAAGACACACTCAATCGGACCGTGCTCAATGTCGTTGCTGTCAAGGATAGCCAACTCCATAGCGATACCGATACCGTCATCAGCTCCCAGTGTCGTACCCTTAGCACGCAACCATTCTCCGTCCACATAAGTTGTAATACCGTCCTTGTCGAAATCAATTTTTACATCGGGAAGAGAATCACACACCATATCCATGTGGCTTTGCAAGATAACTGTCTTGCAATCCTCATAGCCAGGAGTAGCTCCCTTACGGATAAGAACATTACCAACTTCATCAACCTTCGTCTCCAAACCTCGGCTCTTGCCAAAGTCCTTCAGGTACTCAATTATCTTCTCTTCACGCTTTGAGGGGCGTGGAATTTCGTTAATCTTCGCAAAATGTTCGAAGACAACGGCAGGTTTTAACTCACTTTTATTCATTATTAATGTTTATTATTATCGGTTTTCTAAATTTATTGTTTAACTTTGCAGTCGAAATTGCAAAACTTGTGCAAAAGTAATCATTTATGGTGAAAATATTGCTATTAAGCACGTTAATAATTGCTATAGGGATGGCTTTTTTTCTCGTAAAGGTCCTTTCCAACAAAAATGGCACCTTCTCATCGCAGCATATTCACGACAGTGAGGCGATGCGTGAAAGAGGTATCCATTGTGTGATGGATCAAGACCGTGAAATGCGTCGCAAGAGTCGTTTCGCAGTCAGTGAGAAGTCTTGAATAATAAATAATGTCATAACAAATTATAATCAACAAAAAATGAAAAAGAACATTTTCGGCATGATGGCTGTTGCCGCCATCGTCGCACTCGCATCGTGCAACAATGCAAGTCCTAAGATGGACGAGCAACCTTCAGCTGCTGATTCTGCCAATGGCGCAGGATTGAAAATCGCTTATGTTGAAGTGGACTCTTTGATGACTCAGTATGAGTATTGTAAGGACTTCACACTGGTACTCCAGAAGAAGAGCAACAATGCCCGCAACACCCTGAATCAAAAAGGACAGCAGTTGCAGAATGCCATGAACAACTTCCAGCAGAAGTTGAACAACAACGGATTCACCAGTCGTGAGCAGGCAGAAAGTCAGCAGGCTGCTATTCAGCGCCAACAGAACGATCTGCAGCAGTTGCAGGCTCGCTTGGAGAATGAACTTGCTAATGAGACAGCTACTTATAATGAAGGCTTGCGCGACTCATTGCAGCATTTCCTGGCCGCTTACAACAAGGATAAGAAGTATGATATGATTCTCACCAAGCAGGGCGACAATATTCTGTATGCTGCCAAGCGTTTCGATATTACCGATGATGTGATCAACGGTCTGAACAAACGCTATAAGTCAACTTTCAAGAAGACTGAAGAAAAGAAAGAAGAGAAGAAATAGTAATGGGCATAGACCAGCAACGTATACTGAAGAAACTCGGTATCTCGGAATTGAACGAGATGCAACAACACGCCGCCGAAGCCATCCTGTGCTCCGACGGTGATGTTGTTTTACTCTCACCAACCGGAACAGGGAAAACGCTGGCCTACTTATTACCTCTCATTCAACTGCTCGACAGCTCTTCGGATGCCGTACAGGCGTTGGTCGTTGTGCCTAGTCGCGAATTGGCGTTGCAGTCAGATAACGTGCTCCGTCAAATGGGAGCTGGCATACGTTCTGCCAGTTGCTATGGTGGACGCGCTGCAATGGATGAACATCGTAAACTGAAGGAACTGAAACCGCAAATTATCTTTGGTACACCTGGTCGACTGAACGATCATCTGGACAAAGAGAATTTTTCGAGCTATAGTATTCGCTGGCTGATAATTGACGAGTTTGACAAATGTCTCGAAATGGGTTTCCAAAAGGAAATGCAGAAACTCTTGAAGAGTCTGCCAGAACTACAGCGCAGAATATTGCTCTCGGCTACGAATGCCGAACAGATTCCCCAGTTCGTAAATATGCAGAAGAAGGGAACGCTGGTAGATTTCCTACCTGATGAGGAACAAACCTCTGAACGTGTTAAACTCTATGAGGTGAAGAGCCCGCAGAAGGATAAACTCGATACCCTGCGCCAGTTGTTGCTCTGTTTCGGCACCGAAAGCAGCATTGTGTTCTTGAACTATCGCGACTCGGTGGAAAGGGTCAACGGTTATTTAGCGGAACAAGGTTTCGTCACCAGTTTCTTCCACGGAGGACTGGAACAAAAACAGCGTGAGGCATCTCTTTATCGTTTTGCCAATGGTTCTGTGAATGTAATGGTGAGTACAGATTTGGCTTCTCGAGGACTCGACATCCCAGATATTGCCAATATCGTTCATTATCACATGCCAGAGAGTGAAGAGGGGTATATCCATCGCGTTGGTCGTACAGCCCGTTGGGACAAAGAGGGTAGGGCTTTCTTCATAACGGGGCCCGATGAGCATATCCCCTCATACGTTGAAGGTGAAGTTGAACTTTTCCTCCCTTCTCCCGTCAGCACCCATCCCTCTTCGCCTAAAAATACCACCCTCTACATCGGTAAAGGTAAGAAAGACAAAGTGTCGAAAGGCGATATTGTGGGCTTCCTATGTAAAATAGGTGGCTTGAAGGCTGACGAGATTGGTCGTATTGATATTCACGACCGTTATGCCTACGTAGCAGTGAAACGTGAAAAAGCCCAACAAGTTATACGGCAGACACAAGGCGAGAAGATTAAGGGCATTAAGACAATAGTTGAGCCTGTGAGATAGAAAATTGCAACACAGACTTATCAAAACGTAAGAAAATTAAAGAAAATGCTTAATTCTTGCTTAAATATTTGCCTATTTGAAATAAAAAGTGTAATTTCGCATCGTTTTTCAGAAACAGATAATAAAATTGATAGTATAAATAATTAAATTCACAATCAAAATGAAGAAGTACAACTTTAACGCAGGTCCTTCGATGCTTCCTCGCGAAGTGATTGAGAAGACTGCTCAACAGTGTCTTGATTTCAATGGTTCTGGTCTCTCTCTGATGGAGATTAGCCACCGTGCAAAGGATTTCCAGCCCGTAGTTGATGAGGCTGTAGCTCTGGTTAAGGAGCTGCTGCAAATTCCTGAGGGCTATTCAGTAATCTTCCTTGGTGGCGGTGCTTCTCTGGAGTTCTGCATGATTCCTTACAACTTCCTGATTAAGAAAGCTGCCTACCTGAACACTGGTGTTTGGGCTAAGAAAGCTATGAAGGAGGCCAAACTGTTTGGTGAGGTAGTAGAGGTGGCTTCTTCTGCTGATGCCAACTATACCTTCATTCCAAAGGGATGGAGTGTTCCTGCTGATGCAGACTATCTGCACATCACTACTAACAATACCATCTATGGAACGGAGATTCGCAAAGATTTGGATGTAAACGTTCCCCTGATTGCCGATATGTCTTCTGATATCTTCAGCCGTCCTATTGATGTTAAGAAGTATGATGCCATCTATGCTGGTGCTCAGAAGAATCTTGCTATGGCTGGTGTGACCATCATCATTGTGAAGGACGAGAAACTGGGCAAGGCTCCACGTGAGATTCCTACTATGCTCGACTATCGTACGCATGTTGACAAGGGTTCTATGTTCAATACTCCTCCTGTAGTTCCTATCTACAGTGCTCTTGAAACCCTCCGTTGGATCAAGAAGAACGGTGGTGTTGAGGCTATGGATAAGCTGGCTCAGCAGCGTGCCGAGATTGTTTACGGTGAGATTGACCGCAACAAGATGTTCCGTGGTACTGCCGTTGAGGAAGACCGTTCGCTGATGAACATCTGCTTCGTGATGGCCGACGAGTATAAGGAGTTGGAGAAAGACTTCCTTGACTTTGCTACATCTAAGGGTATGGTAGGCGTGAAGGGTCACCGCAGTGTTGGTGGTTTCCGTGCCAGCTGCTACAATGCCCAGACTATCGAAGGTTGCAATGCCCTCGTAGCATGTATGAAAGAATTCGAAGCTAATCATTAAGAGTTGAAGAATTGAAAATTTGAAGTTTTGAGATTATGAAGATTCTTGTTGCAACAGAAAAGCCATTTGCAGCAGCCGCTGTCAATGGAATTAAGGCAGAAGTAGAGGCAGCAGGCAATGAATTGGTGCTGCTCGAGAAATATACAGAGAAGGCTCAGCTCTTGGATGCTGTGAAGGATGCCGATGCTATGATTATTCGTTCGGATAAGGTGGATGCTGAGGTATTGGATGCTGCCAAACAGTTGAAGATTGTAGTTCGTGCCGGTGCTGGTTACGACAATATCGACTTGGCTGCAGCTACAGCCCACAATGTAGTAGCCGAGAACACTCCAGGTCAGAATGCTAATGCCGTTGCCGAGTTGGTATTCGGTCTGTTGGTGATGGCCGTTCGTGGATTCTATAATGGTAAGAGCGGTTCCGAATTGCTGGGTAAAAAACTCGGTATTCTGGCTTTCGGTAATGTAGGCCGTAATGTGGCTCGCATCGCCAAAGGTTTCGGAATGGACGTTTATGCCTACGATGCTTTCTGCCCTGCAGAGGTTATCGAGAAGGCTGGTGTTCATGCCGTAGCCAATCAAGACGCTCTGTTTGAGACCTGCGATGTTGTATCGCTCCATATTCCTGCTACTCCTGAAACCAAGCAGAGCATCAACTATGCACTGGTTGGCAAGATGAAGAAGGGTGGTATCCTTGTGAACACAGCTCGTAAGGAAGTAATCAATGAGCCTGAACTCATCAAGTTGATGCAGGAGCGTGAAGACCTGAAGTTCGTTACCGACATCATGCCTGATGCCAACGACGAGTTCCAGAAGTTCGAGGGTCGTTATTTCTCAACTCCTAAGAAGATGGGTGCCCAGACAGCCGAGGCCAATATCAATGCCGGTATTGCAGCTGCTAAGCAGATCAATGCCTTCTTCAAGGATGGTGACACCAAGTTCCAGGTGAACAAATAATATTCTAAGATAAAAAAAGAGCCTGACATTCAGATGTGTCAGGCTCTTTTTTATGTTTATATCAGTTATTTCACTACGAATTTCTTTCCGTTTCGGATGTATATTCCGTGTTGTGGATTTTCTACGCGCTGACCTTGGAGGTTGTAGATAGTGTTATCATCATTTTGATAGATAACTGTATTTTTAATACCCGATGCTTCTGGTGCTTTTACAACTACTTTTGAAATAATGACACCATGACCTTGAATGACTAAATCATTCACGGAGACAAGTTCGTATGCAGCTTCATTGAATGTCAATGTTGAAGTCTTTGAATCGCCAGATTGGATGCCATAAAAACTTGCAGCACTGAAATCAGCTCCATCAAATGACTTTCCATCCATTGATAGACCGGCGGTGATTTTCTGCCATCCACCTTTATTATACATGAATTGCATGTCGTCATAATCGGTGAAATCGAGTTTATACGTTATTTCCACTTGTACTTTGTTCCCGGCTTCTTTAAGCATTGCGGCTTTAATGGTAATTCCTTGGCCCCATTCCAATACTTTTTCACCTTCAAAAGCAACTGTTCCCTTCGATGAATCATGAACAGGATATTTCCCTTCGAAAGAGCTTCCATGATAAGCCTTTGTAATAGTTTCTGCCAGATCAGGCTGACTAAAAACGACTTCAGAACGATATACTCCGTCTGACAGTCCCATCCAGTAGAAGGTAGCGATATCGTTTTTCTTAGCCTCAGTTACAAAATGCTTGCAGAAATCAAGGTAATTTGTCTTATTGTTCGCATAGTTAACATCACTGTCATCGTTCAGCGTACCCCATTCGCCAATGATAACGGGTGCGCCTTTAACAGCCAGAACCGTCTTCAGGTCACTCATCATGGTAGTCACCTGGGACTTGATAGTTGCCAGGTTGTTGGGCTTCAGTCCGGGGTAGGAGTGAATCTGGAAGATGAGATGATTGGAGGTCACGTCTTCGGGCAGTTTCATCTCCCTGATCGGACCCATGGGAAGTTCGTTGGAACCCCATTTGCCACCACAGCAGGCACCATAGGTGTTCACCACCAAATTGCGCACACCATTGTTGCCTTCAGTGCCTCGCACCACGTTTACAAAACTCTGTGCGTAGTCGTTGATGGCTTTATAGGCGTCCATGGCTTCAGTTTCATTATATCCACCCGACTTGTTACTGGTGGCATAGTTCCACGAACTGTACTTATCCAGCATCTCGTTATAACTCTCAAAAAGCAGCCTCTGGTCGTAGTCCTTGAACTCGGTGGCTATTTGGAGCCATAGCTTCTCGAATTTGCTCTTGTTCTTGTCGTAGTTGGCACCTTCTGCCTTTATCCATGACACATGTACGCCTGCTTCGTCAGCACCGGTATCATGGTGTACGTTGATGATGCAATATAAGTCCTGGGCAAGTGCGTAGTCAACCACTTGCTTCACACGGGCCATCCATTCTGCATTCACGTTGCCGTCCTTATCCATGTGGTTATACCATGTGACAGGTATGCGGATAGCCCCGAATCCAGCCTCTTTCATCATTTTAAATACTTCGGGCTTTGTGTTTGGCTGTCCCCAGTCGTTCTCTGATTCCAGCCCTTCCTGTCCCCAGTAACTGTCTAAGTCGGGATTGGGCTTTTTCGCGTGCGCCTCCAGGGTGTTTCCCAGATTCCATCCGACACCCATGTTGGTGACTGCCTCCTGGGCTGTTTCAAAACTTTGTGCTTGCATCGTGGCTACTGATGCAGCAATCATGCTAATAGTAAGTAAACGTTTGTAATTCATTTTGATATTATTAATTGTTCTAAGGGTTCACAAAAATACTAATTAATTCCCGTTTCTTTCCTCTTTTTCATATTTATTTCTTATCTTTGCAACATATTAGAATTAATTTAATACAAAACGAACTATGCAAAGTGATCCAAAGCAGTGTTTATACTGCACCAATAATCAGACATTGCATGATTTGATGATTGAGATTTGTGAACTCTCCGTCTCTCGTGCATTCCTTTTTAAAGAGCAAACGTATCGTGGTCGTTGTCTCGTGGCTTATAAAGACCATGTGAATGATCTCAACGAATTGTCGGATGAAGACCGCAATGCCTTCATGGCTGATGTGGCTCGTGTTACCCGTGCTATGCAGAAGGCTTTCAATCCCGAGAAGATCAACTATGGTGCCTATAGCGACAAGCTCTCGCACCTGCATTTCCATCTGGCTCCCAAGTATGTCGATGGTCCCGACTATGGTGGCACGTTCCAGATGAATCCTGGTAAAGTGTATCTCTCTGATGCTGAATATCAGGAAATGATACAGAAAATCAAGGAGAACCTCTAAGAAAGTTCAATCATTAATCTTCCCTGTTCAATGAAAATTAAACCCTTTAAAGGAATCCGCCCACCGAAACAATTGGTGGAGCGTGTTGAGAGTCGCCCCTACGATGTGCTTGATTCAGAAGAGGCACGTGCTGAGGCTGGCGATAACGAGATGAGTCTTTATCATATCATCAAACCCGAGATTGATTTCCCTGTTGGCACTTCCGAGTACGACCCACGTGTCTATGAGAAAGCTGCCGAAAATTTCCAGAAGTTCCAGGATAAAGGCTGGCTCGTGCAGGACGCGCGCGAACATTATTATATATATGCTCAGACTATGAACGGCAAGACGCAGTATGGTCTTGTGGTGTGTGCCCATACCGATGACTATATGGCTGGTCGCATCAAGAAGCATGAGCTGACACGTCGCGACAAGGAGGAAGACCGCATGAAACATGTGCGTGTCAACAATGCCAACATCGAGCCCGTATTCTTTGCCTATCCCGACAATCAGGTGCTCAACGACCTCATCATGCGCTATGCCGCTACAGAGCCAGAGTACGATTTTATTGCCCCCATTGATGGTTTCCGCCATCAGTTCTGGGTCATTGACAGCGACGAGGATATGCAGACCATCACCGCTGAGTTTGCCAAGATGCCTTCCATGTATATTGCCGACGGTCACCACCGTTCAGCTGCAGCAGCCCTTGTAGGTGCTGAGAAACAGAAGCAGAACCCCAACCACAAGGGAACTGAGGAATACAACTATTTCATGGCAGTATGCTTCCAAGCCAGCCAATTGACCATTCTTGACTACAACCGCGTGGTGAAAGACCTCAACGGTCTCTCGTCCGAAGAGTTCCTGGCTGCCCTGCAGGTCAACTTCATCGTTGAAGACAAGGGAACCGACATCTACAAACCTCAGCAGCTTCATGAGTTCTCGCTTTATCTCGACCAGCATTGGTATAGCCTGCGCGCCAAAGAGGGAACTTACGACAATACCGACCCCATCGGCGTATTGGATGTTGATATCAGCAGCCGTCTCATTCTCGACGAGATTCTGAACATTGGCGACCTCCGTTCCTCCAAGCGTATCGACTTCGTAGGCGGATTGCGTGGATTGGGCGAACTGAAGCGTCGTGTTGACAGCGGTGAGATGCGTGCCGCACTGGCCCTTTATCCCGTCACCATGCAGCAGATTATGGATATCGCCGACAGTGGCAAGATTATGCCTCCCAAGGCTACATGGTTTGAGCCCAAACTGCGCTCAGGCTTGGTGATTCATAAACTTTCGTAAATGACTGACGAATACCAGACAATAGCGACTACAAGCGAGGGATATTACACCGAAAAGCGGAGTAAATTCCTCGCTTTTGCTCATCACGTAGAGTGTGTTGATGAGATCAAGGAAATTCTGGCACAGTATCGCAAGAAGTATTACGATGCCCGCCACGTCTGCTATGCCTATATGCTGGGGGCGGATAGGGTAGAGTTCCGTGCCAACGATGATGGCGAACCTTCCTCAACAGCAGGAAAACCCATCCTCGGACAAATCAATTCCAACGAACTCACGGACATCCTCATTGTGGTGGTGCGCTATTACGGAGGTGTCAATCTGGGCACCAGTGGACTCATCGTTGCCTATCGCGAAGCAGCTGCCGATGCCATTGCCCATGCCGAAATAGTCACTCGACAAGTCGAGGAAGTCATCACCTATACCTTTGCCTATCCGCAGATGAACGACGTGATGCGTATTGTCAAGGAAATGAATCCACGCATTCTCTCGCAAACCTACGATAATACGTGCGAAATACGCCTGTCTATCCGTCAGAGTGAAGCCGAACAGTTGCGTAACAGGCTCAGCAAATTACTTTGACCGCATTTATTTTCCAATAAATTTGGCAGTTCGCAGAATTTGTAGTAAATTTGCAGCCGATTTCAAGAAATGACGTTGATACGCCACGAACAATCAGGAAGGTTGGCAGAGTGATCGATCGCGCTGGACTCGAAATCCGGTATACCCCTTTCGGGTATCGGGGGTTTGAATCCCTCACCTTCCGCAAAAGAGCAGCCCTTAAGGGTTGCTCTTTTTTTGTGAGGGATGCCACACTTTGTTCTGCAACAAAATCCATATCTGCCATCAATATTTAATTTCTTTCATCATTTTTGTTTGCTTATTCAGATTTATTTCTTAATTTTGCAATCAGAAACCAAAATACGTTGAGTTATGAGTACGGCGACAAGGACAATTCATGACACCCCGATGGCACCTTATGCAGGGCTGATAAAGAGCATGAAACCGGATGACATGCAAACGGTGCTCATGTTTTTACAAGATGCTATTAATGAAGCTGAAGAAGCCAAGCGTAAGTCTGAGGACGAGTTTTTGGCGAGAAAGATGTCAGAGATTAAGATCTCTCCTCGTATAAAGAAGCTAATAAGCCAGACTCGTCTGTCTTCTGACGAGGCGGCAGATGAGCGTACCCGTTATATATTAGGACTTGACAAATAATGAAAGTATTCCTTGACACGAATATTCTGATAGACTTAGCTGAGAACCGCAAAGAGTCAGCACAGGCAGCCGTCATTCTTTCTTGGTTCGAAAAATGATATTTTAATTTAAGCTATCAGTAGCAGTGCAGCGATAGAGCCAAGCCCTTCTGCAGCTACCTTTCCGTTCCAGAAGTCATCCGTCAACTTATGCTCAATGATATAGTCACACAACTTCGTGCGCCATACTTTGTTCTGAAGCATTATCCACAGAGGCTCATCGAAATAAGCATAATCTACATTCTCCTTTAACCAAGCCTTAGATGGTGTGATTCCTTTACCAAGCGTTTCACCAGAATATTGCAGATACCAAAAGCCATCCGATTGTAGATGCCAATAGGGGTTAGAAATATCTGTGGGCTTATCAAACTGTGAGTTCCGCATATACATCTGCATCAACATCACATACTTTGACTCCAACCATTCGGTCAATTTGAACTCATTTTTAACAAACACTTCTGAGTCAATTCCTTTAATAATTGCAAGTAGTAACACAGGTTTAGCAACAATCACTTCTCCACGTATCTTAGCCTGCCGTATATTCATTATTCGCTTTGAGTAATGGACAAAACACTTCTCATAGAAATAATTCCTAATATCTTCCCGATGAGTCTTTCCATTTTTCTCTTCAAGTTGCCACAAATTATCTAATTGGACTTTACTGATAGGTAAGTCCAAAGCCATCAACATTTCTGCTTTTTCGTATGCTTTATCCAACTCTGTCATAGAAAATTTTCTGTAAATGTTAATCTAACAGAACTTTTTCAATTATCAGATTCAGCTTCAATTCGCGATTTATCGTCTTTAGAATTTCAAGTTTCTTTTCTGTGTCACAATATGTGCTCAAGTAGAGGCCTGGCTCTATTTCTTGCTGACCTGAAGCGTACCTTTCGTTTTCCATCAGAGAAGAAGATATAATATTCTCTCCTAAAAGCATAAGCCCAAGTTTTTGTACATTCCTTGCCCCTGCATATTTTACCACATCAGCATAAGTATTAGATACTATTTTCTGACATGACACATGATTGTCCGGAAACTTTACTCGAATTATAAATTTCTTTTTTCTATACCCACGGTCATCTATTGATTGATACGAACTAAAACTCGGCTTTGCAGATTCAGACAAATGTATATTCAACCCACTTTCTTTACTGAAGTAAACCTTCATATTGAATTGATTTCTCATTTTCTCCACCAAAGGTTCCAACTCTTGCTTAATTAGTGGGATAACCTCTTCATTCAAGTATTCCGTCTCCATTCTGGCAATAGCATTCAGTTGTTCAGCGCTAACAGGTAAGCCCAAAGCTTCCAGCAAATCAACAGCCTCGTATGCTTTCTTCAGTTTCTCCATAATAGATTAAATTAGGTGTGTAACTTTAATTTTCTGCCAACTCTTTCCAATGCCGAGTGCCATGTTTGCAGCATCCCTGGTGATAAGCTCGCCTTTCTGTAATCCAGCAATAGCCTGTTTTAGCTCTTGCAGTCCTCCGCCAGATATTCCAAAGAGGTCTTTCAATACGGCATCATTCTGCTGTTGCTGTTTCATGATTAGCGGATATTGGGCATTGGCATAGAAATCAAAATATTTGCTCTTGAAACTCTCCATATTCTGAGTAGCCAAGATGACGCTCATTCCTTTATTACGGCCTACTGCTATCAGATTCTGCAAAGGTTTGTTCTCAAAACCAAGCATATAATGGGCCTCATCGATAATGGTGAAATGTCTCAACTCTACTCTTTCATCATTTACCGCCTGTTTTGGCAATTTCTCATAGATGGTATTCAGTTTGGAGATGACAAAATAAACAATTGCCTTAGCCATAATACCATCTTTCTCAAACCCGCCCAAGTTGATAATGTAGCAGTCGTGTAGTAGGTCAACTTTGTCTTCATCAGCAAAAATTTTGTTCCTAACTAACTGGCTTAACACTGAAATTACGCTATCTGTGTCATCTTGTTTTTTCTCAGGAAGCAACATAATGTAGTGCTCTAATACATTCTGGAAAGTAATCGACTTTAGGCTATTTTCTTTATAAGCATTAATAATAGCCTCGCTCAACCTATTGTCCATGTTAGAACTTATTTTAGCTGGTGATATAGCACTGAGCGCTGTCGCAAGTGAAGTTGCATATAAATTAACTTCATTAATTGGTCTTCCACTGAAATCCTTAAATGGGGTAAACGGCAGTGGTCGTTCTATGGGGTTCAAAATAGCATTTCTATCCGTATCAAATTTTTGCAACCAACTTTCGTTCGAAGGGTCGGAAAATTCTCCTTTGTAATCGAACAAAAGGAAATTTACTGGATAGTGTGTATCTGAAGATGCATTCCTTATCTGGTTTATAAGGACAGAAATGAGGTTAGACTTACCAGATCCTGTAGTACCAGCCACCAATATCTGTGTATTGGCAATGTTACAACTATTCATATCCAAGCGGGCTTCCATACCATTCTCATATTCTCCAATAAGAAGATTCAATTCGGGGATATCGGTCATTGATTTGCCAGCACGGAGAGGAATGAATGTTAACCACTCTTCCAGTCCACCTTCTTTCATTAAGATATCTTTCCCACGCAAAATTTCTCGCCCCATTACTCGGCTTACAAGATTAGGTTGCGTCCAGTCGGCTTCTACATCTTTATATCTTAGCTTCAAGAGTATTTCAAAAAGTGTTCCGATATCCGACTTGGTGAAGAATGTCGTTGCATATGGCGTTCTAGATACAGTCATACCATAGTCGTTCAGGTCGTCAATCCTTCGAGGCGACTTGTCACTCAAACCTGCTAACAGACAAATACGCAACACAACACTGAAATTCAACACTACAGGTCGTATTTCATCTGTATATTCGTCCAAGTTCAACCGTTGTTCAAGAGCCGTCTTCACATCCTGTATTCTCTCGTGCATACCGCTGATAGCAGTTACACCTTTTACGGTCAGTAGATTTATATTGCTCATAAGTTTAGAATTCTTTTGTCTTTAGTCCGAAATAGTCTTCAGAAATAGTGGTACATTGATTTTCTTTATCGCGATGCAGTGTATAGGTCTTTGCCACGTATGCCTGAATTTTTTCAAAGTCGTGGTCGGTGGTGATTTCTGTATCTGTACTTAACAGGATGGTCTGATGAGCCAAGTCTGGGAAATAGCGTTCCAAAATCACTTCACGACTTTCCTTATCCAGTACCCCCATCACCGTATCAATCATAACAGGTGGTTCATAATCACCTAAGTTGTAAAGAACCTTTAGTAATACCTGCATTACCGTTTGCTTAGCACCTGCATTCAGTTGACTCAAGTATATCTCATTGTTGTTCTTATGGAATATTTTGAATGATATTTCGTCACTATCGTCAGCTGATAGTTCTACACGACCTATTACGCCAGCATATACCACCAGATTCATGTTCAACTGGTCGCGCATCATGCGTTCTATATTGGCTTTTTTGGCTCTTAGCAGTTGAGCCGACAACGCCTTGAAGAAGTCGGGTAGTTTGCAAAGCATATCATATTGTGGGTCAGGCACCTGAGGCATATCGTAGTCATAGGTGGCAATCTTCTTACCAAGTTCCAATAGTTCCTTACCCTTATTCTCTATATCATCTTTCAATTGTTGAATATTCTTGCTGTTTGCTTCGTAGAGTTCTATGATGGTATAGTCGCTGCCATTCAATGCCTGCTGGTATTCTTTCAGTTGCTGTTGCTGTCTTGGCATCTCTTGTATCTCCTTATTTAGCCGTGAACGTTTCTCGTCTAATTCTGCCAGTGGATTGACAATAGCCGAATTGACCAACTTGTCTAATTGCATCACTTCCTCATGGGTTAGGAAATCATACTTATCCTCTATATCATCACCCTCTTCTTGTTGCCGTTTCAGTTCGTTGATAAGCGCAAGGGTATCTATATTTTTGGAAGTTGTGTATCGTTCTTCTATTAATTGTACTAGATTACGAGTAAAACGTTCTATCTGTTCGTCTGACAAGATATTGGCTCTTTGGCTTTTCGTTTCTTCCTTTGCATGCAAAATCACATCAACTTCAGGCTTCAACATACTGGCCAATTTCAAAAAGATGACCTTTGTTTCCAAGTCCTTAGCCAGATTGTCTATGTCCTGCCGATATTCACATTCCTGCTTGACAGTTTCCTTTATTGACTGGCCTATCTTATTCATCTTTTCGCGAGTAATATCATCAGCATTTTTACCCTCCTTTAACTGGTTATATTGCTCCTGATGCTCGTTGGCATAATTGATGGCTGCCTCATAGTCATCTTTCAGTTTCTCTATCTCATTTTCAAGCTCTTGTTTCTTCCTAGTCAAGTTAGAATATTCTTCTCTTATTTTGTCATTTTCCAGCCGTTCAGTCTTCTTTTCAGCAAGCATCGTTTCCGATACCTTCCGCAATTGAGCATACTTGTTGAATCCCATCACAGAGTTGATGTTCTTCATGATGAGTTTGTTAATTTGCTCTTCCTTTACCAGTTCGCTGGTCTTCATGGCATCGAACAGGAAGTAATTGCTCAGTTCTGCTGGTAGATTCGCTGCAATAATCTTATTGACAACTTCTTCGTTCTGGGATTTCTGGGCTTGAGGTGTACCTGAACCATAAGTAAATTGATTACCACCCATATTCAGCGTTACAGACTCCAACACTCTATTATCAACCAGCATATAAGCTCGTTTTAACTTATATTGCTGTTCTTGGTTCAGCACCATACCTGAGAATGTCACCTCCAAGATGATGTGCTTATTCAATAATCCTGATTCATTCTTCACACCAGCATTAAACAGCTCCTCAAATTGACGTGCATCCTTGATTTTCAGTCCATACAACGCATGATAGATAGCATCAAACAGTGTTGTTTTACCACAACCGTTACCACCACCAATCAGAATGATAGGCCGTTCGTCTGTCACCTCCAAGTTCAGGTCGAGTTGCTTGTAGGTTTTATAGTTTTCGATATGTATCTTCTTGAATTTCATACGCCTACATTTTTAAGTGCTTTCTTTAGGATTTTCGTCAACTTTTTCTCTTCCACGAAGTTCTGATTATTTCGCTCTTCGTTATAAGGCTTTAGTATTTGTTCTTTCAGCCACTCCGTGTCTATGTCACTGTCCTTACAAGTCTGTTCTATCAGTGCCATATCTTCTGTCCGCACTCCGTAGTGCAAAAACGTGCTGTCAATTCCTTTTCTTGCCATATTTTTATTATCAGATTTTAGTTATACATATTGTTCAGGGAAGAACGATTCCCAACTGGTCACATTTTCCGTTGTATCTATGTGGAAGCGTGAATAATACCACACTCCATTCTGCTCAACAATAACCCCTCCTTGTAAACCCTTTCCTTCCATATAGTCTATCAGGGCATTATGCTTGTTAGGAGCCTCTGAATCGCTGTTCTCTGTTTTGGTGTCAAAGAGGAACACCTGACCGTTCTTCATTCTGACTACGAAATCCACATAGAACAACGCTTTCTCACCTTGCGAATTCCTGTATGGAATAGAATAGTGTTGCTTTCCCTCGTCACCGTTCTTATACCACCAGTCGACATATTCTTTGTTGGCTTCCAAGAATTCTGAGAAACGGCGTTCGGGTGTGGAAACGGTATTCAATTCGATAAATGGTAATAGTGCATGCTCCTCCACTTTTTGCATCACATGGTGAGTACTCTCCTTATAGAGCCTTTCGGCAGGTACTTCCCAAGTGTATTGCTCGAAAGCACGTTCCTTAGCCTGTCGCTGGCGCTCTTGCAACTTGCGTGCATAGTTGTTCAAAGCCTTCTGAATGATTTCTGTAAACTTGGGCTTGTTGGCATAATAGAGAATGACCTTCATCGCATCAGTCTCAAACAACTCGAAGAGTTCTTCCATTGCTTGCAACAGATAGCCTGCCAGCACATCGGTGCTGTGTGCCTTCTCGAAACTACCCAGCAGCGAGCGACAATAGTCTATGTATATACGCCGTATCTCACCGGCACTTCTGGCAAACTCGTGTTTGTTCTTATCTACGTCAATGATGCCAACCTCATTCTGGAACACAATATTTTCTGGCACCTCCACACCTAATCGCAACACATCGAACTTGATACGTTGGTCACGTTCAACTTGTTTTCTGTTTTGCCCTGCTACGTTCTGAGGTGGTTCTGGTTCCTTTGTATCTTCATCATCGAAACTAAAACTGAATTGTTGCCACTTCACCAACCAGTTACGACTAAAACAGTCAATCAGCACCTTTTTGAAGTCTGGTCCCAAGCGGTTACGGTCACTACTCTTATAGACGCTGTAGTACGACTGCAAAGCCACATTCTCCAGGTTCTCCCTACGAACGGCTTGCAGTGCATCCTTGTTCAGATAGTCCATATCCTCAGCTACTATCTGTATCTGGTCTTTACTTATATCCGTATATACATACCCCACGTTCAGCAGGTCGTTCTTATAGAACTTCTGTTCCGGCATACGCAGGATGCGCCCCACCGTCTGTATCGTAAACTGGTTGCTCTGCAACTTACGGAATATCAGCAACACGGCAGCTCGTGGGCAATCCCAACCAAGAGCAATAGCCTGTTTGAACAGCAACACTTCCGTCATGTTGTCTGGTTCTTCCAACCCGTCAAGATTTTCTTTTTCGTTGGATAACCAAACAGCCAGTTTCTTGTTCTCCGTTGTGATGTCTTTTATCTCTCGCAGATAGGTCTTTACCTGGTCGGCAATAGCAAGATCCTCAGAGGACATACTCTCACTGGTATCGTTGGGCAATTGAATAAGCAACAGAGGATTAATGTTTGTGCCTTCTTTCTTGTATGCATCAGCCAATAGATTACGCTTCTGTAGGGCACATTGTATTAGGTGGACGTTCAGCTCGTTCTCGTCCGTATAGCCTTTGGTGATATCGGGGTTCAGCACCACCTGCTTCTTGATCATCTCTTCATTGACCACCTCCTGCCGGTCTATCGTGACCTTATGGTCCGAATTCGTCTTGGGTGTAGCCGATATGCGTATCTCCACCTTGGGGTTAATCTTCTGCAAAACCTTGGCACTCTTGTCTGCCGACTTCGACCAGAACAGATGCTCTTCATCAATCACCACCACGATAGGCAGTCCTGCCTCTTCCTGCGTTCTGCGAGTTATCTCATAAAGTGAAGCATTCTGCTCAGAGTCGCGCACCATCACATTCTTGTCCTTGTTGATGCTCTCCCAGTTCACGAACAGTATCTCGCCCGCCTTGATCGTACCCTCGCTTTGGTCCAATTCGTCGTACATCACAGGCCTCAGCAGTCTGGTCTCCGTAAAGTAGTTTTTCATCTTGAAATAACTCTGCTGGTGCAGCTTGTTAGGGGCTATCCAGATGTAGGCCACTTGCTGGTAAGGGCTGTCGCCACGACTTTGCAACTCCTCCGTCAGGTCGGCCAGCAGTTGCGAAGCCATCACCGTCTTTCCGCTGCCCGTAGGTGCCTTGAATATTAAGGTCTTCCTGTGGCCACTGAGGCGCAACAGGTCGATGGTCTCATCCACCAACTTGCGAACGTATTTTTGCTGATATTTTATTTCTTTCATGCTTCGCCTCCTTCCTCTTGCTCTTCAAACAAGTCTGTCTGAACAATTGTTTCTTGTGTCTTTTCTTCTTCAAATAGTTTCTCTTTGCGCTTGGGCAACACCTTCTGATAGGCATCATAGATAGCAGCAGGCAAAGCGACTAACTCTACTATGTCCTCCACCTCGCTGAAGTTATCGGTAAACGGATAACGGCCTGGTGAGAACACATAGATTTTCAGGCACTTGCCGCCAAAGTCAAGGTGCTTTATTTCCTCTGCTATCTCATCTATCAGTTCTTCGCGATAGATGATCAGCATGTGCTTCTTTCCATCATTGAAATATCGGGCCAGTTGAGGCTTCAGCTTAAACCGCCCGAAGGTTTTCTGCTCTTCATACAAGTCTTCCTTGATGCACAGCAGGTCGGTGGCGGCAGCCACCAGGTCGCGCATGTTCTTCTGCGTTCGCTCACGAGAGATGTAGTCCGTCTTGTAATATCGCAGTGTGTTCCGTGTCAGTCCTTCCACCTTCTGTCCTTTGGGCGTGGTATAACCATTAATCACCCGCTTGTTCCGTTCATAGGTCACTTCCTCGCAGATGTTATTCTCGTTATTCGTCACGAGGATGCATTGCCTGTGGCCTCCATCCTCCGCATTCAGCTGCATAGTAGCGTGGAGGGTTGTGCCGGAGCCGGCGAAGAAGTCGAGGACTACGGAAGAATCATCACCTGTTATTTGAATTATTCTTTGTATTAGTTTGACAGGCTTAGGATTGGTAAATGTTTTCTCTGATCCAAATATTTGTTTTATAGTTGCAATCGCTTGACGGTTGCTTTCTACGTCTTTATTGTACCATAACGTTTCAACCGGTATATCAGACATATTATCTGCATATAGTCTTGTGTTTACAGACCATCCGGTTTTGGTTTTAACAAATTCAAGTCTATTTTTCTCTTCTTCCACTTTTTCTCGACTCCATCGCCATCGACCATCAGAGCCATCAGCTCTGATTGGTAATACAGATGTTCCATCCGGTGCAATTATTGGGAAATACATGTTAGGTCTATCCTCTCTTTTGTCAGCATTTCCCATATATCTTAGAGGCTTCAAATAATACTTTCTTCCCCTTTCATCTGTTTTATTATAATGTGTGGGTACATCGGAGACTTTCAACTTATTTAGTGGTAAAGTGGCTATATTCTTTGCATAAGTCACGATGAAATCATGACGTGACGAGATTATTTTAGCATCCATTCTTGGAGAATCCGCTTTTTCCCAAATAATGTTAGCTATAAGGTTTGTGGCTCCCAAAATTTCGTCGCACAACAACTTCAAGTTTGCCTGCTCATTATCATCAATGGAGATAAAGATAACGCCTTTGTCCGACAGCAGCTTCTTGGCAATCTTTAGGCGCTTGTTCATAAACGAGAGCCACTTGGAATGCCGGTAGCTGTCCTCCGAGTCCACGAACGAGTCGTTATAGACGAAGTCTTTGTTGCCCGTATTATACGGCGGATCGATGTAGATGACGTCTATCTTGCCCTCATGGGTATAGGTGAGGGCGGTGAGGGCTTCCAGGTTGTCACCCTCAATGAGGATATGGTTAGGCGCATCAAGCTCGTCGCTCAATATCGCCTTGTCCTTCACTTCGCGGAGCACGGGCAGTGACTCACGAAGCCGTTCCTCTACGTCCTCTGGTTTATCTTCCCACACCAGCCCATACTTCTTATGCTCACGCAACAGCCCGATAAGGCTGCTTCGCTCTTCGTTGCTGAGACCCTCCAAGGTCTGCAACTTGCTGATGAGTTCAGATTTGTCAATGAGATTCTTCATGCTTGGTAGGAGCTTTAAATCTGTTAGCAATCTGGTTTTCAGTCTCTCTATGTCACACCAGGGCACAAAAAGAAGGCGTAACATCTTTCCAATGTATTCGAAGTATAGGCCGCTCCTACCACAGATAGCCTTCAATGCAAACACAAAAGGAAAGAGCACGCCTATACAGACGTGGCTCTCTCGAACAGTTTGCATTGATTTAGTACAATTTGCTTTGGTAGGAGCCTTTATACTTCAAACGTCATTCGACAAGAGAACACGAGTTCTTCTTTTGATACCCACGATGTCGTTGCACCGCATCCTCTTCAAGCCACCCGCTTGTCACTACAACATGGGCGACAGACACAATGCAAAGGCAAAGGTACAAATTTTATGTGAAACAAGAAAATATCTTTGGAATTATTTGCTTTTCAGCGAAATTTATCGCGACTCAACAAAGAATTTAGGGTTAAGAATTCAGGGAGTAGGGCTATAGTTTGTTTCTATTTTCTTGACACAGGAGCAATGGCGAATTAACGTCCAAGATCGTTTCTATTGATCCAGCTTATGAGAAGAAAAAGTGTCTATTAGAATCTTATAGGCAAAAAAAGAAAAGTACTCACCATACTCACCAAATTGTGGTCAAACGCTGATGTATAGGGCGTTTGACGATGGTGAGGTTTATCTTGTAACCTCAAGTTAACCTCAAGCTAACCTCAACATCATATCAGCATAATAATGAGTGCGGAATAATGAAATGTGACAATGGAATGTAATAAAAATTCACAGCAGAGTAGTTCCTTATCAAAATTATATGCCAAATGCTTGAAAATGAGGGTGTTTTTTCTAGCAAGCCTACAAAAATTTTTTCTCTCGCCTGCCAGAAAAATTTTCTATTAATGCTAGCAATTTTTTCTCTTAATAGTAGCAATGTTTTGGGTTAATAGTTGAGGCTGTTCTTGTACGTTTTGTAAAGTAATTTCGATGTAAGACGTAGGGCGCTTGTTCGCGAAGTGTTATAAAGCACGCTTACGTTGTATTGGTGAGGTTAGCTTGAGGTTAACTTGAGGTTACAAGGCTAACCTCACCATCGTCAAACGCCCTATACATCAGCATTTGACCGCAATTTGGTGAGGTTGGTGAGTGGTTGGACAAAATGCCCCAAAAGATAAAGTTTACTCTTATTCCGACAATAGTAATACCGTCACACTTCGGGCTGCCTGGGCACCCATAACCAGCACTTGGGCAATATCGGCTGTCTTGGAAGGACCACTGATGAAGGTGCCGTAGCCGTCGTAGGTCTTGTCGAACTCAATGCGCTTGTAGGCTTCGTGCATATTGTTGACAATCTGCGACTTAGGCAGTAGGATAACGAGGTTTTCGGAGATGAAGCAAACGGCTTTCTCCTTCATCTGCTGGGGAATCCAGATGCAGGCATTTTCAGCCACACCGAACTTGCCACGTATGATGCCTACATCGGTGCCGTTAAGGTCTCGGGCACGCCCCACATTGTCTGGATTGCGCGTGGCGATAGTGATTTCTGGCAGGTTGCTGGCTATCTCCTTGGCATCGGGATAGAGTTCGCGGATGAGGACATTGATGTCGCGCCCCTGTTCCACTTCTATAGCGTTGCCACCCACACTCTTCGTCATATTCATAAACTGGAGCAGTGGGTCAGGGTAGGTGATGGCCTTGATGTCACTCAGGTCGGGCATATCGTACTGCTCACGAATGTTAGCCTTATATTTTTTCAGTATATCTTCTTTACTGCTCATAACTTCAATTTTTCAATTTTTCAATCCTTCAATTCTTTAATCTGTTCATGGAATGGTTTCTTGGGGAATTTCATCATGTCGTGGCCTTCAGCCCAAGGATTAAGGCTGCAATTGATGATAGGCGAGGGGATGATGTTGGCCCAGTGAGCCAAACTGGTTCCCAAATTGTAAATACTCGGATTACCATAGAGCACAGACATAGCGCGACACATGAGTTTCTTCTGCGGATTGGCGGTGCCCAATGAGTCTAACTGCTGGCGCCAGAGGTATATCTGATCGCCCAGATTAACCTTTACAGGACAAACCGACTGACAGGAATTGCAAAGCGTACAGGCTGATACATTACCACTGTGCTGCTGAGGGTCGCGCAACATACCGAGATTGATACCGATAGGACCTGGAATGAAATAACTGTAGCTGTAACCGCCCGAACGACGATATACAGGACAGGTGTTCATGCACGACCCACAACGGATGCACTTCAGTGACTCCCAGTGTTCCAGGTTGGCTATCCACTCGGAACGCCCGTTGTCCACCAGTATGATGTGCATGTGATGGGCTGTAGGGCGAGCCTTGCGGAAGTGTGAGGTGTAGGTGGTGGTGGGTTGTCCGGTACCTGCTCGGCAGAGCATACGCTGGAAGACCGCCAGACAGTCGTAGTTGGGAATGACTTTCTCCAGTCCGATGGCTGCAATATGCAGTTTTGGACACGATGTTGACATATCGGCATTTCCCTCGTTGGTGCATACCACAATATCGCCCGTAGAGGCAATACCGAAGTTGGCACCCGTCATACCGGCATCGGCGGTCAGGAACTCGTTGCGCAACGAAAGACGAGCCCTATAGGTAAGATATGTGGGATCGTGATTGCCTTTCTCATTGGAGATTCCTTTCTCCTCGAACAATTCACCCACATCATCGTGGTTGAGGTGGATGGCGGGCATCACGATATGGGATGGTTTCTGACCCTTCAACTGGATGATGCGCTCGCCCAGGTCGGTCTCCACGACTTCAATGCCACGCTCCTCCAAATAGGGGTTCATCTCACACTCCTCGGTGAGCATGGATTTGGACTTCACCATCTTCTTCACGTCATGGTTCTTCAGAATGCCATATACTATCTCGTTGAACTCCTTGGCATCCTTTGCCCAGTGTACCTCCACACCGTTCTTTTCGGCATTGGTGGCAAACTGGTCGAGGTATTCGTCCAGATGGGTAATGGTGTGGCGCTTAATGGCAGAAGCCTTCTCGCGCAACTGTTCCCACTCATCCAGTCCGTATGCCATATTATCTCGCTTCGTTCTTACTGCCCAGAACGTGGCATCATGCCAGTGGGCATACTGCTGATTCTTTAAGAACGCTTTGGCTGCTTTGCTATGTTGTGTGCTCATAATTATAATCCACTTGCTAAGATTTCAACCACGTGTTTGAACTCAATCTTCAGACCTTGTTTCCTGGCTACACCAGCCATGTGCATCAGACAGGAGCAGTCGGGTCCCGTCACGTATTCGGCACCCGTCTGGATATGGCGCTCCACCTTGTCCTTACCCATCTGGGCACAGATGGCAGTCTCTTCTACAGAGAACATACCGCCGAAACCGCAACACTCATCGGGGCGTTCGGGTTCCACTACGTTGATGCCGTCAACGAGTTGCAGCAGGTCTTTTATTTTATTAAAAGGTGTGATATGTTCTTCGGAAGGCGAGGAGAGTCTCAGTTCCCTGACACCATGACAGGAATTGTGCAGACTCACCTTATGCGGGAAGGTGCCCAAACGGCGATCCACCTTCACCACATCGTGCAGAAATTCCACGACGTCCATACAGCGCTTAGCCGTCTGGCATTCATGGTTCAACAGTCGGGGATAGTTCAGACGGATGAAGGCCGTACAGCTGACGCTGGGGGCTACTACATAATCAAAACCTTGGAACATGTTGTCGAATTTCTCTGCCAACGGAACGGCTTGGCTCTCGAAACCGGCATTGGCCATAGGTTGCCCACAGCAGGTTTGTTTTTCAGGATAGGTGACGTCTATACCCAGATGGCGCAGCAGTTTATAGGTAGCCACCCCCACTTCGGGATAGACGGCATCTACATAGCAAGGAATAAATAGTCCGATTTTCATATATATTTATTAATGGTCATTTTTTAATTTATATCACGTGTAATCCCAAGAAAACCATCAAACCGTTCATTAGAATCCAGAAAATGGCAAAGGGTAGTGTCTTACGCATGATGTTACCGTCCTGGCCTTCCATGTCACATGCTGCCGTTGCAATGGCAATACTCTGAGGGGAGAGTAGTTTACCACCTTCGGAGCCGGCACAGTTAGCGGCAGCAACCCAGTTGGTTTCGTTACCAGATACGCCAAAGAAGTTGGCTTCGTTGACCAGTCCCAATTGACCTGCGGCAGCAGCCTGTAGCTTTCCAAACAGGATGTTAGCTGATGTAGCAGAACCTGTGACGAATGTTCCGATACTGCCGATGAGTGGGGCAAAGAAAGGATAGACGTCGCCTGTCATTGCCACCAGACCTGTAGCGATGCTTAATGTCATTCCTGTATTGTTCATCAGTGATGCGAGTGCTACCAGACAGCAGATTGTTAGTGCAGTCTTTTGTAGGTTATAGGTAGTTTTACCTAATAGCTTCATGAGCTTACTAAACGAAAGCCCTTGGATAAGTCCGCCAATCATAGCACCAAGGAACACCATCAGACCGGCATTTGCCAGCCATCCGAATGAGAAGGTATTGCCAATGACTGGTATTTGGAATTTCGTCACTAAAGTAGATTTCAGAAGTGCATTGATGTCTGGACATATCTTACTGGAGATGAGGATAAAGAATATAATGAAACCGTAAACACTCCAAGCACGGAAGGTTTTGGCAGCACCGAATTTCTTTTTCTCAATATGCACGACATCCTTTCCTGCCTCATGCCGCATAAAGAGCTTGTTGTAGATAAGCATGGCGATGATAGCACCGACACTGCCTAAGATAGCAGGCGTCTCAGGTCCTAAGAATAAAGCGCAGCAAAATTGGATGATGATGGAGAATGTACCTACGAACAACGCTAATGTCAGGTTCTTCATAATCTTTGTCTTGTCTGTCATCATCAAGATGAGGAACGGGGTGATGTAGAACATGAGCGAGAGTTGAATGATGATATAGGTAGAGATGCTGCATAGCATATCATGCGTTGCCATACTTCCTGTCAACTCGCCAGCTACTTCATTGGCAAGTGTTGTAGCGGGAAGACCTACAGCTCCAAAACCCACAGCCACAGTGTTGGCTACAAGACAGATGACAGCAGAGAACATGGGTTTGAACCCCAGTCCGATAAGGATAGCCGCAGGGATGGCAACAGCAGTTCCAAAACCAGCCATGCCTTCTAAGACGCCACCGAATCCCCACGTCAAAAGCAATACTAACAATCCTTTGTCTGACGTCAGCTGAGTAAACTGTGTCTTTATCGTCTCAATCTCTTTTGTCTCGCAAAGAATGTTATAACTGAAAATCGCACAGATGATGATGAGAATGATAGGAAAGCATGCTTTAAGGAGACCTTCGACAATAGACCATGCAGTGATGCCGACAATGGAGGTCTCGGCATATTTCTCGGGTACAATACCCAAGGCAGGTGTGGCGAAAACTGACAAAAGGATAGTTACAACTAATGTGATTAAAGCGCTTTTCCAACCAGACATTTTGAGTCCCATCATCAAAATGAACAGGAATGCGATAGGTATCGCAGAAATGAGTGCTGCCATAGAATCTGATTTTTAGTTATTATTTCAAAAGCTTGTGGCAAATGTACAAAAAAATATTTAATATAAGAAGAAATTGAAGACTAATTTAATAATTTATAAAGAATAATTTGTATATTTGCAAAAATATGATTTAAAGAACTATGAATTTTAAATGCACATGCTAAACGAATTTCTTGAAGAACTCAGACAGTTCATCCCGTCTGAACGGATCTATACCGATGAGTTACGTACCCTCGGATGGGGTACCGATGCCAGCTTCTATCGCCAGATACCCAAGGCGGTGATCAGAAGTGACAATGAAGGAGAAATCTCAATGATTGTCCAGACTTGCAAGAAGTATAACTTTCCTTTTACCTTTCGTGCAGCAGGAACGTCTTTGTCAGGACAGAGTTGTACGGACAGCATACTGATAGTGGCAGGAAAGCACTGGGAGAAATATGAGATAGGTGACAATCAGGATACGATTCGTCTGCAACCAGGTATCGTAGGTGCCAAGGTGAATGAGATATTAAAGCCCTATGGGCGTGTGTTCCCACCTGATCCAGCCAGTATAGGTAGTGCGATGGTGGGTGGTATTGTCATCAATAATGCCTCGGGCATGAACTGTGGCGTGCATGCCAATAGTGACCGGATGATGGTCTCAGCACGTATCATCCTTACTGATGGAACCATTCTCGATACGGGTGACGAGCAGAGTAAGGAATCTTTTCGTAAGACTCATCCAGACTTCATACGAAAGATTGAGGAACTGCGTGATAAGGTTCGTGCTGACAAGGAGTTATCTTTGCGCATACAAAATAAATATAGTATTAAGAACGTAACGGGTTTGAACCTCCGTCCGTTGATAGCCTATGACGACCCGTTTGACATCATTGCTCACTCGATGGTTGGTTCTGAGGGAACGCTTGCTTTCTTGGCAGAGGTGACGATGAAGACGCTTTTCGATTACAAATACAAAGCATCGGCAATGGTCTATTTCCTCACCATGAGAGAGAGTTGTGAGGCTGTCGTGGCCATGAAGAAGTTGAAGACAGGTGACGAGGATTTGAAGATGAGTGCCGAGAACCTGATGGTGAAGAGTGCCGAGATGCTTGACTATATGTCACTCAATAGTGTGGATGATCCTGTGTTCTTGCAATATAAGAAGGATGTTGATGCTGGTAAGATAGCAGGTGTGGAACCTGGTGACTATCACAACTTAACAGCCATTTTGACAGAGACGAAGGGGGTGACGCATGAACAGCTTCTGGAGAAAATAGCGAAGATCAAGGAGTGTCTGGGACAGTTCCGTCTGTATATACCGGCTGAGTTCACAGAAGATCCTGCTGTCTATGGTAAGTATTGGGCAATTCGCTCTGGTATATTCCCGTCTGTAGGTGGTACGCGCCCCGTTGGCACCTCTTGTCTGATAGAGGATGTAGCATTCCCTATTGAGTGTTTACCAGAAGCCACAGTGAAGCTGCAGAAGCTTATTGCTGACCATGGTTATTCCGATGCGTGCATCTATGGCCATGCCTTTGAGGGTAACTACCATTTTATTCTGAATCAGAGTTTTGCCGATGAGCATGAGGTGGCTCGTTATGCGGAGATGATGCGTGATGTTGCCAAACTGGTAGTGGAGGAGTATGACGGCTCGTTGAAGGCAGAACATGGTACGGGTCGTAATATGGCTCCATTCGTGGAATATGAGTGGGGTAAAAAAGCCTACGAGGCGATGAAGGAGTTAAAGGAAATCTTCGACCCTGACGGGCTGTTGAATCAAGGTGTTATTTTCAATGATGACCCAGAGTGCTTTATCAAATGTTTGAAGCCCTTACCAGTGCTTGACTATGATTTTGATAAGGTTCCTGACGGTGGTAAGTATCTTATGGATTCTTCTCTCTCAACGGCTAAGGAAACGATAGAACAGGTGAAACGTGCCAACAAGTGTATTGAGTGCGGATTCTGCGAGGTTAATTGCATGTCGTGCGGACTGACGCTTTCATCCCGAATGCGCATTGCCGTTCAGCGTGAGATACGTGCGTTGGAGGCTACCGGAGCTAATCCTAAGCGTGCGGAGATATTGCGTAAACAGTATAAATACTATGGTGATCAGACGTGTGCCACGGATGGACTTTGTGCGACATCTTGTCCGATGAGGATTAACACGGGTGAATTGACACATCTCATTCGCCAGATGGATATGAATAATAATCCTGTAGGCTATAGGGTGGGGGAGTTCGCTGCCAACCACATGGCTGGTATCAAGCAGGGATTACGCCTAGTACTTGACGTGGCTCATCTGGGACATGTCACCCTGGGGCCTTCCGTGATGACTGGTGTCGCTCGTGGTCTGAACAAACTGGGACTGCCGCTGTGGACGACGGCAATGCCTAAGAAAAAGAGACAGCCGAAATCTTCTGACCTCACGCAGTTTATCATTGAACGCTCACTGCCGCATAAACAGGAAAAGCACTCTGAGCTGAAGGTCGTTTATTTCCCCAGTTGTATCAACCAGACAATGGGACAGTCAAGACAGGGTGGTAAGAAACATGACCTCGTGGATGAGGTTATCCAACTGATGGCAAAAGCTGGCTATGAGGTAATCTTCCCGGAGGGCATGGAGAAAATGTGCTGTGGACAGATATGGGAGTCTAAAGGCATGTTGGATATCGCCGACAGAAAGAGTGCCGAGCTGGAGGCTGCCTTATGGAAAGCTTCTGAGGAGGGACGCTATCCTGTGCTTTGTGCGCAGAGCCCTTGTCTGCATCGTATGAAGAAGGTCATGCGTAAGATAAAACTTTACGAGCCTGCTGAGTTTATCATGGAGTATCTCGTGCCACGTCTGGACTTCCATCCGATAGACCGACATATAGCTTTGCACCTTACTTGCTCTACTCGCGAAATGGGGGTTGCTGACGACCTGATAGCTCTTGCTAAATTGTGTTCTAATCATGTGTATCTGCCAGAGGGCGTCGGCTGTTGCGGATTTGCTGGAGATCGTGGCTTTACCTTCCCAGAGATGAACAGGTATGCACTTCGTAAACTACGTCCGCAAATAGAGAAGAACCATATCGAGGTGGGCTATAGCAATAGCCGTACCTGTGAGATTGGTCTGGAGACGAACACAGGTATTCCTTATATGAGTATCGTGTACTTGGTGAATGAGTGTACGACGGCAAAGAAGTAAATCTTCGGCGTGTTAAACGCCGAAGATTATTAATATTCCATCTTGGCAGGCAGTTCCTTCGCCTGGTCAATCATCTTCTGAATCTCCACAACAGCAGGAACGCGGTTGGTCAGATTCTTCTGTGCGTTGATTTCCTCCAGTTTAGCCTGCAGGTTAGCAGCTACACGGTGCTTCAATTCCTTCACGGTATCAACGCCGGCAGCTTCCAGCAACTCGGCAAACTGAGGTCCTACACCGTTGATGCGATACAGGTCGCAGTGGTTGGCCCATTTCAGAATCAGTTTCCCACTAATGCCCGTCTCTGCCTCTAATGCCTTGCGGCCAGCAGGTTTTGCACATTTTTCCAACAGATCAGCATCTGTCTTAATACCAGCGGCAATCAGTTTATCTGCATAAACGTCGCCAACTCCTTCAATGTCAATTACTTTGTAAGTCATAATTCGGATTAATATTAGTTATTGATGCGACAGGCACCTTGCGTATCGCAGGGCAAATATACGAATATTTCTAAAGTAAAACAAGTTTTTTGTTTTTTTTAATATTACATTTTGCTGAATAAGGGAAATAAATCATTAACTTTGCCACCGGTTTAATTAAAACATTAGAAAAAGATGAATTACACAGATTATGAATTGAAAGAGTATGCAGGAGAAAGACAGTGGGATGTTTCAGCTGCCTTCCCTGTCTTGATGAGAAAAGTATATGTATGGATGACGCTTGCACTGGTTATTACCGGTTTCACCGCCTTTGGTGTGGCAAACAGCCCAGGTATTCTGCAAGCTATCTATACCAACCAGATTCTGTTCTGGGGATTGATTATTGCAGAGTTTGCGCTGGTTATCGGTGTGTCGGCAGCCATTAACAAGATATCCCTGACCACGGCTACGCTGATGTTCGTGCTCTATTCCGTCATCAACGGCGCTCTGCTGTCGTATATCTTCCTGGCATACACCAGCAGTTCGATAGCTACCGTATTCTTCATCACCGCAGGCACCTTTGCAGCGATGGCAGTAATCGGTTACACCACCAAGACCGACCTTTCGTCTATGGGTAAGTATCTGTTGATGGCACTCATCGGCATGATTATAGCCACGCTGGTCAATGTCTTCTTCGTGAAGAGCACAGGGTTCGAACTCGTACTGAGTTATGTAGGCGTCCTCGTCTTTGTAGGACTCACCGCCTACGACTCACAGAAAATCAAGCAGATGCTTCTGCAGGCACCCGATGCAGGCGAGGGAGCACAGAAGGTTGCCCTCTTAGGAGCCCTCTCGCTCTATCTCGACTTCATCAACCTGTTTATCTATCTCCTTCGCATCTTCGGAAAGAGAGAGTAAGCTATTATATAATAAGGTATAGGAGTTTTCGGCTTTTGTCATGAAAGTCGAAAACTTTTCGTTTTTAACAAAAAAAGTTCTCGAAAATATTTGCAGGTTCAAAAAATAGTCGTACCTTTGCATCCGCTTTCGCTCAAAAATGAGTGATTGCCCAAAAGAAAGAGATCTTTGAGAAACTTACATAAAACAGAGAAGAAGTAGTACAAGAAGCATGTATCCTGTTTCTTTTAAGAATAGGGTATATGGGTAATTTACAAGAATAACCGTCAAAAGAATGACAGGTGCTTTTTAAATCCATCTTGATCTACCGGATATGAAAGCGTTCTGTGACAGAGACAATCCTTTATTGGATGAAAGATATTTTATACAGTGGAGAGTTTGATCCTGGCTCAGGATGAACGCTAGCTACAGGCTTAACACATGCAAGTCGAGGGGCATCATTATCGGAGCTTGCTTTGATAGATG
>Ga0256405_10001451_pt1 | contig 64272 bp, 41 predicted proteins | sample RumenRJG_02DNA_FD_189096 | JGI IMG/M metagenome (GOLD analysis project Ga0256405, IMG submission 189096) | Bovine rumen microbial communities from Lethbridge, Alberta, Canada - RJG_02 | ecosystem: Host-associated > Mammals > Digestive system > Stomach > Rumen | place: Canada: Alberta... | reverse complement strand
GACCCCTGGAGGACTACCAGGTAGATAGGTCATCGGTGGAAGTGCGGTAACGCATGGAGCTTGATGATACTAATAGGTCGAGGGCTTGATTTCATGATTGGTCCAGAGGCTGATCATTGGTAACAGAGAAACATAACATTTGAATCGCGCGCGCACCGCGGGCACAAGTGCCTCGCGCACCGCGCACGAGATGGTCACAAACCTGAATCTTAGAAGGCTGTGCAGTTGTCAGGATGCGTAAAGCGTCCGAGGGCCCCGGAAGAGGAAGAAAAGGACGATGGAAGGGGCCAACCGTTCCGCTAAAGGGACGATGAAATCGCTGGTAAGGAAGACCCAAGGGACAGAATGAAAAGCGATTTCCTAAATAGCTCACCATTTCCGGTGGCAATGACGAAGAGGTTCCACCTGTTCCCATACCGAACACAGAAGTTAAGCTCTTCAGTGCCGATGGTACTTGACTGGTAACGGTCCGGGAGAGTAGGTCGCCGCCGGATTCCATAAAAGATCACTCGCTTATGCGGGTGATTTTTTTATGGAATCTCGGCGGGAAAGCATTATAGATCATAACGCTCGCTTTTTATAAGTTCCAATGCCATTTATCTTCCTACATGATATGCAGAATAAATGGCCTTGGAACTTAGTTCGTTCACCTCTTCGAGGTTCACTCACGGATCCCCTGGCAGGGATCCAAGCGAGCTACATATTGAGCTTCGTGAACAGGTGGGAGGGGGAGAGACGAAGAGGTTCCTCCGCAACCTCAATCGTCGCCAGGACTCCTTGGAGCGGAGCCCAGGCTCGTTTCGGTTGACTCACTCAGGTCGCTTCCTGCTTCGCAGGATAGCCCACTGGGCTACCGCTTCCTTCGTTCCCCTCTTCCATACCGAACACAAAGCTCTGCAGACAAGCTGCAGAGCTGAATTAGTTTATACCTATAGTTATAGGTTTATACCCATTCTTCGGAGAAAGTGGGTTCTGTGATGTTATAGAGGGGATAAATGGCCTGTTGGGCGGCGAGGAGCTGCTGCCGGCCGACGTCGCCCCAGTTCAGTAAAAAAGCGGCTTTATCGGGCGGGACGAGGAGACGGTCATATGTTTTACCATTATCAGGATCCGGTCTTTTTATGCCGATTTTACGGATCAGAGCGGCCATTCTGACCTGGGCATAGGGCTGGGCATAGGGCGGTGTTCCGTCCTCTTCATTCACAAGCTGATAACCGATAAAAAGTGGCGTTTCTATTTCCGTATTGACCTCTTCAAGCAGTTCACGGCGGCAGGTGGCTTCCGGATCAGCGTCAAAGGGCTCGGGGCGGCCGCCGGCCAGGGAATACCTGACACCGCCTTCCGGTTTATGAATGACCCTGAGCAGAACGCGTCCCAGACGATCAAACATCACGCAATATACCTGCCTGATTCTCATCGAGGCAGGTACAGTATCGGCGATCCAACGAATCTGCGGCATCGTAATATCCCTCTATCATCAACAGAATGGCAGAAGACGGTTACAGCAGGCAGGAGAGACCGAAGAGCAGCTGTGCTCCGTAATAGGTAATCATAATCGTCCAGTCCACCGCATGGGTGGCGGAGAAAAGCAGACGGGCCAGAATCATGACATCGCTGATAAAGAAGAGCGCGCCGCCAAAGGCGATCAGCTGTCCCTGCAGGGTATTCAGGGTAAAACAGGCAATGGCGCAGGCACAGGCCAGGCAGAGAACGGCGGCATAGACAGAGAACATCGGTATGTTTTTACCGATCTGTTTTCTCCACCGCCAGAAAAGAAAGGCGGTGATACCCAGCAGAAAGAGGGCGGCAATCAGATGTATTCCGCTTACTGGACACAGATGGGTAAAGAAACCAATATAGCAGATATGCCCGGCAATAAAGAAGCCGGCACCGAGCAGCATGCTGAATTCCAGACTCCAGTCTGCTGCCGCGTGCAGGCATAAGGCAGCAAAGCATATCCAGAACTGCGGATCCAGGCGCAAAGCCGCGATCAGAGCCAGAGCGGCGGCACACAGGGTGCCGAGCGATTTGAAGGCAGCCGCAAGCTTCAGGCGCAGCGCCCTTTTATAATGCAGAAAAAAGGGAAGACAAACAAACATGGACAGAGCGCATACAGCGTACATCCACAGCATGGGTTATTCCTCCGTTGCGGCCTGAGATTCTTCAGGGATCCAGGGCATAAGGAAAATCGTAAGGTACATCTTTTTCTTGGTATAAGCATAACCGTAAGAGAAGATATTCGTTTCCTCCCGGTCACGCTCTTCTTCGGGAACGAGGGTCATATCCTTGGGCTTCTGCTTTTTATCGGAAGCCTTGTTCATATCATAATCCCGGACATACATACGGACGGTATGCCCTTTAACATTGCCTTCAATAGTGGTGATCCGGTAGATTCCGTCGGAAAGCTTTTCCACGTCATAGACAAGTCCGACATGATAATAAGGCGTGGAACCGCCGGAACCTTCATTGCCGTACACGGCGATAAAGCCCTTCTGGGGAACGCGGGTGATCCGGTTCAGCTTGGCGAAGCCTTCGTAAAGCTTGCCGACGCCGGCTTCCTTGACGTGGAAGAGGCCGTCCACTTCGCCGTCTTCAATTTTGTTTTTCTCCTCCATGGGGATGCCGGCTTCCAGCATACACCAGGTGATGAAACCGCCGCACCAGCCATAGGAGTAGTTGTTCCGCCATTTGGTGAATTTATTCTTTTCCTTCAGGTTTTTACCGTCTGTTTCAATCAGCTGCTGATAGGCGATATCCAGCATATTCTGAATGTCTTCCGGGATATCCCGGATGACTTCCGGGTCAATTTCCCGGGCAGTATATTCCGGCGTTTTCTTTTTCGCGGCAAGCGAGGAGGAACAGCAGAATATGAGTACAAACATAAGCGCAAGGGCGCGTCTGATCCGGATCATCGGTCTATCATCCTTTCACGGGCTGATTACAGTCCTGTTACATTATACTCCACTTCAGGGGGATTGTCAGTCCCCGGAACGGCGGGATCTTCAGAAGGTATTTCCGAGGGAAGCGCGGAAGGGTCGGGCGTGGTATCCGGGGCAGGGGAAAGGTCCGGTGAAACAGAAGGATCGGGTGAAGCAGATATGCCGGGCAAAGGGATGGACAGGGAAGAAAGCGAAATGCCGGCGTTTTTCAGAACATGTCCCGTACACAGCACGATGATCACGAGAAAGGCGCAGGCCAGCAGCAGCGTCAGGAGACGGAAACGGGAACGCATCTGTTTCATAGGGAAATCCTTTCAGAGGCAATCAATCATTTTGCCAGCATGGCAAGATGGGCGTCTTCCGCCAGGTCTGAATCATTACGGCCGGATATACCGCAGAGCAGACCGGCCAGGAAAAGATGGGCGCCAAGCGAAGCCGGAGAGGTTGTCAGCATCGGCATTTCCGATACGGTGAAGGGAAGGAAGCCGAAGAAGGACAGAACCGCGGCGATGGCATAAAGCCCAAGCAGCAGACAGGCTCCCATGGCCAGGATGGCGTGGATACGCGTCCGCGCACAGGAGGCAACAGTAGTGCCCCGCAGAATCAGCGGAAGATAGGTCAGGAAGGCCAGACCGGTGAAAACCGGGCCGTAGTGACAGAAAAGACGGGGCAGGAGGGAACTGGTTTCCGGAAACGCCATTCCTTCGGGAAGCGTATCGATGCCGAGAACGCCGACCGTTTTCAGGAAATCCGCGGAGACAGCCTCCGGCAGAACAGCGTCCGGGACAGAACGGGAATACATTCCCCAGAACAGCAGGACAAAAGCGGCAAGAGCCGGCAGGAAAACCAGGGGCCTGCCGTCAACGGCAAAGAGCAGCAGAAGAACTGTAATTCCCCAGATCAGGCAGTCTGCAGGTTCTCCGCGCAGCAACAGCAGCACAGCGGAAAGAATACCTACCGCGGCCGCGGAAACAGGGCCTTCCCGGGACAGAAGCACCGCGAACGCAACCAGAAGCAGCGCAAGGGCCGGCTGGGTGACGGGGAGGGTAAAGGTGGGCGCAATCAGCTTTCCGCCCAGCAGAAGCAGGCCGAGAAAAGCGGAAACAATCGCGGTCAGCAGGGAACCGGAAAGGGAACGGACAAAGACAGCCCCGATAATCAGGACAATGATTCCGATCCCGCAGCCGAAGGCCTGAGCCATGGCTGCGGCAGAATCCGTGAGCGCCAGGGAGGCAATGCCCAGAGCACAGAACAGAAGGGATAAAGCCAGCACGAGCCTGTCCATGGAAAATGCCCGGGCAAGCACGGTACAGCACAGGAACATTACACAGGGAACGCCGGCGGCAAGCATATACAGCCTGTAATCTCCCACCTGCGTTGCGGGAACCAGGAAAAGGAAAAGAGCCAGGAACAGCATGAAGCCTGTAAAGCGGAACCGGGCAGAGGATTTCTGTTTTGTCATTCGCTCCAGTCCTCCTTCCACTGTTCAGGCTGCCTGCGGCGGCGCGGGGCGGAAGCCGGCCGGGGCTCCGCTTCCGGTTCAGACTGCGCGGACACAGGCTGTTCCGCGGGGACCCGGGGCACAGAAGACTCCTGATAATACGGTTCCGGATACGGAACCGGGGCCTGCTGCGGATAAGGGGCAGGAGCAGACGGGAGACAGTAAACCGGCTGTGTATTCACAGGTTCCGGAGCATAACTGAAGGGAACCGGAACCGGCTGCGGCATCGGATCAGAGAAGGAACCGGGAACCGGCTGCGGGGGGATAAAGGTACGGTTGGTATGAGAAAGGGCAGCAAAAAGCTGCAGGCGGAGCACGGCGCTGCCGATCTGGAGGACGGAGCCATGCACCAGGGGCATATCCATTCCCCTGCGCGTAACAGGCACGCCGTCTATCAGCACTTCACAGCCCACCCGGGGACGGATCAGCAGCCCTGTTCCGTCCTGCCAGGAGAAGTCCAGGTGATGGGAGCTGACCCCGGGACAGGGGATGACCAGGTCGCAGGAGCGCAGAGATCCCAGCACGCCTTCGCGGGGAACCGGAAACCAGGTGTCAGCGGGCAGTTCGTCGCTGCCGGATAGAACGACCAGTTCTCCGACCGTTCCGGCACCGGGCAGATTTTTGAACCGGTCCCGGCGTTCCTTCCTGTCGGAATGATGCCAGGACCAGGCCAGAGACAGGAGAATGAGCGCAAAGAGAATAAAAATCCAGCGTGAAGCCTGGGAAAGAACCAAGTAGATTTCCGGACTGACGCTGAACATGAACAAATCCTTTCGAATTCAATAATCAGAATTCATCATGATGTTGAGGCTGTTTACACTGTAATCGCAGAGAGGTTAATGATCCAAAGCGCTCATAAGAGTATGGACATTCCGGATCATGACCGATTCATAGTAATCCAGGGGAGGCTGATCCGGACCGGAGGTTACAGGATCGAGTTCACAGACCGGAATGCCGGTTTCATTCACCAGGGTATTGACGGAAGGATCCTCTTCCGAAGATTTCAGGATCAGCGGCATCGGTTCCCCGGTTCTGATGATCAGCTGCGTAACACGGACCAGCTGCGCGGTGGGAAGGATATCCTCCGGCTCCTTGTTGACAATGGCCGCGGCGGTCAGGCCGCAGGCTTCCGCAAAATAGGGGAAGGCTTCGTGGAAAATGATGACTTTCCGGTCAAAGTCCGCTGTCTCCTCCCGGATCGTTTCATCCAGGGCAGAGAGACGTTCCCTGTATTCCTTCAGATTATCCAGAATCTGCTGCTCCCGGGCCGGCATCAGGCGGATCAGCCCTTCGGCCAGGTTGGCAGCCATACCGGCGGCCCGCTGGGGATCCAGCCAGAGGTGGGAGTTGACCTCCTCACCCTCTTCGCTCTCACCGATTTCCACGGTTTCGGATTCACGGAGGAAGGGAAGACCGGCTGTGGCATCCACAACCGGCAGGTCGGGATAGGCGCCGGTGACCACCGGCAGGAAGGATTCCATACCGGCTCCATTGATCAGCAGGGCGTCCGCCCCGGAAAGCGTGACCATATCGGAATTCTGCAGGGTGTAATCATGCAGACAGCCGGTGGCCTGTCCGGCAAGATTGACTACGCTGACATCCTCCATCCCTTCAGTCAGGTTCAGCGTCATGAGCCAGACCGGATAAAAGCTGGTGACAATGGTTTCAGCCCCGGCAAAGCAGGGGAGGAGGAAGAGGAAGGAGAGTATTATACAAAAGACTTTTTTCATGATGTACCTCATGTCTAATTAAGAATTAAGAATGAATGGGTACCGAAATGAATTCAGGTCCTGGATTCATTTCGGGGGCTGGTCTTCCGGATCCATCCAGGTTTCCCATTCGGCGCGGGGACGGCTGTCCCGCAGGATGCGGGCGATGACCTTCCTTTCGGGAGCGGACATGAATTCCGCATAGCGGGTATAAAGCACCCGCATGGCGGACCAGGAGCCGGTGGACATGGCATAGTCATGCAGGGATTCATAGGTGACAGAGTAGACCTTCAGATGATCAAAAAGAACGCCCATCACATCGTCTGCGGCGTCCCTGAACTCAACCGAGCGGATCCGGCGTACGGAGCCGTTATCCATCTGCGCACCCATGGATGGGCCGAGCTGTTCATATACGGTATTGAAGAGAACATCCTCGAGGCTTGCGGCCAGAGCGGAGAAGGTATCCCTGTAGGGAGCAAAGTTCCGCAGCTGTTCGGCAGCCCGTTCCCAGATTCCGGGACGGTCCACCAGGGCGGAGCCGAAACGGAAACGCAGGGCTTCCCTCACATGCCAGGCTTCGATCATGCCCATCCCTCCGTAATAGTTTCCTTATATAATGTATACTGTATCATATCATAAAATGAAGTAATTGTTAACTTTTCACAGGGATTTTGTCAGGGAATACAAAAAACAGGAAAAAAACGAAGAAAAAATTCACAGAAGACCATAAATCTAGTGGATTCAGGCAGAACGGGTACAAAACCTTGACTACAAAAATGAAAGAATTCTTACAATTTAATCGTTTTATCCACAGGGCAGGAACCTTGAAATAACTCAATGTTTTTGCTATGATAGTCGAGCCGGTTTGCAAAAGGACAGTTTTCCACAGCCCGGTTATCCACAGCTCACGACCCCTCGTGCGCTTTTTTAGCCGCCTTTTGCAGCATGTACAGCAAATGATCGCTTATGCGTTTATCAATAACCAGATGAATGGAGAATGACTGATGAATATGGAGTCGCTCTGGGAGCAGACGTGTGCCCTGCTGTCGCGGGAAATGCCCTTCGTGTCCTACAGCACGTGGGTGGACGGCAATATGGTACCGGGTGTGCTGCAGGACGATACTCTGTTTATCACGGTGAAAATGGAGCGCATGATCTCCATGATCCAGAACAAGTATGCCGATCTGATTGAGCGGAAACTGACCGAGGTAGCCGGACGGGCGATGAAGATCGTGCTGCTGACGAAGGATGAGATGAACGCCAGGATTGAGCCGGATGACGGGACAGCCGCCCCTGACGATACGGATCCGCATCTGAATCCCAAGTATACCTTTGAGAGCTTCGTGGTTGGCAACGGCAACCGGTTTGCCCATGCGGCAGCGCTGGCCGTGGCGGAAAGCCCGGCGGAGGCCTATAACCCGCTGTTTATCTATGGCGGCGTGGGACTGGGAAAGACCCACCTGATGCAGGCGATCGGACACTTTATCCATCAGACGGATCCGAAAAAGAAAATCCTGTACATGACCAGCGAAAGCTTTACCAATGAGCTGATCAGCGCGATCCAGATGAAAAAGACCTATGAATTCCGGGAAAAGATCCGGAAAGTGGACGTGCTGATGGTGGACGATATCCAGTTCATCGCCGGCCGCGAAAGTACCCAGCAGGAATTCTTCAACACTTTCAATGAACTGCATAACGACAACAAGCAGATTATCCTGACCAGCGATAAACCGCCGAAAGATATCCAGCGACTGGAGGAACGGCTGTGCAGCCGGTTCGAGTGGGGACTGGTAGCGGATATTCAGCGTCCTGACGTGGATACCCGGGTGGCGATTCTGCGGGAGAAAACCGTACAGGACAATATCGAGGTTCCGGACGAGGTTCTGCAGCTGATCGCCGGCAAGATTGACAGCAATATCCGGGAACTGGAAGGCTGCCTGACCCGGCTGGTTGCCTATTCCACACTGGTAAAGGAACCGATCACGGTGGATCTGTGCGAACGTGCCCTGAAAGAAATCTTCGATTCCAAGCGCCACAAGCAGATTACCAGCGAACTGATCATGCAGACCGTGAGCGATTACTACGGCCTTTCCATGGAGGATATGACCGGGCCCACCCGCAAACGGGAAATCACGGTACCGCGGCAGATCGCCATGTACCTGACCCGGGAAATGACCGGCATGAGCCTGCCGCAGATCGGCAATGTTTTCGGCGGACGGGATCATACCACGGTGCTGCACAGCTGCAAGACGGTAGAGGCGAACATGACCGCGAACACGGACATCAAGGCTGTGGTGGAGGACATCAAGACCCTGGTGAAGAACGCGCAATGACAATTCAGAAATAAGAATTCAGAATGAATAGCGGGCAGGCCGGACGGCCTGCCTGTTTTTAATGCATAATGCATAATGAATAGTTCGCAGGCCGGGATATAAATTAAGAATGAAGAATGATTGACGGGCAGACCGGAAGTCTGCCTCAAGTATTGAAAAAACCAAGAAATACAAGAAATAATTGACATTTCACCGTTCAGGATTCATAATTTAAAAGATATGTGAACGGCGGAATCAGATTGCGTACGGGATGCCGCTGCTTATCACTATAATGCATTTTGATCTTTATTTTTTTAGGAGTGGAGCACATGGAGCAGAGGATTGCGGCACTGCGCGAGCAGATGGAGCAGAAGATCGGCCAGATTGACACAAAAGAAAAGCTGGCCGCGTTCTGGCAGGAGTTTCTGGGCAAAAAGGGCGCTATCGCTGACCTGATGAAAGGCCTGGGCGCCGTGGCCAAGGAAGACCGTCCGGCCATGGGCAAGGTGATCAACGATTTCAAGGTGCTGGCGGAAGAAAAGTACCAGGCCCTGAGCGCGAAGATGGACGAACTGGAACTGGCAGCCCGCAATCTCCGGGAACAGGTGGATATCACCCTGCCGGGCAAAGCTCATCCCCTGGGCGGGCTTCATCCGCTGACTCTGGTGAAGAACGAGATTATCAACGTGTTCTCCAGCATGGGCTTTGATGTGTTCGAAGGACCGGAAATTGAGGACGATGATCATAACTTTACCCGGCTGAACGTGCCGAAGGATCATCCCTCCCGGGATATGCAGGACACCTTCTACCTGGACAATGAACTGCTGCTCCGCACCCAGACCAGCGGCGGCCAGATCCGCGTGATGGACATGCAGAAGCCGCCCATCAAGGTGCTGGTACCCGGACGGGTGTTCCGCTCCGACAGCGACGCGACCCATTCTCCCATGTTCCACCAGATGGAAGGCCTTGTAGTGGATAAAGGGATTACCCTGTGCGACCTGCAGGGGATGCTGGATAAGTTTGTGCAGCAGCTGTTTGACGCGAATGTGCGTACGCGGCTGCGTCCCAGCTATTTCCCCTTCACCGAGCCCAGCGTCGAGGTGGACGTGAGCTGCTTCGAATGCGGCGGAAAGGGATGCGGACTTTGCAAACATACCGGATGGATTGAAGTACTCGGCGGCGGCGTTGTGCATCCCAGAGTACTGGAGAACTGCGGTATTGACCCGAATGTTTATTCCGGTATCGCCTTCGGCATCGGCATTGAAAGAATTACCATGCTGAAATACGGCATCAACAATATCGGCCTGCTGTTTGAAAACGATGTGAATTTCCTGAAACAGTTCCGTGAATGATTCATTCATCATCCGGATTACAGAATGAATTGTCCGGCGCAGAACGGACAGAGGAGAATGTAAGATGAAAGTACCGTACAGCTGGTTAAAAGAATATGTGGATATCGACATCACCGCGGAGGAACTGCAGGACAAGCTGTTTGGCTGCGGCTTCGAAGTGGAGGAACTGATTTATCTCGGAAAGGAAATCAGCCGCGTGGTTGTGGGAGAAGTGCTTTCCTGCGACCCGGTGGAGGGAACGCACCTGTTCATCTGCCAGGTGAACTGCGGCTCCTTCGGCAATCCCATCCAGATCGTGACGGGCGCGCCGAACGTATATACCGGTATGCATACACCGGCAGCCCTGGATAATTCCACGCTTCCCGGCGGAATCACCATCAAGGCCAAGCCCCTGAAGGGAATTCCATCGGCCGGCATGCTGTGCTCCGGCGAAGAACTGGGCCTGAATGACGACCTGTACCCCGGTGCGGAAGTCTACGGACTGATGGAACTGCCGAAGGATACCGTTCCCGGAACAGATATCCGGGAAGTTGTGGGACTGGACGATTATATCTTTGATATCAACGTTACGGCCAACCGGCCGGACTGCCAGAGCGTCCTGGGAATTGCCCGGGAGGTGGCAGCGGTGCTGGGAAAAGAACTGAAAATGCCCGCGACGGATTACACAGCAACGGATTATGTGTTCCCGGGACTGGATATCACCGTGGAAGCACCGGACCTGTGCCCCCGGTACCTGGGACACGGCGTGCGGAATATCACGGTGGGGGAGAGCCCCCGCTGGATGAAGCGGAATCTGGCACTCTGCGGCCTGCGGAGCATCTCCAATGTGGTGGATATCACAAACTATGTGCTGCTGGAAATCGGCCAGCCGATGCATGCCTTTGATATGGACCAGCTCCAGGAACGGCGGATTATTGTGCGCCGGGCGAAGGAAGGGGAGAAGATCCAGACCCTGGATGAAAAGGAATTCACCCTGACCACTGAAAACCTGGTCATCTGCGACGGTAACCGGCCGGTTGCCCTGGCCGGTATCATGGGCGGCCTGAACAGTGAAATAACGGATAAGACGACTCAGCTGCTGTTTGAGGCAGCCAAGTTTGCCCGGGATAACGTACGCCGGACATCCCGCAGCCTGGGCCAGAGCAGCGATTCTTCCGCCCGGTTTGAAAAGGGAATCAGCGAATATACCACTGAGCTGGGCATGGCTCGCGCCCTTCATCTGATCCAGGAACTGGGCTGCGGCGAGATCACAGCCAGCGCTTTTGACTGCAGCGCCGGCGCGCCGCGGGAAGGCAAGCACTTCCAGGCCAGCCTGAAACGGATCAATGCGATCCTGGGCATCGAGGTGCCGGCGGAAGAGGTTCTCCGGATCCTGAAGGCCCTGAGCTTTGAGGTGGAACAGAACGGTGACACGCTGGAAGTGACCGCGCCGAGATACCGTGAGGATATCGAGGTCGGCGAACCGGATCTTGCCGAGGAAGTGATCCGTGAGTACGGCTATGACCATGTGGTTCCTACCTTCCTGAAGAACGCGACCGTGACCAGCGGCGGCAAAACGCCTGCACAGCAGCGCCGCGACAGGGTCGGCCGGATTATGTGCGGACAGGGGTACCATGAAGTCTACACGCTCTCTTTCTACGCGGACAGCGATCTGGACTTCATGCGGATTCCCGAAGGCGCACCGGAACGGAACGTGCTGCGTATCAAAAACCCGATCTCGGTAAATCTGTCGATCATGCGGCCGCTGCTTGTGCCCAGCCTGATGCGGGTGGTGGTGGACAACCTGAAGAAAGGGAACAATGACGGAAGACTCTTTGAGATCAGCAATATCTATATTCCGCGCGAAGCCGGGGAAATGCCCGAAGAACGGCCTCACCTGGGCTTTGCCGCCTTCGGCGACGCGGAGGACTTCTTCACGGTGAAGGGAACCGTGGAAGCATTGGGGAAGGCCCTGGGACTGTCCTTCGACGTGGAACGGGCTTCCGACGTACCGTGGCTGCATCCCGGAATCGCCGCCTATATCCTTTGCGAAGGGGAAAGGATTGGCTGCTTCGGAAAGCTGGCGAATGAAGTGACCGGTGAACTGAAGCTGCATAAGGACGCCAAGTCCAACCACAAGATCTTCCTGGGCGAAATTGACTACAACGCCATGATGAACCATATGGCCGCCAGCTTCCGCTATCAGCCGCTGTCCGCGTTCCCGTCAGTCGTACGCGACCTGGCGCTGACCGTGGCGGAGGAAACTCCCTGCGGCGACCTGATGAAGGAAATCTCCCGGGCCTGTCCGAAGGTCAGCGATGTGGAGCTGTTCGATATCTACCGCGGAGAGCAGATCGGCGAGGGTCGCAAGAGCATGGCCTTCAAAATCACCTTTGACGCGGATGACAAGCCTCTGACACCTGAAGAACTTGATAAATACATTAAAAAAATTCTCGGCAACCTGAAGTTCAAACTTGGTGCAGAAATTCGGTAAAGCAAGAGAATTCAACATTGAAAACATTACCGGAAAAGCGGCGCTGTTCAGCGCCGCTTTTTTGTACGTACAATTGACACAGAATGATATTACCGATATAATTAACAAGGTGGTTTACTGATACTGTTTCTACCAATTTCACATCTGCTTGTTTGGAATTTTACAACGTTTTTTGCGTTGTGATTGGGAGATGAACTCATGTCAAGAAAATGGCGGAACATTCTCATCGGCGCCCTCATTGCTGTCCTTGTGATTGGCGGTATCTGGCTTCTATCCAGAAGCCCCGAAAATTTCAAGGCCAAGTATGAGGGCGTTGACCTGTCTACCGATATCACGGGTATCGGACGGGGAAACACTTACGCTGCCTATAAGGCGCAATACGAGGATCTGCCGGCGGTGAAAGAGACCGTTGAAGTGGATCTTGCGTCTTTTGAGGGCGAAGGCGGTACGGCTTGCGACGAGGGCGTACTTACAGAGGATGAGTCTGTGCTCACCTGGAAAGTGAATGTGCCCCAGGCAGGCCTGTACAATATCCGTCTGGATTACCTGACAGTGGAAAGCCGCGGTATCGATATTGAGCGGGAACTGGAGATCAACGGTACCGTGCCGTTTGAAGGGGCCAGTACGCTCTGCTTTTCCCGGCTGTGGACAGACGCGGGAGAAATCCGCAAAGATAACCAGGGCAACGATATCCGTCCGACGCAGATAGAACGCTTTGAAAAGCAGAGCGTGAGCTGCCGCGACGACATGGGTTATCAGACAGAACCCTATGTCTTCTATTTCAATGAAGGCGAAAACGAACTGACGCTGCGCGCGGTCAACGAGCCCGTGATCCTGTGCGGCATCACGCTGATGCCTCCCATGAAATTTGACACCTACGCGGAATACAGCGCAGCCCAGCCGGCAGATCCTGCAACTGAAGCAGCGAAAAACTTCAGCCTGACCATTCAGGGTGAATCCGCCACGCTGCGGAGCGAACCGAGCCTTTATGCCCGGTATGACCGCAGCTCAGCCCTGACGGTTCCTTATTCTGTGAGGAACAATATCCTGAACTATATCGGCGGAGACGCCTGGACCAATCCCGGGGAATGGATCCAGTGGGATTTTGAAGTTCCGGAAGACGGATACTACAATATTTCCATCAAGGCGCGCCAGATGTACCAGCGTGGCGCCCTGTCCGCCCGCACGGTGTACATCGACGGCGCCATCCCCTTTGAAGAACTTGAAGCCGTGACTTTCGGCTACAGGAACAACTGGGAAATGCGCACCCTCGGGGACAAAGACGGAACCCCCTTCCGTTTCTGGCTGACCAAGGGGAAACACAATATCCGGATGGAAGTTACGCTGGGCGAAATGGGACCGATCCTGAAAAATGTGGAAGACAGCATTTTCCGCCTGAACCAGATTTACCGGAAGATACTGGTGCTGACCGGCGTCAATCCGGACCGTTTCCGCGACTACAATCTGAAGGGCGTATATCCGGAAGTGATCGAAGCCATGATGCTGGAGAGCAAGCGGCTGTACAAGATCGTGGATGATACGGTGGCAACCACCGGTGAAAAGAGCGACCGGATTGCGACCGCCCAGACGCTGGCCAATCAGCTGGAACTGTTTGTTGAGCATAACGAACGGATTACCGAATCTTTTTCCAACTTCAAAGACAATATCACCTCCCTGGGCACGGGCATGCAGAACATGTCCGAGAGCAAGCTGGATGTGGACCTGATCATGGTGACAGGGGAGAACGTCCGGGTGCCTCAGGTAAACGAGAATGTTTTCCAGAGCATCGGACACGAGATCCGCAGCTGTGTCGGATCCTTCACCGTAGACTACAACAGCCTGGGCGACAAGTACGAGGATTCGGATGACGCGCTGGAAATCTGGATCACTACCGGCCGTGACCAGAGCACGGTTATGAAGACGATGATCGACGATTCGTTTACAGCGAAGACCGGTATAAAGGTAAACCTCAAGCTGGTGCTTCAGGACGCGATCCTACCGGCGGTGGTGGCCGGAAACGGACCGGACCTGACGCTGAACCTGAGCAGCTGGTTTGCCGTAAACTATGCCATGCGCCATGCTGTGGAGGACCTGACCCAGTTTGAGGATTACGATGAGGTTACGAAAGTATTCACTCCCAGTATCATCGAACCGATGATTTATAACGACGGAACCCGCAAAGGTGTTTACGGTCTGCCGGAAACCATGAATTTCCCGGTGCTGTTCTACCGCAAAGACATCATGCAGGAACTGGAACTGCCGATCCCGCAGACCTGGGATGAGGTGATCGCTCAGCTGCCGACCCTGCAGGGAAACAGCCTGGAGTTCGGCATTTCTTTCCCCGATATCATAAATGCAGACGCATCAATCCTGGATTCAATGATTTTCCAGAACGGCGGATCCATCTATGACGAAGACGCCAAGAAGACTCTTGTTGACAATGAAGCGGGCGTAGCGGGCTTCAAACTGTACACCAGCCTGTATAACGATTACGGCCTGCCGACGGTATTCGACTTCAAGAGCCGTTTCCGCAGCGGTCAGATGCCGCTGGGTGTGGCAAACTATGATACCTACAACCAGCTGATGGTTTCAGCTCCTGAAATCCGCGGCCTGTGGGACTTCACGCTGATCCCCGGCACCAGGCAGGCAGACGGTTCCATTGACCATACAGCCCAGACAAACGGTCTGTGCTGCATGATGATCGCCACTGACGATGAAAAAGTAAAGCAGAACGGCTGGGAATTCATGAAGTGGTGGGTCAGTACGGAAACACAGGTCCGCTTCGGCCGGGAAATGGAGAGCATCCTGGGTGCTTCCGCCCGTTACCAGACGGCAAACCAGGAAGCAATCAAACAGCTGGCATGGTCCGGCAAACAGCTGAAAATACTCCAGGAGCAAGCCGCTTCCACCAGAGGATGGCCGGAAATTGCCGGCGGTTACTCAACGGTAAGACATCTGATCAACGCGATCCGCCGCGTCATCAACAACAAGGAAGACAAGCGTGAAACGCTGCTGAACTACGCGCGGACCATTAACGAAGAGATCAAGATCAAACGGCGGGAATTCAACCTGCCGGTAGACTGAGAAAGGAGGTAAGGAAAACATGCAGTCACAAAGTTTTGCATCCAGATACCTGACCATGAGACGGGAAAAGATTGCTCATGGCTGGGCGCTGGCCAAAAGGAACAAGGGATGCTACCTGTTCCTGGCGCCCTACGCCATCCTGTTTTTCACATTCTTTATCCTGCCGATTGCGACTTCCATTTTCTACAGTTTCACTTACTATAACATCCTGGAACCGGCCAGGTTTATCGGCCTGCAGAATTATGTCAACCTGGTCCTGCAGGATGAAGTTTTCCTGACATCCATCAAAAACACCTTTGTCTGTGCAGTGATTGTCGGCCCGATCGGATATATCCTTTCCTTCCTTTTCGCCTGGTTTATCAACGAGCTGCCGAAATGGCTGCGGGCAGTGGCGGTAATCATTTTCTACGCGCCCTCCCTCGGCGGCGGAGCCTATACTGTTTTCAACCATCTGTTCCGTGCCGACGCATACGGCTGGCTCAACTCCATCCTGATGGAACTGGGCATTATCAACGCGCCTCAGCTCTGGCTGCTGGATCCGCGGTACATGCTGCCCATTGTCATTATCGTCAGCCTGTGGATGAGCATGGGCACAGGCTTCCTGAGCTTTGTCGCCGGTTTACAGAGCATAGACCGCAGTATGTATGAAGCTGGTTATGTGGACGGCGTCAGAAACCGCTGGCAGGAACTGTATCACATCACCCTGCCGAGCATGAAACCGATGCTGCTGTTCGGCGCGGTTATGAGCATCTCTTCTTCCTTCAATATCAGTGATGTTCCGCGCGCCCTGTGCGGTTTCCCCTCCACAGACTACGCGGCCCGTACAGTGGTTACACACCTGTTTGACTACGGCTTTGTCCGCTTTGAAATGGGCTATGCCAGCGCCATCGCGGTAATCCTGTTCCTGGCTATGATCCTCAGTAAAAAAGCAATCGCAGCATTGCTGGGAAGGGTGGGTACCTGAGATGAGTGAAAACAATACGGTCAGATCCAGCGGTACCCTGCAGCTGATCAACGGAAAGAAATACCGCGGCGAACTGGTCGCGGGTGAACTTGGCGCCGCATTCTATGCCAAGGGACAGAAAGAACCCATGGCGGAGTGGCATTATGCCCGCATGAACCGGATGGATAATATCCGCCGGGGCGGCACCAGCAGCCAGATTACGGTTATCCTGAAGGATGATACCCGGTATGTATTTGAACTGGCCCAGGGTCTGAAACTGCACAGCCAGATGGACAAACACTGGGTGGATAAGCCGGTGAGGGCCAAAACAAGGGGCGATATCCTGCATGAGCAGGCAGAGCGCCTCGGACAGAAGATTGAGGTGCCGAAAAAGCACCTGGTTACCCGCAGACATCCGAACCGTTCCATCGGCGGCGACATCTTCATCTATCTGATGCTGCTGCTGGTTGCGCTCGCGATGGTTTTCCCGCTGGTTTTCATGATCGGTTCCGCGCTGAAGCCCCTGGATGAACTGCTGCGGATTCCGCCGCCCGTGTGGCCCAGCCATCCGACGCTGGACAACTTCTCCGACCTGTTCGTGACGATGGGCAAAAGCTTTGTTCCGTTCAGCCGGTATCTGATGAATACCATCTTCATCACGGTTGTCGGTACTTTCGGTCATCTGGTTGTTGCCGGCATGGCAGCCTTTGTGCTGGCAAAGTATGAGTTCCCCGGAAACCGGCTGTTCTTCGGACTTGTCACGACCTGTCTGATGTTCTCCGGCTATGTGACCAGTATTCCGAATTACCTGATCATGAGCAAGCTGGGAATGGTTGATACTTACTGGTCGCTGATCCTTCCGGCCTTCTGCGCGCCTATCGGCATGTTCCTGATGAAACAGTTCATGGACGGCCTGCCGACGGCATTGATCGAGGCTGCGACAATTGACGGTGCCAGCAGGTTCAAGGTTTTCTGGAGCATTGTGATGCCGAACGTAAAGCCGGCCTGGCTGACGATGATCATCTTCAGCGTACAGGGTCTGTGGAACAATCCCGCCACAACGCTGATCTATTCCGAAGCGAAGAAACCTCTGGTCTATGCCCTGAACCAGATCCAGGGACAAGCCGTGAACAACATTGCCCGGACGGGTGAGGTTGCGGCAGCCAATATGATCATCTTTATTGTACCGATTCTTATCTTTGTCTTCAGCCAGAGCCGGATTCTGGAGACCATGGCTTCTTCCGGCATTAAGGACTAAAGGGGAGGGAAATGATGATGAAAAGAGCAATTTCCTTTCTGCTGATCCTGCTGATGCTGCTCTCCCTGTCCCCGGCCATGGCGGACGTCAGTTACAGCATGAAAGATGACGGATTCAGCACTTCCTATTCCTACATCTATGACTACTGGGGCGATGAGCAGGAATGTCCGGATCCCTACCGGGTTTCCGCTGTGATTGACAGCATGACCCTCGGACTGGACAAACTGGAAGGCAAACGGATCAGCAAGCCTCAGAGCCTGTTTGTCCACGGCAACGACCTGTATATTGCCGACACTTTCAACAACCGGATCCTGCAGGTTCACTACGACGGCAGGGATTACACCCTGACCCGGGTGATCAGTCAGGTCAACGGGGCGGAACCCGCCACCTTTAACAACCCGTATGATATTGCTGTCGACGATGAGGAAAACATTTACGTGGCAGACTATCTCAACTACCGGGTTGTAATGATGGACAAGGATCTGAACTTCATCAAGCAGTTTGTGAAACCCACCGATTCCACCTATGACCAGGCGCTGGATTTCCTGCCGAAGAAGATCGCGGTGGACGTGGCAGGACGGCTGTATGTGCTTGGCGCGAACATCAACAAGGGTTTCATCAAATATGAATCGGATACGACGTTCACAGGTTATATCGGCGCAAATGCCGTTTCCTTCAACATGGCGGAATATATCTGGAAACGGTATTTCATGACCCAGGAGCAGCGCGATGCTTCTCCGAGCTTTGCGCCGACCGAATATGAAAACCTGTATATGGATGATAAAGGCTTCATTTACGCGACAAATACCATTTTCAGCGAATGGGATCTGAAGACGGACAAAGCGAAGCCGATCCGCAGGCTGAACGGCCTGGGAAACGATATCCTGATCAAAAACGACCGGTATCCCCCGATCGGTGATCTCTACTGGGTTGAAGAGGGAACGCAGTATTACGGACCGACCCGCCTGACGGATATCACCGTGCTGAGGAACGATATCTACGTGGCGCTGGACAGGACGCGCGGACGGCTCTTCGGATATGACAGCCAGGGCATTATGCTGTGGGCGTTCGGGACCCGAGGCAATGTTGAAGGCGCGTTTACCAGCGCAATCAGCCTGGAACATATGGGGTATGACCTGTTTGTGCTTGACCAGGTTGAGAACAGCATTACGGTATTCACACCGACCGAATACGGCCAGATGATCTATGACGCCAACGAGATGTACGTGATCGGCGAATATGACCGGAGCGCGGAAATCTGGGAGGATGTCATGCGGATGAACGCCAACTATCCGCTGGCGTTCCGCGGCATCGGGCGGGCGATCCTACGACAGGACGATTATGAAGGCGCCATGCGGTATTTCGAAATGGCGCATGACCGGGAAAACTACGGACGGGCATTCAAGCTGTACCGGAAGGAATGGGTAGAGAAGAATATCCTGTGGGTGTTCCTGGTTATTGCAGTGATTATTGTGGTGCCGCTGCTGATCGGAAGGATCAAGAGATCAAAGTGGGAGGTGATGATGCATGAGCAGAGCAAAGTCCGCAGAAACAATGGCTAAAGCGGCAAGGGCTGAAAGCCGTAAAGCATGGTGGGCCCGGTACAGGGACTCCCTGCGGTACGCCCTGCATGTCATTACCCATCCCTTTGACGGATTCTGGGATCTGATTCACGAAAAGAGAGGTACGCTGGCTGCGGCCCATACCTTCCTGTTCCTGTTCCTGTTAGTGCGTATCCTGAAGCTGATCCTGACCAGCTTCCAGTTCATCAACGCTCCGATTCAGTATCTGAATATCCTGGAGCAGGCGGCCTCGCTGGCGCTGCCCTTCCTGGTACTGTGTATTGCCAACTGGGCGATGACTACTCTGTTTGAGGGCAAGGGCCGGTTCAGGGATATTTATATGGCCATGTGCTACGCCCTGGTACCGTATATCCTGATCCAGCTCCCCATGGTGATTATCAGCAACGGACTGACCTTTGAAGAGGGAAGCATCTTCTCCGTTATGCTGACGGTCAGCGTGATCTGGTGTGCATTCCTGGTATTCATCGGCCTGATGCAGGTGCATGATTACGGCCCCGGAAAAACGATGATCTTCATCATTGTTACCATTGTCGGCGCAATGGTCATCATTTTCCTGGTGCTTACCTTCTTCAGCCTGCTGAGCGACGCGATCGCATATTTCGTGAGTCTGTACCGCGAAATTGTGTACCGCATGTTTTAAGGAGGGAAGAAACGATGAAGAAGAAAAAATCCCTCATTCTGCGGCTGCTTCCCTGGCTGATCGTTCTGGCAGCAATCGCCGCCCTGGTCATCTTTGTGTTCGTGCCGATCTATTCCCAGAAGGAATCCAAATTCGGGCCTGATCCGGAAGTTTACGAATATGAAGCAGAGAAAGCACCCCTGACGATGGAGAGCGACAATCTGCTGTTTGAAATGGATCCGGACACAACGCAGTTTACACTGACGGACAAGCGGACCGGAAAAGTATGGAATTCCAACCCGGCTGACAGGGAAAAGGATCCCATTGCCCGCGGAGTCAACAAGGAAACCCTGTCCTCCACACTCAATGTGACCTATACCACCAGCGGCGGTGAAGTTGAGCTCAACAACTACACCTATTCCATTCTGAACAAGAATTATCAGATTACCCGCGGCGAGGACGGCTCCATCCGGGTGGACTACGCAATCGGTAAGATTGAAAAGAAATATCTTGTTCCGCAGGCTATTACAAAGGAAAGATATGAGCAGTTCACCAACGCGATGAGCAAGAAGAACAGGAAACAGGTTTCCACAAACTATTCCCTGTACGAGCCATCCAAACTGGACAAAAAGGATAACAAGGCAGAGATTATTGCGCGCTATCCCTCCGTGACCGAACAAGCGCTCTATGTCCTGAAATCCGACACCTCCTCCACGAACAAGGGTAAAATTGAAGGACTGTTCGCGGAAGTCGGATACAACGAGGAAGAGTATGCAACCGACATGGAGCTGGTCGCGGAAGCGACGAACAACAACGGCCCGGTTTTCAACGCCGGCGTGATCTACCGGCTGGACCGGGACGAACTGGTTGTGGAAGTGCCCTATGACAGCCTCCGGTGCGAGGGCAGCTATCCGATGTCCTACGTGAGCGTTCTTCCGTATTTCGGCGCCGCCGGCACTGAACAGGAAGGATTTATGCTGCTGCCGGAAGGCGGCGGAGCCCTGATCAACTACAACAACGGAAAGCTTTCCCAGAGCGCATATTACGCCAACCTGTACGGATGGGACTACGCTACGGAAAGAAAAGAAGTCATCAGCGAAACCCGGAACGCATTCCCGGTTTTCGGCATGGGACAGCCCGACGGGTCGTTTATCTGCGTCATTGAAGGCGCCAGCTCCTATGCGGGCATCAACGCGGATATCGCCGGACGTTTCAACAATTACAACTTTATTTACGCCAAGTACAACGTGATCCATTATGACCGGTTCAATGTTTCAAACAGAACCGCCCAGCTGCTGTACATGTATGAGCAGAAAATTCCGGATGACACGGCTGTCCAGCGGTACTTCTTCACAGAAGGGGACAACTACGTGGACATGGCCAATGCCTACGGGAAGTACCTGAGAAGGGATCCGGAGCTGCGGTACGAATCGGCCAGCGAAGACGTGCCGGTGAATGTGGAAATCGTCGGCGCAATTGACAAAAAAGTTCCCAAAATGGGTGTGCCGGTCAAGACTGTGCTTCCGATGACCACTTTTGAGCAGACGGAAACCATCATCAGTGAGCTTCAGGAAAAAGGCGTCAAGGACCTGAATGTCCGGATGACGGGGTGGGCGAACGGCGGCGTCCGGCAGAAGGTGCTGACCAGCGTTCATACCCTGAACGAACTGGGCGGCGACCGAGGCATGAAGAAGCTGATCGCCTTTGCCAAAGACAAAGGAATCAATCTGTTCTTTGACGGAATCAGCTGCTTCGCCTATGACAGCGGTCTGTTAGAAGGGTTCCTGCCCTTCTCAAACGCGGCACGTTTTACCACCCGCGAACAGGCAATCCTGTACAATTATGACATGGTAACCTATAAACAGTGCGACTGGCAGGATACCTATTATCTGGTCCGGCCCGACTATGCCCAGAAGTGCGCGGACAACCTGATCAACGCGCTGAAGGACCGTGACGCAGCCGGAGTCGCCTTCCGGGATATCGGCAACCTGCTGAGCGCAGACTACTATATGCAGAACACTGTGACACGGGAACAGGTGAAGGCGATGAACGTCGATACCCTGCGCGACGCGGTGAGCAAAGGCCTGAAGATCAGCATTAAGGAAGGCAACAATTACGCCATTCCCTATGCGGATATGATCACGGATATGAACCTGACGGGAAATGCCTACGCGATTATCGACCGGAGGATTCCCTTCTACCAGATCGCGCTGCACGGGATGAAGGATTATACCGGAGAAGCTATCAACCTGGCCGGAGATTACCAGACAGCGCTGCTGGAGTGCGCGGAATACGGCGCGGGCCTGAACTTCACCTTTATGAAGGAAGATACCGCGGTTCTGCGGGATTCCATGTATTCCAGCTATCACGCAGCCTCCTATGACCGGTGGAAAGATATCCTGGTTCCGGTGATCCGGCGCTACCAGACGGATATGGCCGGCCTGAACCGGCAGAACATTGTGAACCATGACAAGCTGGAAAAGGAAGTTTCCGTGACAACGTACGCGGACGGAACCCAGGTCTTTGTCAACTACGGCAGCAGTGACTACAAAGGAAACGGCGTCACTGTTCCCGCAAGAGATTATCTGGTGAAAGGGGGGAACGGGCAGTGAGCAGAAATATGCGGATACACCGGGAACACTGGTACAGCGGTATTCTGGAGGCGCTCCAGATGTATATTCCCGGCAATAAGCTTTACCATACCATGCCGGCAAAACGTGCCCGTACAGGGACCCTGTTTATTCTCCCGTTTATTATCGGCTTCCTCTTCTTCATGGTCCGGCCGCTGATTCTGTCCCTTCAGATGAGCCTGAACGAGGTCAACCTGATCCGCGGCGGCGGTTTTACCATGACGTGGAATGATTTCTACAACTATCATTACGCGCTGCAGACCGACCCGAACTTCAACGAATATCTGGTACAGGAAATCGGGCGTATGGCAATCAACACGATTGCCACGCTGGTTTTGAGCTTTGTAATCGCCGTGATCCTGAACCAGAAATTCAAGGGAAGGATCCTGTGCCGGATTATCTTCTTCCTGCCGGTTATCCTGTCCTCCGGCGTATTGCCCGGTATTGAAAGCTCCAACGAGTTTTTCAACATGATGACCGATATCGGAAAATCCGTGGAAGAATCCTCGGGCGTCAACGTTTCGCTGGCACTGCAGGAGCTGCTGCAGGTTTCCGGTGTGGCCGGTGACATTTTCGACGTGGTTTTCCAGATGATCGACGCGATCTATGACATCGTCATGTCCAGCGGCATTCAGATCATCGTGTTCCTGTCCGGACTGCAGGCCATTTCCCCGTCGCTTTATGAAGCGGCGGACGTGGAAGGCTGCTCCGCCTGGGAATCCTTCTGGAAGATTACCTTCCCGATGGTCAGCCCGCTGCTGCTTGTGAACTGCATCTACACTATCATCGACTTCTTCATGAAGAATGACAACCGGGTCATTGAAAAGATCAACGACGTAATGTACGGCGTCCGGATGGACTTCGGCGCGGCGTCAGCCATGAGCTGGATTTACTTCGGCGTAGCGCTGCTGTTTATCGGTATCAGTACATTCATTATCACAAGGGCGGTGAAGTCTTATGAGTAAAGATAATACGATCTTTATTGGTAAGAACAAAAGTTTCCGGGAACGGAACCGCCGCAGCGGCGGATACCTGATGAAACGCAGGGCCAAGGAGATATGTGTTTCCGTGATCCGCGCCCTGCTGATGTTCGGCCTGTGCTTCATGATCATCCAGCCTATGCTGACCCGCTTCTCCATGAGCTTCATGGAGGAAAGGGATCTGTATGACTCCACCATCATCCTGCTGCCCCGCCATGTGACACTGGAAAACTATAAGATCGTGGCGGATCTGACGTCCTTCCCGGAATCCATGATCAACACGTTCTGGATTTCCATCGTCATTTCACTGTGCCAGGTGGTTGCGGCGACGCTGGTGGCCTACGGATTTGCCAGGTATGATTTCCCGCTGAAGAAGTTCTGGTTTGCCTGTGTGGTTGTGCTGATCATCATTCCGCCGCAGACGATCCAGACATCCCTGTATATCACATTTGCCCAGTTTGACTTGTTCGGTATCATCAAGGCGCTTACAGGGGACACGGTGAATCTTCGTTCATCAATGCTGCCCTATGTCCTGATGAGCCTGACCTGTATGGGTCTGAAGAACGGCCTGTTCATTTACATGATGCGGCAGTACTTCAAGAACGTACCGGCGAGCCTGGAAGAGGCCGCCTATGTGGACGGCTGCGGCACCATGCATACTTTCGTGAAGATCATGCTGCCGGACGCGGTTCCGACCATCGCCAGCTGCTTCCTGTTCAGCTTTGTATGGCAGTGGACAGACCTGTTCTACTCCCGGAACTTCCTGACCAGCTACCGGCTTTACTCCGTGCAGATGAGCACAATGGTCAGCCGTATGGGCCGCTATTTCTCCAGCGACGCTACGCAGTCCGTCATCGTGCCGAACGGCCGTCAGCTGCAGCTGATTTCCATCGCCGTGCTGTTCTGCTGTATTCCGCTGATTATCCTGTACTGTTTCACCCAGAGGACTTTCGTGGAAAGCCTGGCGATGACCGGTTCCAAGGAATAAAACAATTAATGCGGAAAATGTACATACTTCTACTTGAATATTTGTGTTAAACGGTCTATAATTGTCCTGAACAGCGGGGGATCCGCGATTTACAATTGTACCTATACAGATTTCCGCGGGAAATCTGTAAGGAAATAAAAAAGGAGGTTTTCTCGTATGAAGAAAATCCTGGCTCTGGTTCTGGCCGCAATGCTGCTGATGGGAATGTGCAGCGCTCTGGCCGAAGCTCCTGAAGGGTATCCCGAAAAGATCGAAGGCCTTGACTTTGGCGGCCGCACGGTCTACATCTATGACTGGTGGGGAAATGACGATGCTGAGCACAGCACCCGCAATCCCGAACCCGATCCCGAGACCCAGGCTCTGTATGACTACCGTGACTGGCTCGAAGAGACCTACAACGTGAAAATCGTTGAGACCGCTCTGAGCGACTGGGGCGGAAACCCCACCGAACTGACCAACATCAACATGAATGGCGGTCTGAACGGTAAGGGCGACGAAGGCGACTGGTGCATCATCGCGATCGCTGCCGATTTTGCTCCCTCCACGCTGAAGAACGATCTGTATATGCCCTGGCAGATCGATCTGTCCGGTGAAAAGTGGAATCCTATTACCAACAAGTTCATGACCAAGGCTGACGGTAAAGTGTACGGCGTGCATGTCGGCAAGACCGAGCCCCGCAGCTGCCTGTTCTTCAACAAGCGCGTGCTGGAAGAAGCCGGTGTTGACTGGAACACCATCTATGACATGCAGGCTGAAGGCACCTGGACCTGGGAAGCCTGGGAAAACATCATGGCTCAGGTGCAGCGTGACACCGACAACGACGGTGCGACCGATATCTACGGTCTGACCGGTTCCGGCGACGACATGGCGGTTGCGCTCGTGTTCGCCAACGGCGCTTCCTTCTTCGACAAGGACGACAACGGCCGCATCACCCTGGCTGTGGACAGCCAGGCTGCCCTGGACGCTCTGGAAGAGCGCGTCAAGGTTTGGGACACCTACGCCTGCCCGACGCCCGAAGGCGCCAACTGGGACTGGTTCAAGACCTATTGGGAAGAAGGCACCTCCGCGTTCTACGCCGGCCAGACCTGGCAGGGCTTCAACGACGGTGCTGAAATGGCCGACATGGAAGATCCGTGGGGCTGCGTCATGGTTCCGAAGGGACCCAACGCGACCGACTACGTAGCCATGGCCTGCGACAACATCTACGGCGTGCCGAACGTCTACAGTGATGAAGTTGCTCTGAAGATCCAGCAGATCTACGATCTGTACACCGACGACGTACCCGGTACCGACTCCGAGGACAACTGGATCGGCAACAAGTACAACTACACCGACGAGCGTGCTGTTGACGAAACCTACGCGATGATGCGTGAGCCCGAGCACAGCGCTCCGAACTACACCTTCAACCTGGGCTCCACCAACGACGTTCTGGGCAACGCGCTGCTGTGGGGACCGATCAACAGCAAGGGACCGGCTCAGGCTGTTGAAGAATCCAAGCCTTTCTGGCAGGATCTGATGGACGTGTTCAACGGCGACAAGACTCAGGAACAGGTTGACGCCGAGAAGGCCGCCCGCGAAGCTGAAGAAGCTGCCGCTGCTGAAGCTGCTGCTGCCGCTGAAGAAGCTGCTGCCGAATAAGCAAACACAAACGGTATCCCGGACCGCCCGTCAAGGGCGGTCCTTTTTTGTGAAAATAATGTGCAACACCTTGAATAATCCGCTCGGAGCAGGTAGAATATGTACGAACAACTTGTTCCTGAAAGGATGGTATATCATGGTCAAGAAGCTTCTGGCTATCCTGATGATTATGACCCTGCTGGGCAGCTGCGTTTCCGCTCTGGCGGATGAAGCCAAAATAGTCTATGTTTCCGATTTCACGAAGAATTCGGATGACTGGTACGGCCGGGGAGCACAATGCTACAACACGGTTGACGGTACACTGAAGACCATCGGCAGGCAGAGCAGCTGGAATTCACCCGGACGCGATTTTCCCCTGATCGAGGGCGGAAAATACGATCTGAGCGTTGAAGTGAAGCAGGATGACCTGGAGAAGGCAAGCTTCATGATTTCCATCGCACATACGGCGGAAGGTATGGAAACATACGAAAATCTCGCCTTCGGAGAGGCTAAAAAGGGTGAATGGACGACACTGACCGGCACTTATATTGCCGGGGATTATACCCGGTATGTGCTGTATGTGGAGACCGCCGGCGCGGAAAGCCTGGATTTTGAAATCCGGAATTTCACGGTGACCGCGCCTGAAGGAGAACCGGAACCCAAGCCTACTGTGCCGCCGATGGTGATTGATGAAGCCGGAGAGGTGCCGAGCCTGAAGGAAATCTATGCGGACAGGTTTGACTTTGGCTCCGCGGCTCCCCAGATGGTTTTCCGGGATCTCAAATGGCTGAAACTGATGAAAGAGCAGTTCAGTATCCTGACACCGGAAAATGAAATGAAGCCGGATTCTGTGCTGGATGTGGCCGGGAGTAAGAAGCTGCTGGAGGAAACCGGGGATGAAACCGCCGTGGCGGTCCGCTTTGACGCGGCAAAGGCGCTGCTGAGATTCGCCCAGGACACCGGGGTCAAAGTACACGGCCACGTGCTGATCTGGCACAGTCAGACGCCGGAAACCTTCTTCCATGAGGGTTATGACTCCAAAAAGCCGCTGGTGACCCGTGAGGTAATGCTGGGCCGGATGGAGAACTATATCAAAGGCGTTTTTGAATATCTGGACGCCAATTATCCGGGCGTGGTCGTTTCCTGGGACGTGCTGAACGAGGCGATTGACGATGGCTCCAACTGGCTGCGGAACAGCAACTGGAAGAAGATCATCGGCGAGGATTATCCGAATTTCGCCTATGCCTATGCCCGCAAGTATGCTCCGGCGGATGTGAAGCTGTATTACAATGATTACAATACGGCCATGCCGGGCAAGCTGCGCGGCATTGTGAAGCTGCTGAACAGCCTGATCCCGGAGGGAAACATTGACGGCTACGGTTTCCAGATGCATCACAGCGTCTCGTTCCCGTCCATCCAGCAGATTGACACAGCCGTGAATACCATTGCCAATATGGGCATCCGCCTGCGCGTGAGCGAGCTGGACGTGACCGTGAGCAACAACAGTGAGGCATCTTTCAGAAAACAGGCACAGTATTATGCCGAAGTGATGAAGATTATTCTCAAGCACAGCGATCAGTTTGAAGCGGTTCAGGTATGGGGCCTGACCGATACGATGAGCTGGCGCGGTTCCCAGTACCCGCTGCTGTTTGACGGCAGGGGCAATCCGAAACCCGCGTTCTGGGCGGTAGCGGATCCTGAACACTGGCATTAAACGATGAACAGGAGGGGAGACCCTCCTGTTTTTGTATATCTGGAAAAAACTTGAAATGAAAAATGAAAAGCGTTATACTCACTATGAGTACTTGTATACATAAATACATGCATTTTTCCGGTGACTGTTCCAGCTGGTTTCCGGAAACCGGACATGGAGAGAACGGATGGAAATCTATCATCCCAGAGACGAAGAATTGCTTCGCGAAATGAAGCGGGTGAGACGCTCCGACAGACGGAAGCGTCTTTCCCGGGGCCTGTCCATTCTGCTGATCCTGAGCTTTGCCGTCGGTCTCATTGTTTTCCATCGCTATTATCAGCTGGCAGTTGCTCACGGTACCGCCATGGGAGACACGCTGCCTGAGGGAAGCCTGGTGCTGGTCCGCAGGCCTGAAGCCGGACAGATCTACAGCGCCGGGGATATCATCCTGTACGAAAAACGGCTGGCCAAGCCGGTGGAGCTGACCATCCTGAATGCGAAAGGCAAGACCCGCCGGTATTGCCGGTACGTGCTGTACCGGGACGTGGGAACCACGAGACAATACTATGCTTCGTCTGAAAACGGCTTTTCATGGATTGAAACGGAGAACGGCGCGGATATCTTTGAAAGCACCGAAGAGGGGACTGTCAGCATCGGAACGGAGAATCTGAAAAACGGCGAATACTGGCTGAAGGAAGTGCAGGCTTCGTACGGGCAGCCGCTGCTGAAGGATCCGATTCCCTTCGCTGTGGTCAATCCGGTGAAAACCCAGATGAAACGGGTGCTTGCCGGACCTGGAGAACGGGTGGTCCTGAGCCCCTATGCGGAAACCAGGGTGAACAGCCGGGAAATCAGTAAAACCTATACCTCCGGACGAACAGAGGACGCGGCTCCTGAGGGACGCCGGCTGATCATGGCCCGGGACCGGTACTTTGTCCAGGGCGATCAGCTGAGCCTTTCTGTGGACAGCCGGGAAACAGACTACAGTACTGTTTCTGAAGGAGAAATAATCGGACGGGCGGAGTTTGCCCTCTGGCCTCTGCAATGCTTCGGGAACCTGACAGGTGTGCAGACGACCATCGCCGGAACAGAAACGGAGGCGATGGAATGAAGAAGCTGGCTGCAGGAATCCTGATTATTCTGCTGATTTTTGCCGTTGCCGGTTATTTCCTGTATCCGGTGATTTCTGATCAGCTGGGCCGGAGACGGGACAGCGGCATTATGCAGGACTACCGAGCAAAGACCACGCAGATGAGCAGCGAACAGCGGGAAAAGCTGTTCGGCGAAGCAAAGGCATGGAACGAAAGCCTGGAGGAGATCCGCGTTGAAGATGTCTTTATGAAAGACAATCAGCGGACTACGAGGGATTATCAGAATCATATGAACGTACACGACGGCGTCATTGCAGAGCTGGTGATCCCGGATATCGGCGTGACGCTGCCGGTTTTCCACCAGAGCACGGAGACGCCGGCAAACCGGAAACTGGTACATGTGAATACCAGCTCCCTTCCAGCGGACGGAAGCAGGGAGAACATTGTGCTGGCGGGGCCCGGCGTGCTCAGAGCTGAAGGCTTTTTGAGTGAGATCGGACTGACAGATGACAGGATGTTGGAAGGCCTGGACAAATTGATTCCGGGCAATCTGGTGATCCTGAACGTATTGGACCGGACCATGGTCTACCGTGTAAAGGGCGTACAGATGCTTGCTTCAGCCGGACTTGGGGACCTTGATCTGACGCCGGAGGAAGGCGATGAAAAGCTGACGCTGATTACCCAGCGGAAGGATCAGCGGCTGCTGGTCCAGACAGAACGTATTCCTATTTGGGAGGCAAGGACACTGCTGGCGGAAACAGACCGGGTTTCATTTCCGGCGGACTGGCAGAATGTACTGTTCCTGGGCTTTCCGGTGCTGCTGGCGGGGCTGCTGGTGCTGTGGGTTATAGAAATCATCAAAGGACGTGCCTACAGGCTGCCCGTGGAGGGCAGGAAAGCAGACCAGGAACAAAGAGAAAAAAATGTAAGAGAGACGATAGAGCAGATCGAAACAGAAATCAGTGAGGGTGAAGAGCCATGAGAAAACCTGGAATAAGACTGGTATACGCTATGCTGGTACTGGCGATTCTGTTTTCGTGTGGGTTCGTTTTTGCAGAAACTCAGGAAGCAGCGGATGGATGGCTGAGTATTACAGTCGGTGATGAAAGAAGCGGGTTCAATCCGGAAGGAACCCGTATAGCCATTTATCTGCTGGCCACGGGAGATTACGGAAACTGGGAAATGACAGAAAACTTCAGTGATATAACGGTCTTTACAAGGGATGACGGGTCTGCGTCAGTTGATATTACGCTCGGACAAATTCGCAGACGTATCGATGACCGGAAACTCAAGCCTGTGGAAGAGGCGGTCTGCGATGAGAAGGGAAGAATCGAGTTTAAAAACCTGTCACACGGTATTTATTATGCGGAGATGATTGCCGGCCCTGACAGACTGAAGATGAGTCCCATGCTGCTGTCAATACCGAGCAAGAGCGGAAATCCACAGGTGCGTGCTGTTGCAAAGTATGAATATGAAACGCCGACACCTAGCCCGACTCCGCCACCCAAGCCGACACTGACACCTTTCGTACCGCCGGTGACGCCGCCCAGTGACAATACGCCGGCACCACCTACCAGAGAACCGGAACCGACACCGACAAATTCACCGAAACCGGATACGACGCCGGTGCCGCCGCATGTTCCGACACTTCCGCCCGGACCGCAGGAATCCACCATTCCGCTGGAAGATTATGAAGCAGCGCTGGGACTGGGAAACATTCAGATGCATGTAGGCGTTTGCTATGAATAAAAAACGGAAGAAAGAACACGGGAGACAGACGTATATGAAACGACTGATTGCGATCATAGCAGCAGGCATATTGCTTCTGGGTATGTTGACCGCTTTTGCGGAAGACCGGCCGGAGGTAACGGAGGGCCCTGTTCTCTCGTATCCGGACAGGAATTATGAGGAACTGGTTGTCGGCAATCCTACCCCGATGGACGGAAAGTTCTTTACAGGAATGTGGGGAAATGCCACTACAGATATTGATGTCCGTACGCTGGTTCACTCCTATTACCTGACCATCTGGGGCTATGATACAGGATTTTTCCGTGCCAATCCGGTGACGGTAGCGGGACTCAGCGTGACAGAGGACGCCAAACAGTACAGAAAGTACCGTTTTCAGCTTGCAGATGATCTGTTCTATTCTGACGGAACCCGGATTACCGCCTGGGATTATGCTTTTTCCGTGTTGTTCCAGATTGCACCGGAAATCAGCGAACTGGGCGGATTGCCCATGGATCTTTCCTATCTGGAAGGATATGAAGAGTATGTTTCCGGAAAGGTGCCGTATCTTTCCGGTGTTCGGGTGACAGATGACCTGAAAATAGAGTTTTCGGTCAAGCCGGAGGCGCTTCCATATTTCTTTGAACTGTACCGGCTTGGTTTTCTGCCGTACCCGATCCATGAAATTGCTCCCGGCTGCAAGGTCTTTGATGACGGCAGCGGCGTCTATATCGGGAACGAGGATCCGGATGTTATTGAAAAGATATTCAGTTCTGAATTGCTGCAGAAAACGGTTATGGATCAGGACAGCGGTTATTTGTCCCATCCAACGGTAGGAAGCGGCCCTTATGTGCTTACTTCCTGGGACGGGCAAACCTGCACGTTTGAGATTAACCCTTATTTCAAGGGAAATTCAGAAGGCTTTACGCCCAGTATTCCTAAACTGCGTTTCACCCTGGCTGAAAATGACACCATGATTGACAAACTGGAAGCAGATGAGTTCCAGCTGCTGAATAAGGTGGTCCGCAGGGACGTAATTGAAAAGGGAATCGGGCTGGTTTCCTCCGGGAAAGGATACACGCTGACAAATTATCCGCGTATCGGTTTATCCTTTATTGTTTTTACGCCGGACAGCCCCGCACTGCAGGAACAGGATGTGCGCCAGGCGATCAATTTCTGCATGGACAAAGACGCTATGCGGGAAGACTATACCCATCTGTACGGGATAACCATGGACGGCCTGATCGGTATCGGACAGTGGATGTACGGTATGGTCATGGGTACAGAGGAGTATCCGGAAACCCTGCCGGAGAATCCGACACCGGAGGAAGAGGAGGAATACAACCAGAAGATCAGCGAGTGGAAGGCACTCTCCCTGGATGGATTGAAGCACTATGAGCTGGATGTGAACAAAGCAGTCCGTCTGCTGGACGGAAACGGCTGGACGATGAACACGGAAGGCAGACGTTTTCAGGCAGGACGGGATGAAGTGCGCTGCAAGAAGATCCGGGGCGAACTGATCACACTGGAGCTGACCTGTGCATATCCGAAGGATAATATCATGGCAGCTTCCATGGAAGAGTATTTTGTACCTTTCCTGAAGGAAGCCGGTATCAAGCTGACGCTGATTCCCATGGAGATGAAGGAACTTCTGAGGGCTTACAATGACAGGGATATTGAAAACATCGACATGTTCTACCTGGGAGATGACTTCAATATAGAATTTGATCCGCAGTTATTCTTCCTGGCCGGTGATCCGGACGCAGCAAAGGAGGATACGCTAGCCTGGGCGCATGCTCAGATGGCGGAATACGCACGGCTGATGTGTGAGACGGTACCAAGCGACGCACTGGGATTTGTCCGGAAATGGATTACCTTCCAGGAAAAACTGAGTGATCTTCTGCCTCTGATTCCAGTCTATTCCAATGTGTATTATGACTTCTACACCAGCGACCTGATGAACTACGATATTATCAAGTACATTACCTGGGGCGACGCTATTGTTCCGGCTAATTACTACAATGTTTATCAGTCCATGCTGGACATGGGGATAGATCCCACGGTTATGGAGGAAGAAGAAAATCCGTAAAAACTGAGCGGAGGAACATCGCATGGCAAAGAACATGCTGAAAAACTACGGGCGTTTTGAACTGCTGGAACTGATATACAACATGCGGAAGGAAAACCTGGAACTGAAGGAACGCTGCGACGCGGCGGAACGACAGGTGGTTGAGATCCGGATGCAGACGGAAAAGCAGCTGGATAACGCACGACGGGACTACGAAAACCGGATTGAAGAGCTCCGGATGCAGGGTGCTGCAAAAGATCTGCAGATCCGGATGAAGAAGATCGAGGAACAGCTGCGTCTGCTGCAGAAACTGACCATGGTGGATATAGATTTGCCGGAAATGCCTACGGAGGAAGAAATCGAGCAGGTGGCAGAACAGGAAGCCCGTGACCGTGAGGAGCAGATGAGACTCCTGAAAGAAGAACAGAAAACTGAGTAAACGAGGGGACAGCCATGGCCGGAAAAACAAGAAAAGCCGACACAATGCCGGATCTGAAAGAAATAGAAACCGAAATGAGCCAGGTCCGGAGCAAAGGAAGGTTCAGGCAGGCACTCAGAGGCACTTTCGGAACCTTTATTGTGGTGGCGGCACTGGCGGTGATTATTGCCTTCATTTTCCTGCCTGTTTTACGGATTACGAACGGACATAACATGGAACCCGGACTTCAGCCGGGGGATATAGTTATTCTTCAGAAAACTGACGACGTGAAGATCGGAGACGTATGCGCTTTCTACTTCAACAACAAGCTTCTCCTGCGCCGTGTGATTGCGCGGGAAGGAGATAAGGTGGAGATTGATGAGAAGGGATACGTGAAGGTGAACGGGGAGTTCCTGGAAGAAGACAAGTACATTTCGGAGCATGCCCTGGGTCAGTGTGATATTGATTTCCCGTTCCGTGTGCCGGCGGGACAGCTCTTCGTAATGGGAGATAACCGGGACTATGCCCTGGACAGCCGGGCGACCAATTTCGGGTGCATTGCGCAGGACGAAATCTTTGGGAAACCGTTGGCACGGATCTATCCCTTTGGCAGCCTGACCTGGTATGGGTTCTGACAGAATGAAGGTATGACAAGAAAAATACAACATTAGTATTCAATCTTGTTGACAACTATTGGAAATCAGCCTATAATTACATCACAGTATAGGATACATATACCATGTTACTTTCCAAAGGGAACCTTGAAGGCATTGAGAAATGCCGGATTTGAATGATATAAGTTTACTTTGCGACTATATTATTTAAGAGGGGATGCTTACAATGAAGAAAGTGTTTGCTTTGATGCTGGCACTGGTGATGGTGTTGGTGGTCGCATCTACATATGCGGCGGATTTGACAATTACAAATGCTACACTTGGACAAACGTACAAAGCATACAAAATCTTTGATGCAAATCCATCTGATTCCGCAGATTTGACGAAAGGTATCTCATATACAGCGACTGCTGAACAAATTGCAGTAGCTGGTTTTGATGATGTGTTTGATACGTTTGTCGATGCAAACGGGAATTACACGATTAGTGTGAAAACAGGAGTCACGGATGCTGCGGTGATAGACTTTGTCAAGAAAAATATTGACAATTTGAAACAGGGAAACGCTATTACCGGTACCTATTCAGACAATTCCACTTATGTTTTTAGTAATCTGGATAATGCATACTATTATATTGAATCTTCTCTGGGTACCCTTGTTACAATTGATTCAGCAGGAACCAGCGTGGAAGTTGTTGATAAAAACGAATCTCAGCCTGAAGAACCGGAAAAAGTAATCACAGCTGAAGATTCTGCGATTGATGAGGAGTTAGATCAATCCGGTATGGAGGCGACTGAAAACGATGCTTCTGTTGGATCGAAAGAATCCTTCAGTGTAACATTCCAGGCAACCAACTGGGTGCAGGATGGTGAATCGAATGAACCGGATACAGGGGATCCGGACTCGAAGGTTCAGGTTACGGAGTATAATTTCAAGGATACACCTACCGGTTTGAGTATTGATAAAGATTCCGTTAAGGTTAAGGTGAATGATGAAGATATTACCGATAGAATTACCGATATAGCTGTTAGTGATGCTGGCGTTCTTACATTTACCATTCCTTGGGTTGACACAAACGGACAATCTTTGTATGCAGCACAGACTGTAGGAAGTGCATTGATTCCTGTTGTAATAACTTATAATGCAACTGTTACAGATGATGCAGCGACGGCTGCAGCACCTAACGAAATTGAAGTCAAGTACAACAGTGATCAAGAGCTCGGAACAGATACTACAACAACCTATACATATAAATTTAAGCTGTTGAAGGTAGATGAGAACAACGAAGCTTTGGTAGGCGCTGCTTTTGAGCTGTACTATGGCGAAGGCACAGGAGAGGCTTTGAAGTTCACAAAGGTTGAGGATGGTTTGTATCGGTTTGATCCTACAGGAGAAGTCACGAAGATTGAACCTGTTGGAGAAGATGCTTCTGCGCTGATTATTGGTCTTGACAATGCAACTTATACGTTGAAAGAAGTCGTGGTTCCGGAAGGGTATAATAAAGCTGAAGATACTACGATAACTGAATTGAGTAAGGTTACTGACGCAGACGCTACGGCGAAATCTGTGACTATTGAAAACAAGATGGGTACTGAGCTTCCCAGTACCGGCGGCATTGGTACCACGATCTTCTATGTGGTCGGTGGACTGCTGATTATCGGCGCTGCCATTATCCTGGTGGCACGCCGCAAGGCTCACGAATAATATATCACATAAACAATCCCTCTTCCCGGGCTCTGATGAGCCCGGGTTTTTCAATCCAAGATTTATCATCAATTGAATTAACGATTTTTTAAAGGCCAGCAAGTATACATACTGTTTACAGAGTGAAGTTCATTCATTGTACAAACGTTTGCTTGAAGAAACAGGCGCCTTCGCATATAATGACAACAGGAAGAAAACTATACACTGGAGGAACATAAAAGATGCGGAATAAGACGATGATCTCCCTGCTGCTGGCTTTATGCCTGATGTTCAGTATTGCGGCCGGACTGGCGGAACCGCCGGTTCAGACAGAAGGGATTGTTATACCTGTGCTGGATGACCTGAAAAAGTTCGAAATTCCTGATAACGACGCCATGAAGCTGCTGAAAGATATGAAGTGCGGCTGGAACCTGGGCAATACCTTTGACGCGTTCAACGGGTACGGCTCGCATGCCTGGGGAACCTCCATGGAAACCAGCTGGGTAGGCGTAAAAACCACCAGAAAACTGATTGCCGCCATCAAGGAAGCAGGTTTCAACACTATCCGGATGCCGGTCAGCTGGCATAACCATGTGGATGAAAACGACATCATTGACCAGGACTGGCTGGACAGGGTGAAGCAGGTTGCCGATTGGGCCCTGGAAGAAGGAATGTATGTTATCGTCAACACGCATCATGACAACGATGTGAAATACTACTACCCGGATACGGTGCACTATGACCGCTCCGAAGCTTATCTTTCCTCGATCTGGACACAGATGGCGGAGGCTTTCAGGGATTGTGATGATCACCTGATCCTGGAGTCCCTGAACGAGCCCCGGCTGGTGGGAACTGCATACGAGTGGAACTGGAACAGCAATGTATCGGAATGCCGGCTGTCAGCCAAATACCTGAATCAGCTGAACCAGAAGTTTGTGGATATTGTACGCGCTTCCGGAGGAAACAACGCCACACGATATCTGGCTGTTCCGGCTTACAGCGCGTCTCCCTGGTATGCCGTGGATCAGGCATTCCAGCTGCCGGAGGACACGGCGGATAACCGGATCATTGTCGCAGCTCACGCTTATACACCTTACAACTTTGCTCTGAATATACAGAGCAAGGATCGGACGTTTGACATTGACAAGGATCAGAGCAAAAAGGGCGAAATCGCCAACTTTATGAACGGCCTGTACAATCGTTTCATTCAGAACGGTATTCCGGTTATGATGGATGAATTCGGCGCCCTGGACAAGGATGGAAACCTGCAGGACCGCGTCAACTTTACCGCATACTATGTCGCGTCCGCCAGTACCCGGGGCATTACCTGTGTGTGGTGGGACAACCACAACTTTACAGGCGGCGGCGAACGTTTCGGCCTGATTCGGCGCAATACGCTGGAATGGGTTTATCCGGATATTGCCCTGGCGATTCAAGCCAACTGTCTCTATAACCGGTAAGAAAGAAAGCGAAGGGCATGAGGGAAAAGGGAAGAACTCCGCAGGGCGGAATCGGGAAGAAGAAAAGCCACCGGGTATCCAATACGATCCTGGTGTTGATTCTGCTTGCCGGCGTGGCTATTGCGGGTTATCCCATGTTCAGTGAATACTGGAACAGCATGCACCAGTCCAGGGCGATCATGGGCTATGCGGAACGCGTGGCAGAACTTTCCAACGATGAATATGTAAGCGTATGGGAAGACGCCCTGGAATATAACCGCAGACTTTCCTCGGATCCAAATCCGTGGGCGATGACGGATGAAGATATTGACGAATATGAACGGCAGCTGAATGTGGACGGAACAGGAAATATGGGATTTATTTCCATTCCAAAGATCGATGTAAATCTGCCGGTTTATCACGGCACCAGTGACGCGGTACTGCAAACTTCCATCGGACATATAGACGGTACCTCCCTGCCGGCCGGAAGTATCCATCCGGATCCGGATCAATATGACAAGGTGGAATTTGCTTCCCACAGTGTACTGAGCGGTCATCGGGGCCTGCCCAGCGCAAAGCTTTTCAGCGACCTGGACGCTATGGAGGAAGGAGATGTATTTTACCTGACCATCCTGGACCAGACGCTGACTTACCAGGTAGACAAGATCACAGTGATTCTTCCGGAAGACAGTTCCGAACTGGCATTGTTTTCCGGAAAAGATTATTGTACCCTGATGACCTGTACGCCGTACGGTATCAATACGCATCGTCTGCTGGTGAGAGGCGTACGGGTGGAAAATGATAAGGAACTGCTGGATGTGCGTGTGACAGCGGACGCCCTGAAAATCGAGCCGCTTTATGTGGTTCCGTTCATAGCAGGGCCAGTTCTGCTGCTGATGATTCTATGGGTTGTAATCTTCGCAGGGAGAAAAAAGAAATCAAGATATTACTGAGAAGGAAAAAACAATATCAGTACCCAAAAAAGCCGGATTTATCCGGCTTTTTTGGTACAAATTATTGACAAAAACAGGAAACGGACACATAATAAATATGGACAGTTGTACAATGTAACCGATACATCATAAATGTGTTTGATTTCTGCAAGAAAGGTCGTTTTTTATGACCAACCGAAGAGAACGGAAACGTGAATTTCGGCAGCCGACCCCCTGGAGGAGACTGTTAGCCTTCCTGTGCGCGTTTGAGCTGCTTATTTCTGTTTCCGGCGATACGGCTTATGCGAAGAATGATAACATAATCTATTCCGCACCTGTGACAGCACCGATACGGAAGGCGGACACCCCGCAGCCGGAAGAAGCTGCAGAGACACCTGCACCTGAAGTCACAACGGTATATACAGAAGAGAATACAGAGAACAATCCAGAAACGGAAGAACCGACAGAAACTGAAACAACTGCAGAAAATCCTGACGATAACCATAACGAGCAGGAAGAGATACCTTTGGCAGAGGATACAGCAGGGGATCCGGAGGATATACCCGCTGGGGAAGAAACTGACATAGAAACCGAAGAGAAAACGGAAACCGGGACTGAAGGGGAAGAGACAGAAACAGCAGAAGCAGCAGGAGAAGAAGCAGTAACAGAGGAAAACAAAGAAGAAATACCCCCTGCTCCTGAAAAAAACTATACGTCCGGAAACCTTCGGGCAGAAACTGAAGGCTGCTCGGTTCAGATCAATTATACCGAAGCAGCCTGTATTCCGGATGAAACGACCCTTACTGTGACGCAGGCCCGGGGGGCGGATCTGTATGCCGCACTGAAATCGGCTGCCAAAGTAATCCGGAATGAAGAAGATGAGATCTGGAAGCGGCAGATAGCGGATGAAGGAAATGCATTTTATCTGCTGTCCCTTACAGACGCTGAAGGAAACGAAGTATATCCGGGAGCACAGGTTGAGCTGATTCTTGAACAGAAGAATCGGCCGGACGGTACTACGTGCTTCCTGACCGGTGAAAATGCCAGAATTCTGGATGAAGAAGAAGGAAAGATCTCTGTCACGGATTACAGCATGGAACCTGTCGGATATGCGACGATCCAGCTGATCCAGACTGGGATAGTAACGAAGGAATACTCCGGTGCAGATTATATTGTAACGGCTTCCTATGGCCCGGAAGCAAACTTCCCGGCCAATACGGAAATGAAGGTGCGGGAAATTCGTCCCGATACGCCGGAATATGCCCTGTACAGCGGGCTGACAGAAGAAGCACTGGCGGAAGAATGGAATGAAATCACGCTGGAGCGCTACTTTGATATTACATTCATCAGCGGCGGAAAAGAAGTGGAACCGTCGGGGAATGTGGATGTGCAGATCGTCTTCAAAGACGTGATTGAACTGACAGAAGAGCATGATATTCAGGCTGTTCATTTTGAAAACAAAGAAGCGGTCGTGATTGAGTCTGAAACGGATTCCATCGACGAAGAAGCCAAACGAAGCGAAGAAGTGATCGACACGGTGTCCTTCACATCTGACAGCTTCTCTGTATTCGGTGTGGTTCAGCGCACAAAGATTACTCAGAAGATGCTGGCTGCGGACGGCAATACCTATGAAATTAATGTGACCTACGGTCCGGATGCCGGTATCCCGGAAAACGCGGAACTGCTGGTGGAAGAAATCCTTCCGGGCAGTGATTTGTGGGAAGCCTATCGGAAACAGACAGCAGCTGCTCTGGGAGCGGATGATGTACGCCTTCCAGGCTTGTATGACATATCCATTCTGGTGGACGGACAGAAGATCGAACCCCTGACGCCCGTGAACGTCAGCGTCCGTCTGGTTAACGCGGAGAGCGGGGAAGAACTCCATGTGGTTCATTTTACCGAAGAGCTCCCGGAGAAACTGGTTGTTTCCGGTGACAAACAGACTGAAGTACAATCTCTGGCCACGGAGGAACGGATCGCTTCCGAAAAGATCACGGATGCAGTGGTGGAAGGGGATACCGTTACCTTTGATACGGACGGGTTCTCGGTGTATGCCTTTGCCTACACTGTTGTGGTGTATTACAGAACCGTTTCGGGCGAGAATTACCGGATTACCCTGGACTACGGTCCTGATTCCGGAATCCCCGCGGGAGCAGAGCTTCAGGTGGAGGAACTGCTGCCCGGAGATGAGCGCTACACTGAATATCTGGAGAAGGCACTCCGTACGATCACTGCTTCTGAAGATGCAGGGGGGACTGTTGATGAGAACGTTGATGAAGCTGCTGATAATGAAGCAGACGGAGAAGACAAAGAAGAGATAATTGAAGATATCTTTATTCCGGAAGATCAGTATGCCCGGTTCTTTGACATTGAAATCCGTGCTGATGGACAGAAGATTGAGCCGACAGGCAGCGTATCTGTGACCTTTGAATTAGTGGACGCACCGGAAGACCGTCAGGATGAACTGAAGGTCATTCACTTTACAGGTGAAACCACAGAAATCATCGATGCGGCGGTCAGCGCTGACGCCGGCATCCTGTTTGAAACGGACTCCTTCTCGGTGTACGGTGTGGTTACCTTTGCGTCGGACAGACCGGCGGTGATTGACCTGGACGGCCGGTCAGTCACGATTTCCCGTGACGGCCACTACATCACCTCGGGCATTCTTACAGGCGGCAATGCCAACCGATTCAATGCGGGGGACAGCAGTTCGGCTATTGAATGGACCTTTGAGGACGCAGGTCAGCCGGGAAAGTATTATATCTATACCCTGGATGATCATGGCATAAAGCAGTACATGAACCTGGTTCCCAAAGCCCCGGGGGATACCCGCGCTCACGCAGCCCTGAGCGATTCGCCGCAGCCGTTCACTGTTACAAGGAACGATAATACCTATCTCTTCGCAACCGATGAGATGGACGGAAAGACCTATTACCTGAATGATTTCAGGGGTGAAACCGGATTTGCCGGATGGCATGGAAGCAATTCCGGCGAAAACAGACTGACCCTGAATTTTACGGATCTGGTGATCGGAAGCGGAACCAAGTACATGACACTGGTGAAGTACGATGGCAAATATTATATTGTGAACAATTCAGGCACTCTGACAGAGGTTCAGTATAATCCTGTAACAAAAATGGTGGCCACAGAGGATCCGCTGCTGTGGGAATACCAGGAACATCCTAACGGAAACCTGCTCTTTATCAATACTGAGGGGAAAACATTCAACGGGCCCGGAGGTACAGCAGACTCTTTTTACAGACAGCTTATTGACCCGCATGCTGACAGCGGAGTCTTTACAGAAGACGCAAACCATCAGAATGGCGTCAATGAATCGCGGTTTGTCTTCGAAGGCAATCATATCAAGAGCCACCAGAACAATCACCAGTATCTGGGCGTGGAACTGGATGAAAACGGGGTGCCTGTCCGGATCAGCGGCAATAAAAGAGCATATGAAGCTGTTGATATCCTGTTTGCCAGCGTTATCGACGTTACGGTTCCCTCCTACTATGCGAAGAACCATGCGGTTACACACCTGGATGTGTCGGTTCACGGCAACGCGCAGCTGGATTACCCGCTGCCCAGGGGCACGTATTACGACGAAAACGGCAATGTGCTGTATACGGTTACCCGGGAAAATCCGAAGACCATTTCCATGCAGGAACCGGTCCCGATTACAAAGGAAGATATCAAAAACGCTGACATTATTGCCACCGATGTGAACGGGAACGAGCTGGACAACGCGTTTTACGTGAGCGGCTATACAGGGAACCAGGGTGACGAGAATCCGGATATGCCGACGCAGATCCGGATTGAAGGATCCTTCCTTGTTGCCAATAACATCACAACGCCCTATTCCGACAGCTGGAACTGGGCGGAAAATGAACACTGGGGAGAAATGAACGGGTACTGGACCTATTACGGATGGCAGGAGACAGGTCCGAACGAGAGAAACCTGCAGGCGAACAGCAACCACCAGCAAATCCGTCAGCAGCGCCTGGCGAATGAAATCACCTATACGGTGACCACCACCAAAATGGTGGAATTCACTTTGACAGACGGCAACCAGGTCCTGTATGACCAGAACGGCCAGCCCATCAAGGTGGAAGTGCCTGTGACCATGACCGGCAGCTGCTCCTACTGGAGCCAGAAGAACACCTGCCCCGGTATAGACAATAACGGAGGACGCGGTGCTGATCAGGCCTGGGCCCAGGGCTGTATCGTTGGAGACGCGGGGCCTGCCAGCAGCGGTATCGACTTTACGCTGGGCGGTTCTACCAAGCAGCAGGAGGATGCCTATCCGTCCGTCGACATCACCAAGTATATCGTAGATGAAAACGGAACGCTGCTTGCGCCCGCAGAATCCTTCCGGAATTCCTTCACGCTTTACCAGATCGAGAACAGCAGCCAGTCTTCTGAATACAATACTGATTACAGTGCCTATACGGAAGAATCCACGCTGGACATACAGGTTTCAGGCGGAGTCGGTAAGAATTATTACGACCTGAATGTTCCCAGCGCCATGATCTACATTGAAGAAGATAAGGATTCCATCCCGGAAACAATCACGGTCGACGGTATCGAGCAGCGCTATATGAAAACCGTGATTGAAACTGAGTATGTCCGCAGAGAATCCGGAAACCAGCCCAATCACAGCACAGACGAGCTGACCCCGGAAGGAAATGAGCATTATAACAGTATCCCTGAACTGGCCGGTAAATACTTGTACAATAACGAAGAACGCAACAACGCCATCCTGAACTTCTATGTTTATAATGTCTATTCAACACCCACAGAGATTGAGGTGGCCAAAGCCTGGTCGGATCATGCGGAGCATTATGACGGCCAGGAGCTTACCCTGACGCTGGTCCGGTATAAGAAGGATTCACAACAGACGCAGGAAACAGGGACGCTGATTCTTACGCACAATGTGACCGGCCTGGAAAACCTGCCGGACGGGTTCTCCTATACGGCCACCGGCTCTTCCGGCGGCGTGTATCCGCTGCATCAGGGCGCCAATACGCTTCCCCTGGACATCTATACCATTGCCGTAAGTGACAGCGGTGTTTCCCATCCGGAAGGCTATACCTATGAGGGCACGGAGGTCGTCAATCAGACGGTGGCGCTGATTGACGCGAATCAGCCTGCTGAAGTGACTGTCAACAGCGCATACCACAGGAATGCGGCTGCGGACAATACTACGGTCATCCTGTATATCGCTTACAACAACAATCAGGACAGAACAAGCAATACCGGATATACACTGACTGTTCCCAAGAACTCGGTTGTTAACCTGAGCTGCACGTCTTTCTACGTCAGCCAGTATGATATCCGGAATGCAGATGTTTCGCTGATGTACTGGAAATATGATGAACATTATCCGCATTGGGTGAAGATCCAGGATATCGGCAGGACCCCTATGACAAACCAGGCCATTCAGCTGGGGAATGAAGATGCGTACTGCGTACTGATCGAAATGGGCGCCGAGCTCAGAAACACTGCCAGGTTCTCCCTGACTGCCGACACATCCGGCCGCCGGTCCGCGAACACGGCCCGGACAAACACGACCCGGGCGATCAGGGCCAGGGCTGCCGGCGCTGCCGTAACTCGCGGAGAAGGGTCCGATGGCTTACCTGATGAATACATCCTGGACACGGCCTTCACCAGAACAGTTACAGTCACAGAGGCGGGCAACTGGAGGAAACGGGTTGACAGACTGCCGATTTATGACGGAAACGGCGATCCTTACTATTATGCGGTGGTGGAAGGAAGTGTGCCTGAAGGCTATGAAGTCAGCTACAGCCCAAGCACACCTGTGAATGCCGCTGAGACTGAAGGGGTCACGCTCACGGTTCATAACGAATACCAGACAACAGGCAAACTGATGGTTTCCAAAACTGTAGGCGGAAACGCGGGAGATTTCAGGAAAAAATTCAGGATGACTGTCACCGCACAAGATGCTGACGGAAACGCCATCCCGGACGGTACATACGGCGATATGGCGTTTGTCAACGGCAGCGCGGAGTTTACCCTTTCGCATGGTGAGAGTGCCATTGCCCGGGATCTGCCGGACGGGACGGTATTCACCGTAAGCGAAGATCCGGACGGGTACGAATCCGAACGGGAGGGCAGTGACGGGACTGTACACGCAGGCGAAACAAAGCATGTTTCCTTTACCAATACGCTGAACACCTCCCAGTTCTATGTCATGAAGAAATGGGTCAGCGTCGTGGATCCGGATGACATGCCGACGGTTTACTTCACGCTGATGTACTATGTTGAGGGACAGCAGCCCCATGAAGCCCAGCCGTATAACGGGTATGAAAATATACCGCTGCAGGGCCCGGACTGGACCTGGGCCTGCCCGGAGGAACTGCCGGAGGAAATCAACGGACGGAGAGTCACTTATTATGCAAAGGAGCGTACAGTTGAGGGCAACAATATGTACGCATACTATGACATGTCTCTGTACGATATTCCGGATAACCTGATCGACCAGTACATGGTGATCATTGACGGTTATGAGAACAGTTTCGGCGCCTCCATGGACGGAAACGATCAGCCGTATAATGCCGGGATACAGGGGAATGCGGGGATTATAACCATCCGGAACCGGACGCCCAAGTATCTTCAGATGGACGTCAAGAAGAAATTCCTGGAATACGTCACCGATTCAAACGGGGCAACCAGCCTTTATACGACGACCCAGGAAGCTGTAAACCAGCGCAATATGGTCATTGAAGTTCAGATGATGAGAAGGGTCATTGATGAGCGGGAAGGCCACAGCAACGAGCCTCTGACAGACTGGGTGGAGTACGGTAATTCCTTTAAGGTCGGCTATCTGACGGGCAGTGATGACTTCTATATCTCAAACGACAATGTGTTCCAGGTGGAGTATGCCGGAAGCGCGTGGGCGTTCCGGATTCCCGACACGAATACTCACCGCGGTTTGCCCGGATACGGATTCTATAAACTCGGCGATACGCTGATTCCGGTCAGATTCCAGTATGTGTTTAAGGAAGTACAGGTATATGACGGCAATATGAACCCGAGCGGCGGCCAGTGGACATCCTGGCTTCCGGATGCCTGGGACGCGAACGGCAACCGTATCCATGTTTCCGCCGCGGAAACCGGCCAGGATTCGGACCGGCTGCTGAACGTCCGGGGAACGGCGTTGAACGTCGAGAAGGAATGGAATCCGGAAGACGGCATTACGGATGTTGAGGAAGTCTATGTAAAAATCTGGCGCAGGGTCTATGGCAGCGGAGAAGCTTATGTGGATTATCTGGATCTGATCAGGCAGGAAATGAATACCATGGGAACCCTGGCCATGAATCATTTCGAAACGAGCGGCGGGGGAGTTTTTGACGCGGCCAACAACCGGCTGATTCTGAAGAAATCAGGGGACTGGAAAGCGGTCATTGACAGGGTGGAAATATTCCCGCACGGAAACCATTCTGCTCAGTATGAATACAGGATAGAAGAAATCGGATACAAGGACAGTACCGGGGAACATACCGGCACTGAAGAGTTTGCTCCTGTCGTCTATTCCAAGAAGGACGGGGAGGATGCGTCCTATGTTGATCATCAGGACTGGATACTTCCGAAAACTGAAGGAACCAATCATTTGAAGGTGACCAACACGCTTGAATACGGGTCTCTGGAAATCAACAAACAGGTCACGGAAGAAAGCGAAGATGCCGCGGCAGATGAATCCTTTGCATTCAATGTCAGCCTGACACTGCCTGATACAGTTACTCCGGATGAAGCTGCAAACCTGGAAGCTATCCTGAATGTTGAAGGCGGTACGATTTCCGGCTATACCCTGAGTGACCGGGTTGCCACCTTTACGCTCACCAGGCAGGGGACCGGCACCACTGTGATCGAAGGGATTCCGTTCGGCACCACTTATGAGGTAACAGAGGCAGCCGTTCCCGGATGGGAAAAGGTAGGAACCGAGGTGTACAGTGATCAGGACCGGAAGAAGGTGGAGAGAACCGATGAAACACAGGATACGGTCACGGTAACAAACCGGATAAACGCCATGAAGATCTCGGTGGAGAAGGAATGGAAGCTGAACGGCGAAACAATCGACTGGCCTGAAGGCTTTGACACCATTACTGTAGGCCTGTATCAAAGTGTGGAAAACGCCGAACCGTCTGCTGTTACAGACGTGGATACAGCCAGGACGCTGACATTCGGGAACGGTGCGGATATTACGGATCGGACCTTTATGGATTTGCCGGTTTACGATACGGAAGGAAAACAGATTACCTACAGCATCCGTGAGTTGAGCGTCAATACCGGAGCGGAATCCTATATGGTTACGGATGATACCGTGACGGTGACAGGTGAACACGCGGGTGTCTGGAACGTGGCTGTCAGTGAACCGGCGGACGGCCTGGTTACGGTGACTAACAGCACGGCAAAAACAGATATCAATATCCTGAAAATTGATACGGAAACGGAGCAGCCGCTTTCCGGAGCAGTTTTCAAACTGGAGAAACTCAACGCTGAAAACAGGTACGATACAGTGGAAGAAAGCATCACCGTAGGCGCTGAAGGAGATGATAAAGGGAAAGCGGTCATGACAGGACTGACAGACGGAGATTACCGGCTGACGGAAACGAAAGCACCGACCGGATATATTTCCCTGGCGCAGAGAATCACGTTTACGATCGTAAACGGACAGGCATCATTTGATAACAATAACTATGCGGTTCATACACCTGAAAACAACACCCTGACGATCCATAACAAAGCAGGACTTGCCCTTCCCAGCACCGGCGGAAGCGGAACGCTGCCCTATACTGCGGGCGGATTGTCGCTGATTCTGATGGCAGTGTTGCTGAAACTTATGAAAAAAAGAAGAAAAAATAACCAATAATTGTTGTATGTAACCGATCGTGCAACTATTCGGGGCTATAATAAGGGTACAGAAACCGGAACGGAGGATTAACGACCATCTTGCCGTAGTCACACAAGGGGAGGTGACGGAAATGACCTGGCGCATCAGAAGGATTATCTCGATCATCCTGTCTGTGGTTTTGCTGGCTTTTGTTTCCGCAGCTCCTTTTGCGTATGCTCTTGAAGCAGAAGAAACGCCGGACGTTACAGAAAGCATAACGGAGACGGTGGAAGATTCGGCGGAAATGACAGAAGACAAGAAGCAGGAGGAACAGGCAGCAGAATCTGTCCAGGAGGAACCAGCAGCGGAATCTGCGACAGGAGAAGCTGATCAGGAGAAAACAGAAACTATCTATACTACAGATGAACCAGTTCCAACAGCAACGGTAGAGATACCGGACGATGACTGGGGATACATTGAGCAGGAGGTTCTTGCCGCACATATTTCCGATCCAACAGAGGAGACTGTTCATTCCGAACCTGAGGCAACGCCAGATGCTCCGGTAACAGAAGCGCCTGATACAGAAGCGTCTGATACAGAAGCGCCGATAATGGAAATTCCGATCACAGAAGCACCGATAACGGAAGCACCGATAATCGAAATTCCTGTAACGGAGCAACTTCCGGAAGAAACGCCCGCAGAAGCAACACCGGCTCCGGCAGAAGAAAACGGAACTGAAACACAACATACGGCAGAGGAAATATCGGAACCTGTGGAGGCTGAAAAAGCCACGGAAGAACCGAATTCCGCCGATGAAACTGTACAGCCTGAGACCACGGGGGAAGATGAAGAAGTAACAGTAACGATTGTTGCTACCATGATTGATGAAAACATCATGAAGCTTCACGCGGAAGTGCATGGGCCTCAAGAACAGAAGTACTATTACCAGTGGCAGATATCTGAAGACGGCGGAAAAACCTACTGGGATATTCTGGGCGCAAATGAAGAAGATATGGAAATTGAACTGACGGATTCCAACCATGACGATCTCTGGAGAGTGTGGATTCAGGCAATCTGAACGATAGAACAGAAACAAAAAAGACGGATTTCGATGGAAATCCGTCTTTGTTATTCACTTGCAGAGAAAGGCCTGTATTCAGTATAATATATGAGCGTTTCCGCCTGTTGGAAACAAGAAAAGCTAAAAGGAATGAGACCAGAATTATGAAAAAGACAATCCTGAAAAAGTATGCCCGGCTGATTGCTGAATGCGGCGCAAATGTCCAGAAGGGACAGGACGTATTCATCGGAGCCGGTATGGACCAGCCTGAGTTCGTCAAAATGGTGGCGGAAGAATGCTACAAGCTGGGTGCAGCCAGAGTCGTTGTTGATTTTGATTATCCTCCGCTGACTAAACTGGCCATGCGGTACAGCAGCGTGAAGACACTCGGCAACCTGACGAGCTACCAGAAGGCCCGCTGGGAATACTATGTGGAGAAGCTGCCCTGCAGAATCTATATCGAGTCTGACGATCCGGACGGACTGAAAGGGATTAACCAGGATAAAATGCTGAAGGTTCAGCGGCTCAGGTATCCGCTGATCAAAGGCTACCGGGATGAGATGGAAAACAAGTACCAGTGGTGCATCGCCGCGGTGCCGGGTGCGGCCTGGGCGAAAAAAGTGTTTCCGGGTCTGCGGACCAGCCAGGCAATGGAGAAAATGTGGGAAGCCATCCTGACGGCCAGCCGGGTGAATGAGGACCCGGTGGCAGCCTGGAAAGAACATAACGCGGATCTGCAGGAACGCTGCAAGTACCTGAACAGCCTTGGGATTGCCGAACTGCACTATACCGCCGGAAACGGAACGGATTTCACGGTCGGCATGATTCCGGAAGCGGAGTTCAAGGGCGGCGGAGACACCAGCCTGCAGAAGATCTTCTACAATCCGAACATTCCCACAGAGGAATGCTTTATTTCCCCGATGAAAGGCAAAGCGGAAGGTATTGTCTATGCCAGCCTGCCGCTGAGCTATCAGGGCCAGCTGATTGAAAACTTCAATATCCGCTTTGAAAACGGCAAGGCGGTGGAATGGCACGCGGAGAAGAATGAGCAGCTGCTGACCAACATGCTCACCGCTGATGAGGGTGCTTCCTACCTGGGAGAGTGCGCGCTGATTCCTTATGATTCCCCGATCCGCAACAGCGGCGTGCTGTTCTACAATACCCTGTTTGATGAAAACGCCGCATGCCATCTGGCGGTAGGCCATGGATTCCCTGACACGATCAAGGGCTTTGAGAACAAGACCCTGGAGGAGTGCCAGGCGCTGGGTGTGAACGACTCCATGATCCATGTGGACTTCATGATCGGCACAAAGGATATGAATATCGACGCCAAGACCCGGGACGGCAAGATTGTACCGATCTTCCGGAACGGAAACTGGGCGTTCTGAGAAAGACAGGGAGCAGTCCCGCAAAGGGGACTGCTCCCTTTTTTTGGATTGCGGGTAAACGTTTGCTGTGCTACAATAAAAAATCGGAGAACAAAGGATAACACAAATTCAGAGCACATCAAAAAGATTCAAAAACGGGAACCACAGGAGGAAAGAGGCATGAATTACGGCTATTTTGATGAAAAAGCCAGAGAGTATGTCATTACCAATCCCAATACCCCCGCCCCCTGGGCAAACTACCTCGGATCACCGGATTACGGTGCCATCGTAACGGTGAACGCCGGAGGCTACAGTTTTGTCAAGAGCGGCGCCGCGGGACGAATCCTGCGCTATACCTTCAATCAGTTTGACGAGCCCGGCCGGTATATCTACCTGCGGGATGAGGAAACAGGAGACTTCTGGTCTGCCAGCTGGAAACCCGTGGGCAAGCCGCTGGAAGAGTATAAGACTGAATGCCACCACGGCACCAGCTATACGGAATTCATCAGCGAATATAACGGCATCCGCAGCCGGGCACTGTATTACGTTCCCATGGGCGCGACCCATGAAGTCTGGCGGATCAGCCTGGAGAACCTGACGGACCGGGAACGGAAGATCAGCGTATTCGGCTACTGTGAATTTACAACAGAGAGCCTGTACACGCAGGACCTGGTGAACATGCAGTATACCCAGTTTATTACCAAGACAGAGTTCCATGACAGCTTTATCCTGGAGCAGATCAACGAATTCAACTATCCGCGGCCGGACGGAACCACGGGCCGGGAACGCTTCTTCGGCCTGGCGGGCGCGAAGGTTGAAAGTTATACCGGCCGACGGGAACAGTTCCTCGGCAGAAGCCGGTTTGACAAACCCCAGGCGGTAGCGGACGGACACTGTGACAACAGTCTGAACTACAACGGCAACCCCTGCGGCGCCCTGCAGTTCAGCGCGGCACTGAAGCCCGGCGAAAAGCAGACAGCGGCCTTCCTGCTGGGACAGAAAACTGTGTTTGAGGCGAAGGAGATCGTAGACCGCTACGCGAAGACGGCAGAAACCGTGGACGCGGAACTGGCGGAGCTGATCCGCTATTGGCACGGCGAACTGGAGAACCTGAAGATCTGCACACCGGACAAGAATTTTGACACGATGGTGAACACCTGGAATGCCTTCCAGTGTTTCATCACCTTTGTCTGGAGCCGGGCGGCCAGCCTGGTTTACTGCGGCGAGCGCAACGGTTACGGCTACCGGGATACGGTGCAGGACATCCAGGGCATTATGCACCTTGATCCCGAACTGGCCCGGAAGCAGCTGACCTTTATGCTCAGCGCCCAGGTTCATCACGGTGCCGGACTCCCATTGGTCAAATTCACCCATAACGCGGGTCATGAGGATACGCCGGAACAGGAAAGCTATGTGAAAGCCACCGGCCATCCCAGCTACCGGGCGGACGACGCCCTGTGGCTGTTCCCGACGGTATACAAGTATATTGCGGAAACCGGCAATGTGGCTTACCTGGACGAGGAGATTCCCTTTGCGGACAAGGATACAGGCACCGTACGGGAACACCTGAAGCGGGCAATCAATTTCAGCATGACGCACCTGGGCCCCCACGGCATGCCTGCAGGCCTGCACGCGGACTGGAACGACTGCCTGGTGCTGGGCTCCCAGGGTGAGAGCACCTTCGTGGCCTTCCAGCTGTATTACGCGCTGAACATTATGAAGGAGTTCTGTGAGAACGAGCCTGAATATGTGAAGTATCTGGATGAAACCGCTGCAAAGCTGCTGAAGATCCTGAACGAAAAATGCTTCGAGGATGACCGCTTTATCCGCGGTTTCCGTGAGGACGGCAAGGTGATCGGCAGCAAGAAAGACAACGAGGCCAATATGTGGCTGAACCCGCAGAGCTGGGCCGTAATCAGCCGCGGTGCCACGCCGGAACAGGCGGAGATTATCCTGAATACCGCCTGCGAGAAGCTGAATACCCCCTATGGACTGGAAGTCATGCAGCCGAGCTACCGGTATGAATACTTCGAGGGCGCGCGTATGCGCCTGTTTAACCCCGGTACAAAGGAGAACGGCGGCATCTTCTGCCAGCCCCAGGGATGGGCAATCCTGGCGGAGGCCCTCTGCGGCCACGGAAACCGGGCTTTCCGGTATTTCCAGGAAAGCAGCCCTGCTTCTTTCAATGACGACGCGGATCGCCGGGTGATTGAACCCTACGTCCACGGACAGTTCATTGAAGGACATGAGAGTCCCTTCGCCGGACGCAGCCATGTACACTGGCTGACGGGTACCGCCAGCACGGTGATGGTCGGCTGCGTGGAAGGCATCCTGGGCCTGCGGCCGACGCCCAAGGGCATTGAAATCGCGCCCGCGATTCCGCAGGAATGGGACGGATTCACCATGGAAAAGGTATTCCGGGGAAAGAAACTGCATATTACCGTGGATAACAGCGCCCACAAGGAAGGCAAGCCGGTGAAGGTGATCCTGAACGGTACGGAACGGGCGGCGGGACTGATTCCGGAAGGCGAACTGAAGGATGAAAATCAGATCACGGTCGTGATGTAAGATGAAGATCATTGCCAGAATCCGGAACGCCTACGACGGGAAGTTCGGCGTTCCCCGGCAGAGCGGTCTGGTGGAACAGGTGGTATCAACCATTGTGTTTGAACCGGAATACCGGGTAACGGAGGCCCTGCGGGGGATTGAGGAGTTTTCCCATCTGTGGCTGATCTGGAGTTTTGACCGGGCGGAAAGGGAGAACTGGTCTCCCACTGTGAGGCCGCCCAGGCTCGGCGGAAACCAGCGGGTTGGCGTATTCGCCACCCGCTCGCCCTTCCGGCCCAATGCCATCGGCCTGAGCTGCGTAAAGCTGCTGGGCGTGGAAAAGGGAAGCGAAGGCACTGTACTGAAGGTGGCCGGAGCGGATCTGATGAACGGTACGCCGATTTATGACATCAAGCCCTATCTGCCCTATGCGGACTGCAGACCTGAGGCTACCGGCGGTTTCACGGACCGGACGGAAAAACGCAGGGTGGAAGTGGAGATTCCGGATGAGTTTGCCAAGCAAATGAAAGCGGAGGATCTGGAAGCACTGAAAGCCGTCCTGCGGGAGGATCCCCGGCCGGCGTACCAGGATGATCCGGAGAGGGTCTACGCGTTTGAGTTTGCAGGGAGTAATGTACGGTTTAGCGTGAAAGACGGAATGCTGCACGTTTTGTCAATTCAGAATTCAGAATTCAGAATTCAGGATTAATGGTCAGCCTGCATTCAGAACTGTTGAACAAGCCGGAAAAAGGAGTGTGCGGTATGCACATTCTTTTTTTTCTGACAAATAAGTATAAGTATATATCATTATGAATGATGAATTGTGAATTAGGAATTTAACTTGTACGGGGCAATCCGTATGACATTGTATTTGAACTGCATTTTGGGTTGATCTTTTGCATAATTTATGGCATACTATCGCTGTGGTTAAAAAATAACCCTGTGGGACAAAAGCGTCCCACGCAATAAGAGGAGGATGAAATCATGGAACGTGTTTATAACTTTTCTCCAGGACCTTCCCAGCTGGCTCTGCCTGTGCTTGAAAAGGCGCAGAAAGATCTGGTCTGTTATGGCGATACAGGTATGTCCGTGATGGAAATGAGCCATCGCAGCAAGATGTACACCGATATCTATGATAAGACGGTAGCGGATCTTCGTGATCTGATGAACATTCCTGAGGACTATGACGTTGTCTTCCTCCAGGGCGGCGCGACCCAGCAGTTCTCCGCTGTTCCGCTGAACCTGATGGTCAACAAAAAGGCAGACTATATCGACAGCGGTAACTTTGCCCACCTGGCCGCCGAAGAAGGCAAGCGCTACGGTGAAGTGAACGTTGTGGCTTCCAGCCGTGATGACGTATATACCTACGTTCCGGATGTGAATGCCATCAAGTACAATGATGACGCGGATTACCTGCACATCACCCAGAACAACACCATTTACGGCACCCGGTTCGTTGAACTGCCCAAGTGCAAGGCGCCCATCGTCTGCGACGCGAGCAGCATGATCCTGAGCGAGGAAATGGATGTGACCAAGTACGGTGCCATCTATGCCGGCGCCCAGAAGAACATCGGACCCAGCGGTCTGTGCGTCCTGATCGTGAAGCATGACCTGGTAGGCCATGCCATGGATATCTGCCCCAAACTGCTGAACTGGCAGATTCAGGTGGAAAAGGAAAGCATGTACAATACGCCCAACACCTGGGGTATTTACCTGGCCGGCCTGACCTTTGACTGGCTGAAGAGCATTGGCGGTGTGAAGGCGGTTGAAGCCGTGAACATCGAAAAAGCTGCCATGCTGTATGACTTCCTGGATAACAGCAAGCTGTTCAAGGCGACTGCCCAGCCCAAGTACCGCAGCCGCATGAACGTGACCTTCGTGACCGGCGACGCCGATAAGGACGCTGCCTTCGTGAAGGCTGCCGCGGCTGAAGGCCTGGTGAACCTGAAGGGACACCGTTCTGTCGGCGGTATGCGCGCCAGCATTTACAATGCCATGCCTATTGAAGGCGTGAAGAAGCTGGTGGACTTCATGAAGAAGTTCGAAGCTGAAAACGTCTGATAATTCCTGCAACGATACTGACTGCGGGCGGGGGAGACTTCGACTTCGCCCGCAGTTTTATATCAAAATGAAGAGAAGCACCAACAACGTATCCGGTAACGGGTGCACTGAACAAAATAGTGTAAGGAGAAAACACATGTATAAGATTCAGACACTGAATGCGATCTCTGACGTGATTTATACACAGCTGAGCGCGGACAAGTATACCGTCAGCAAGGATGAGCCCGTGCCGGACGCTATCCTGGTGCGCAGCGCGGCCATGCATGACATGGAGTTCAACAAGGAACTGCTGGCCATCGGCCGTGCCGGTGCCGGCGTCAACAATATCCCGATTGACCGCTGCTCCAAGGAAGGTATCGTGGTCTTCAATACGCCCGGTGCCAACGCCAACGCAGTGGCCGAACTGGTGATTTCCGGCATGATGATGTGCGGCCGGAAAATCGCCGACGCGCTGGACTGGGTGAAGACCCTGAAGGGCAAGGGAGACGAAGTGGCCAAGCTGGTGGAAAAAGGAAAGAGCCAGTTCGTGGGCGCTGAGGTACGGGGCAAAACCCTGGGCGTGATCGGTCTGGGCGCTATCGGCTCTATCGTAGCCAATGCTGCCAGCCGCGGCCTTGGAATGAACGTCATCGGCTATGATCCCGGAATTTCCGTGGAACGCGCCTGGAGCCTGAGCACCTCCGTGCATCGCGCGGCGTCTGAAGATGAAGTGCTTGCACAGGCTGATTTCATCACCTTCCATATTCCGCTGAACGACTCCACCCGCGGTTCCATCAACGCGGAGAAGTTCGCGAAGATGAAGGACGGTGCCTGCATCATGAACTTTGCCCGGGGCGAGCTGGTCAATAACGACGATATGCTGGCAGCACTGGCGAGCGGAAAGATCGGCCGTTATGTGACTGACTTCCCGAATGACGCGATTATTGGCGCTGAAAACGTGGTCTGCATTCCGCACCTGGGCGCAAGCACGCCGGAGAGCGAAGAAAACTGCGCCACCATGGCGGCAGCTGAAATCCGGGATTATCTGGAAAACGGCAGCATCCACAACAGCGTGAACTATCCCGAACTGCAGCTGGGTGAGCCGGAAGCGGTCCGCGTCCTGGTTCTGCATGAGAATATCCCGAACATGATTTCAAACATCACCGCGGCCGCGGCGAAAGAGGGAATCAACATCGAGAACATGGTCAACAAGAGCCGCAAGGAGATGTCTGTGACCGTGATGGAAATGGCGGAACTGCCGTCCAATCACGCGCTGCAGACGCTGCAGGAACTGCAGGGAATTATCCGGATCCGGACATTTACAAAAGAGTAAAGTATATATGTTTAGTCAAAAAGGCGGCTGCTGGTGCAGGCGCCTTTTTGAATGATATGCGGCTACGCAGCATGTGATGATAAGGGATTCTTCGACCCATTCGCTGCGCTCACTTGTTCAGAATGACATTCTGAGAGTGAGAAGACAAGAGAGAAATGTTAGATGAGTGAACGTGACTGCACGGGAGATTCTTCGACGCGGCCTTCGGCCTTGCTCAGAATGACAACCGGAAGTATAGGATTCTATCAAAAGGGAAACATCGTTTACAGAAAGGAACGAGATCCCTCCACGCGGCCTGCGGCCTTGGTCGGGATGACAATACAGGCGCAGTGAAGATAACCATCTTCGTTGATTGCACTATATTATTAATCATTTTTAAATCTTAAGTTTTCAGTATTCATTAGAAAGGGACTGGAATTTCTTCCAGTCCCTTTAGCTTTGCTTATTAGAAGCTGTAGGAATCTTTGATTTCGATATCCTTGTAGCGCTTCATGCCGGTACCAGCAGGAATCAGCTTGCCCAGGATGACGTTTTCCTTCAGACCGATCAGCGGGTCGATCTTGCCGCGGATGGCGGCTTCGGTCAGCACGCGGGTGGTCTCCTGGAAGGAAGCCGCAGACAGGAAGCTTTCGGTGGCCAGAGAAGCCTTGGTGATGCCCAGCAGGATACGCTTGGCGATGGCGGGGGTGCCGCCTTCCATGATGGCTTTCCGGTTGGCTTCCTCAAAGCGGAAGATATCCACGAGGGAGCCGGTCAGCAGATCGGTATCTCCGCTGTCTTCCACGCGAACCTTGCGCAGCATCTGGCGGATAATGATTTCGATGTGCTTGTCGCTCACGCCAACGCCCTGCAGGCGGTAGACGGAGAGAACTTCCTTCAGCAGGTATTCCTGGACGGCTTTCACACCGAGGATGCGGAGCAGGTCATGGGGATTGACGGAGCCTTCAGTCAGCTCATCGCCGGCTTCCACATGATCGCCTACGCCGACCTTCAGGCGGGAACCGTAGGTAATCTGATAAGCCTTGGTGTCCTTGGGATCCTCATCGGAGGTGATCACCAGTTCACGGCGCTTCTTGGTTTCCTGGATAGAGACCGTACCGGCGATTTCGGCCAGGATGGCGTCACGCTTCGGCTTACGGGCTTCAAACAGTTCCTCAACGCGGGGAAGACCCTGGGTGATGTCGTCAGCACCCGCGATACCGCCCGTATGGAAGGTACGCATGGTTAGCTGTGTACCGGGTTCACCGATGGCCTGAGCGGCGATGATACCGACGGCTTCACCGACATCCACCTTACCGCCGTGGGCCATGTTCTCGCCGTAGCAGCGGGCGCAGACACCGTTTTCAGTGCGGCAGGTGAGGACGGAACGGACGGTTGCCTTGGTAATACCGCGGGCCACGATGTCGCGGGCCATCTGGTAATCGATGGGCTCGTTCAGGTGTACCAGCACTTCACCGGTGGCGGGATCAATGATGTCTTCGGCAGCGGTACGGCCGCGGAGACGATCTTCCAGGGATTCGATGGACTGCTTGCCGCTCATGAGTTCAGCCACGCTGATACCGCGGACCTTTTCACCACGGGATTCGAAGCAGTCATCCTCCCGGACGATAACCTCCTGGGAAACGTCCACCAGACGACGGGTCAGATAACCAGAGTCAGCGGTACGCAGAGCGGTATCGGCCAGGGACTTACGGGAACCGTGAGAGGAGAGGAAGAATTCCAGAACCGTCAGGCCCTCACGGAAGTTGGCGCGGATAGGCAGCTCGATTGTCTTACCGGAAGGAGAGGCCATCAGGCCGCGCATACCGGCAAGCTGGGACACCTGGGCGGAAGAACCGCGGGCGCCGGAGTCTGTCATCATGCGGATCGGGTTAAAGGTATCGAGGTTGGGCAGAATCTGATTCTTCAGGTTCGCGGTGCACTCGGTCCAGATATTGATAACCCGGTTGTAACGCTCATCTTCGGAAAGAAGACCCTTACGGTACAGAGCGTTGACCTTGCGGACGGCTTCATCAGCCTCGTCCAGCATGGTCTTCTTCACCTCAGGCACCTTGATGTCCGCCACGTTGACGGTGATGGCGCCGACGGTGGAATACTTGAAGCCCAGCGCCTTGATCTTGTCCAGCACCTGAGCGGTCTTGTGTTCGCCCTGGGTGTGGAAGCACTGGTCAACGATCTTGGACAGCTGCTTCTTGCCGACCAGTTCGTCTACTTCGAGCTTGAACATATCGTCCAGGCACTCCCGTTTGACGAAGCCCAGGTTCTGCGGCAGCGCGTCGTTGAAGATCAGGCGGCCGAGGGTGGTATCGATCAGCTTGGAGCCGGTCTCATCACCGAAGGTACGGGTGATGCGGACTTTGATGGGGGACTGGAGGGTGATCTGGTTCAGGGAGTAAGCCATGATGGCTTCATCCTCAGAGGAGAAGACCCGGCCGGTGCCCTTGGCGCCGTCGTGAACGATGGTCAGGTAGTAGCAGCCGATAACCATGTCCTGAGAGGGAGAAATGACCGGACGGCCATCCTGCGGCTTCAGGATGTTGTTATGGGCCAGCATCAGGAAGCGGGCTTCCGCCTGGGCTTCCATGGAGAGCGGTACATGCACAGCCATCTGGTCGCCGTCGAAGTCGGCGTTGAAAGCGGTACAGGCGAGGGGATGCAGCTTGATGGCTTTACCCTCGACCAGGATCGGCTCGAAAGCCTGGATACCAAGGCGGTGCAGGGTAGGAGCACGGTTCAGCAGAACCGGATGATCCCTGATGACTTCTTCCAGGATGTCCCAGACTTCGGGACGAACCTTTTCAACGGCCCGCTTGGCGGACTTGACGTTGTGGGAGAGCTTCAGGGAAACCAGACGCTCCATGACGAAGGGCTTGAACAGCTCCAGCGCCATTTCCTTGGGCAGACCGCACTGATACAGCTTCAGTTCGGGACCGACGACGATAACGGAACGGCCGGAGTAGTCAACGCGTTTACCCAGCAGGTTCTGACGGAAACGACCCTGCTTACCGCGGAGCAGATCCGACAGGGACTTCAAGGCACGGTTTCCGGGACCGGTGACCGGACGGCCGCGGCGGCCGTTGTCGATCAGGGCGTCCACGGATTCCTGCAGCATTCGCTTTTCATTGCGGACGATGATGTCCGGGGCGCCCAGCTCCAGCAGTCTCTTCAGACGGTTGTTACGGTTGATGACCCGGCGATACAGGTCGTTCAGGTCGGAAGTGGCGAAACGGCCGCCGTCCAGCTGAATCAGGGGACGGAGATCCGGGGGGATCACCGGCACCACGGAGAGGATCATCCACTCCGGCTTGTTGTGGCTGGTACGGAAGGATTCAACAACTTCCAGGCGCTTGACAGCGCGGGCGCGCTTCTGGCCTTCGGTTTCGCGATCGCGTTCCTTTTCGGTCAGCTGGGCGATTTCGGCCTTCAGGTCAACAGAGAGCTTTTCAAGATCCAGTTCCTTGAGCAGGTCCTGAACCGCTTCGGCACCCATCTTGGCGACGAAGGAGCCCTTGCCGCACTTGGCTTCCACTTCGCGATAACGCGCGTCATTGATCAGCTCCAGGCGCTTGAGACCGGTTTCCTCACTGTTGCCGGGATCAAGCACGATGAAGTTGGCGAAATACAGTACTTTTTCCAGGTTGCGGGGAGAGATATCCAGCAGCATGCCCATCCGGCTGGGAATTCCCTTGAAATACCAGATGTGGCTGACAGGAGCGGCCAGCTGAATATGACCCATACGTTCCCGGCGAACCTTGGCGCGGGTGACCTGCACGCCGCACTTATCACAGATCTTGTCCTTATCCTTGAACTTGATCCGCTTGTATTTACCGCAGTTACACTCCCAGTCCTTGGTGGGTCCGAAGATGCGTTCGCAGTACAGACCGTCCCGTTCGGGCTTCAGCGTGCGGTAGTTAATGGTTTCGGGCTTGGTAACTTCACCGTGAGACCAGGCAAGGATCTGCTCCGGGGAAGCCATACCGATCTGAATGGAGTCAAGATTAGAAAGTTCGAACAAAAGGGGCACACTCCCTTCGATTAAATATCATCGTCAAGGTCAAGGTCGGACAGGTCTTCTACGCTGAAGTCTTCAAGGTCTTCCGTGTTGGCTTCGGAAACGGTGAAGTCATCGTCGCTGTCTTCCGCTTCATCTTCAGTACCGAAGGACAGGTCGTCTTCGGACATGCTGAAGGCTTCTTCAGCGGCGGCTTCCACATCCTCGTTCTCTTCCGCAGCAGCTTCGCCTTCACCTTCGGGCTTAGCGGCAATGGAAGCACGCAGCGCGTCGGACTGAGGCATATCTTCGGGATCAAGTTCGGGGATTTCGATTTCGTTCCGGGCGGCATCCAGCACGCGGATGTCCAGGCTCAGAGCCTGCATTTCCTTCAGCAGGACCTTGAAGCTCTCAGGCACACCCGGGTTCGGGATGTTCTGACCCTTGATGATTGCTTCGTAAGTCTTGACGCGGCCGACGGTATCGTCGGACTTCACGGTCAGGATTTCCTGCAGCGTGTTGGCAGCACCGTAAGCTTCCAGAGCCCAGACTTCCATTTCACCGAAGCGCTGGCCGCCGAACTGGGCTTTACCGCCCAGAGGCTGCTGGGTAACAAGGCTGTAGGGACCGGTGGAACGGGCATGCATCTTGTCATCGACCAGGTGGTGCAGCTTCAGGAAGTACATGATACCGACGGTAACAGGATTCTCGAAGTAGTCGCCGGTACGGCCGTCGCGGACGCGGATCTTACCCTGACGGAAGAGGGCTTTGCCTTCTTCGTCCAGATCCAGGCGCAGGGGCTTGCCGTTATGGAAGTGATATTCATTTACGTGCGGATCGTTCTCATCCTCGGGAGCGGCCATCTTTTCTTCGGCCTTCACCAGGTGCTCCAGGATTTCCTCATAGGTGGCACCGTCAAAGACCGGGGTGGCGATGTGCCAGCCCAGCGCGCGGCAGGCCAGACCCAGGTGCACTTCCAGAACCTGACCCAGGTTCATACGGGAAGGAACGCCCAGGGGGTTCAGCACGATCTGCAGGGGAGTACCGTCGGGCAGGAAGGGCATATCCTCTTCACGCAGGATGCGGGAAACAACACCCTTGTTGCCGTGACGGCCGGCCATCTTATCGCCGACGGAAATCTTACGCTTCTGGGCGATATAGATACGGACCATTTCGTTGACGCCGGGGGATAGCTCGTCCTTGTTCTCACGGGTGAAGACCTTGACATCAACAACGATGCCGCCTTCGCCGTGGGGAACACGCAGGGAGGTATCCCGGACTTCACGGGCTTTTTCACCGAAGATGGCACGCAGCAGGCGCTCTTCAGCGGTCAGTTCGGTTTCGCCCTTGGGGGTTACCTTACCGACCAGGATATCGCCGGCATGCACTTCGGCGCCGATACGGACGATACCGCCTTCATCCAGATCCTTGACCGCGTCATCAGAGATGTTCGGGATATCCCGGGTGATCTCTTCCGGTCCGAGCTTGGTTTCGCGGGCTTCGGATTCGAACTCTTCGATGTGGATGGAGGTGTAGATATCTTCCTTAACCAGTTTCTCACTCAGCAGGACAGCGTCCTCGTAGTTGTAACCTTCCCAGGTCATGAAGCCGATCAGGGCGTTGCGGCCCAGACCGATTTCACCCTTTTCGGTGGAAGGACCGTCAGCCAGCAGGTCGCCTTTTTCGATCTTCTGACCAGCGGAAACCACAGGATGCTGGTTGATGCAGGTGGACTGGTTGGAACGGGCGAACTTGGTGAGGGTGTAGGTGTGACGCTCGCCGAAATTATCACGGATGATAATCTGGTCGGCATCCACCTTTTCCACCACGCCGTCTTCCTTGGCCAGGATCACAACGCCGGAGTCGTGGGCGGCACGGTATTCCATACCGGTGGCGACAACAGGCGCTTCGGGAACCAGCAGCGGTACAGCCTGACGCTGCATGTTGGAACCCATCAGAGCACGGGTGGCGTCGTCGTTCTCCAGGAAGGGAACCATGGCGGTGGCGACGGAAACAACCTGACGGGGGCTGACGTCCATGAAGTCCACCTGGGAAACAGGCACTTCAACGATTTCAGCCTTGTCACGGACCGTGATGCGGTCGTGCGCAAAGGTTCCGTCGGCATTCAGGGGTTCGTTGGCGGTGGCGACCTTGTACAGGTCTTCCTCGTCAGCGGTCATGTAGTCAATTTCATCCAGCACGCGGCCGTTTTCCTTGTCCACACGGCGGTAGGGAGCTTCGATGAAGCCGTACTCGTTGATGCGGGCATAGGTGGCCAGAGAACCGATCAGACCGATGTTGGGACCTTCAGGAGTCTCAATCGGGCAGATGCGGGCGTAATGGCTGTAGTGCACGTCGCGGACCTCGAAGGAGGCGCGGTCACGGTTCAGACCTCCGGGTCCCAGAGCGCTCAGACGGCGCTTGTGGGTCAGCTCAGCCAGGGGGTTGGGCTGGTCCATGAACTGGGACAGCTGGGAGGAACCGAAGAACTCCTTGATGGCGGCGCTGACGGGACGGATGTTGATCAGGTCACCGGGCTTGATGTCGGTGGAATCCTGAATGGACATACGCTCGCGAACCACGCGCTCCAGACGGCTCAGGCCGATCCGGATCTGGTTCTGCAGGAGTTCGCCGACGCTGCGCAGACGGCGGTTGCCCAGATGGTCAATATCATCTGTGGAACCGATGCCGAAGGGCAGGCCCAGCATATAGTTGATGGAGGAAACCACGTCGTCGGGGATGATGTGCTTCGGCACCAGGGCGGCGACGTTTTCCTTCACGGCGTCAAAGAGCTGATCCGGTTCCATGGAGGAGATGATCTCCTTCAGGGTGGGCAGGTGGACCATCTCAAGGATGCCGGCATCCTTCGGATCGAAGGGCAGGTAAGCGGAAGCGTCAACAAAGTTGTTGCCGACGACCTTACGGATCTGGCCTTCGCAGTCCAGCAGCACGGAATTCACGCCGGCATTCTGGATTTCGCGGGCCACATCCAGGGCGATGGATTCGCCCTTCTTGACCATGATCTCTCCGGTCTGGGGATTGACAATATCTTCCGCTGCCACATGGTTATGGATACGGGTGGCAATGGAAAGCTTCTTATTATACTTATAGCGGCCAACCCTCATCAGGTCATAACGCTTGGGATCAAAGAAGAGGGAATTGAAGAGATTGGTGGCGCTTTCGAGGCTGGCGGGTTCGCCGGGCTTCTGGCGCTTATAGATCTCAATCAGACCTTCTTCACGGGTCTTGGCGTTGTCACCCTTCTGGATGGTGGCCATGAGGCGTTCATCCTCACCCATGATGTCGATGATCTCGGCGTCGGTGCCATAGCCAAGGGCGCGCAGGATCACGGTGATGGGCAGTTTGCGGGCACGGTCAATTCGGACCCACAGCACGTCGTTGGAGTCCGTCTCATATTCAAGCCAGGCACCACGGTTCGGGATGATCTGGGAGGAATAGAGCTTTTTACCAGCTTTATCGAATGCAACGTCAAAATAGACGCCGGGAGAGCGGACCAGCTGGCTGACGATCACGCGCTCGGCACCGTTGATAATGAAAGTGCCATGGTCGGTCATGAGGGGAAAGTCGCCCATAAAAACGTCGGATTCCTTGATTTCACCGGTCTCCTTATTCTTCAGGCGAACAAACACCTTCAGCGGCGCCGCGTAAGTGATGTCGCGCTCACGGCAGCGGGCAATGGAATTTTTCGGCTCGTCCAGAGAATAGTCCACGAACTCCAGCACAAGATTCCCATTATAGTCGGTAATGGGAGAAACATCGGCCAGAACTTCGCGCAGATCGGTATCGAGAAAACGCTGATAGGAGTTCTTCTGTACCTCAATCAGGTTGGGCATTTCGAGAACTTCATCAATGCGTGAGAAGCTCATACGTTCGCGGAGCTTCCCCATGTGGACCTCGTGTACCATGTTTTGAAATCACCCCTTATTTCGTCCGACCAGAACGTCATGAGACCCGGAAAAAATGGGACTTGCGTTTCACACAGAAGCTGTGTAAAATAAAGAAGTCAACATGGGTTTCCAGGCACCAAGACGATACTGATGCAATTATAAATTCTAACATGGTGTGAAACAAAAGTCAACGACATTTTGTCCGGTTTTTATTTTTTTATATATTTTAAATAGGAAGGTTTAAAGTTTGAAGAGATTGCATGGATCCGGGGCGACTTTCCTGATTGCGGTTGTGCTGATTCTGCTGATGAGTACCGCCTGCGGGGAGGAGACGCTCCGGATTTTACCGCCAACACCGGAACCACCGGAAGCCAGTCTGTGGATCAGACCTACCCCGGCCCCCACGGAACCGCCGGCGGATATTATTGTGGACCATATTCATAATCCGTCGGATCATCCGGATTACCGCTTTCCGAAGGACGCGAAGCTGCTGGAGATCTGGTTCCCCAATATCCGGGACGCGGATGAAGCTATCCTGATGTATGACGGACAGGTCTGGATGATTGACTGCGGGGATGAAAGAGCGGCCAGCAGGGGAGTTCTGCTGCTGAAACAGCTCGGGATTGAAAAAATAGAGACGCTGTTCAATTCTCATCTGCACCACGACCACATCAACGGTCTGGCGCTTACCGATGATACGGCCCGGGTGGAAGAAGTAAGAATCTGTTTCCAGCCGGACCTGACAGAAAGCGGGCTGAGGCTCATCCGGGTTGCGGAAGAAAGACAGATACCGATCAGGGAGTTCAAGAGCGGGGATATATTTACCATGGGAGACGGCGCTGTCAAGTTGCTGTTCCTGAAGAACAACGAAAGCTTTCTGGACATGAATAACCAGAGCGCCCAGACCCTGATCACTTACGGAGAACGTTCGATTCTTTTCATGGCGGATATGGAAGCGGCTGGACAGAGGACGATGATTGACCGGATCGGTTCCGAGATCCTGAAATGCGATATTGTAAAATACCCCCATCACGCCAAGTCGGATATGTACACACCCTTCTATGACGCCATGGGCGCGAAACTGGCGATTGTCACGTCCGTGGAGGGCAGGGGAGACGCCGGACAGATCGCTCTTTTCAACAGGGGAATGCCGACGGTCTATACGGCAGTGAAAGGAAAGTTTACGCACCTGGTCACAGACGGAAAATACTGGCTGTGCGAGAGGGTGGAAATCACGGCGAAATGACGGCGTCATTCCGCCGCTTTTTCATTTTCAATTCCAATGACCGGTATCCGGGCCGGACAACTTCGGAAGAAGAAGGCCCTTCCGGTACTTGTTAAATAATGAGCTTATCCCGGACGGCGGGACATTTTCATTATGAATTGTGAATTATGAATTATGAATTCAAACTTCCCACACCGAAAATAACTGTTGAACCTTGAAAAACCTATAAAAGCCAAGAGAAAGATACGTCAAGCAGCCTTTAGCCGCAATGCGTGCTGGTAACTGACTGGAAGACGATCAACAA
>Ga0256405_10001450_pt1 | contig 64301 bp, 55 predicted proteins | sample RumenRJG_02DNA_FD_189096 | JGI IMG/M metagenome (GOLD analysis project Ga0256405, IMG submission 189096) | Bovine rumen microbial communities from Lethbridge, Alberta, Canada - RJG_02 | ecosystem: Host-associated > Mammals > Digestive system > Stomach > Rumen | place: Canada: Alberta... | reverse complement strand
CATGCTGTGCTTTACTTTCCAGTCCTGCCTGCTGTCTTCCAGCTCCTCGAATATATTCCCTTCCACCATACGGGAAATTTTATCATACTAAATTCTCTGTGTAAATCCTCTCATGCTGAAGCCGTGGCCTGGACGCTACGTGCATTGACACAATCCGCCGCACATGCTACGATAGGGACATTATGGCAAACATAAGCAGTTGGGCTGTACAAATCAATGACTCATCGCTGGCATACCTTTATTATGGCTATGCGTTGTCCTCATGTCTGCGGAAGAACGGCTCTGCCCGGCAGTGCTAGCGTTTGCCCTGAATGTGCAAGCAGCAGGAACCTTCCGTACGGGAGGTTCCTTTTTTTATTTTGGAAGCCCGGAAAACTTCTGTTTTTCGGGATGCCATTTCTTTGAAGAGGTGTGATTATGAACAAAGCTCTGGAAACCCTGAAGGAACGCGGATTTTTTGCCCAGTGCACCGACGTTGAAGCCCTGTCCCGCAAGATGGATGAAGGTCCTGTCACGTTCTACGTGGGGTGCGACCCCACCGGTCCCAGCCTGCATATCGGGCACATGGTGCCGTTCTTTGCCCTGCGGCACCTGCGTGATGCCGGCCACCACGGCATTGCCCTCATCGGCGGCGGCACGGCGCGCATCGGCGATCCCAGCGGCAAGACCGAAATGCGCAAGATGATTTCCTACGAGCAGATTGACGCCAACGTGGAGCGTATCAAGGCGCAGCTTGACCGTTTCATCGGCTTTGACGGGAAAACGGCCTTCAGCGACAACAACAAGGACTGGCTTGCGGGGCTGAATTACATTGACTTTCTGCGCGACATCGGTTCCTGCTTTTCCGTGAACCGCATGCTCACCTTTGAGGCATACAAGCAGCGCCTTGAGCGGGGACTTTCGTTCATCGAATTCAATTACCAGCTGCTGCAGGCATACGACTTCTACATGCTGCACCAGCGCCACAACTGCGTCCTGCAGATTGGCGGCGATGACCAGTGGGGCAACATCACGGCGGGCGTTGACCTGATCCGGCGCAAGCTGGGCGGCACAACCGAGCTGAACAAGGAACACGAGGTCTTCGGACTGACGTTCCCGCTCATTACGCGCGCAGACGGCAAGAAGATGGGCAAGACGGAGAAGGGCGCCGTGTTCCTTGACCCTGCCATGACGAGCGTGTTCGACTTCTTCCAGTACTGGCGCAACGTGGCAGACGCGGATGTGCGCAAATTCTTCCTGCTGTTCACCTTCCTGCCGGTCAGCGAGATTGACCAGATTCTGCAGGGCGACGTGAACGCTGCCAAGGAACGTCTTGCCTACGAGGTAACAAAGGAAATCCACGGCAAGGACGAGGCAGAGAAGGCGCTGAGCGGTGCAAAGGCTGCATTCAGCGGAACCGGCGACAAATCATCCATGCCCACGGTGGAGCTTGCACGCGCTGATTTTGAAGCGGGCATAAATGTGTGCGACCTCTACTTCAGCACCGGGCTCTGTGCCACCAAGTCGGACGCACGCCGCCTTATCCAGCAGGGCGGGGCAAGCATCAACGGTAACGCCGTCACGGATGTAAAAGCTTCCGTGGGCCTGCAGGATGCGGATTCCGACGGGGAATTCGTGGTAAAAGCCGGCAAAAAGAAATTCTGCCGCGTGGTACTTGCCTAGCACAAAAGCGGCAGCTGCAAAAGCAAAGGCTTGCGGCTGCCGCTCTTTTTTTTGTACAGGCAGCTGGCCTGCCTTCTGCAGAAAATTCTTCCGGGCGGCTGTCTGCCCATAGATTTTTATCTGCAGACTTGCTATGATAAAAAGTATGTTTAAACCGTTGGCAAAACTGTTGAAGGCGCTCAGTTCCAACAAGGATCCCGGCGCCATTGCATGCGCATTTGCATGCGGCATTCTTCTGGGCTTTATGCCAAAAGACAATGCCCTGTGGTATGTCCTCTTTGTCTTCATGTTCTTCATGCGGATTCAAAGAGGCGCTTTCATGCTTTCCGTGCTTGTCGGGGCAATCGCTGCACCGCTGCTTGACCCCTGCTTTGACATGGTGGGAACGTATATCCTTACGCTTCCGCAGGCACGGGACACGTATATCCGGCTGCTTGACATTCCCGGCGTCGCATTTACAAGGTTCAACAACACTATTGTTATGGGAAGCCTTGCATGCGGCATTGCGGCATACATTCCCCTGTACCTGCTGGCACGGGGCTTTGTGTTCCTCTGGAGGCGCTACATTGGTGCTGCCATGAGGAAGCTCAAATTCATCCAGATGATAAAGCAGATTCCGCTGGTGGAAAAACTGGCAGCGGCAGTATCGGGAGACTGAGGTATGGAAGGACAGAGCGAAGACGAAAATACAACGGTGGCGGGGACTGCAGCTTCCCTGCCGGCGGAACCTGAAACCGGGGCTGGCGCAGTGCAGCCGGTACAGGAATCTGCGCTGCAGGAGAACTCCGGGAAAGAAAAGCCGGAGCATGAAAATCCTGAAGACCTGCTCCGGAAATTCCCGCGCAAGAAGCTTCCGGGCATGCTGAAAAAATCATACACGGAACAGCGGCTTGCAAAAAAAATACTGAAGCCCATCGTTATTCCCGCTGACCGGGAACTGCTGAAGCAGCTCTTTGTGCAGGGGGCGGACGCAAAGAAGCCTGAGCGCTATGCCGTCCCGGAAGACCGGCTTTTCTCAAAAAAGGAACTCAAGAAGTACAAGCTGCTGGTCGGTGAAATAAAGAGCCGCAAGGGGCGCTTCCTTCTGCTGCCGTTTGCGGCGGTCATTGTGCTTGTGGCAGCCGTCGTCGCATTCATTTCGGCATTCAAGAATCCGATTGCAAAGAAGGCGATAATCATGGGCTGCGAGGCGGCGGCGGGGGCAAAGACCGACGTCGGTTCCGTGAACCTGAGCATCCTTGGCGGAACGCTGACCGTCCGCAATATTGCGGTGGGAAACAAAAACAGCGTGATGAAAAACCTTGCCGAGGCCGAAAAGATAGAGCTGAGCTTTAACCTTGCACAGGCCCTGCGCGGTAAACTTGATGTCCGCAATCTGGAGCTTTCCGGACTTGCCCTGAACACCGACCGTACGGAAAGCTGCGAGCTTCCGGCAACGCCGGAGAAAGAAAAGAAAGCGGAAGAAGAAAAGGCTTCGCTGCAGGACAGCGAATTCATGCTGAGCGTCCAGAGCAAGAGCAACCAGGCGCTGGCAGACCTTAAGCTGATGGCCACCGACATGCTCGGCGGCGGTGACGTGGAAACAATTGTTTCCAACATCCGCTCGCAGCTCAAATCCCCCGCTGCGGCACAGGCGGCCGTGGATGATGTGCAGGGACTCATCACAAAGTGGCAGGGCAAGCCGGAAGAAATAAAGGCGCAGGTCGATGATTTTTCCAGCAGCGTCAAGAAGCTGCAGACCATCGATCTGACCAAGATTTCCGATCCGCAGGTGCTGCAGGATACCATCACAAAAATCAAGGAAGCGCTTGCAAAGAGCGAAAGCATAAAGCAGTCGGCGGAATCCCTGACTGCAGAAGTTACAGGCGACGGTCTTGCCGTCAAGAACCTGACGCTTTCCGTGACGGATGCCGTTACTGCGGACAAAGACCTGATGCAGGCCAAGCTGACCGGCGTGGTCAACGTCGTAAAGAACGCAAATCTGCTCTTCAATGATGCGCTTGATACGGTGGGCTACGACATGCTCGGCAAGTACTATCCGTATATCAAGCAGGTGACCGACTATGCCGCCCGGCTGAAAACTGAGTCTGCAAAGCTTTCACAGCTTTCATCCTCAAAGCCGGAAAAGAAGGAAAGTCCTTCCCGCGAGCGCATGAAGGGCACGACCTACTGGTATACGACGCAGAATCCCACAGTGCTGGTCGAAAGAATGTTCGTGTCCGGAAATCTTGCCGGGCGGAACTTTGAGGCGCTGGCAACGGAAGTGACAAATGACCAGAATGCCCGCGGAAAGACGACTTCCCTTTCCGGTACGCTGCTGGATAACGGCGTGCAGCATGCGGTGAAGGCTGTTCTGGATATCCGTGCTGCCAGCACCGCCCCCCTGATTACGGCGGACTACGACGGCAGCGGTTTCAGCCTTGCTGTTGACGGTACAAAGATTGCTTCCCGCAGCGGAGTTCCTTCCCTTTCCGGCAATGCCGCTGTTGCGCTGACCTGCGCACTGGGGCAGGACAATCTGTCGCTCAGCGGCAGCGTTGATTTGCAGAAGCTGGTGCTTACGACGGACGGCTTTGAGAATGAATTTGTGACCAAGTACTACCGCCAGGCGCTTGACACGGTAAAGAGCATGGTTGTGGGCTACAAGGCCGGGTATGCAAAGGGCAGCGGGGTAAACCTTGCGCTGGACGGTGATTTTGCCGACGTCTTTGCAAAGGCCTTTGATGCCATCGTGAAGAGCCTGGGCGACGATGCAAAGAATGCGGCGTTCAAGATTCTGAATGCGCAGATTAATGACGTGTCGAACGGCTATCTTGCGCAGGCAAAGCAGTTTCTGGGCATAGAGGGTGACATCGACGTGCAGAATGTGAAGATTTCTGACGTGCGGGAAGCCCTTGAGAAAAAATCTGCCGAGGCAGAGCAGCGGCTCAAGGACATCGCAAAGGATGAATCCCGCAAGCAGATCCAGAATGCGCTCGGCGACAATGAGTTCTCCAACGCAGCAACGGATGCCGCCGGAAAGATGCTCGACAGCGTAAACATGAAGGACATGTTCAAGAACCTGAACAAGCAGCAGTAGTTCTGCACGTCAGGGCGTCAGCATAAAAAATGTACGGAAAGGGGCAGGGGCTTAACACGCTTTGCCCCCTTCCGCTGTTAAAGAGGAATTTTGGCTGTACTGTCACAAGCTGTGCTGGAAGCGCAATCCCTGAAACAGCTTCTGCGGTATGTTGACACTGTTTCCCCGATATGCTATAGTAACTATACTTATTCTATTACTGTAATGTGGAGCCTGCGAACGGCTCCTTTTTTTTAAGTCGGCAGAGAGAAAAGAGCAGGGGTTGTACTTGGAGTATATTTCGAACGACAACGTTCCGTATTTCAAAGAGTGTGCGTCCGTCACGGACGGTGAAGGTTTTGTTCTGGTTGAACTGCATGTAGTGCCGCAGAAAAATTCAACGAAGATAGAGGCTGTCATTGCCTCAAAGGATCCCGCCCGGGATATCGGTGTGGCGGACTGCTCCAAGGTGCACCGCGCCCTGCGTCCCCGTATAGCGGCGCTGCTTGGCAAAAGCGAGGATGACCTCTATATGGAAGTCTGTTCCCCCGGTCTTGAGCGCAGCATAAAGAATGCCGCCGAATTTTCCTGCTTTACCGGGCGCGAAGTTCGCCTGTGGGTCAGGGACGTCGGCGACTGGGTGTCGGGCACCATTCTCAGTTCAGATGCCGCCCAGGTTACATTGGACATCAAGGGAAAAGGAAGCGAATCCTTTCCTTATAGTGATATTGCAAAAGCAAAATTTATACATTTTTAAGGGAGGCTTGATATGTCAGAAATGGCAGATGCAATCCGCGCGCTGCAGGCAGAAAAAGGAATCAGCGAGGATTCTATCAGGCAGACAATCGAGAATATGATTAAGGCGGCGTACAAACGGACGTACGGCACCGACAGCAACTGTATCGTGAAGTTCTCTGAAGATATGACGAATGTGAGCGTCTATTCACGCAAGACTATTGTGGACGGCGTGTATGACCCTTCTGTGGAAATAGAACTTGAGGAAGCCCGTGAGTTGAGCGATGAATGCACTCTGGGCGACGAGATTGACATTGAAGTGGATCCCCATGACTTTGCCCGCTCCGCTGTTTCTACCGGTAAGCAGACTGCGCATCAGGCGCTCAACGAAAGCTTCAAGGACAATCTGTATAACGAATACAAGAATAAGGTCGGGCAGATTATCATCGGTTACTACCAGCGTGTGCACGACGGAAACATCTATGTTGATCTGGGAAAGATTGAAGGCGTGCTTCCGCACCGCTACCAGAGTCCGCGCGAAACCTACGAAAAGAACGACCGCATTAAGGCGCTCATCGTTGATTTGAAGAAAACTGCTTCCGGCATCCAGCTGGTGCTGAGCCGTACGGATCCGAAATTCGTGCAGAGCATCGTGGAGCTTGAAGTTCCGGAGGTCGGCGACAAGACTGTTACCATCTACAAGGTTGTCCGCGAGGCTGGCTACCGCACCAAGATTGCCGTGTATTCCAACAAGAGCGATGTTGACCCCGTGGGCGCCTGTGTCGGCCTGAAGGGTGTTCGTATCCAGAACGTCATCCGCGAGCTTGAAGGCGAAAAAATCGATGTGCTGAAGTATGATGAGGATCCGCATGTGTTCATCAAGAACGCGCTGCTTCCTGCAGAGGTCAAGCGGGTTATCATCATGGATGCAGAGAAGAAAGTTGCGCTTGCTGTTGTTCCGGACAGCCAGTTCTCGCTTGCCATCGGTAAGCAGGGACAGAACGTGCGCCTTGCAAACCGTCTCTGCGACTGGCAGATAGATGTAAAGACTGAGGAGCAGGCAAAAGAGCTTGACCTGTCAGAGATTGATACCCGCAAGGCTGCCGAGCAGCTGTTCAGCGGTGTTGCCATGCAGGAGCCGGAGGTTATTACGACCGTCGGACAGCTGCCTGGCGTGGATGAACGCGTTGCAGGGCTGCTTGCTGCTGCAGGGCTTGATGACGTCGAAAAATTCATGGAGGCATCCGCGGATGGCTCTGTGCTCAATGTTGAGGGCATCACGAAGGAAGACATTGACGCGATAAATACAATTATCAACGCGAATGTCGTGTTCGAGGATGAAGATGCTGAGTCCGGCGATTCGGGTGCCGGGGAATTTGCCGATTCCGGCGAAGATGCGGCTGACGGTGAGGAAGAAGAATATTTCTGCCCTGAGTGCGGCACAAAGATAACGCTTGACATGACCCGCTGCCCGAAGTGCGGGGTGGAATTAGCATTTGAAGAGGAAGAAGGAAAATAAAAGATATGGCGGATGAAACAGAAAAGAAACCCGGATTTGTTCTGCACAAAAAAGAACCGAAGGCAGACGCGCAGCCCAAGAAAAAGGTTGTCGTGATCAAGCGGAAAACGAGTACTTCTCCTGCACAGAAAGACAGCGCCAACAAGAATATCCGTGTTGTCGTCAAGAAGGCTCCTGAATCATCCGCTAAAACCGAAGATGTAAAGGCAGCTCCCGTCTCTGTGGAAAAAGTGCAGCCGGCAGCTGCGCCGCATCCCGCAGGCGCTGCGCCTTCACAGGATGCAGCTGCCCCGGAGACCGCTGCACGGCAGGCTCCGCAGCGTAGCAGTGAAGCCGCGGGAAATTCCCCTGCACCGGCTTCCCGCAAGCCCGCTGCACCGCAGGGACAGTCTGCGGCAGACAAGCCGCACCGGCAGCATGCAAGTTTTGAACTGAATACAGCCCGCCCGAACATCAAGGCCGGCAACCTGAGCGGTGGTCCCCGCGGCAGGTACGGCAACGGCGGCGGTTACGGCAATCGTCGTCCCGGCGGCTTCACCGGTGCACAGGCACGTGAAGGCTACCAGAACCGCGAACGTACCGGCGGCTGGAACGGCGGCGGCAACCGTCCGAACGGCGGCTACAACAATACCCAGCGTCCCGGCGGCTATAACGGCGGGCGCCCCGGCTTCAATGGCGGACGTCCCGGCTTCGGCGGCAACGGCGGTTACAACAACCAGCGTCCCGGCGGCTTTAACGGCGGCGGGCGCCCCGGTTTTGGCGGCAACGGCGGCCAGCCTTTTGGCAGCGCCGATGCAATGCAGGGAAACAAGACTCCTGCCAAGAAGCAGTTTAAGGGCAAGAAGCAGGTTTACAGCCATAAGGAACAGGAAGAAACGTTTGACGAGCAGGAGCTGTACAAGAACAAGAGCCGTTCTTCCACTCCGGCAAGCGTTGTTCCTGCCCAGATTGATATCATGGACACGATTTCCGTGTCTGACCTTGCACGGAAAATGAACCTCAAGGCAAGCGAGATTATCGCAAAGCTCATGTCCATGGGCATGATGGTTACCATCAACCAGTCCATCGACAGCGACACTGCGACAATCCTTGCTTCTGAATACAACTGCAAGGTGCATATCGTAAGCCTTTACGACGAGACCATCATCGAGAGCGAGCAGGGTGAGGCAGAAGGCGTTCATCCGCGTCCGCCGATTGTCACCGTTATGGGCCATGTTGACCACGGTAAGACCAAGACTTTGGACGCAATCCGCAATGCCCACGTGGCAGAGGGCGAAGCCGGCGGCATTACGCAGAAAATCGGTGCATACCAGGTTTCCACGGAAAAGGGCGTCATAACGTTCCTTGATACTCCGGGTCACGAGGCGTTCACCATGATGCGTGCGCGCGGTGCCCAGATAACGGATATCGTCGTGCTTGTTGTCGCTGCAGATGACGGTGTGATGCCCCAGACGCTGGAGGCCCTGCACCATGCAAAGGATGCAAAAGTCCCGATTATCGTTGCGGTGAACAAAATTGATAAACCTGATGCGAATCCCGATCGCGTGATGACGCAGCTTTCCGAGCAGGGCCTTACGCCTGAGGCTTGGGGCGGCGATACGCAGTACGTAAATATTTCGGCCCTTAAGCGCACGGGCATTGATGATCTGCTGGATGCAATCCTCCTGCAGGCAGAGGTGCTTGAGCTTAAGACTCAGTACGACTGCCGTGCAGAAGGCAAGGTCATCGAATCCCGCATTGACCAGGGACGCGGTGTTGTTGCTTCTGTTATCGTGCAGCGCGGAACCCTCCATACCGGCGACCCCTTTGTTGCCGGTGTTTATTCCGGGCGCGTCCGTGCCATATTCAACGACCGCGGCCAGAAAATCAAGGAAGCCGGGCCGTCCATGCCGGTTGAAGTACTGGGCATAGAGTCCATGCCGAATGCAGGCGATCCTTTCCAGGTCACTGAGTCCGAGAAGGAAGCCCGTGCATTTGCAGCAAAGCGTCAGGAACTCCGCCGCTTTGAGGATGCAAAGGCTGTCCGTAAGGTTACGCTTGACAACCTGTACAGCACCATCGAGCAGAGCGAAATCAAGGAATTCAAGGTCATCATCAAGGCTGACCTGCAGGGTTCCGCCGAGGCGCTCAAGACGTCACTCGAAAAGCTTTCTACCAAGGAAATCCGCCTCTCCGTCATTCATTCAAGTGCCGGTGCCATCAACGAAAGCGATGTTACGCTTGCTGCTGCTGATTCCAATGCAATCATCATCGGCTTTAACGTGCGTCCTACCGCAAAGGCCAAGGCGCTTGCCGACCAGGAGAAGGTCGAAATCCGCAAGTACAACATCATCTACAAATGCGTGGAAGAGATCCAGCAGGCGATGGAAGGCATGCTCAAGCCTGACACGAAGGAAGAAGTCACCGGTATGCTTGAAGTCCGCAACACATTCAAGGTACCCAAGGTCGGCGTGATTGCCGGATGTTACGTTACGGACGGTGTGGTCAAGCGCTCAAGCAGCGTCAATGTCATCCGCGACGGCGTGGTTAAGTTTACCGGTAAGGTCGGCTCACTCAAGCGCTTCAAGGAAGATGCAAAGGAAGTGAAGGCCGGCTACGAATGCGGTCTTGGTATTGAGAATTACCAGGATCTGCAGGTCGGTGACCAGATTGAAGCCTTTGAATTCGTGGAAGTTGCCCGCAAGCTCGGCGATGCACTGGTTGACGAGCGTGCCGAAATGGAGCGCCAGCAGGCAGAGCGTGCTGCAAATGAAGCTGCCGCCGCCGGAGACGGTGCTCAGGAGTAGCTATGGGGCAGTACAGGCTTATCCGCCTGGGTGAGCAGCTGAAGCAGGAAATTGCGACGATGCTCATCCGGCATGAAATCAAAGATCCCCGGGTGAATGAATTCCTCACCATAAACCGTGTGGAAGTATCGGGGGATCTTGCGAATGCAAAAGTCTATGTTTCTTCGTTCATGGATGACAATTCTGTGCGGAAGGGGGTCGAAGGCCTTCAGAGCGCGGCGGGTTTTATCCAGTCAACAATAGCGAAGAAACTGACAATCTATAAATTCCCAAAGCTGGCCTTTGTGGCGGATTTCTCCATGAAGGACGGCTTTAATATGGTGCGCAAGCTCAACGAACTTGAAAAGGATGAGTCGGCGGGAAGCAATGAAAAAGAAGCAGAGTGAGCCAGTTTCCGGTGTGCTTCTCTTTGCGAAGCAGGCCGGAATCACCAGCTTTTCTTCCCTCTGGAGCATCAAGCATGCATTGGGCACGGACAAAGTCGGGCATACGGGTACGCTTGATTCCTTTGCGGACGGGCTGCTCGTTGTCCTGAGCGGCAGCCTGACCCATCTGGTGCCGCATATCACTGGGTTCCGCAAGACCTATCAGGCTGTTGTCTGCTTTGGCAATGCGACTGACACGCTGGATCCCTGCGGGCAGATTGTACAGACCGGTACCGCTCCGTCTCGGGAGCAGGTACTCGAAGCCTGCGCCAAACTTTCCGGCGCGCTGCTGCAGGTGCCGCCGGCGTATTCTGCCGTGCATGTGGGCGGCCGCCGGGCGAGTGATATGGCGCGGGGCGGCAGGGATGTGCAGCTTGAACCCCGCCAGATTTTTGTGTACCGGAACGAACTTCTTGATTTCCGCGCCGCTACAGCAGAAGATCCCTGTGCCTATGCACTGCTGGATATCTGCTGCTCAAAAGGCACTTACATACGGGCACTTGCCCGCGACATGGCAGCTGCAATGGGCACCTGCGCCTATCTGTGTGCGCTCCGCCGGACGTCTGTGGGGCCGTTCAAGCTGGAAGACGCTGCCTGCGCAGGCTCACTGCCGCCGTTTACCCTTGATGCCGGCATAGTTCAGAAAAAACGCGATGATGCCTTACGGAAGCTGGAAGACGCAGAAACGGTGCGGGACATACAGCGGCATTTCATGCTGTTTACTCCGGAACTTGCCGCCCGCTGCGGTTTCCTTTCCGATATCCTGAAAGAAGACGCAGAAAAATCGTATTTGAACGGCCGGCCGCTTTCCGGCAGGATGTTTACGCGCCTGGAAATTGCTCCGCAGGACAGCGAATATTGTGCCCCCGGAAAAATTGCAGTGTTCTACGCAGACCGTCAGTTTGGCGGCATGATTCATTTGCAGGATGGAAGGCTGTCCTACGAATTTGTTGTGCCGCACAGGAAGGGCGGCGGCACTGCATTCCGTACCTTTACGTGGCAGCAGCTGCAGCAGGGCGATTTTCCCCTTGCGTGGAAAAAGACCGGTACTGCGCTCACGGTCGGCAGTTTTGACGGCATGCACGCAGGTCATGCCGCCCTGGTGGATGCGGTGCTTGCACAAAAGGAACGTGTCGGCGGCATTGTTACATTTGCATCGTCCTTTAAGCAGTCTGCCGGCGGTACCGCAGAGGAGCTTTCCAGCCTGCGGCAGCGTCTGGATTTCTGTGCACAGAAAGGACTTGTGTTTGCTGTAGTCATTGACTTTTCTGAGGATTTCAGTAAAATAGAAGGAACTGATTTTATCCGTACACTGGCCGATGCCTGTAATATGCGCTTCCTTGCAGAAGGAAATGATTTCCGCTGCGGATACCGGGGCGCGCTTACCATGCAGGAGCTTCCGCTTCTTGCTGCTGAATGCGGGTTTACGCTTTGCCGGATTGATGATGTGCTGCTGGAAGGGGAACGGATCAGTTCTTCACGTATCCGACGGGCTGTTCAGGCTGCGGATTTTGTTGCAGCACGCAAGATGCTCCGCCGTTCCTTTGCCTATGATTGTACGGGGCTTGTCTGGAAACGGCTGCCCGGTACTGCGGATGCAGGTGTCTGGTTTACTGCAGAACGGGTGTCGCGGCAGGAGCTGCCGCCGGACGGCATGTATCAGTGCGCCGTTGTGACGGGAACTGATTCCGTGCATGCGGTGTGCGAAATTGCAGGTTCTTCCGTGAAGCTTTTGCTGCCGGAAACTGCTGCCCAGGTACGGGAGATTGTGTTCTAGCGCGGTGTGCCGCCAGGTGCCTGTGCTGGTATGATTGGTTTCAAAACCCAATGTTGTTTTTGGAGTCGGCGGAAGATCCCCTGCATGGCAACATGGTAATCTATATAAAAGGAGTAAGTATGGCACTTACAAAAGAGACGTCCGCTTCTATAGTGGCAAAATTCGGTGCAAATGACAAGGACACCGGCAACACAAAGGTTCAGATTGCACTGCTCACCGAGCGCATCAAGCAGCAGACTGAGCATCAGAAGAACTTTCCGAAGGACAGCAACGCAAAGCGTTCCCTTCTGAAGGTTATCGGTCAGCGCCGGAAGCTGCTGAAATACCTGCAGCGCACTGACCTTGAAGGCTACCGCCAGCTCATCAAGGAACTCGGTATCCGCAAGTAACTGTATATAAAGGCAGCTTGCTCATCATGTTATTATGAGACGGGCTGCCTTTTGTATTTGTGAGGTAGTTTCAAAAGCTGCATGCTTTCGGAACCGGCTCATGTATGCGGCGGTATCCGGTATCCGGGTTTCCGCTGGCTGCAAAGGGAATTCCGGCTGTTCAAACGGAGTTTCCTGCCGGGGCGCAGCTGCCTGGAGCAGCGGTGTTCCGCGAAAAAGAAGTTTTGTAGAAGGAAACAATGGTACAAAGAGTAACAAGAAAAATCGGCGACAATGAGCTGATTCTGGAAACAGGAAAAATCGGTAAGCAGGCGAACGGCTGCGTGTATGCCCAGTACGGCGGGACTGCTGTCATCGCCACAGTTTGTGCATCCAGCGACGTGACGGAAGGCATGGATTTTGTTCCAGTCACCGTCGATTACAATGAAAAATTCTATGCTGCGGGCAAGATTCCCGGCGGCTTTGTGAAGCGTGAGGGGCGCCCCAAGGACAAGGAAATCCTTGTGAGCCGTCTTATTGACCGCCCCATGCGCCCGCTCTTCGAGACGACATTCGGGCGTGAAATCCAGATTGTGCCGACCTGTGTCTCTGTTGACGGCGTGAATCCTCCGGACATCCTTGCAGTTATTGCGGCATCTGCTGCAGTCACCATCAGTGATATTCCTTTCCACGGTCCGGTTGCGGGCGTCCGCGTCGGCTACATCAACGGTGAGTATGTCCTGAACCCGACCTACGAACAGCAGTCCAAGGCTCAGCTTGAAATCGTTGTTGCCGGTACCAAAGACGGTTTCACAATGGTTGAAGGCGGCGCAAAGGAAGCTTCCGAGGAAGTGATGCTCGGTGCCCTTGCCAAGGCTGAGGCTTTCATCAAGGATATGTGCGTGCTGCAGGAAGAGCTCCAGAAGCTCGCCGGAAAGGAAAAGCTGCCGCTTGCACCGCTGGATGTGTCACTGCTGAACGCCGACAAGATTGAAGCAGAGGCAATGCCGCTCATGCAGACTGCCTGCTTCCAGAAGGGCAAGACTGCACGCTATGATGCGGTAAAGGAAGTGAAGGCAAAGGTTGCCGCAAATTATGCGGAGCAGCTTTCCGATCCCGTGCAGATGAACCTGTTTAACAAGCTCTTCGACGATATCCAGTACCGCCTGCTGCGTTCCAGCATCCTTGAGAAGGGCCTGCGCATCGACGGCCGCGGCACGGAAGACATCCGCCCTATTACCTGCGAAATCAATGTGCTGCCGCGCCCGCACGGAAGTGCACTCTTTACCCGCGGCGAAACCCAGTCGCTTGCAGTGACCACGCTCGGTACCGCGATGGACGAGCAGGTCTACGACGATATCGAGGGCGACCGCAGCGAGAACTTTATCCTGCACTACAATTTCCCGCCCTATTCTGTCGGTGAAGTCGGCAAGCTTTCTACCGGCCGCCGCGAAATCGGTCATGGTAACCTTGCCCGCCGCTCGCTTGCTCCGATGATTCCGAGTCGCGAGGAATTTCCCTATACCATCCGTGTGGTTTCTGAAATCATGGAATCAAACGGTTCTTCTTCACAGGCCTCTACCTGCGGCGGCTGTCTTTCACTGCTTGCTGCCGGTGTTCCGATGAAGAAGATGGTTGCCGGTATCGCAATGGGCCTTATCACTGATGGTCCGCAGTACAAGAAGTATGCAATCCTGTCTGACATTCTTGGCGAGGAAGATCACCTTGGCGATATGGACTTCAAGGTTGCCGGTACCCGCGACGGTATTACCGGTTTCCAGATGGACATCAAGATTGCGGGCGTTTCCATGGACATCATGCGCAAGGCTCTTGAGCAGGCAAAGCGCGGCCGCAACCACATCCTTGATATCATGGAGAAGTGCATCTCCAAGCCGCAGCCGCTCAATGCAAGCGCACCCAAGATTGACAGCCTGAAGATTCCGGTTGACAAGATTGGCGCGCTCATCGGGCCGGGCGGAAAGAACATCAAGGCGCTGTGTGCCCAGTTCAATGTCAAGATTGATACGGGCGAAGACGGCACCGTGACGATTTACGGTCAGAACGGCAAGAATACCGATGCTGCCAAGGCTGCAGTCAAGGGTATCTGCGAAGATCCGGAGCCCGGTACCGTGTACAACGGCACTGTCAAGCGCATCATGGATTTTGGTGCCTTCATCGAAATCCTGCCGGGCAAGGAAGGCCTGTGCCACATCTCAAAGCTTTCCCGCCAGCGCGTAGAGAAGGTAACCGACGTCCTGAAGGAAGGTCAGGTTATCCCGGTGAAGCTGCTTGAGGTGGACAAAATGGGAAGGCTGAACCTTTCCTATATCGATGCAATCGAGGAGCAGGGCAGCAGGCGCTAAGGTGCTCTGCTAAATTCAGTTGCAAAAGTAACAGATTTTTGCAACTGGATAACTGTTCTGTAGCAGGAACCCCGGAAGACTTCGGTTTTTCGGGGTGACTTTGAAAATGCGGGTTTTGACGCGCCTTTGCAGGCTGGGTAAACCCCGCGGGCTTCCTCGAAAAATCGCGGAAGCGAATTTTCTGAGGAGCCGTAGCATGGCTAAAAAACAAATCCTGCATAATAATATCATGCTGCTGACTGAACCGGTTGCCGGGGTGAAAACCGCTGCAATCGGTTTTTGGTTTTCTATAGGTTCCCGCAGGGAGCAGCCGGGAGAGTATGGTATTACGCACTTTACCGAACATCTGCTTTTCAAAGGCACGGCTTCACGGTCTACCCGTGACATTGCCTGTGCCTTTGACCGTATCGGCGGGTATGTCAATGCGTTTACGGAACGCGAAGACGTGTGCGTGTATTGTATTATCCCTGCGCAGGGGAATGCCGTGCAGTCCGCGCTCAGGACACTCTGCGACATGGCCTGCTGTGCATCGTTTCCGCCGGATGAGCTTGAGCGTGAGCGTGCCGTCGTTAGAAATGAAATCACTGCTGCTGCAGACGACCCTGAAAGCTGTGCGCTTGATGCTGCTGCCCTTGCCGTGTGGCCGGGGCAGGATATCAGCCGCCCTATCACGGGTACGGTGCAGGATGTATCTTCCCTGGTTCGGGAACAGATTGCGGACTGGTACGGAATATATTTCGCCGGTGGAGAACTGACCGTGACCGCTGCCGGGGGAATCAGTGAAGCTGAACTTGCTGCGGAACTGGAACGATTACCGCACCGCGCGCCGCCCCGCTGTTACCCCCTGGAATGCCGCGCTGACAGTATGCCGCAGTGGCACGCCGGAACGACATTCGTTTCTTCCCGTTTCCGGCAGATGCAGGTCTTTGAACTGTATCCGGTGCAGATGCCTGTGGGGGAGCACGAAAGCTGTGTCATGGCGGTGTTTAATGCGCTTGCGGGAGACACCATGAGCAGCCGCCTCTTTGAATCCCTGCGGGAAAAGCATGGCTGCTGCTACACGGTATACAGTTTTTTCACCTTCTATGAAGATGCTGCGCTCTGGTGTGCCTATGCATCGTGCGACAGGGAGCGGCTGGAGGAACTGGACGCCCTGCTTTACCAGGAGATTCGTCTGTTGGAAGCGGGCGGAATTACCGAAAATGAGATTGAAGCTGCAAAGGAACACCTGTGCGGGGAGGAACTTATCAGCGGGGAAGACATGGAGTACCTTATGAAGCGGCTTCAGCGCGATTATTCCATGGGCTTTCCGCTCCGCGGGACTGATGAAATCATCAGGGAAATCCGTTCCGTTACCTGTGCAGAGGTGAATGCCTTTGCCCGCAGCCTGCTTGCGGAAGAGGGCAGGGCGTCCGTCATATACGGTTCGCACGTGCCCGCCCGCATGCAGAAGAATATGAAAGTTGCCCGGAAGCTGCAGGTTTCCGGACAGTAAGCTGAACCTGCACGGACGCAGGGGAAAGTGTTTGCTTTCCGGACTGCCCGTTCGTGCCCTGCATGGTCTGCCGCAGAAGCGGCTGGAGGAGTGCAAAAATGAATCCTGAAAACAACCGTTCCACTGCTACCATACGCTGCGTTGCCGCTGGCGGTGTGGAACTTCCTGTATACAAGACCGCCGGTGCTGCCGGTGCCGATGTCTGTGCCCATGTTGCGGAGCCGGTGCTGCTCCAGCCGGGAACCTCTGCGCTTATTCCCACGGGGCTGAATCTAGAGATCCCTGAAGGTTACGAAGTTCAGGTGCGTCCCCGGAGCGGACTTGCGTTCAAGCACGGCGTGACGGTACTGAATTCGCCGGGCACGATAGACAGTGATTACCGGGGCGAACTGAAGGTGCTGCTTATCAATTTGGGGCAGGCGCCTTTCACGGTGAATGACGGTGAACGTATTGCCCAGATTGTCGTTGCCCCGGTAACGCGGGCGCTCTTTGTTCCGGCGGAAACATTGTCCGAGACTGCACGGGGCGAGGGAGGCTTCGGGAGCACCGGCCGCTGATGGATTATGATTACCTCGATGAGATAAAGATTGTCCGCCCGTCAAAATTTGCCGCACCGGCAGCAGCGGATGCTTCGTCCGTAGAAGAAGCTGCTGCACCTGATGCTCTGGCCTATGAGCCGGACGCAGCCGGTTTGCCGGAAACGGCAGCTGTGCCGGAAGCGGCGTTTGTGCAGGACAATGCTGTGCTTCCGCCGGATGCTGTGCTTCCGCCGGATGCTGTGCTTCCGCCGGATGTGGAAGCGGAGCGTTCCCCTGTTTCTGAGCAGGCACTGCCGCAGGGAAAAAAGCTGCGGGAGCCGCGGCTTCGTAATCATGTTATGCTCCGCTACCTCTGCCGTGAGCTGACCCTCTATTTTATCGTCTGCTTCGGCTTTTTCTTTGTGGTGTTCTTTGTGAACCAGATTCTGCTGCTTGCTGAAACCATTCTGCGGCAGCGGGTTCCCGTACGCCAGACGGTGCTCCTGATTGTCTATTGTCTTCCGGGAATTGTTGCCCAGTCGGCGCCTTTTGCCACGCTGGTCGGATTTCTGATGTGCCTTGGCCGCATGGGAACCGACAATGAAATCCTTATCCTGCGGGCAAGCGGGCTGCGGTATTCCTTTATCCTTCGCCCTGTTGTGTGCATCGGTCTGTTCATCTCTGTGTTCAGCTTTGTGATGAATGACTATTTTCTTCCGCTCGGACTGCTGAACTACAACCGTTTGTGGCGGAAAATTGTGGAAAGCGACCCTGCGGTGGAAATCGAAGCTGATTCCATCAGAAAGCTGAATGGTGCCACGCTCGTTATCGGCGGCGTGGACGGCCGGCATATTGACGGGCTTGTGATGTTTGACCGGAACACAAGCGAGCAGTCCCGCATTATTGTTGCACGCGGCTGTGACGTAAAGGATTCCGAGGCGCCCGGCGTACTGATGCAGTTTGACATGAGCGGGGCAACCGTGTTCACGCTGGGGCAGCGGCAGCGTTCCGATTTTGATGTTATTGAAGCGCAGCGGGTGCAGCTTAATGCTTTCGATTCGATTTTCATGGATTCCCAGGAGGAGATTGCGCCGAACAGCATGACGTCCTTTGACCTGTGGAATAAAATTCAGTCGATGAAGAATGACCTTTCGGTGACCTACATCCGCATGAATGCGTATAATCTGGAGTTCCACAAGAAATTTTCCATTCCCTTCGGCTCTATTTTCTTTGCGCTCCTTGCCTTCCCGCTGTCTTTGATTTTCAGCAGGCGTGACGGGCAGACGCTTGGCTTTATCTTTGGCACCATCATTTCTGTCCTCTACTGGGCGGCAACCATCTTGGGGCAGATATTCGGTTTTGGCAGCGGCCTGAACGGTTTCTGGATGATGTGGGGACCGAATTTATTCCTGGGGCTTGCCGGTATTGTTCTTTATCTACGGCTGAGGAAACGCTAGCGATGAAACTTGTCTCGTACCTGTGCAAAAAAACTATCAAGGTTTTCCTGGGTGCCCTGCTGCTCGTCGAACTGGTGCTCCTGCTGACGGACCTGCTGCTGAACATCTGGGGTTACATCTCCCACGAGGTGCCGTTCACGACGGTGCTGCGTATCCTGCTGTACTACGTGCCTAAAGCCGGATGGTATGCCGTTCCCTGCGCCGTGCTTTTTGCCGTCGTGTATGTCCTGAGCGATTTGTATGCAAAGAATGAGCTGCTTGCCGTGTTTGCTTCAGGTGTTTCCCTGTTCCGCTTTACGCTGCCGCTTCTGTTCTTTGGCGTGCTGCTGAGTGTGGGGCTTTTTTTCTTTGAGGACAGGCTGGTTGTTGGCACGTATGCAAAGAAAATGCAGCTGCAGAACATGGTGCTGCAGAAAGATAAAACGCAGGACAACGAGGACTTTGTTGTAATGGGGGAGGGCGGCAGGATACTGTACCACGCCATGGTCTATGAGGATTCGTCAAAACTGCTGCTGAACCTGCAGGTGCTCTACCGCAATGCAAACTATGCATTCGAGGCGCTTGTCCTTGCTGATTATGCCACGTGGAAATTCGACCACTGGGAGCTGGAAAATCCCGTCTGCTACCGGAAAACTGCAGGCGGCGGCTATACCATGCAGGAAGCGGACTACGATCTGCTGTTCCGCCTGGTAGCGCCGCCGGAAATGTTCCGGAGCGGCGAAATTTCGGTGGAGGAAGTCAACGTGGCGGAAGCCCGCCGCTACATTGAACGGCGCGAAAAGGCCGGCCTGCCGGTTTCGGAAGCAAAGGCCGAATATTACAAGAAATTCGCGTTTCCCTTTGTTGTGCTTGTGGTGGTCATCCTTGCCATCGGGCTGTGCGGCAAAACGCGCAAGAATGTGCTGCTGGTAAGCCTTGCATTAAGTGTCGCTGCTGTTGTATTATTTTATATTATGCAGATGATTACTATGCTGATGGCGCGCTTTGGTGCCATTCCGCCCATTTTCGGTGAATGGTTTCCGGTGTTCTTTTTCATCTGCGTCAGCTCTGTGTTGCTGCGCTTTGCGCATACCTGAAGGATTTGTATGGTTGACAGTATTTTTGAGCTTAAGCACGAAGATTCCGCTTCCCTTGCCCGCACCGGCGTACTTCATCTGCCGCACGGTGACGTACAGACTCCGGTGTTCATGCCGGTCGGCACAAAGGGGACGGTAAAGGCTGTGTCCAGGGAATCGCTGGAGGAAATCGGTTTTGAAATCATCCTTGCGAACACCTACCACATGTACCTGCGTCCCGGCGAAGATGTGGTGCAGGAAGCGGGCGGCCTGCATGGTTTTACCCGCTGGGAACGCAATTTCCTTACTGATTCCGGCGGTTTCCAGGTTTTCTCGTTGTCGCAGCTGCGCAAGGTGGAAAGCGGCGGTGTTACCTTCCGCAGTGATATTGACGGCAGCAAGCATTTTTTTACGCCGGAAAGCGTAGTCCGCACGCAGACAAAACTGAACAGCGACATTCAGATGCAGCTGGATGTCTGCACCGGCTACGGCGTTTCCCGTGAAGAGGCCGAACGGGCGCTGCGCATTACGTCTGCGTGGGCTGAACGTGCCATTAAGGAATGGAATGTGCAGCGGGAAAACGGTTACCGCGGAATGCTGTTCCCGATAGTGCAGGGGAATTTCTTTGAAGACCTCCGCAAGGAAAGCGCCGAATTTGTGGCATCGCTGGATACGCCCGGCATTGCCATCGGGGGCCTGAGCGTGGGGGAACCGCCGGATGTCTTTGCCGGGCTGCTGCGGCATACCGTGCAGTTTGTTCCGCGGGAAAAACCCCGCTACGTTATGGGCATCGGTACGCCGGACTACATCTTTGAGGCCGTTGCCAATGGCATCGACATGTTCGACTGCGTGCAGCCAACCCGCGTTGCGCGCCACGGCCTGTACCTGACGCACAGCGGTATTCTGTCCATCAAGCAGAAACGCTTCGAGCGGGACTTTACTCCGCCAGATCCGCTCTGCAACTGCCGGGTCTGCCGTTCGTATTCCCGTGCCTACCTGCGCCATATTTTCCGTGAGCAGGAAATCCTTTCTTCCATGCTCGCGAGTTACCACAACTTGTATTTCCTGCACACGATGATGCTGGGAATCCGCAAGTCCATAGAAGAAGACCGCTTCCCGGCCTTCAGGGAAGAATTTTTGAAACAATTCCGCTCAAACGCTGTTTGAGTGTATGGGCTGTTACCGAAAAGGGGGATGTGATGAAGAAGATTTTGCTCACCTGCATGGCGTTGTTCTGCGCCGCTGCCTGCATAGATGCCCAGCAGGGGCTTTCTGCGGAGGATGATCCCGCCGTGCGCCAGTACCTTGCGGAGCAGGGCATGGACGAAGATGAAAACGGGCAGGAATCCGCATATGTGAAGAAGGAAAAGATTGTACCGGCTGCAAAGCGCCCGCAGCCCCCGGCAGCGGATAAAGTGCAGGCTGTTACCGAGGCGAACCTTGAGCATGCATCCCAGAAGTACACCGATGAGTGCACCGACACCTTCCTCTATGGCATTGAGGATCAGATTTCAGAGATGCTCGATACCCTTACCAAAGAGGAAGACCCCCGCTTTATGGAAGAGGCATACGACCTGTTCCAGAAGACGAAGAGCCCGGTGGTGCGTCAGAAAATTCTTGCCTACTTTACTAAGCTCAAGGATCCCTGTCTGGAAGATTATGCCGTTACGGTCATCAACGATCCCTATGATGAAAAGCGCGATACTGTTTCCGCCTGCTTCTCCTATGTTGCCGCAGTGAAGACTGCCGACGCCATCCCCGGCGCCGTTGATTTGGTTGACAAGGATGACGAGCAGTACTTTGATGCCGCGCTGAACTGCCTGGGTGAAATTGGCACTGACGATGAGGCCGTTTTCCTGAGTGAATACATTGAGCGTGATGACTTGACAAAAGCGCAGAAGCAGTCGCTGGTGCGCGTGCTGGGCAAGCTGAAAGCGGTTGCCACGTATGAAAAAGTTGCAGAGCTTGCAGAGGACGAGAATCAGGATTCCTTTGTGCGCATGTATGCTGCAGAGGCAATCGGTGCAATGAAGGTGCCGGAGGCAGAAGAAGTGCTGCTGGATCTTTTTGAAAGCCGCGATGCAAACCTCCGTGCCTCAGTGGTAAAGGGCATGAAAAATTTTGATGACCAGGCTGCCGTGCAGCTTCTTATCGAGGCACTCCGCGATTCACAGTACAAGGTGCGCCTGGAAGCGGTGACTGCGGTGGACGAACTGGACATCAAGGACGCCGTGCCGTATCTTGTGTACCGCTGCAAGGACAACGGTGAGCAGCAGCAGGTAAAGGACAAATGTTACGATGTGATTGCCAAGCTGAATACCGCCGAAGGCAACGAGTATCTTGTTGGTCTTATCACCGGGAAAAAGACCGGCGATACTACCAAGGGCAAGGTCGCTGCGTCGCTGCTCAAGTACAACTATGCCGGTTCGCAGGAAATTGTAGCACTTGCCGGTGAGACGCTCAAAAATGATATCCAGAAGAAGCTCCGCTACACGCTGGGTAAGGAATTTGCAAAGTATGGGCGCCCCGAATATGCCGGAGTCTGCGCAGAGTTCATTGCAAGCAAGGACGTCATGACGCAGGGCACCGGGCTTGATATCTATGCAAAGGGGCGCTATGCCGAGGTTACTGCCGCCGTGCAGGCGCTTGCAGATTCTGAGGCTGATGGAAAAAAGAAGAGCCGGAATGTAAATGTCCGCAAGGCAAAGCGCATTTTGGGCATAGACCCGGATGCGGCGGAGGATGCAGACAACTAAGCGGCGGCTTGTATTGCCTCATAAAATGAGCGCCTGCAGGAACATGTGCCTGCAGGCGCTCATTTTTTTGCCCCCGTTCTGTGCCGCCTGTGTGCGCTGTCAGCTGTAGATCGAGCTGAGCAGGCGGTAGACGATATTTATTTTTTCCTTCTGAGCTTTGCTGAGCTCTAAATCCTTGGTGTCGTCAATCAGCTTTTCCAGTGACGAAAGACTTTCGTTCAGTGCTGTCGGGAACCCTCGTGAAACCTTGAACCAGTAAGTGCCGTTGCCGTCCGTAAACAGCGTAATGAATCCCAGTTCCTTTGAGGCGCTCTTTGCTTCTGTTACCCGCATGACGCAGTCCATTGTATCAGCCAGTCTGGCGGGGCTTTCGGCTTCCGTAATATTCAGGTTCATTTTGCGCGGCCATTTGCCTTCTGCCAGCGGCTCCAGGTTCAGGATTTTTGCGACCTTGCAGATGAGTTCCAGTTTTTCGCCTGCCAGCAGTGTCCATTTGCCCATGACTATGGTGCCTTTCATGCCGCCGACCTGGGCAAGCAGCCCTTCGTTCTGCTCCGCTGCAAGCGCCGCGCGGAATTCCTGCCACGGCAGCTTTACAGTTTTCTTGCCCTTGAGTTTTTCTATGAGGAATTCCCTTCCGCCGATGCTTACGCTGCTGTCGTTCTTCTTCCGTCCGTCATCGGCATTCTTTTTGGCACGGGTACCGCGCGCAAATTCGTCTTCGGTGTTGCCGGAAACAGGCTTGCCGCGCTTGGCACGCAGCTGCACCAGTTCCTCCTCCAGGCCGGGCTCAATTTTTGCCAGCTGGCTCTTTGTAAGCGGCGAGACGCTCATGGCGAACATGCGGCTTGTCCGGACAATTTCGCCCGCCACGATGTAGAGCGGATTTGTACGGAACATGGATGAGCCGGGATGTATGGTGATATGGTCGGCAGTCAGGCTGCGGTAGCTTTCGCGCCCTTCGCGGATGCACACAAACTGAATCATGCCCGCTGCAATGCAGCAGAGGTAATTGTCCATGCTGCCCCCGCCCGTGATGGGCATTTGCAGCCGCGTTGACACAATCTCTTCCAGCTGGGTTTTGATGTTCAGAATTTCGGCCATAACCTTTTCGTCAAGGTAGTTGTTCTTGCAGAATTTTTCCCGGTTGCTGACGGACAGGTAAGTGCGGAAAAGCTTTACGTAACTTACGAAGTCTCCCTGTATGTCGTTAAAGCCGTGGTGTGCCTTGCGCGCGTCCATTTCTTCGCCCACGGGGAGCACAAAGGGAGACTGCGCGCTCAGGAAAGATGCCGCGATGAGCACTTCTTCCAGCACGTCCGGGAACTGCATGATGCTTTCCACGATAATGCGGCTCACGCGCGGTTCCAGGGGGAATTCCACCATGAGCTTGCCGATTTTGCTGAGTGAGCCGTCGGGATCGAGTGCACGGAGCCTGTTGAGCGTCTGCACCGCCCCCACAAGGCCTTCCCGCGACGGCGGAGAGATAAAGTCAAAGCTCTGGAAGTCCGTGATGCCCAGTTCCGCCATGCGCAGCACAACCTCGCTCAGGTCGGTGCGGTAGATTTCCTCTGTGGTGTACTCCTGCCGTGCGTCAAAGTCCTTGCGCGGATACAGGCGGTAGCAGGTGCCCTCGCGGGTACGTCCTGCGCGCCCCCTGCGCTGGTTGCAGCTTGCGCGGCTCACCGGCGTTTCCACAAGGCTTGACGTGAATGTACGGGGACTGTAGAAATTCAGCTTTGCCAGTCCGGAATCTATAACGGTGGTGATACCGTCGATGGTGACGGATGTTTCTGCAATGTTTGTAGACAGCACGACTTTCTTTCTGCCGAATGGCGCGCTGTTGAACACTTTCTCCTGCTCCTCCTTGGGAAGCCGTCCGTAGAGCGGCACCAGGTGGATTTTTGAATGGAATGAAGATGTCAGCAGCCGCTGCATGCAGTCCTTGATAATTTTTTCGCCGGGCAGGAAGACAAGGATGTCTCCGTCTTCGCGGTTGTCCAGCACGCGGTCTATAGTCTGCTCGATTTTAGAGATGAGCGCTTCCGTTGCAGATTCGTTTATGGTGCTTGCGGGGATTGCCGGCGGGTCATACACCATCGTAACTGGGAAGACCTGCGTGTCGATGGTTACAATGGGGCAGCCGCCAAAATAGCTGCTGAACGCTTCTGCATTCATGGTTGCAGAGCTGACGATGACTTTGAAATCCGGGCGGGCGGCAAGCACGCGCTTGAGCAGACCGAGCACAAAATCAATGTTCAGGCTGCGTTCGTGTGCTTCATCTACCATGATGACCGAATACTTGTGCATCCACGGGTCAAGCTTCATCTCCTGAAGCAGGATACCGTCCGTCATGATTTTTATCTTCGTGCTTTCGTCGGTCTTGTCCTCAAAGCGCATCTTGTAGCCGACAAGGCCGGGAAAATGTGTCTTGAGCTGCTTTGCAATGAATTCGCTTACGCTGAGCGCGGCAATCCGCCGCGGCTGGGTAACGGCAATCATGCCGTTCTGGGCGTATCCCGCCTCGTAAAGTATGACCGGAAGCTGCGTTGTCTTGCCGCTTCCCGTGGGGCTCTGCACCACGATGACCTGGTTGCTCTCCAGGGATTCCAGTATCTTCTGTTTCTGCGCGTAAACCGGCAGGCTCTTGTAGTCTATTGCCATAGTGTTTTTCCTTCGATTTTTTCCATAAGTTTTTTTCTCTCTTCCAGATAGATCGCCCAGTCGCGGCGTTCTTCCTCTGTAAGTTCTTCAATGAACGAGTCGCTGAGTTTTTTGATGATGAACAGTCCGTCCTTTGTGATGTATGTAGTGATGAGCACTGGGTTCACCCATGTGATTCTCACGCCGCCCTCTTTCCGTTTCTGGAAACGGAGCTGCGCGATGTAACCGTCGCCGGTGTATTCGTGCGTGGCGGATGGTTTCTTGAATTCTGGTTTGTAGCGCTGTGCACTGATGGTGTTGCCCATCGCGTAGAAAATGATTTTGGAAGGTACATTGTCTTCCCCGGTAACGACTTCCCATTCCTTGGACACGTGCGGATGGTTTGCCCACAGGACATCGACACCTGCATCGAGCAGCCGGTTGTAGAATTCACGCTGAGTTTTCTTTACGGTGAGCACGTATTCCGGCTCATCGCAGTGGACGCTCAGCACAAAGAGGTCGCAGGGGTGTTCCTCCCGCAGTTTTTTGACGTATGCGATGAATTCCTTGCGGGATGCCTCATCGCTTTTGACGTAATTGATGTAGCCTGAGTAACTGCTCCGGTTCAGGATTTCCGTGACGGCAAGGAAGAGCACCGTCCAGCTGTGGTCGGTGATGACACGGTAGGAATAGGGGCTCTGGGGGCTGTCCTTGAGCCCTGATGCGTAGACTGGGCGGGCGCTCCATTTTGTCCGATCTTCTTTTTCCGCAAAGTATTTCTGCGTTGCCTTGATGCCGGAAAGCCCCTGGTCATTTGTGTGATTGTTCGCAAGACTGAAAACATTGAAGCCTGCTGCCACCGCAGCATCGGGATAGGTGTGATGCACGTTGAAATTCGGGTAGCTGGAGAAATCCTTGCTGTCATCCACCGGAGTTTCCATGTTTGCGAACGCGAGCCTGCTTTTCCTGAGCAGCGGCCCTATGTCCTCGTAGATTTTGTCATAGTGCCCGCGTGACGTATTCGGGGTATGCGCCATGATGTCCCCGGCAAAGGTCAGCAGGATACTGTCACCGCCGCTCCCTGCGCTCTCTGCCGTAATGACGGGCGTGCCGTCTGCAAAGCGGCGTTCCCCGCTGTCTGCGGATGCCGGATTTAAAAGGGATGAGTCCCCGGCATCTTCCCCCGCTGCGGCTGTTTCCATCCCGGCAGCATCTGCCGGAGCAGCGGATTTGTCCGTGCTTACGCAGGAGGCCAGCATGCACAGGGCAGCACCAAGTATGAGGACTGGAAGATTCTTTCGTGGTCGTGTCAGTGTCATTTGTCTGCCTTGCCGCTTTTTTGCCAGGATACAGGCAGCTGCGGAACACAGCCGGTCCCTGCAGCTGCCTGTGTTAGTTTCAAAGTTACCCCGAAATACCGGGCAGCTTTATTCCTTCTTGCCGGCCTGCACGAGCGTGATTGCTGAAGTCACGACAATTTCGTCCACGGAGCAGCCGCGGCTCAGGTCAGAGATGGGCTTTGCAAATCCCTGCAGCACAGGACCGTATGCATCTGCGCCCGCAAAGCGCTGCACCAGCTTGTAGCCGATGTTGCCTGCTTCCAGGCTGGGGAAGATAAGGGTGTTCACCTTGCCGGTGATGGGGCTGCCCGGTGCCTTGCGTGCAGTGACTTCCGGCACAAGTGCTGCGTCTGCCTGCAGTTCGCCGTCAAGCAGCAGTTCCGGTTCACGCTCGTGCACCATCTTTACTGCTTCCTGCACCTTAAGCACGTCCTCAAGCTTGCCGCCGCTTCCCTTTGAAGAGAATGACAGCATTGCCACTGCCGGCTCGGTTCCCAGCAGGCTGCGGCAGGACTTTGATGCCGCAATGGCAATGTCTGCAAGCTGTTCGCTTGTGGGGCGGGGGACAACTGCACAGTCAGAGAACACCATCAGACCGTCCTTGCCCCACTTTTCGTTGTGTGTGTCCATGATGAAGCAGGAAGAAGCGGTCTTTGAACCCTTTTCGGTACCGATAACCTTGAGTCCTGCGCGCAGCAGGTCTGCCGTTGCAGAAAGTGCGCCGGAAACCATTGCATCTGCCTTGCCGGTGTGCACCATCATTGCGCCGAAGCTCAGCGGATCCTTTACCATGTATGCCTTGCCGGCTGCTTCGTCGGGGACTTCCGGCTCATTGGTCTTCTTGTTTATCTTGCCCTTGCGGAGCTGAAAGTATTCCTTGCCGAATTCGTCGAGCCATGCAGATTTCTCCGGGTCAATGACGTCTATGCCGTCCAGAGAGACGCCCTTTGCTGCTGCAACCTTTGCCACTTCCTCTTTTTTGCCCAGCAGGGTGACGGACTTTGCAAGCTTCTCCTGCACGATTTTTGCCGCCGCCTGCACGGTGCGTTCTTCAGTTCCTTCGGGGAGCACAAGGCTGTTCTGGAATTCCTTGGCCTTCTTCTTCATTTCTTCAACGAAATTCATATAAACCTCTGAAAAAAGTGTAAATTGCGGGGGGCAGCCCCAAACGTCGCCCAAAATTTTGAGCCCCCATCGAACACCGTCACCCGTAGGCTTCCAGTGTACTATTAATGGCGCTTTTTTACAAGTGAGGGAAGAAAAAACGGCCGGTATGCTGGCTGTATAAAGCTGCTGATAGTAGTCTTAAATTGTGATAATATATGGATATATTATGTGGACGTCCGCACTGGGGCGCTTTGGGGAAAAATGGAATTTTTGTATTTTGCAATTCTGATTATCGGAGTTCTCATAGGCGCATTGTTTTTTTATAACAAAACTAAAAAGACTTCCAGTGTTTACATTACACGGGAAAATGCTGGAGAGGATTTTGAAGATGAAGAAGAATCAGATATTACTGAAGTCGGAGCAACAAATATTCCCGAATTTGATGACTATAAAATTGAAATACTATATTACTGGATAAGTCAAAAAGTTCACCGAAATGATAACATCGATTATGATATTTTAAAAGAAAAGTTGATTCAAAATTTTCAAACGCTTCCTGAAATATTAGAGGACTCAACAAGCTTTGTCCAGGAAGATCAAAATGCTCTTTTAAAAGAAGTATTAGGCCGTGTCGATTATTCAACACCTGTAAAGTTTTTTGTAATCAACAAGGGAAGAAAAATTTCAAGCTGGCTAAAAACTCTGCTGTTAGTTTTGGGCATTATTTGTTTTATTTTCTTTCAAATCGAAATCAGAAGGAATTCAGATGAATATAGTTTTTGCTATTTACTTCTTGCTGTAAGTGCATTTTTACTTTCTTTTCCGTTTGCAAAGTTCGCAGAAAAATTTCTTTTCATTATGGTAAAAACGTTAACCCCCGGTGACTGTATAAAAATTATTTCAGAACCGGATGAGATAATTGAGCGGAAAGTAAAAATCAATCAGTTAAGCAGCAATGAATCAGTGTTCAACAAAACTTCAATATTTTTTTGAGTAAGAAAAGATTACTATGCGAAGAATTTCTATCTCAAAGCTCAAATTATTTGAACACAATCGATAATAAGCTATGTTTATACATTGCCATAAATTATTTAAAACTTTCTATTCAAAGGAAGCGTATAGAGACTATCTGCTGGAAAAAGAAATTGATGCCTTTGAATTTATCTGTGCTTTTAATCCAAGATCAGTATCTGTAAACTTTGAACTTGCATTGTTATATTTGCAAAGCAAAAGACTTGACGATTTTTATGAGACGCTGCTAAAGTGTAGAAATATACATGGCTATGATTGGCTTATCGAGTCTTATATTAAATCGTATGAATTTTATAAAGCAAATTGTGAGTAACAATAATCATTTGGCATTCGCTTTGACTGTTAGTCATGGAAACTTATCCTGCGAACGCAGTCTATCACCTTTTGGGGACAAAAGCACGTGATTGACAGGCGTGCCTTAACCGTCAGTACATCATCTAGAGATGCTTTTCAATAAACGTAAAAAAAAAAAAATTTGACTTTCATGTCAGCTTTTGCTATATTGAAAAGTATCAGACCTGCAGACCAAGGTAACGTGCCTGTGCATAGTTCTTGGCGAAGATTGTTATATCCCGGCAGACCGTAGGAGCGGATGCCAATGTATCCAACTGAAAAGTCTGCCGTTGGAGGTTCTCAATGAAGTTGAGAAAAATAAGGAAGAAGAATCCCTTGAAACGGGATGAAGAGAAGTTCTACCTCATACCAGAGTATGCGGGCGAACTTAAGCTTTCGGATCTTGCAGAAGCGTTAAGCGATGCATGTACGTTGAATGTTGCCGACATAACAGCAGTGCTTGAAGCACTGACAAAGCGGGTTCCCTGGTATCTGGAAAAGGGTTTCATTATCCAGCTAGGGGCAATGGGAAGACTGAAGCTTTCAATTAGCTCGAACGGGCAGTCTGACGAGAAGAATCTTACCGCCGCCGATGTTACGAAGACACGTGTCATTTTTACGCCCAGTACCGAGATAAAGAGAAAGATAGCCGGTACAACTTTTACCATGGGGATTAGTACTGTTACAGATAACCCCGCATTAATTTAGAATGATTCCTGCAGTGTTGTTGGGAATCGCTTTTTTACAGAGCTTCCTTTGGCTCAATGAATTGTTATGAATATAAGAAGCCTTGTCTATTGGTAAAGCAAGGCTTGAAATAAAGGATTTGCCTGTACTCTATCCGGTCTGAGTAGCAGTACAGGCATTTTTGTTTTAAAACACAGTCCGTTTTGGGCAAAAACTGACTGAATTTCCTGGTGAAATGCACCGCTTTTTAGAAAAATCACGGCGCGTTTTCGGGAAAAGTCGGTGCGAAATTTCCTTGAAGGAAAACATCCTGGATGACTACTGGCTTATTCTCCCTAGAATCATTCCCATCTATTTAGAACTTCATTCATCTATCTTGTTTATATAATTATGGCAATTCTCACATTTTATTTCGCATTCCTGCATTTCAAATTTTTGCTGGCTTTTTCTAACACCAATATACGGAATACCTTTTCTATTGCAAATATCAATAATCTGTTTGCGCTGGTTATAGGGCATATGGTTTCCCAAAAAGACTTTTGTTATCGGAAAAAATTGAACATTATAATCTTTACAATGGTTTCCTAATGGAAGCAGTAATCTCCATTCATTTTGAAAAACCCAGTCAATACTCTTTCGTAAAGCTCCATGAAAATAGATGTTCCATAATTCATCCATTGAAATATTTTTGCCTTGCATGGCAACAAGGGACGAAGTAATGTTACTTCTCTTTTTGCAATAAATCATAGGGAAAAGATTGTAATAAACGTCTTTGTACGTTTCTTCATTAGGTAAAACTGTGTATTCAAGGCAAAAGCCTCTATGACAATCTGCATACATTCCTCCCCACATTAATTGTGAGAAAGGTGTTGTTGCAAAACAGGATACCCTAAATTTTGTTTTCAATTCTGTTATAAGATTACAGTATTCCTTACTTAGAACGGCAGAGAGACCTTTGCCTAAATCGTCTGTCTTTTGCATTTCCACCCATAACTGTAAGCAAAAACATTTGTTCTCCAAACGTTCAACTTCGGTGTCAAATGGTTTTGTAAATATATAGTCATAACTCATGTGAGCATAAAAAGAGTCGTAGACAGTCTTGAGAAAGATAGTTCCAATTTCATTTGTGCTTAAACATTCATCAACGTCTATTTTACATCTATGACAGCATTGAATCAAACGAAGCCTTTCATATTCAGAATAATCAACATAGATGTCAGAGTCATAGACATCATCGAAATTACTAGGAGATTGCATATAGACTGTATTATTCTCCAATGCTTGGATAGAATAATTGACTAAAGCACCATCATTAGTTTTCACTTCTTTGTTTGGAAAATACTTGTAAAGCTTTGTTGGCATATACAGTTTTGACTGAGAAGCGAATTCTTTCCAGCCCATTTTCTCAACATCTTCAAGTTTTAATAGTGTTCCATTGACAATGCACCCTGTCTCAATAAACTCTGGTGCAGCATTTTTGAAATCATTGACTAAATTTTCAAGCATAGATCCCCTTGTCTTTTCCTGAAAGACGATATTTATCCTTGATTGATGTTCCCCTTTGGTAACGGTATATATGTCGCGCGGACTCTTGCGTACTTTTTTGCTTCCTCAAGAGCTGGCAAAAAGTTGCAATAGTTTCCATAGGAATTAAGTACCCAAAGAATCTCTACCGGGAAGGATGTTAGGTTTGGAATAGGTGCATATCCATCTGTAAACATAATAAGTCCATCGTATTCTCTGTGCTTTACGCAGAATGATAGTGCTGGTTCAAAGTTTGTGCCACCTCTGCCTAAAACATGCACTTCACGGCGAGCCCTTTTAAGAGGAATGGGCTCCCCCTTCAATTCTGTGTCAAATTGAATAACATCTATTCTCTCAATTCCATATTTAAAGAAACGGTTTATAATAGAATAGAATTTTGAAAGAGTTGTATCAGATATTGATCCGCTTACGTCTACAGCGACAAGCAAATTAGATTTTAGTTCATAGCGGCTTCCCATCGCGGCAAAACCATAGCGACGACTTGGTCTCATCCTTGTCAGATGGCGTTTGCTTGAAAGAATCGAGGTGTGGTAAAAGCTGAGCATTTTACGGTAATCAATGATAATGCTCATTGAGGCGATTATTATTTCTCCTATTCTGCCGGTAATTGTCCCCCAATTTTTGGAATTCCTAGCATCTTCTATAAGCTCATTGATTTTTACTTCCTGTTCAAGGTCTTCTTCCCATAATGCGGAGGCCTCAGATGCCTTCTGAGAATTTACAGATGATGGCGAATCGGTGGCATCGCGGCCATCTTGTGCTTTTATACTTTCTGGCAGCAGTTGCGCTCCAGCTTGCATATTTTTCTCGGATTGACCGTTGCCATCAGACTGGCTGTTGCCACAGTCTGTATTATGCTCCCCATCTCCTTGACCATCGTTGTCATCTAGGGACTGCATATCATCCATCTGTGACCGATGGTTGTTCTGTATATCATTTTCGGATTGGTTGAATCCATCTGATTTACCTCTGGTACCATCGTTCGCGTTTTTTACTCCATCGTCGTTGTTTTCGTATTCCTCATCAATATCGTTTTTCTGTGCATTTGAATTACCAGACTGTTTTTTCTGTTTGGTTTGTGCAGAATTGCTTGATTGACAGTTGTTGCCGTCATCTTGCGAATCGGAATCATCGGAATGTATTTGCTTTATCTTTTGTTCACCATCGCCTGATAAAGCTTCTTCAACGAGAATTGCTTCCAGAATACGTGCATAGTATTCTTCAAAACATAGCCCCTTTTCCAAATTCCATAGTCCAACACCCTCAAGTTGTATGTCGAGTTTCATACTGTCACAAATCGTGTAGTTACTTGCGTAGGTGAGTATCTGTGGAATTGCAAAAATAGGTTGCCGTTGATATGGATGCTTGAGTAGAATGCGAATTGTTTCCACTCGCAGGTATTGCTCTAGCTCTCGCGGGGTTAGAGTAGCCGCAATAGGTTCAGAAAACTCAATTTTCCCTTTTCCTGTCCGCATAGGAATGTGGAGCGAATCATTTTGAACAAGCTTATGGGTACAGAGTACGGAAAAAAGTAACGGCTCTGTCAGAAACCATTCTTCCAAAATCTTCTGAATCTGATTGAAGCAAGAGTCATTATGCTGTCCCACTTAGATACTCCCTATAAACTCGGTTATTTCATCGAGAATCACATCGCATTCTTCTACGATGAATAAAATGGCGTTTTCATACTTACCATCAGAATAGAGATTAGCAAAATGAGCTAAAGCCTCCCGTATGTTCATTTTTTTTAGAAATAAGAAGTATTGTTTTAGGTTCTTGGCTGCAGTTGTCTTTACGCTGGTTTTCAGTACAGCAGCTGTTTGCAAGAACCGGAAAATGCTTTCGTTGATGATAACGAAATCTGTCACAGTGTAAGAGGACAAGATTTTTCTGGTTTTTGAAAAATCTCCAGACAAAATCTCTTTCGCAGTAAGGATTCGTTTTTCTGAACAGAAATCAAAGAATTTTGATGCAGCAGCCATTCCAACGACTCCAGCAATGATGATTTTGAAAACGCTGTCGAGCTCTTCCTTGCCTGCTATGATTTTTGAAACTCTTTCCCATGCGCGTCTATCTGGAGTTTTTTCGAGGCCTTGATCCTCACGACGCAAGCTTTCTCCATCAAGCATGTCGGAATCCTGCGAGATGAACTCAATAACACGGCTGTCGAGTTTTTCCTCCTGTGCCCACAAAAGCCATTCGTCAGCTCCTGGTCTGAACTCATAGATGTTAAACCGCGATACAAGGGCAGGATCCAAATCTGTGAGTTGGTATTCATCACCATCGTTCACCGCGCTTATAATGCGGCTTCCCTGTGGAAGAGATTTTCCTGCAAGTTTTCTGTTCAAGGTTAAATCCATCACAGTCTGTAGCACTTCTGGGCGAGCGCGGTTCAGCTCGTCCAAAAAAAGTACGACAGGCTTTCCGTCGTGTGGCCACCAGTACGGTGGCATAAAGTCCGTCTTGCCTGTGGTTTCATCCTTATAGGGTAACCCTATTAAGTCCCCTGGGTCACTCATTTGCCCTAGGAATAGGATGACGACACGTTGACCTTGCTGCGTAAAATACTGCTCTAGGATGCGGCTTTTTCCTATCCCGTGTTTTCCGGTGAGCATTATATTCTGCTCACTGGGAGTATTCTCAAGTACGTGATATAGACCCTTAGTACCAATTTTAACACCCATTTTTACACACCTCCTGTATTTCAAAACTGTTGTTTATTACTAATCCTATTGTTGTGCTGCCCCATCAGAACAGTGAATAATTTTTGCTAGTATACCGTTATTCCAATTATCGCCTTTTTTTATCGCATTCCATTGCTTCCTAGTACCACAAAAGTGAATATGCTCCAATAATGGACAGTTATTGATTGCTACTGTATCGATTATTTTTACACTCTTAGAAATTGAAATCGACTTTAGTGATGAACATCCATAGAACGCACTATAGCATATTTTATCAACACCTTCTGGAATTACTACGGATGAAATCGATTTACTGGATACAAATGCATAGGAATTTATCTGCGTTACTCCTTCTGGAATAACAACGTGAATGGCCTGCATTTTACATTTTTCGAGATGACCAGATTTGTTAATATGCAGGAAACTGCGGCTTGCATCTACAAGATTATGTTCGCTCGCATATTTTCGCAACTGCGATTCAGTTGTGCCTGAGACTGCCAATTTAAGAAGTCCGGGAAGTTCGTTCATCCATTTTTTCATCTCCGAATCAGCAAGAAGCAAATCTATACCACCATTGTCAATAGATTGAATGCTAATATACACTTTATTGCTTATTCTTCCAACAATTGCTCCTGCCTTTTCATATTCTCTACAAATCTTTGTAGCTATAGCATTTGCAGAAACCTCTGTCACCTTTTCGATTTTTGCTTTCTTTGCATTTTCCCTTGCAGCATTTATAGTTAAGATTGTTTGCTTTGATTTTGCTGTCTTGTGATAGAGTTTATCGTTATTTGCACTAACAGGAAAGACTTTCGATTTCGATTTGATTTCTTCTACTGCACCGCAATCCTTAAATGCATTGGGGCCTATTTCGGAAAGATTATCGGGCAGAGAAATTAATTTGACTGATGTACATCCCTTAAATGCATTAGCTCCAATTTTTGTAATTCCCTCGGGAATATCTATCGCTAAAAGCTTGGAGCAACCTTTGAATGCCTCCTCCCCAATAGTCGTTACGCCTTGAGGGATATCAAGTCTTGTTATGTTCTTATTGATTCTCTCTGCATATCCATCAGTACAATGCACAACGACAGAGTCATCAATAACACTGAACCCTGCAAGTTCGAATGTCCACTGTGCAACTGTACCGCCAAACTCTATTGATGCCAGAGATGTGCATCCTTCGAATACAGACCTGCTTATAAATGTGATGCTGCTGGGGATTGTGATTGATTCAAGAGATGAACAATATCCGAATACAGCTGCATAAATCCTTGTGACACCATCATGAATTATCACTGATTTAATCGATGTATTTTTAATGAATACATATTCACTTATTACGGTTATACCATCAGGAATGACTATGTTTTCAGCATTACCTTCATATCGTACTAACTCGTCATTGTTGATTTCAAAACCATCTTTTATATAATATGCCATCGATTACCTCCGTTTGGCTATTATAGCTTTAGCTAAATCTTAAAATTTAATTTTTATGCTACTAGGAATCAGCCTCACTCTTATTCCTTGTTGATCCAGCCAATTCGAGAGTTCGATATTTTTATACTTATTTACACCTGGTCCAAGCATAATCTCCTCAATGTCCTTCTTGTATGGAACATCGATATATTCTATTCCTGTTTTTAAGGCAGAATTGTTTATGGTGCCTGTTTTGAACTTCCCGATGAAAGAAAAAGGCCAAATCATATACCTCCATTCTTTCTCTCCGATCCAGCACTTTAATTTTCTTATTCCGAGTTCCTTGAGGTCTGCACCACAAGAAAAATCTTGGAAGTCGGCCTTCAAGTTTTCGCTAGATATAACTTTTTCATATATCTGAGAAGTCATGTCTACATACTGAATTTTTATGGGACCGTATACATTATGTATCGTTACAGGCTCTTCTGTTTGAGTATGATACCCCTCATAATTGACGGGTGCTATATTCTCGACTGGATAAAAACCGCTGTCGCTTTCATAGACAGAGGAGAAGTTTGTTGCAAACATACAAGAATTCATCTTTATTCTGACTCCATCCATGTTCTTACCTGTGTACATAGACCACATGAGCATACTCTCTTCTTTTTCTGGTGTCCAACATGAGCAAAAAGCCTTTTTGCGGAACTCAATGAAATTGTTGTCTATCTTTACAATCCCTTCAAGTGGATCATTCAACAAATCAAGTCGTTTGAAACGAATGTTTTTTGACTCGATTATTGCCTTTAAGGTATCAATCTTTGTGTAATGATACAGATACTTTGGAATCATAATTGTTTATCCTCCTCATATAAGCTTCCAAATATTTTTCAAGCCTTGTACTTTAGGCATCCTCTTGTATCATTATACACCATTTGCATTCAAGAAATTATTAGCTAATACCTTCCTTTTGCTTTTTGGTAATCCATTCAAGCTTTATGTTCTCCATTATATATTGCAGCTCAAGAAAATCAAGCCAAAACTTGACTTCTCGTGGAAAGAAACTGACAACATGATAATTACTGTGGCTGCGACTATCTAGAGGTTTGAGCTGTCGTATTGGGACACCCTATAGCAGTGATTTTCGTCAATGTCACTGTAGAATGTGTTCTTTGGCTTGAACATTCGTCTCCCTCCCCGGTCTTAAGATACTTCCATTATAATACTTGTCTTGTTTAAAAGGTCGCCTTTTAGATGACCTTTTCAGAATTTTGAGGAATTTAGACCTGTCTGGCATTTGATGTATATCAAATATCATTATGCACACGAGAAAGGGCAGTCGTATCGGAGACCTCCACCCGTACGCATTTCCGGCAGACAGATTCCAATTCCCCTGCGCTCAGTTCCTTCACCATGCGTCCATGGTCAATGATACCGTAATGGGTTGCCAGACGGGAAAGTTCGTCCAGAATATGACATGAAATCAGGACAGCCAGGTGTCTTTCCCTGTTTAACTTCAAAATCAGTTCACGCAGTTCTACAGTGCCCTGCGGGTCAAGCCCGTTCAACGGCTCACCAAGGATAAGAAAAATCAGGCTTTCCAGCCAGTGCAAGTGCAATTCCGAGACGTTGCTTCATACCGGGAGAAAAATACTTCACCTTTTTCTTTTTGGTATATTATCCAAGCAATAAGTTTCAACAACGTGGGAATCCCGGCAAAAGAGGGTAAGCCAAGGCAGAGAAACTGCTGCTTCATGTTATCCTCTGCAGTCATATACGCATAGACAACGGGCTTTCTACTACGGCGCCTATACGGCGGCGTACACTACTGATGGTACTGCTGTCATTGGTGATTCCATACAGTGTAAAGCTGCCGGACGAAGGCTTCTGCAATCCACAAATCAGGTGAATCAAAGTTGTCTTGCCAGTACCATTCTTTCCTACAAGCCCATAAACAGAACCTTCCGAAACATGTATAGTCAGATCTTCCAATGCCTGGAACGTTTTGTACGTTTTCTCCAATCAATCAAGCTGTAAAGCATAGTCCATATTCACCCCAAAACCACAATACAACATCATTCATACTCATTTCCATCCGAAATAACAAAAAACACTTTTTAAAATCTGCGAACCGTGGTATATTTAATAGTCAAACAAAATCATATCACATAAAGATTCGCAGACATAAACAAGTATAATACATTATTCGGATAATCCATGCAACGAGAATGCCACTTGGCTGTAGTTCAGCTCTTTTGTTGTTCAAGCATAATCTCTTCTGTAAGGTATTCGTCACTTAAGCAATGAAAATCACTGACTCCTTTGCTCATAAGCATATACGTGTTCGAGTTATAAAAAGTCTCCAAAGCTTTTTCTTCATCCATACAAGCCTTTTTTGCAAGGAGGGAAATAATCCGTGCGTATTTCATCTGCAAAAGTGTGTTATCGGCTGTCATGGATTACCTCTCTTGACTTCGTATGCAGATTTGAAATGCAGGACAGCATCCAGAACCTTCTGGTTCGTAAAGCAAATCTGATTGTTCGGCTTTTCATATTTCAAGCGTGCCAGTGCTGTTTCTTTATCGATGAGTTTTTGAAAATACAGTTCGACAGTATTAAAGACTTTATCATTTGCGATGCCTCCTTCTATGATGTCATATTTCTGATAAATCCAAGATCCGTTTCTGCATGAAAGAATAAAATCTAGCCAGTCCTCGTTGTATTCCAAGAAGTTCTTGTATATGTATTTTGTTTTTGCTTCTGTATCATTGTAATCGTAAATGTTCACATAGCCTTTCTTGCCAAGCAGGATAAAACGCTGTACCCATTTTTCTGCCTGATCTTTCATACTTGTTGTATAAAAGCCTTTGCCAAAATCAAGGTTGTTTCGGCCATAAGAAGCAAGAGGCTTTTCTACAATTTCGGTTGACCCATGATAAATATTCATGCCACAAGATTTCTTTCCCGAAGAACAGAAACTATTTCATCAACGATATATTGCTTGCTTTGAGTATGGAGGGCTTCATAAGATGGAATAATGTATGAATGCAACAACCCTGACGATTTGAGAATCTGGAAGACTTCATAACCTGTTTTTCCAAGCCTCTGGGCTACATTTTCTATACAGAAAACTGCATATTCGATTTGCCTGTCACTCATAGGAATTCCTCCATCAAACATAGTCTATCACCTTTTTTTGATAAAAACAAGTGAATGCCCCACTCAAGATCGGACAACTGTAAGGAATGGAGAAGGAGGGAGATTTTCGTCCTCGTGGTGGGCATGGCGGTTTTCATTGCGATAATGATTGGCGGAGCTTATGTGCTTGAAGCTTCTTCCATGAAGCGACGGGGCGAATGGCTAATCCATCTCGTTTTTCCAGCCCGAACCATATTGACATTATAATATAACTGTGTTAAGTTATCATTGTTATATAAAGCGAGGAGGACGCAGGTGAGAAACGCGAATCCGGATATTATTCCGCTGATACAAAGCAAGGCGCTGGAACTGCTTATGGAAAAGAATCCCGACAGCATCGGGATGCGCGACATTGCGTCCTCCTGCGGGGTTACGGCGACGACAATCTACCATTACTACAAGGATAAGGATGCGCTTTTTCAGGCGGTGGGGCTTGCCTGCCTGCGGGAACTGAACGAACGGATCCAGCGGAATACGGAAAAAAAGCAGACAACGCGGAAGAATGTCCTGAGCGCGATACATGCGTTCCGGGACTGGTGCTTTGAGAATCCGCGCCGGGCGCTGCTCGTCATGCAGGGAATAAAAAGCGCCGATGATGCGAGTCCTGAACAGATCGAAGCATTTTATGTGTGCAACCGCACGGGCGAAAGTCTTTTAAAAAAGGCTGTTGACGAAGGAAATGCGGTTTCCGAAAATCCGCGCCTCGATGTGGGGATTCTTGTCTCGGGGCTGTGGGGGTGCATTGAATCGATTCTCCTCAAAAAGAGCGATGCCGCGTATTGGAAGAACGGCAAAGCCTTTACAAACCGATTCATCGATCTGTGGATGAAAAGCATTTTCAAGGAGGAAGAAGCATGATGATTCTGGTTCTGAACGGAAGTCCGCGTAAAAACGGAAATGTCTCAAACAGATTGAAAAAGGAATTGGAAAAGGAATTGGAAAAGTACCCGAACGAAACCGTCGTGTGGGAGAATGTCTGCGACCTGCAGTTCTCGTTCTGCAAGGGCTGTATGGCTTGCCGGTCGAAAGAAGCGTGCGTTCTGCCGAACGATGATGCGCACAAAATCGCCGGCGAGATAAAAGTGTGCGACATGCTGTTTGTGGGAACGCCCGTCTATTGGGGAAACATGAACGGGAAGCTCAAATCGCTTTTTGACAGGCTTGTGGGTGTTCTGATGGCGGAATCAAAGCGGGGAATCCCCATTCCGCTCCACAAGGGCAAAAAGGCCGTCGTCGTCACGAGCTGCACGACGCCGTTCCCGTTCAACTATCTGTGCGGTCAATCGAGCGGGGCGTTTCGTGCGGTAAGGGAAATCCTCAAATCCTCAGGGTTCAAGATCGTGAGGAAGATTCATATCTCGAATACAAAGCGGAGGTCAAAATGAAAAGGTTATTGCTGATTGCTTTGATGCTTTTGTGTGCCGTGAACGTGTTTGCCCGGGACGTCACGGTTTCGGTCACGGCGGGCGAAAACTGGAAGGGAACGCATGCGCCGCAGTTTGCAATCTGGCTTGAGGACACGGAGGGCAAGTACATCACAACGCTGTATGTGACGGAAAAGGCAAGTAAGAAAAGCTGGATTTTCTGCCCGAAAGAAGGCCGGCCTGAATCGCTTCCCGTCTGGTACCATGCATCAAAGCAGGATGTGCGGAAAGGAAAAGAAGCGCAGAAGGCGAACGCCCGCCTGCAGCTTGATACGGTGACGGGTGCGACACCGGCCGCGGGCGTAAGTTTCTCGCAGCGCATCACTGACGCCCCCTGCGTAATCAAGGCGGAATTCAACGTGAGCTTTGACTACAACGACGTCTACACGAAGGACAATTCAAATGATAACGGCCAGCCGTCGGTAGTGTACGAGGCGAAAATCGACGGGACGCTTGACGCCCCCATAGCGCTTGCCTTTTCGGGCACCGGCTCGCTTGCAGGCAGTGACGGCGAGATTCACACAGACACGCAGGGGCTTGTGACTGCGCTTTCAATCGTCAGAAGCGTGACGGTACGAACGGATCGCTAGGTTTCCCCGGAGCGTAATTGCAGTCTGTTTATCCTAATTAGAAAGGTCTTTAAATAGTAATCATAAGGTTTATCATATCCGCCCAGCTCTGAAAAGTCGTGGGCGGATTTTTTATTTTCTTTCGTCGACGGTCAGTGTAAGATGACCACCAGATGCTGTATTTTTTTAACCTGTCAGATTTTAGCCGTATAATCAACAGCTTTTACAGATAGATGTAAGAGCCCTTACGCTTCTGCCCGATAGCAAAAAGCCGGGCATTTTTCACTAAAAAATCTCCTATCTTTTTCTGCAAAGCTGCCGTATCATGGAATTTATGGAAAACTTTACGTTCTATTCACCGACGTTCTTCGTCTTTGGCAGGGAGACCGAGAAAGAGGCTGGCAGGTATGTCAGGCAGTTTGGCGGCAGCAAGGTGCTGGTTCACTCCGGCGGCAAGAGCGCGAAAAGCTCCGGCCTCTTAGACAGGGTGGAGGCTTCGCTCAAGGATGCGGGTATCCCCTACGTGAGCCTCGGCGGGGTCAAGCCCAATCCCCGCAGCGGCTTGGTATACGAGGGAATTGAACTCTGCCGCAAGGAGAAGGTCGATTTCATACTCGCGGTCGGCGGCGGCAGCGTCATTGACTCTGCAAAGGCAATTGCGGCCGGCGTGCTCTATGACGGGGACTTCTGGGACTTCTACACGGGTAAGCCGATAGAGCAGGCTCTGCCGGTCGGAACGATTCTGACGATTGCGGCGGCAGGCAGCGAGGGCAGCCCGAATTCCGTCATCACAAAGGAAGATGGTATGTTTAAGCGGGGAGCGAATGGCAATGCGATACGGCCGCGCTTCAGCATCCTGAATCCTGCGCTGACCGAAACGCTGCCTGCTTACCAGACGGCAGCGGGAATTACGGACATCATGGCGCACCTCTACGAGCGCTACCTGACCAACACGAAGGAAGTGGAGGTGACGGACAGGCTCATTGAGGCCCTGCTTCTGACGATGCTGCATGAGGGACCGCGCGTCATTGCGGATCCTCACAACTACGAGGCCCGTGCCAACATCATGTGGGCGGGCATGATGGCCCACAATAACTCATGCGGTGTAGGGCGCAGCCAGGACTGGAACAGCCACAATATGGAACACGAGCTTTCCGCCCTCTACGACTGTGCCCATGGGGCCGGGCTTGCGGTGACGATGCCCGCCGTGTTCAAGTACGTGATGAGGCACGACGTGATGCGCTTTGCCAAGGCCGCTGTCAGGGTCTGGGGCTGCCAGATGGACTTTGACCATCCGGAGGTTACCGCCCTTGAGGGAATAGAAGCCTTGCGGAACTTCCTGATTTCCATAGGCATGCCCAGGAACTTTGCCGAACTGGGCGCAAAGGAGGAGGACATTCCCACGCTCGTGAAGCAGCTCTGCCGGGGTAACGGCAGACCGGGCTCTATCTCTGGCTTTGTGACGCTGGACGAAAAGGACTGTACGGAAATCTATAAGATGATGCTTTAGGAGGTGTTTATGGGTAAGATGAAAGCTTTGTTCATCGGCGGGACCGGCACGATAAGCGCGGCCATCGTGAGGCGGCTCGCGAAGGATCCCGCGTGGGAAGTATGGCTTTTGAACCGGGGCAACCGGCAGTCGGCGGTCCCGGAGGGCGTGCATACGATAAGCTGCGACATCTCGGACGAAGAGTCCGCGCGTAAGAAACTGGACGGGATGGAGTTCGATATGGTGAGCGAGTTCATCGGCTTTACGCCGGACCAGGTGGAGCGCGACTGGCGGCTGTTTAAAGGCAGGACGCGGCAGTACATCTACATAAGCTCCGCCTCGGCCTACGGCAAGCCCGCCGCCAGCCACATCATCACGGAGGGAACGGCGCTCGCCAACCCCCACTGGGAATACTCGCGCAACAAGATAGCCTGCGAGGAATTCCTCATGCGCAAGTACCGGGAGGAGGGCTTTCCCGTGACGATCGTCCGCCCCAGCCACACCTATGACGAGCGGAGCGTCCCGCTCGGCGTACACGGCAAAAAGGGATCGTACCAGGTCATCAAACGGATGCTGGAGGGCAAGCCCGTCATCATACAGGGTGACGGTACGTCGCTGTGGACGCTCACCTTCAACGAGGACTTTGCGACCGGCTACGTCGGCCTCATGGGGAACGTCCACGCGATCGGCGAGGCATTCCAGATAACCGGCGACGAGAGCCTGAGCTGGAACCAGATCTACCGGACGATTGCGGACGCGCTCGGGGTCAAGCTGGATGCCTACCACGTTGCGGCGGACTATCTGAGCGCGGTCGGCGATAAGTACGGCTATGACTTTGAGGGCAGCCTGACCGGCGACAAGTCGGTCTCAGTCGTCTTTGACAACAGTAAGCTCAAGCGGCTGGTTCCGGACATGCGGACGACCGTCCCCTTCAACCGGGGAGTGCGTATCGCGCTGGACTACGTTCTGTCCCACCCGGAATGTCAGGTGGAGGACCCGGAGTTTGACGCATGGTGCGACAAGGTGATTGCCGTGCTTGAAGAAAGCAAGAAGCAGTTTAAATAGCCGCGTTGTTTTAGCCGGGGCCGTCCTGTCACGGTCAGCAAGAGGCCGTCCTGTTATTACGGGCGGCCTCTTGTTCTTTACAGATGCGGGTGTTTTATGTGCGGACGCTTTCACCGAACGCCGCACAGTCCCGCTGCTTTTTAGATTACCGGATAGTACACATCCACGGACATGTCCTTGTTGTAGACTTCATACGCCCTGTCTGCCAGCCGGAGCTTGTGGCATTCCGCGTATTCCTTTATGAGGATGTGCGCCTTTCCGACCTTTGAGAATCCTTCCGTGAAGGTGCAGTGCAGGCACTTGTCCTCAGATACCTCTATCGTGTTTGCCGAATCCATATCACCGGCCTTGCAGTTCCTGACGGGCAGGCAGCTTTTCATGGAAAGACATCCATCCTCCGAAAGCCCCTCGTACAGCACGAAGTGGCTCCCCGCTATGTCCAGCCCTTCCTTGGAAGCCCGTTCGTAAAGCTTCCCCACGGACATGCCAAGGTTTTCAAGCTCGACATTCTCCGTGATGGAAATGCAGCGGCAGCTTTCAAAGGGGCGGATGTTTATCTCGCCGCCGCTTCCTTCCTGACTGGGGCTTCCCGTTGAGGACGCAAGTTCCTTTACTTCCTGCAGGTGCAGGTCCATCTCCTGTATCTTGCTGCCTATCAGCTCCTTTTCGCCGGCCTTTCCGTCGAGCACCTGCTTTATCTCGTACAGGGAAAGCCCTATCTTCCGCAGGCTCTTGATTTTTTCAAGCACCGCCAGCTGGGACTCGTCATAGTAGTGGTAGCCGTTCTCCCCGTTGACGGACGCAGGGACGAGCAGGCCCTCGTCGTGATACAGGCGGAGCGCCTTTCTGCCTACCTTACCGATGATTGCAAACTGTCCCCGTGTATACATCACGGGCTTTCCTTCGTTCGTCATCACATCAAAATCGTTCATCATTTGTCCTCCATAATATTGGATAAACAAAATGATAGAGCTGGCCCAAAGGTCCAGGTCAAGTACTTTTTAAAATGTATTCCAATGAATCTGCCGGTCGATGTCAACGTCAATCTGCTTTGTACGCACTGCATTGGCGGACGGGCGGCCGATTCCTATGAAGCAGGGAATCAGATATTCTTCCGGGAATCCCAAAACTTCGCGAGCAATTTTTTCTTCATTGCCCCATGGAATCCTTACGTTGCAGCCGTAGTTTTCGGATGCTGCGGCAATCCACAGATTTTCAATGGCGCACCAGATTGAAGCATAGCAGTTAAGGTCGGAAAGATTTTCCGGATGGAGGATGTCCGTTTTTTTCTTCATCAGCGGAATGATGACCGCCGCCGCATTAATCAGCATGCTGTACTGCTTTGGCACGGCAACCTGGTAACTTTCTTTTTGAACCGGGTCAGAAATAAAAGTCATCGCGTCAACATCTTTTACCGTAAGATTTTTCGGCACTCCGTCCAGCACTTCTTTCATAATTTTTTTGTCCGACACAACGATAAAATGCCAGTCCCTGAAATGGTCGTTTGCAGGGGCTTTATAGGCTGCGCCGATAATCCGTTTCATTGCGTCTTCCGGAATTGTTTCGTCCGTAAAGTCGCGGATACTCCGTCTTTTGTTTATCGCTTCGTAGAGTTCCATAGTTCAAGCCTCCTTGTTTTGTTCTTTCACTGCGCTTGAGCCGGTGAAAAGAAAGATGCATCTATAGTTTCAGTTTTTAAGTCACAATAATATCTGCCTTTACTGGCTGAAAATTTTAATACACAATAATCCGGGGCTGTTACTCCTTTTTTGTAAAATATCCTGTCGCCGGGCCTCCAGAGTTCAGATTTTATGTTTTGATCGGTGAGGACTTCCATTTTTCCAAGCAGCATTAATCCTTCGTATTTGATGATGCCTTTATGATAAAAGTAGATGCTTGCATTCGGATTTTCCCGATACTGCTTTACCCTCATTGATGAAGTGTTTGTGGAAAAATAAAATTCTGTAAGGCCGATGCGTTTCCGCGGCTTGAGCATTGCCTTGATGTTCGGAAACTGTTCATTGTCTACCGAACAGATAAAACTCACTTTCTGTTTGTCGATAAACTTTTCCAATTGCTTACAATTCATTCGTATTTACTCCCTGCGCCGTGGGCGCCTGCTAAAATAATGCCTGCCAGATTCCAGCACCGCTGTTTTGTTGCAGTGTAATGAGCCGGTTTCAAAAGTCTGTTACTTTTGAAACTCCTCTAATTTACTTTCTGCATCTGAAAAATATAAAATCAGGCTGATGTATTACGCCCCCAAATTGCTCCGGGAATTGCTGCCTGATTTCTTCGGGCAGTTTTGATTCCTGGCATGCTTCAATGATGAATCCGGCAGATGCCAAATCGTTTATCAGCGTTGAAAATGTGCGGTGGTATACTTCATAGTCATCTACCACCCAATGAATGTGCCGCAGGCCTTCAATTCCATAGTTATGTAAATTAGCATACAGGCGTTCGCCTGATTCGGTGCGGGTATAGCGGTCATACACGCCGTCGTATGCAGTAGAAATCGGGTGCGACATGGAAAAAACACAGATACCGCCTTTATGTAACTTAGCATATATTGTCTTCATCAGGCTTCTGAAATCTTCTGCATAATCAAAAGCTAATGAACTGGTAACCACATCAAAGCTTTCGTGCAGCTGCGCCAGATCTTCAAACGCCATTCTCCGGTACGTGATTGCCTCCGCTGCATTATGCGCTTTTGCATACGCCAGCATTTTTTCAGAAATATCAATTCCAAGCACTGATGCGGCTCCGCTTTTTGCATATTGCATGGCATGCTGCCCCATGCCGCAGCCGATGTCAAGAATCTTCTTTCCGCTCAGATCCGGCAGCATTTTCGTTATTATGGGTGTTTCTATGACATCATTGAAATTCAGCTCTGATGCCCTGAGGTTTTTGAAGTTTTCATAGAATGCATCGTTGTCATAAATGTTTTGCTTTGCCATAGGATAAAACGAGTTTCCTCTCCGTTACTGTGAGTCTTATAAATTGATTGCTGATTCAGTATACCATGAAAATCTGGTTTCCGGTGATTTTATCCTGGAAAAATACGATTTTCTTCCATTATTTGCATTATCAAGCCCCCGTGCTTGACTAAGCACCGCCCTTGCCTTTAAAATAGAACGTATGCTTGAAATGAAGGAATCCGGTCTGTTCGACACGGACGAAGATGATTTTGACACGGTGATGGCTGAAGATATTTCTTTTTCAGGAAAAATTCAGTTTAAGAAGCCGTTTATGATAAAGGGCAGGGTGGAAGGTTCTGTTGTATCCACCAGCGACCTGCTTGTGGACACAGGCGCCGTTGTGAATGCCGACATCACTGCCGGGCGCGTTATGGTGCGCGGCAAGGTGAACGGCAATATTTCGGGCGGGAGTCTTATTTATGTGACGGCAAGCGGTTCTGTCCATGGAGATATCACTGCGCAGGAGGTTGTGCTGGAGCCGAAAGCTGATTTTTCCGGCCGGTGCACGATGATTCGTCCTGCCGGGGAGGAGCAGCAATGAAACACGCATGGTATCGGATACTGGGCGGCATGGTGCTTGCCGTGCTCTGTGCTGCGGGGCTTCCGGCACAGCAGGCCGTGCAGCAGGACGCGCTCAAGCTGTACCGCGAGAAAAAATATTCGGATGCAATTACCATCTGCGAAAAGGAAATTGCGGCCAACCCGAACAATATGGATTCCTACAGCGTGCTCTGCTGGTCACTGATTGCGACTGACCGCTACCTTGAGGCAGAGCAGCGTGCTACAGAGGCGCGCAAGCTGAATTCCTACGATACGCGTCTTATGGAAGCGCTTGGCGAGGCAAAGTATTTTCTTGGCAAGAACAATGAGGCGCTCAGCATGTTCCAGCGCTTTATTGCGAATGCAAGCGAGACGAGCAAGGATATCGGGCTGGTTTATTACTATATGGGCGAAATCTATGTGCGCCAGTCCCGCTTTCAGCACGCGGACATTGCGTTTTCTGCTGCCGTGCGCAGCGCTCCTACCAAGGATTACTGGTGGACGCGGCTTGGCTACGCGCGCGAAAAGACCGGCGACTACAAGAGCGCCCTCACTGCCTACGAAAAGGCACTTTCCCTGAATGCGTCCCAGTACGACGCAAAGAATGGCAAGGAACGCTGCCAGGAAAAGCTTTAGCCGCCGGGCAGTGCATGGCAAATACCGTACACTTTGAAACGCTGGGCTGCCGCCTGAATCAGGATGAAACCGAGGGGGCAGCCCGCTGCTTTGCAGACGCCGGCTTCACCATCAGCATGGAAAATCTCTCCTCTTCCTCTGCCGTGCAGGCTGATGCTGTGCTGGGGGTTATCAACACGTGCACCGTGACCGGCAAGGCTGAGCAGAAAGCCCGCCGCATTATCCGGCTCATGCTGGAAAAGCTTCCGCAGGCCGTTATTCTGGTAACCGGCTGCTATGCCGAGCTTGATGCGGCGGAAATCTCTTCTATTGATACGGAGCGTATCTGCGTTCTGCCGGGAACCCGCAAGTTCCTGCTTGCTTCCCTTGCACGAGAGATGAGCGGCGGCAGCCTCTGCGTGGGGAAGGGCTGCTTTTCCCGGGATGCCCTTGCAGCATTTCTGCGGCAGGTGCATTTTGTTCCCCGCGATGCAGCGGCTCCGGTGCGCCCCGCCGTCCTCAGTACCAGCGGCAGAACTGCCGGCGGAAAAGCTGTTGGCGGCAAGAATGCCGGCTGTTTTGCCCCCGCCACGGACGTCCGAACCGCCGATGCGTCGCTTCCGCCGGCTGTGGAAGCATCCGCTCAGACTGCCCCCGCCCGGACAGATGCCGCTGCTTTACAGGCATTTACCCTGTACACGCCCTCGTTCGAGCGCCACAGCAGGGCGTCCGTCAAGATACAGGACGGCTGTAACAATGCCTGTTCTTTCTGCCGCATTCACCTTGCGCGCGGTAAGTCGGTTTCCCTTCCTGTGGCAGAGGTTCTCCGCCGCGTACAGGAACTGGAGCGCCGTGGTGTACAGGAACTTGTCTTTACCGGCGTAAACCTGAGCCAGTACAGCGGACTGTCGGAAGACGGCGGCAGGGCTTCTTTTGCGCAGCTGCTGGATGTGCTGCTTGCAGAGACTGACAGCATACGCTTCCGTGTTTCAAGCTTTTATCCGCAGCATATCACGGAGGAGCTGTGCAGCCGCCTTGCTTCACCGCGTGTGCAGCCCTCGTTTCACCTGAGCGTGCAGTCCGGCAGTGACCGCATTTTGGCCCTGATGCGGCGGCCCTATTGTGCTGCAGATGTACTGCACGCCGTGGAACTGCTGCGCCGGGCAAAGTCAAGCCCCTTCATTTCCTGCGACATCATTGCCGGTTTCCCCGGCGAAAGCGAATCTGACTTTGCGGCAACCCGGGAACTGTGCCGTGCCGCCGCTTTTGCCTGGATTCATGCCTTTCCGTATTCGCCGCGCCCGGCAACCCCGGCGTACAGCATGAAGCCCCAGATTCCGGAGCGGGTCAAGGGAGAGCGCGTGCGCTGGCTGACGGAAACTGCCGTGCAGGGAAAGCTGCACTACATAGCATCGTTTGTCGGGAAAACGCTCCCGGCGGTGGCGGAACGGAGCCGTTCCCAGCGGGTCGGGGGAGAGCTGCACACCGTTCATGCCGTTACGGATAATTTCCTCCATGTGGAATGCAGGACTTCCGCCCCTGTTGAACCCGGTTCTGCCGTGTCCGTGCGCATCGAGGCTGCGCTGGAGGATTCCGTCCGTGCCGGGCGCGAAATCGACTGCCTTGCCGTTCTTGTCTGAATTCCGTCTTTAAAATCGCCCCCTGTTGCACAAAATCCTGTAACCTCTGTCTGCTTTTGCAGTTTTACTTATAAAGTGGGTTGTAAAATCCTTTGAAACTATTTAGAATGAAGCAAGAGGGGTGCCGGGGGGGCATGTTCCTGCGGCAGGCTTACTTACTTTGTATTTTTTTAAGGAGTAAAACATGATGAAGAAAGTTTTTGCAATCGGTATGTGCGCTTTGGTTCTTACTGCGTCTGTGTTCGCAGCATCATCCCAGCAGTGGGTCTCTGCAAAGAAAGTGGAGCTTAAGAGCGGCTCTGACTGGTTTGCCGCGACCGTTGCCACCGTGTCCTACGGCGATGAGGTAACGGTTCTCTCTACAAGCGGTAAATGGGCGGAAGTGCAGCTTGCGTCCAATAAATCAAAGAAGGGCTGGATTCCCACTTCCTCCCTGACAAAGAAAAAGATTGTTGCGTCAAACGGCAAGGTTTCTGCAAACGCCAAGGAAATCGCCCTGGCCGGAAAGGGCTTCAGCTCTTCCCTCGAAGATGAATACAAGGGCGAAACCAAGACTGACTATGCGCAGGTTGATGCCATGGAGAAAATCTCGGTTTCTGCCGCAGAGCAGAAGAAATTCATCGAGAACGGAAATCTGAAGGGAGCCAAATGATGAAGCGGATGGTACGCTATGCGGCAGCGGCAGTTTTCTGCTGCACCCTGCCGCTTTTCTATGCCGGAGCAAAGGCAAAACCCGATACCAACGGCAAATACAAGCTTTCGGACATTGTGGAGTCCATAAAGCACCCTGACAAGTCCAAGAAGGATTCTGTCAAGATGTCCGACGTGACGGCTGCCGTCAAGGAAACCGGCGAGGCGCTCGGAAAGGCAAATGAAGATATTCCCCCGGACGAAGCCTACTATCTGGGGCGTGCCGTTGCGGGCAAGGTCTTCGGTATGTACAAGCGCTACAAGAACAATGCGCTTGATACCTACCTGAATGAAATCTGCACGGCGCTTGTCATCAACTCAAAGGATCCGGTGCTCTACAACGGCTATCACGTTGCAGTCCTTGATTCCAACGAGCTGAATGCCTTTTCTACGCCGGGCGGTCACATCCTGATAACAAAGGGGCTGGTTAAGTGCAGCAATTCGGAAGATTCCCTTGCTGCCGTCCTTGCCCACGAGATTGCGCACATTCAGCTTAAGCATCCGCTGGGTGCCATTAAGACGAGCCGCAATCTGGAAGTGCTTTCGAATGCCGCGAATTCTGCCGTGAAGGGCAAGGAAACATCTGTGGCATTCTCCAAGTGTGTTGATTCCATAACCGATAATTTTTCGTCCGGCTATTCACAGCAGAACGAATTCAATGCTGACAAGGAGGCGCTTCGCCTGCTGTCTGACACCGGCTACAACCCCAAGGCCATGCTGGATATGCTCCAGCTGCTCAAGGCGAACACCAAAGAAGACAGCACCGGCTTCGGGAAGACGCATCCGTCACCCAAGGTCCGCATTGAGGCCGTGCAGACTAGCGTGCAGGCATACAGCGTGCCGGAACCGTCTGCTGTCCGCCAGAAGCGCTATGACTCGGTAATGAAGACCCTGTAGGGCAGTGTCATGAAAAAGAGTGTTCGGGACCGTCTGTTCGTCGCCGCAGGTGCATTTGTGTGCGCTGCGGCACTCTACGTGGGTGGGGTGTTCTCGTTCCTTGAGAACAAATCCTATGATGACCGTATAAAGAAGACTGCCGGGCTGTTTCAGGCGGACGATTCTATTGCGATTGTTGTCATTGACCAGCAGAGCCTTGACTGGGCAAAAGAGGAGCTGGGGTGGAGCTGGCCGTGGCCGCGCTCCGCTTACGGCGACATCGTGCGCTATTTCAATGCGGCTGGTGCCACCTGCGTTGCCTTCGATATGCTGTATACGGAGCCTTCTGCCTACGGTGCGGCTGATGACGAAAACTTTGCTGCCGCAAACCGGGAATTCGGCAGGACGGCGCTCGCCACGCATTTCCTGAACGGCGGTGCCATCATTCTTCCTGTAGAACCAATCAAAAGTTCTGCGGGGCTGCTTGCAAATGTGCTGAGTACAAGCGACAGCGACGGTTTTGTGCGCCGTGCAAGCTGGGGGCACATCTACGAAGGGCAGCTGTATCCCTCGCTTGGAATTTCTGCCCTTGCCTTTGATGAGGATTCCGCCCCCGAAGTTGAAGCCCATATCCGTGCCGGGGACACGGTACGCCTCCGCTACACAAAGTCCATGGATGACTACATTCCGTACAATGCAAAGCAGATTCTGCAGAGCTGGTATGCATACCGGGACGGAATCGAACCGTTTCCGGAGGACTTGATAGAACCTGAAAATTTTGAAGACATCGCAGTCTTCTTCGGTGTGTATGCACCGGGGCTGTACGATATCTGCAGTACGCCGGTATCGCAGACCTATCCCGGTGTGGGCACGCATATTTCCCTGCTGGATACGGTACGCAACGGTACTGAAATCCGCCCGGTATCCCTTCCGCTTTCGCTGCTGCTCTTTGCGCTGCTTGCATGCTGCGGCATGGCGGTGGTGGCCTTTGCCGGCAAGCAGAAGCGGCACTTCTTGGGAATCATTTTTGACGGTGTGGGATTCCTCCTTGGTATTTCCTTCATTACTGCTGCCGCTTACCTGCTTTTTTGTGTCGGCATCTGGATGCCCTTCGTTGCTTCCCTGTTTTCCTTCTCCGCTGCTTTTGTGGCCGCGGTTGCCCTTGCCTACTATTCTGAGGGCCGGCAGAAGAAATTCATCAAGCATGCATTCAGCCAGTACCTCAGTTCCACGGTTATTGACGAGCTTATTGCCGACCCCGGCATGCTGAAGCTTGGCGGCGAGCGCCGTGAAATTACCATCTATTTTTCCGACGTACAGGGCTTTACCACTATTTCGGAAGGGCTTGACCCGACCGAGCTGACGTCCCTGCTCAACGATTATCTTGGCGAGATGACCGATATCATCCTTTCTTCCGGGGGAACGCTCGACAAATATGAGGGCGATGCGCTCATTGCGTTCTGGAATGCCCCCATCATGGAACCTGACCACGCCCGCCGCGGTCTGGAGGCTGCAATCCGCTGCCAGCAGAAGCTTGACGAGCTGCGCGATGAGCTGCAGAAGCGCTCAAAGCGGCCGATGTACCAGCGGATTGGCCTGAACACCGGTGTTGCCGTTGTCGGTAACATGGGTTCCAGCAGGCACTTTAATTATACCATGCTGGGTGACAGCGTAAACCTTGCTGCCCGCCTTGAGGGGCTGAACAAGCAGTTCGGCACCTATACGATGTGTTCGGATGCCACCCGTCAGGCTGCGCTTGCACATGGTGCAAAGCTTTGTTTCCGCGAACTTGCGCGGGCAGAGGTTGTGGGCAAGAAGCAGGCGGTTACCGTCTTTGAGCCGATGTCAGAGACGGTATATGCGGAGAAAAAGCCCCTGCTGGATGTGTTTTCGCGCGGGCTTCAGCTGTTCTATGAAGGAAAATTTGCGGAGGCGCAGGATGTATTTGCATCCATTGCGGACAAAGATGCACCTGCCGCAAAGTATCTGGAACGCTGCCAGGAGCTCCGTGCCTTGCCGCTGCCGGATGACTGGCAGGGCGTCTGGGTGGCAAAGAGCAAGTAACGCGGCAAGTTCGTGCAGACTTGCCGCCTGCGCTTGTTATTTTGCGAACAGGAATCCGGCCCCGCCGAGCACGCCCATGCTGGCCAGCATCATGATGATGCCGGCTAGCAGGACTCCTGCCATGACAGAAAGCACGGTGTCGGAGAACTTCATGTTCAGCAGGCTTGCTGCAAGCGTTCCCGTCCATGCGCCGGTTCCGGGCAGAGGGATGCCCACGAAAAGCAGCAGTGCGATGAACAGGCCTTTTCCCGCCTTTGCCTGGAGTTTCTCTCCGGCTTTGTTCCCTTTCACGATAAAGAACGAGCAGATCCCCTTGATGTACGGCTTGTCCTGCCCCCATTCAAGGAAGCGGCGGGCAAAAAGGTAGATGACGGGAACCGGCAGCATGTTGCCGATGATGCAGATGGCATAGGACGGGATGACGGGCAGCCCGAATGCCTGTGAAACCGGAATTGCGCCGCGCAGTTCGATGAGCGGCACCATTGAAATGAAGAAAACGACAAGGTATTGAGAAAACATAGGGCAAGTATAGCGGATTTTCCGCCCCGTTGACAAGTGGACGGCAAAGCGCTATCCTTATGTTACCGATTGTTCGGTAACAACCATGCTCCGGGAGCTTTATATGGCAGAATCGACCAGGGACAGGATTATGAACGCGGCGTTTTCATTCTACGAGAAGCCGGTATTCGAAAATGTAAGTCTCTCTCAGATTGCGCAGAAGGTGGGCATCAGCAAGGCTGCTATCTTCAAGCACTTTGCCAGCAAGGATGAACTGACTGCAGCCATGAGCGACCGCCTTTACGACGATATCGCTGCAGCCGTGACCGGGGAGCTTGCCCGGTACAGCGACAGGCAGGCAGCGGTTCCGCACATTGTTGATTTTCTTGCCGGGCACCGCCCGTACATTTTTTTCCTCCTGTGCACAAAACAGAATTTCACGGAAAACAGCTTTATGAAGGAGCTCCGCAAGCGAGGCATCAGGGATTTTGACCAGATTTATGCGGATGACGGTTCCGTAAAGGACCGGCGGCGCTATTTCCTGAGCATCTTTTTTGCAACAACGCTGCTTGTGTTCATCATGGGAAAATTCCGCATGGATGATTCGGGGAAGACGCTGCCGGACGTTAATAATTTTTCCTGCAGCCTTGCACGCTTTTTGTCGCAGGGAATCGGTACGCCCGGTGCCGGGTGTTCTTCCGCCCGTCTGGATGAGCTTGACCGGAAGTGCAGCCAGGGCATGGATTTTCTTGCCCCCGCCGGGCGTGACTTCATTGCGCTCGCCACGGTGCTTTCTGTTTCCGGCTTCCAGCGGCTCACGGTGGAAAAGATTGCCGCCGAACTGGGAATGGCAAAAAGCAGCCTCTATTTCCGGTACGAGAACAAGCTTGATTTGGTCTGCTCGGTAATCCGGGGTGAACTGCGGAACCTCTACAATCTGATTCTCCATAATATGGAAGGTCTGCAGAACACTGCGGAAAAGCGCTATGCGATGTTCCGCACGGAGCTGCTGTATTTTCTGCAGCGCCCGCAGTTCTGCAATGTGATGAAAGCGCTCTTCTCCGAAATGGGGATGCCGGAATCCTCCGGGCAGGATGCGCAGGGAAAGGAAGCCTTTGGTGCAGAATTCTACGGGCTGATGGACAGCGCCCAGCTGCTTCCCGGCATTCCGGGCTTCGGCGAATCAGAAAGCGTCCGCAAACTGTCGCTCTGCTGGTTTTTCCTGCTGCCCTGGGTAAGCTACATCCATTGCCGCTGCAACGATTTTCCGGAGGCTGTCATACAGCAGTCGGCGCGCTACGTCTATGCCCTTGCAGAACAGGGGACGGGCGCCGCATACCAGGAGGTGGTGGCATGAAACACTGCATACCGGGAACAGCTGCGGCTGTCCTGCTGCTGGCATGTTCTGCCGTCCTGCCGCTGCATGCCGCAGGTTCCGGGGCGGTTGCGCTGGACAAATCCGCTGCATCCCGTGCCGCCGGCGGGGAAGGGCGGACTATGACCTTTACGGTTGAAAAAGCCGTTGATTACGCGATGGCGAACAGCCGCACCATAAAGAGTGCGGACATAGATCTTGAGATAAAGCGGCGCGCGGCGGCGAATTCATGGAATGTGTTTCTGCCCACCGTGCAGGTCGGCGGCACGCTTAACCGTGCGAACGATGTAAGTGCCACGGTGAAAACCGCCAACGAAAGTGCAAAGGCAAGCGTTGCGATGCAGAACGCCATGATTCAGATGCAGAATGCCATGGCTGCTTCCCTTGCAGCGCTGAGTCCGGGGAGCACGCCTGCCACGATTCCGCTGATGGAAGCAGAGGAAATCAAGGAAACCGAGAGCATGCATTGGAGCGCCATCGGCAACCTGAACGTGTCGCTGAACCTGAGCCTTGCCTACATCGAGCAGATAAAGGCTGCCAAGCGGGGCTACGAGGGCGGGCAGATAAGCTGGGGCCAGACGCGCCGCGAAACTGTTACTAATGTAAAGAAACTCTTCTACGGTTTGCTTTTGCAGCAGGAGAACGTGCGCCTGCAGCAGGACACGCTGGAGAATGCCCGCCGCCGCAGTGAGCAGGCGCGGATTAATTTTGAAAACGGTGCCATTCCGGAACTGCGCTACCTGCAGGCATCGGTGGCATACGAAAACCAGAAGCCGTCCGTTGCAGATGCGCAGCGCCTGCTGAAGCAGCAGTTTGATATGTTTGCCTTCATCCTTGGCGTGCCGGTGGGCACAAACATCGTGCTTGAAGGGGACATTTCTCCGTCGTGGCTGGAACTTTCTGCGGAAGACCTCCTTGCGCGCTACGGAAGCACCAGTTTGTCTGTCCGCTCGCTGAACAACAACATTGCCTCTCTGCAGAGCAATCTGCGCGCGGTAAACCTTTCCAGCTGGACGCCTGCGCTTTCGTTCAGCTGGGGCTGGCAGCCGATGATAAACAATATATTTGATTCGGATACCGACTGGTTCGACAGCGACAGCTGGTCTGACCGCGGTTCGCTGTCCGTAACGCTCGGCATGAACCTGACGAACATTCTGCCGTTTTCTTCAAACCGGCAGCAGGCAAAAGATTTGAAGGCGAATATTGCAAAGCTGGAGCTTTCCATGGAGACCGTGCTGGAAAACCAGAAAGTGCAGGTGCGCAAGTACGTGGATTCTCTGCTGACCGCGCGCGAGCAGATGGAAGTGATGCGGCGCAACATAAACCTTGCGCAGCGCTCCTACAACATGACGCTGCTTTCCTACCAGAACGGTGCAACGGAGCTGCTGGAACTGCGCGACACGGAATCGCAGCTCTATCAGGCGCAGCTTGGCCTTGCGAACCAGAAATACAATTATATCTCGGCGCTGCTGGATCTGGAGAACACGCTGGACGCCGATTTGACAAAACAATATGCATCTGACTAAAGGTGGATTAAAATGAAATACAAAAGCTTGTTTGTGCTGCTCCTGCTGCTTTCTGCTGCAGGTTTTGCCGCTTGTAATCTTATCAAGAAGTCCGGCGATGGTGCTGCTGCCGCCCCGGTGCAGGAAGAAGAAGTCGTCTATGCGGTGAATGCGTATACAGTGCGTTCGGGCCGCCTTGATGCCTATCTTGAACTGGGCGGCGATGTCTCTGCCGCTGCCGCCGTTGATGTGCTGCCGGACATGGCGGGAAAAATCACCCGTGTGCTGGCAGGCGTCGGCGACAGCGTAACGAAGGGTCAGATTATTGCCTACGTTGATGCGAGCCGCCCCGGCATGAACTACCGCGAAAGCCCGGTGAAGGCACCTGCTGCCGGCAGAATAACGGCATTCCTTCCGGCGGCCGGTGCAATGGTGTCGCAGTCGGTGGCCATTGCCAAGATAAGCAGCACGGATGACCTTGATATTCTTGTGAGCGTCGCAGAGCGCTTTGTGAGCCGTGTTCGGCCGGGGGCTGATGCTGCAGTCTCTTTTGATGCGTATCCTGATGTTACCTTCCATGCACGTGTCTCCGAGCTGAGCCCCGTGCTTGATGCTTCTTCCCGCACCATGGCGGTAAAGCTCCGGCTTACGCCTCCCGATGCGCGCGTTAAGGTTGGCATGTATGCACGGGTCCGCCTGATAACGGCAAGCGTGCCGGATGCCGTTATCATTCCGGCGTCCGCTGTTCTGAGCCGCGACGGTAAGTCGTATGTGTTTACGGTGTCGCGTGCCGGTGCGGGGACTGTTGCGCTGCTGCAGCCGGTCGTGCTGGGCATGCAGGTTGACGGCGACGTGCAGGTAACGGAGGGGCTTGTTCCCGGTAACGAGATTGTTTCCAAAGGGCAGTCCCTGCTGAATGACGGGGCACGCATAAACGTTGTTTCTGCTGCAGGAGTCCCGCAATGACGCTTTCAGAGATTACCGTCCGGAAGCCGGTAACGACGCTGCTTGTCTTCCTGGTGCTCATCGCGCTCGGCATTTATTGTACGTTCAGCCTTCCTGTGGATATGTATCCCGATATGTCGCTGCCGTACATCATGGTCATGACGCAGTACGAGAACGCCGGTCCTGAGGAAGTGGAGCAGACGCTTACCCGTACCATGGAAAGTACGCTTTCCGGCTTGAGCGGGCTGAAGAAGATGACGTCTCAGTCATCATCGGGGCTGAGCCAGATAATACTGGAACTTGAAAACGGCACGAACCTTGATGCTGCCGCGAATGAAATCCGCGACAAAATCGATTTGGTGCGCTCCTACCTGCCGGAAGATGCGGGTACGCCCATGACTGTCCGCGCCGACCCTTCCATGCTGCCGATCATGACGCTTGCCCTGCGCGGCAACCGTACGCCGGAGGAACTCCGCGATTACGCAGAGAATATCGTGCAGCCCCGCCTTGAGCAGCTTGACGGTATTGCCTCTGCAAACATTGCGGGCGGCCGCAACAAGTCCGTCAATGTTGACATTCCCCGCGACCGCCTGGAGGCCTACGGGCTTTCAATCAGCACCGTGGCGCAGATGATTGGTGCGCAGAACGTGCAGTCTTCCGGCGGAACAATCACGAGTGGAGACATAAACTATACAATTAAAACGAACGGCAAGTACACAAGTATCCGGGACCTTGAAAACACTGTTATATCCTACAAGGCCGATGCGTCTGCCGGTATGGGCGCCCCCGTCCTTCGGACGGTTCTGCTGCGCGACGTTGCAGATGTCTACGAGGGCTACAAGACGGAAAGCACGCTTGCCTACCTTGACGGAAATCCCTGCGTACTGCTGAGCCTGCAGAAGCAGAGCGGCAAGAATTCGGTGAGTGCTGCAAAAAAGGTGCGCTCTGCGCTTAAATCCATAAAGGCGGAACTTCCTTCCGACGTGGAGCTTGTTGAAAGTTCCAACACAACGGATGTCATCGAGCAGACGGTTCTTGAAGTCGTCAGCTCCGTCGTCAAGGGAGCACTGCTTGCCATCGCCGTGCTGCTCTTCTTCCTGCGTTCGTTCAAGAGCACCATCATCATCGGACTTTCCATCCCCATCTCTGTGTGCATCACGCTTTTCCTCATGTACTTCCAGGGCATTACCATCAACATGATTTCCATGGCCGGTATGCTCCTGGGCATCGGTATGCTCGTGGACAATTCCATCGTCGTGCTGGAAAATATTTTCTCGTACACGCAGAAGGGTGCAAAGCCGCGGGTTGCCGCAACGCTCGGCTCTCAGGAAATGATAATGTCAATCACGGCAAGTACGCTTACGTCGGTGTGTATTTTCCTTCCCATGCTCATGTTCGAAAAGAAGCTGGGCATCATGGGGCAGATTTTCCGCGACCTTGCCTACACGATTATATTTTCGCTTTTGTGTTCGCTGATTGTTGCAATCGCGCTTGTGCCTGTGCTGACTTCAAAATACCTGCGCATCGAAAAACTGGTGCAGCCCAAAAAGGGCATTCTCTTCGGCATTGACCGCGGCTTCAACCGCTTTTTCTCTGTGCTGGACGATGTCTATGCAAAAGGCGTTGCTGTTGTCCTGCATCACCGCGGGCTGTTTATCTTCCTGCTTGTGGTGCTGCTCTTTGCATCTTTTGTTTCTATAAAATGGATTGGCTTTATCTTTATGCCGGATGCCGCATCGAACACGGTGACGGTGAATTTTGAACTTCCCAAAGGAACAAAGCTTGCCGCAACTGACGAAACCATCCGCAGCTTTGAGGCGATGGCATCGGAGGAACTGAAAGGCGTGATGTACAGCTCCGTGACGGTGGGCGGCAGTTCCTACGGTGTTTCCACGCAGGAGACAAACACCGGAAACGTAACGTTCTCACTCTATCCTTCTGCGGAGCGCAAGGAAGGCTGGGACAACGAGAAGAGTGCGAAGGCAAAGCTCCGCAAATACTTTACGCGGATTCCCGGCGCCAAGCTCAGCTTTGCCTCCGACATGAACAGCATTTCTTCCGGCGGCATGACCATCAACGTGCGCTGCGATGACCTTGAGCTGCTGCGTGCTACTGCGGCAAAAATCGAGGACATACTTGAAAGCAAGGGGCAGGATGTTGTAACGGAAGTTTCGAGCGACCAGGAAGACGGCCTGCCGCAGGTTGAGATTGTCGTTGACCGTGCGCGTATGTACGAGCTTGGCCTGAACATTTACAATGTGGGCGCAGAGATAAGCGCCGCCATCAACGGGCGCACGGCGAGCCGCTACACTGAGCGCGGCAAGGATATCGACGTTGTGGTGCAGCTGAGCGAAAAGGACAAGAACAAGCTTTCTGACCTTGAAAATATTTCTGTAACCAATTCCTCCGGGGTGCGCGTGCCGCTTTCAAGCTTTGCCCGCTACGAGGAGAACCTTGCGCCCGTTACCATTCTCCGTGAGAACCAGGGACGCATCATTCATGTGTCGGCAAAGCCTGTCTCCGGCCTTTCGCTTGACGTGGTAAAGACAAAGGTGCAGCAGCTGCTCAACGACAATCTTCCCAAGGATGATGCCGTTACCATTTCGTTCACCGGTGACTACGAGGATTTCCTGGAGGCCGTGCAGAATTTCGGTATTATCATCCTGATGGCTTCCGTGCTTGTCTTTGTTGTTATGGCAAGTCAGTTTGAATCATTCCTTGACCCATTCATCATTCTGCTGACAATCCCCCTGTCGTTCATCGGCGTTATCTTTATCTATCTGCTGACCGGAGAGCAGCTGAACATCATCACCATCATGGGCGTGCTCGTCCTCGTCGGCACCATAGTCAACAACGGCATCGTGCTTGTTGACTATACGAACCTGCTGCGCAAGCGCGGGCTGGAGCTGGAGGAAGCCTGCATACAGGCGGCCCGCAACCGCCTGCGCCCCATCCTGATGAGTACGCTCACCACCGTCATTTCCCTTGCACCGATGGCCTTTTTCCCGGGTGAAGGCTCAAGTTCCATGCATCCGATAAGCCTGACGGTTTTCGGCGGTATGACGTTCGGTTCCCTGATGACGCTGTTCATCATGCCGTCTGTGTATTTCAGCGTGAACAGCCGCAGGCTGCGACGTGCCCAGAAAAAAGCACTGCGGAAGGAGAAAAAGAATGGAAGCCAGTAAAAACGCTGCTGCGCCCGGAAGCAGGCCGGCTGATGACAAGACCCGCATCCGCCTTGAGATAATATTTTCTCAGGCACTGCAGGAAGACTTTGAGCAGGAATTCAAGAAGCACGGAATCGGTAAGCATTTTACCGGCTTTTCCAATGTAACAGGCGCCGGCTTCAGCAATCCGCGCCTGGGCGATTCGGTGTGGCCGCAGCTGAACATGATGTACATCATCTACTGCGACACCGAGGAAGCAAAAAAAATCCGCAGCGTCATAAAGCAGCTGCGGCAGAAATACCTGACGGAAGGAATTGCCTGTTTTATGAGCAGGGCTGTGGAGCTGTAGAAGCGCCTTCTGCTTCCCGGATAAGCTGCTCGTTGAATTCCGCGGCAGCTCCGTCCCAGATTTTTTTCCCCTGCTGCATGAGTATGATGCGGCTGCTCATGTATTTTGCCTCCGCAATGTCATGCGTTACCATAACAGCCGTGAATGCGAATTCCTTTTGCATGGCAAGTATGTCCTGTGCGAGCGTCTTCCTGAGCGGCGCATCAAGTGCGCTGAACGGCTCGTCAAAGAGCACCAGCTTGGGATGCACGATGAGTGTGCGCGCCAGTGCCACCCGCTGTGCTTCTCCGCCGCTGAGTGTTTCCGGCCAGCGATTCCCGAAGCCTTCCAGCTTGAACCGAACAAGAAATGCTTCTGCTTCCCTGCGTGCCGCCCGCCGGGAAAGTCCCTGGCAGCGCAGACCGTAGCCTACGTTGTCTGCCACCGTCATGTGCAGGAAAAGCGAGCCGTTCTGGAACATCAGGCCGCAGCCCCGTTTGCCGGGCGCAAGCGTCGTGATGTCTGCGCCGTCCAGCACAATGCGCGTCTGTGCTGCGGGCGGGATAAGCCCTGCGATAGTCCGCAGAACGGTAGATTTACCGCTGCCGCTTGGTCCCACAATGCTGGTGAAAGACCCTTTTTCTGCAGCAAAAGAAAAATCAACCTTTACGTTGTCCCAGTCCTTGTGAATGTGTTCTGCAATCAGGAATTGTTCGTTCATGTTTCTGTTTTCCTTTTGGGTCCGGTCCTTTACATTCCCTGCGGAATCGGCTCTTTCATCCGGTTCGAGATACTGAACACCGCCATGCACAGGATACCCAGCAGCAGGCCTGCCGCACAGGCTTCATTTACGCGGTAGCTCCCGGCAAGCCGGTAGACAAAGAGCGAAAGCGTGTCAAAGCGGGGAATGGCAAGCACGAGCGGCAGGGCAGCATCGCCGGCGCTCATTGCAAAGCAGAATCCTGCGGCGCTCAGTATGCCGTTTTTGCCGCAGGGCAGCAGGATGGAAAAAATGCAGTCCAGCCGGTGCGCGGAAAGCGTGCGCGCCGCATCCAGCGTGTCCTGCGGTACCTTTGCAAGATGGGGATAAATCTGCCTGAATGCAAACGGCCACGTGAGCGCAGTCTGTGCAAGTACCAGTGAAAACTGGCTGCCCCTGCGCACCAGCGCTGTCATGCCAATGCCCATGACCACCGACGAAACCGCCATGGGAATGAGCGGTATTGTTTTCAGCAGGGAACTGCTGCCGTACGGGTCGTGCAGCCTGAGGAAGGCCGCGTAGCTGAATCCTGCCGCCGTGCAGAGTCCGGCTGTCATCAGCGCAGTGCTGGCGGTATGCCGGAGTGCCGGAATAAAGCCCCTTAGGGAAAGCAGGCGTTTCCACACGGCGGGGCTGCATGATGACAGTGCAATGGAGATGAGCGGAAGCAGGAAGAAGGTGCCCAGCAGCAGGAAGCAGCAGAGCGCGGGGAGCCGTTCTGCCGGCGCTATTTTTTTACGTGCCGGCGCCCCGTAGAACGACAGTGCCTTTGCCCGCGAGACTTTTTTCTCCAGTGCGCTGTATGCTGCCAGCGCGCAGAAGGCACAGACTGTTTCCACAAGCGCAAGCTGCGCTGCCTCGCGGAATTTGAGCGTGCTTCTGCCCGCATGGTAGATGGCAACTTCCATCGCTGTTCCTCCCGTTGCGCCGAAAAGCAGCACAATCATGAAGGAGAAAAAGCAGTAGAGGAATACCGGAATGCATGCGGAAACAATCGCCGGAATCAGCTGGGGCAGGGTGACGGTCAGAAACACCCGCCGTTCCGAAGCACCAAGAATGCGCGCGCTGTCTGCCTGGTCGCTGCCCAGCTGCGTCCAGCTGTCTGCCGCCGTCATCATGATAATCGGAAAGTTGTAGAAACCCTGTACTATGACAATGCCCCGGAACGAATACAGAAAGGAGAGCGGCGCTTCGTTCAGGAAAAAGACATGCTGCAGCATCCGGTTCAGGTATCCTGCCATGCCGAACGTCGAAATGTAGCCGAGCGCCATGATGAGCGGCGGTATGCAGAGCGGAACCGATGCACATGATGCCAGCAGCCTGCGCCCCGGAAAATCCCGCCGTGCCACAAAAAATGCAGCGGGAAGTCCGGCAAGTGCCGCAAGTGCTGTTGAAGCAAGCGCCTGTGCAAAGGTGTAGCGCACTGTCTTCAGCAGCGCCGCAATGCTGCCCGCAGAAAAGCCGTCTGCCGGACTTGAACATGCGGGGAGCAGTGCCTGTGCAAAGGGCAGCAGGAATGCAAGCACTACGGCGGCACAGAGGCATGCCGCTGCGCCCGCTGCAGCGTATTGTGCTGCATGGCGCGGCGTAAGCCGGGATCTCATTCAGCCAGCAGGGCGGGTACTGCTTCGAGTGCTTCTGCCGTTTTACGGCTGTCCGCCGTCAGCGTTTTTGCGGGAACCGGTGCCGCCTGCCGGTAGCTGTCCGGCAGCGAAACATTCGCATTCACCGGGTACATCCACTGGGTAAGCGGCAGTATGGACTGTGCCTCTTCGGTGATAAGGTAGTCCATGAATGCCTTTGCGCCCTTTTCGTTCGGTGCGTTTTTCAGCAGGGCGTAACCTTCAACCTGCTGCACGTGCCCTTCGTCAAAAACGAGCGCCTGGTAGCGGTCGTCGTGGTCGTATTCAACATTGTAGGCGGGGCTGGTCGTGTAGCTGATGACCAGCGGCGCCTCGTTCTTCATGAACATGCCCCAGCCCGCAGACCAGCCGGGCGTCATGGAAAGGATGTTCGGGCGGAGCTGCTTCCAGTAGTCCTGGTAACCGTCGCCGAACAGCGCCACTGTCCATGCAAGGAAGCCAAGCCCCGGAGTTGATGTGCGCGGATCCATCAGGATGATTTTTTTGCGGTAGACATCCTTTGTAAGGTCTGCAAGTGAATGCGGGGCGGGCGTGCTGCTCTGCGTGTCGTAGATGATGGCAAAGTGGCTGTAGTCGTAGGGCGTCAGGAGGCCGTCAGTACCGAGTGCGTCGCGCAGCTCCCTGCTGATGATTTTGTCTGCATCCTTTGGCTCGTACTTTGCAAGGATACCGGCCTTGCGTGCTTCATCCGCAAGATTGTTGTCAATGCCGATGATGACATCTGCCTGTACGCTGTCTTTTTCGAGCACCGCCCGGTTCAGCGCCTGCACTGCGTCGCCGCAGTCTACCAGGGTGAGCGTGTAGCCGCTTGCTGCCTGGAATTTTTCTATCAGCTCCGGGCCCGGCCCCCATTCCCCGGCAAAGCTGTCGTAGGTGTACACAACGACTTCCTTTGCCCGCGCGGGATCCGCCGCAGTTTTTTTACTGCAGCCCGCAAGCACTGGTGATAGCATCAAGATGGAAACAAAAACAATTGTAGAAATGAAAGTATTTTTTTTCATACCTTCCTCCGCCGGCATTATCCGGATCAGGATTTGAGTCCCGTGCGGGACCCAGCGGGTATAATCTCAGGCTTCACAAGGAAACCACCCCGGTTTATGTGGGGTACAAGTATAGGCTATCTCTCCAAACTGGTCAAGCCCAGCTTGGAGCGGCCGTGTTTCTGTATACAAATTCCATGCAGTATAGTATAGTATAGTGAAACCATATTTTGGGAGGAACTATGACCGTACGGAAATTCTCTTTTGCAAGCGACCTTGCGAAGCTGGAAACTTATCTGCGGGAACAGTATCTTGTAAACCGGAACATGTGCTCGTGGCTTCCGGAAAGGCTGCATGACCTCCTGTATCGCCTGGATGTCCAGTATGCGGACTGCGGGCAGGAAAAATCCAGCGATTACCTGTTTCTGTGGGAAGAAAACGGCGAGATCATCGGCTGCATCCTTCCCGACGGCGATGCCATCTACATGAGCATTAAAAACGGGCATGAAAGCATGTTCGATGCAATGGTCGCATTTGCCGAAGAAAACTGCCGCCCGCTGTTTGGAAAAGCTGAGGACGGCAGCATTGATTTCCTTGTCATTGCCAACGACAGCCTTGCCTACAGGAAAGCCGTGCTTGAAAAGCGCGGTTATATACGGCAGGCAGAGGAAGATTATGACAACTATGTCTGCCCCCAGACTGCGGATGTCTCTGTCTCTCTTCCTGCGGGGTTCAAGCTTGTTTATGGTGATGAATACGGCGACGAAGGAAACAAATGGAGCGCAGTGAACCTTGGCTTCCACCCGGAGCTTGAATCCCCAGATTACCAGAACGGCATGAGTGCCTACGAATCCAGAAAAAAATCTTCCCTCTATGGAGACAGCTTTGAATGTCTTGTGATTGACGAAAACACGGGCGATAAAAACAATGTCTGTTCCTACAGCTTTGTGTATGTGGACAAAGTGACCGCAACCGCATTGATAGAGCCTGTCAGCACCCGTGAAAAATACAGGCACAAAGGCATAGGAACGGCGATGATGCACGGCGTAATCCTCAAATGCAGGGAAATCGGCGTTACAAAATGCTACGTCAATTCATACGACTGGCGGAGGAAATTCTATAACGCCGCAGGATTCACAACAGAAGATTCCATCGGATTCTGGCACAAACGATTACCGTAGGTTCAGC
>Ga0256405_10001449_pt1 | contig 64304 bp, 61 predicted proteins | sample RumenRJG_02DNA_FD_189096 | JGI IMG/M metagenome (GOLD analysis project Ga0256405, IMG submission 189096) | Bovine rumen microbial communities from Lethbridge, Alberta, Canada - RJG_02 | ecosystem: Host-associated > Mammals > Digestive system > Stomach > Rumen | place: Canada: Alberta... | reverse complement strand
GTTTTTCCCATGTCAAGGTCAATGGAGAGCGGTCTGCAGTTCATGGCACAAAGATGAAGAAAGAGGTTCGTGCCAAGCGACTTGAAGAGAGCAACACCATAGAGGTAGATGCAAGTTTCTTTAAGAACAAAATTGTATGTGTTTGGGATGATGTGGTGACTACGGGAACGTCCTTTTGTGCCTATGCAGCGCAGTTGGAGAGTGTCGGAGCACACGTAACTAATGGCATCTTCCTTGGAAAGACTTCATATAGATATGTACCAACTTATTGATGATTATATGGAACAAAGAAAATTTAGCAGGGCGGCAACAGCCGCCTTTACTGGGCATCGCTTTGTCGATGCTTCACAGAGGGAACACGTCAAGAAGCGGCTTTCAAATGCTGTGCTTGATGCTTATGGGCAGGGCATCCGAAATTTCATATCCGGCTTTGCCATTGGATTTGACATGATGGCGGCTGAGGAGGTTGTATCATTGAAGCAGACCCATCCAGACATCACATTGATAGCTGCTATTCCCTTCAAAGGTCAAGCCAGTCGATTCAGTTTCTATGACCGAAAGCGATATGACAGGTTGCTGGAGGTTGCTGATGAAGTGATTGTGCTCAGTGATAGTTATTATCCAAGGTGTTTCTTGGACAGGGATGAGTTCATGGTGAACAACTCCTCTAAGCTCATAGGCTATTATGATGGTCGAGAGAAAGGTGGAACGTTCTACACCATTCGTAAGGCAATGGCACAGAACATCCCTATAGTGAATGTGTTTTGAAATCTAAAAGTATGATTTATGGGTGATATTGGAAGCATTATTATCATCGTCATAGTCTTCCGTGTCATCTTCCTCGTGCTTAGTGCATGGTGGAGAGGTGATAGCAGGAATGACTTTAGACGTGACAGATAGCAGTCTGGCAAATAGCCACACTACTTTTTTTCGATGTCGTCAGGCCACCAGAACTGTTGCAGTTCGTGGATGATGTCATCCTAATCTTTCATGGTGAACGTACCTTCACCCCTCATCATTATTGTCATAGTGATGTCGTTGTAGGTACGATAGACATTCGTGTCCCTAAATCAATTACGGATGTAGAACGCATGGCGTTGTTTTCGTTGCTCAGTTCATCTGTTATGCAAGCCAAATATAGACAGTATAGTCATAGGCTATCATGAATACGTTTATATAAGCAGATACGATAATGTTTTTCCGTTTGTTTTATTACTTTTTTATCGTGTATTATTTGCCATACATCGTAACCAAGAGATGCTAATCCTGCGACTATGCCAGCAGGAAGGTTCCAAACGGAAAGGCCAAGAATTGCAACGGGCTGAATTTGTTGCTTTGCAGTAATCTTAAAAGATTCGTAAAACGTATTTCCGTTGGACATTCCAACAACTATTTGTCTTATTGAATCAAATGTAATGATTACCCCACCAATAATAGCTATTTTTCCTCCATTAGATTTAATAGCGTTGATTGCTTTAGGCGATAGCTTGATAGATGAAGCCATGCCGTCTATAACCAGACTTCCCCCTCTTAGACCACCATAGTATAACAAACCATTTCTGGCCCCAATCATACCGTTTTTACCGACATTTAGAAGTACTTCCTTAGCATTATCTCTCTCAAACCCATTTTCTGATAATTCAATGATTAAGCTTATACTGGCATTTGTAGCGAAGCCAAGAGCTGCAGCTATTCCGGCAGAATAAAATTCTCGTCTCAACAATTGCTTTCGGTATGTTGTAGCAACCATATTGTCACGGTTTATCCACTCTCCATCAGTCTTATTGTGAAAATCGCCTCCATGTTCTTCTTTTAAGTGTTGGCTATTCGTCCTACAAAATCTTATATTGTTAGCATCAGATTGTGCCCATGGATGGTCGCTTTTATTGGACCGATGATGACCTGCAACTTTATCAGTCAAACCTTGCCTATTGGTATACCTACCAATATGACCATTCTTTAATATTTGTGCTCTTTCCGATCTTGTCCAATTCTCAGAACCTCTGCCTCCAAGTTGAATATCAAACTTCTCATAATCCCATGCATGGTTTATTGCAGCCCTCCAATTACCCAAATAATTAGGGTCGGTTTCAAGGTTATGAATTGTCTTTTGGTTTGCCCTGAAGTTTCTCGAAATTAGATCAAAATGTTTAGCATGATAGAAATCCGAGAAAGCCATTTGACGATTCATAAACAAACCGAAATTAGCATTCTGTGTAGGAGCATTCATAGAAGTCAGCCTTAGAATGCTCACGCCAGACTTATTTTTCTCGCAATGAAGTGTATCGTAAACCATTATCGTTTCTTTTCGTTGACAGTGCATTCTATCATAGTGAACTTTAACTCGTCTTTGACTTTTGTGAATATGTAGTTATAAACATAGTTATAGTACATTGCTACCTCAGAATCTAATGTATTAACATCATATTTACAAAGATGTTTTTTGACGAGACCTTCAAGCTTATCTTTATCTTTTTTGTAGATCTTATCAGAGTTGAAGGTGTCGAGAGCAGAATTGAATGATGCAAGCGCGTCAATATTATTCTTTCTGGTCTTCTTTTTTGTCTCACTCGAAACATGATCTGCGATTTTCGAAACGAGAGAATTATAAGTGTTCTTTTGCTCATCACTAAGCAGTTCCTTAATCAGTTGTGAATCAAGCTGCTCAATTTTAAGTAAAATCGGCTTATCGTCGTTTACCCTATACAGATTATCAACCTCCTTTTCAATATTACTTATCAATTCTTGATTAGATTTGACAACGTAAGAGTTATGATTTTCGAGAACTATATTTTCCTGCTCGTTTATTAGTGACGAATAATAATCTATCTTTTGGAGATTTTCTTCAGTCATATCACATGTATTAGAGATATGCTGAAGCGTACGTTCAGATTCATTTATAAAAAAATCAGAAACATCCTTAGATGACGATACTATATTTTTTATGCAGAACTTTAAATATATCTCAGCAAATGTCAAGTCACTTGGATTCTGAGAAAGGATGTTTCTACCCACTATTTGAGCCCTTTCGGGTGCAGATTCAGAAAGGCTGTTGAACAAATCTTTTGCATTCATATTTTATAGGTTTTAATAAGATTCTTTATATAGTATACTAAGTCGTGCAGTTATAGCCTCTTGTAATGTCATTGTCTCTTCTTTTATTGATTGCCGTTTCCTTTGACAGTCTAATTATTCTTCCGTTCACTTTTCTTCTTGATCGGGCCAGAATGTTTGCCTCGATTCAACTTTATACCATGCTTGTTAAGTATGCGGAATACAGAACTGCGACTACGGAAACCACTGGCTTTCCAAATTTCTTCTATCGGATGGCCAGCTGCATAAAGATTGATGACTGTTTTCTCCCTGTCCATGCGTTTCTCTTTTGCAGTAGAAATCGGAGGTAGCTGAACTATCATCCGTTCCTGCAATTTTGAGACATGTTCGGATGACTTGCGAAGAACAAGTGCTTCGTCTGGTAGGGATCCGATCATCAGCAGCACATCTGAAGGTTTTGTCTCTGGGAACAGTTCATTCTTGGAATCAATTCGGTCATGAATGCTGATGACACGTATAACCTTCACCCGGCAAAATTCCAGGAACATTGCCAATTCTCGTGCGCCACGAATGGCGTTGCTGTACTTGCTGATAACAAGCTCGTCGCCACGTTCAAGGGCAATCATCAGCTGTTTCCAAAGCGGACGGCTCTTTTCGTCAGCGTCGTTCTCTTCAACAATCTTCACACAACCGTACTGCTGCATCCACTGACGGTCTTCTTCAAGTTTGTCGTAGTGGGCGGTTGCCATGATGTAACCTATCTTAGCCATAATCAATCTGTTATTGGGTTGTTACAAATAATATCAGAGGACTGTCGTAAGACTTCCAAATGCAAAGGTATGAAAATTTATCGAACTGTAAATCATACTATATTAACAATTATGCTTTTTTATGAAACTCTCGGTTCTTCAACTTGCCATTTGCAAACTACAATAATCATACTTTTATGAGTATGATATATAAAATACCATAAAGTTTAAATCAAACTGGCACAAGATATGATTTTTATTTGTAACTTTGCACCCGAATTTAACAGATACGCCCATGAGATATAAACAAAACAGAGGGTTTTGCCCACAATCCAAGATTCTTTCTGCACAGCACAAAATCGCCGCAAAAATGCAGATGAAAAAAAAGAAAACAAGTGAAAGAAAAAATACTCAAATGAGTTTCATCTTTCACTTGTTTTTTTTATGTCTTATTTTAAGCATGACTTCATGCTCTGTAAAGTCTGATTATCACTTCGATAATCCTCATGATGCTCTGAAGCAATACAGAGATTTCCATCACAGTATTGCTGCGGAGCCAAAGGCTAATGCAGAGAAACTTGCCGACTTCATCTGTCAGTGGCAGGAACTTTCTGATACAGTGTACAACTATATTAAGAAAGATCCTGCCTTTACTGCCCACGCTTCTCTGTCCATGACCTTTCAGGTTACATCGGACTCTGTCCGTGTTGAACTGCTCCGTCTGGCTTCTGACTGTAGCCTCTCGGATGTGGCCTACGTCAAAATGCATACTTCTCCATATCGGGATGATGAAAAGCTGAATGCTACCAAGGCAAAAGCAAAGACTTTCTTTTCAGCCCTGGATAAGCAGTCTGTATATAATAAAGGAAACGTGCGCGAGAAGATTGAACGATACCGCAGGTTCCTTGCTGCCACCCAGGAGCACGGCATCAATAATCAAAAGGAACTCCTCTCCTTCCTTGAAACGGAAGACCGTCATTTCCGCACTTTTCTCACCAATATAGACGAATACTCTAATGTTGGCTTGAAGGACGTAACGAAAATGACTGAGCAGATATGCGCAGACATATACCGTGCCACATCGGAGAACAAGCTGGCAAGTGAGGATGTCATCGTTTACATGGGTATGCGCACTTGCCGCCGCCTCCTTCTCAATGCAGAAGTATGTTCTAAACTGATTAAAGCAGGGAAAGTAAACTCGCCAAGCCAAGCTAATGCTTACTTGTGGATGACGCTGCAGCCATTCCTATCAATGGATGCCCTGTCTATCAGTATGCTGACAGAAGAACAGCAAAAGCAGATGACAGAACTGGCAGCTTCCTTCCCAGAGATTTCGGAACGTCTCTCCACCAAAGACTATACCGACCCAGAGCATCTTGCCCGTATTCCGTCACAACTCTTGCGTCTCTACATTTCCGTTCTTTGACACAATTCACAAATAAACCAAACAGTATAATAACTCTATGCAAGATTCTATGTTAGAAGAAGCAATCTACAAATTCAAGGTCAGTGGGCCGACTATCATGCCGGCATTGTTCGACAACTATTTCTTGAAAGAAACCGAAGAGTGCAACGGCTACGCCATACTGACCTATGAGGTAAACCATCCTCTGCCCATCGATGAAGTGTTGAATATCATGGATGGTGATGCCTATATGCGCATCCTTTACTTCACGCACCCCAATCCGAAAGCCGTCAAGACGAAGTTCGGACAACGTGCATGTACTTATTTCATGCCCGAAGAGCAGCGTAACATCAAGATGAATTTCTCTACCGATGAGAAGGGCTTGGTCAACACCATTCTCGTGACAGTCTATGGCTCTATCGACATCATGTACCCTGACCTGCTTACTGACCTTCGGCTTAACACCAATGGCTCCATGCTGGTAAAGGAACACCGTAACGAAGCGGAAGTGATGAATGACTTCAACAACAATCCTTGATTTGTATTCCCATGCATGGACAAGGCTCTGTTCTACCATATCGCCGATGTAATTCAGGAACATCGCAGTTGGATTGAAGTCATTGACACTCACGACACCGTTCAGTGGAACTATTCTCTGGGTGGAGATTTCCACCACATCGACTACCAGGTGATAACGCTCCGCAACTACAGGAACCAGTACTGCTGGCAGAAGCCGCACATCTGGAAAGTTAACGAGCACGACCTGGCAGAAGGTGTGAGGAAGCTCATAGAGAAAGACCCGACAGCGAAGAACCGTGCTGACACGCTTTCCTTGACAAGCAAGGACGTGGAATACATCATTCAGAAAGCAACATTTGAAATACTCAAACTCGAATTATATGAATTTGAATACTGACAACAACAAGTCCTCCCTGAAGGGAGTGTATATGTTCTACAGCGTAATCATCACACTCTGTATTCTTGCGCTGTTCGTGTTCGACCTCAATATCTATGCCAAAGCGGTACTCTGCACTTTGGTATTCCTATGTGTGCTGATAATGCGCAGTCTCAAAAAAGCTATTATTCAGCCTCCTACCATCGAACAGGAGCCAGCTTCTGAAGATGCACCCTTCCCTATGGTGGGCACAAGTTCAACTGTCGAGCATGGTGGGGCTATAGACCTCTATCTTACACTCCTGATAGAGACTGATGAGGAAATGTCCAATGACCCAACCATTGACAAGTCCGCGCCCAATTACAACAACCTGCTTAATCACCGCATCGGCTTGAAGCTCGATGCCATGTTGAAAAGTAATAACCACTCAAATAAAGACTAACGTATGATACAGACCATCCAACTGATAAAGCTCTGCTATCCTTTCATTATTCTGGCAGTATTCTTCTGCCTATACAAGAAGGATAACCGCATCACCAGAAAGTTCTGCTGGCGCATGACCATGACACACAGCGCACGAAAGCTGTTCGTCATTGCAGTCCTCGCCTCGCTTATCCTCATGAACTGGTGCTGTTACATGACTGATCCGAATTGGGCAGTCCTGTTAGCAGCCATTATGACCGGCTGCCTCTTCTCAAACAAAGTGGCAGACCGTGTACTGAATAGGCTGCATGAGAGAAAGCGTTTCTGGACGCTTACACTCATGCTTGCCCTGGTATGCTATTCCATACCTTACATGAACAGCATATTCCATGTGCTGTACACGCTCGGTGTGGCATCCGTATTCTATCCGTCTGAACGTGTGCTTCGCATCAAGAACGAGGCGAACAGCATCAGCAATCTACAGGAACTGCTTCAGCGGATCATCCATTGCTACTATTAAAGTGCCACTTGTTTGTGGCATACTGTCTGAACACACTTGCTCGTGAAATCTCAGAAAGTTAAACTAAAAGACATTCAAATGATTCAAGAAACAAACAACCAGATTACAGGCAGCACGGACACCCAGTCCGCTGACCGCTCTTTGCTGGAGTACCTGAAGCCGAAATCGGAAGACCGATTCAGTAAGCTGGAAGCCTACTGTGACCTGCTCAGCCGTGCGTCATCAGGTGCCTTCGTTGCTGCCATTGGCGACCGTCAGGAAGAACTTGTTCCAGGACAGTTCGTTGCCAGTATCTCTGAGCTTGCCCGCAAGTGGAAATGGCAGCGTGCCACCGTGCGCTCCTTTGTGGAGGGTCTTGTGGCACTCGGACAACTCTCATACAAGCCATTCGTGAAGAGCTATATCTTCACTGTCAACCTCCAGCAGCGACTGTCACTCTATGTCGATTCGACAGATGATGTCCTTGACTTCTGCTGTATGCAGTTTGCCAGATTCATCAAGGGACGCAGTTCAGCTCAGGAGGTGGCTGATTCCTACAACCGCTACTACTCCATGAAGATGGAAGTAGCCCGTCAGCAGGAACAAGGTGGTGCTCCTGTTCGTCATGTGTTATGTCATCAGGCGTACATGTTCAATGAACTGGCATCCATCATCTACCATCTCTTTGACAGAGAGGATAACGTGCCTGAAGAGCTTTCCGATTCGGTCACTCTGCTCTTCGGCAAAGATCACCTCTGGAACTGGCAGCGTGTCATCGATGTACTTGGCATTCTCACCATGTCACTACGTGATAACGTGAAGCCAAGCTACATGGATGCCGTCAACAAACAGTACTCCAAGGCAGAGGTTACTCTTCTTGACTGCATCTACGAGCACTATGCGCCCTCCAATGGATCCAACTACTTTGTAAACCCTCCTAAGCCCTCTGGGTACTCTCCCAAGAGTCTTAGAAGCACAGCTACGCTAGCAAGTACCGAGAAGACCTCAGAATCGCCACAGGACGCTTCTGAAACGTCCGAAGGTGCTGACGCATTCTCCGAAGGTGAAACGCTCCGTCAGGACTCCGCTAAAGGGGACGAGTAAACTGTAGGCGACGTGCTTGCACGTGCCACATTTTTCAAGTATCGGGAAGCCCACTACCCGTTTCGATTTTCATCGAACGGTGGGCTGACCAGATAAACTGCAAGCAGGGTCAGATTTCCTTGGACTGAAATAAGGTATTCTACTATGCTCCCGATACTTGAAAATGGATGTAAAACCATAAAAAGAAAATGTATGGCTAATACAAATTTGAACCGACAGGTAATCGATATCAGGACAAGTTCGGGTGTCGGTGACATTAGCAACGAAGTCTTACGACGATGGACTGACAAGGGCTATGACATGGCGGTCAAGGAAGGGAACTACGACCGAAGCCGCGAACACCTCAATTTCGAAATTGTGAACGGTGGCAAGGTAGTTCCTGTGGATAAGTCAAGACCGCTCGATCAACGTATGGCAGAAATGCTTGCCTCACGTGGCATCAAAGACCCGAACATCGGGCGTAAGAACCCCAATGTCCGTACTGCCGTGCAGTTTGTCTTCAGCGGCTCCCATGACCGCATGACGGAGCTGGCATTTGGCAATCAAGAGGTGGACTTCGAGGCAAAATGTGGCAACGAGGATGTCCAGCGAAAGCCTGAGATAGAGCAATGGGCTAAGGATATCTACAACTTTGTCGCACGTAAGTTCGGCGAGGAGAATATCATTAGCTTCGTAGTGCATCTCGATGAGACCACTGCCCATGCACATTGCGACATCGTGCCAGTCAATGACCAAGGCCGAATCAGCTATAAAGATGTCTTTCACGGACACACCAAACCTGAATACAAAGAGTTCATCTTGCAGCTCCATAACGAGCTTGCGGAAGTGAATAGGAAGTGGGGGTTGGCGCGTGGAACAAGTAAAATGCTGACTGGTGCCAGAGGTCACACAAACGAATCGTACCGCCGATGGCTCAACCAGGAGTGTGATACACTTGAAGAACGCCGTGACAACCTTCAGAAAGCCATCAGTGATCTGAACAAGGAACTGGCTACTGCTATGACAAAGCAGAAGAGTTTCACCACCATGATTGGGAACCTGACCGCACAGAAGGAAAGTCTCGAAAAGGAACTGCAACCGCTCCGTGAACTCCAGAAGAATGGCGATGCCATCACTCAGGAGATTGCCCAGAAGATTCAGGATCTGGAGAACCGCAAGGCTCTTGTGGAAGAAAAACTGGCAGAGAAAGAAGCCAAGCTGTCTTCCACTGCTCAGGAGATTGACAGTCTTCGGCAAGACAAGGAGGCTCTGGAACAAGAGGCTTCAGAGTTGGCAGCAAAGGCTTCGGCATCTGAACAGGACTGGGCACACAGCAAGGGAGCCGTTATGAACGAGCTGCTTGCCGGAACGATGATGCATGAGTTCACATCATGCTACCAGCGTCTGCCAGATGAAGCAAAAGAGGTCTTCAGTGACACACTTCTCGAACAACTGGCAACGGACGGGAACCATGTGGCTACGGTCGCTCTTGCCCTAATGTGCGAGTATGTGGAACAGGCGACTTCCATTGCCCAGACACATGGAGGTGGTGGCGGTGGCCCTGGAGGTGGCTGGCGTAAGAAGGATGACGAGGATGAACGTATGTTTGCACGTCGTTCTCTTGCTATGGCCAGACGCATGTGCCGGACTTCTGGAAGGCGCAAGAAGATGTAGTATTGTATTCACAAAACATCCAATTCAGTAATTCAAAAACATCAAAATTATGACAGGAAAAATTCTATTACTTTCCGCTATATGCCTTTCTGCCTTGACAGTTAAGGCAAGCAATGTCATCACGACATCTGACAGTATCAGTAAGCAGGTAAGTGTCACGTCGGAGCATTATCTCCAGACACTGAAACCCACATATCTCACGAATGTAAGCGAAGCAGCCAACTGGGGTAGAAATTGGTTCATTGAAGTAAAGGGCGGGGCTTCTGCTTTTCTGGGATCGCCTATCGGCTGCGGTGATGTGTTCGACCGTCTTTCTCCAGCTCTTCAGGTTGGAATTGGAAAGTGGTTCACACCCGCAGTCGGTGGACGTGTGGCTTATCAGGGACTCTCCTTCAAGAATGGAGAGTTTAAGTCGATGGACTACCATTTCGTTCATGCTGACTTTCTCTACAACCTTACCTCTGGGATCAACTGTAATGACCTCGGTTTGTCCCGATGGGACGTTATACCTTTCATTGGTGTAGGTATGATATACAACAGAGACTGGCATTCAGCCTGTACATATCCGGGCAATACAAGTGGCAGTCATCCCTTTGCTTTCTCCTACGGCTTGGAGTGCCGTTACCGTCTGAGTAACCGAATGCAGCTGGTGGCAGAACTCAGTGGAATGACCACTGCCAAGAACTTCGATGCTGTGGGTACTTCATCAAGATTCGGAGATAACATGCTGACACTTTCTGCAGGTCTATCATTCAGATTAGGAAAGGCTGGCTACAGGCGAATCGTCGATGCCAATCCTTATATGGCTCAGAACGAGTGGCTGCTGGACTATGCTGGTCGTATGACTGACCGCAACCGCCGTCTCACTCTTCAACACAAAGAAGATGAGCGCATCAAAGCCGAGTACCGTAAGATACTGGAGATAGAGGGTCTGCTTGACCTCTATAAGGACCGAATCGGTGACAAAGACAAGGAAACAGAGCATTCTCTCTATCCTCGTAACGACTACTCTGGCTTGAACTCGCTTCGCGCCCGTCTGAACAACAAAGGCTGGGACGGCAAAGCTGAGACCATGCCGAAAGCAATGAAGAAACGTCTTGGCAATGCTGATGACGAAGACCTGGACGCTCTCAATGACCATGCCTTCGACGGCTATCTGGCCGCCATGAAGAACGGTGGTGAGCCTATCGGTGCTTCCATCTATTTCTTCTTCCGTCTGGGTACGGATGAGCTGACAGAGGTCTCTCAACTGCTGAACATCGATGAGATTGCGCGTATTGCCAAGAAGCATCATCTGAAGGTCAGGATATCAGGTGCTGCTGATTCAGCAACAGGTAATGAACGCATCAACAACAGTCTGTCTCAGAAACGTGCCGAATACATCAAGACACTCATGATACAACGTGGAATAGAAGAGTCGCTTATCAACACTTCCTATGAAGGAGGTATCGATGAGTATTCTCCTGTTCAGGCAAACCGCCAGACTTGTGTAACGCTCTCATTCTAATCATAAAGAGATTTTGGTTCATTAGTCAAAGAGGGGAACCGTCCGTGATGGATAGTTCCCCTCAATCTTTTAGAGTAAACAGAATTGGCTAACGTCCTCGATGGAAATGAACTTCTTCCTTCTGTTCCTCTGGTTGTGGAATAGCTTTAGCGGCCAATCGTTCCTTCGGGTTGTCTGTAGCAGCTTCTTGGCTACGACCATCTTCCTTATCATCTGACACGGTTTCCATGTAGCCCCCAGGACTGAACTTGACGGAAACGGTATCGACAGCAAGGTAAGGTGATTCGCCACGATCTGTCAGGGCATTCTCGTTCCTTTCTCCGAAAGCCGGATAGCGGTTGAGTTCCTTACCCTCCCCCTCTTCGACTTCAGGGATGAAACCGTCAGGGAAGTTCTTTTCAAGGAACTTGTCAACCAGCTCCTGCTCATGGTCGCTGATACCGCTGGCATCACCATTCATGATGTATGGTAACGCCCACTTGGGAATGTCATAGCTTCCGTAGTTGTCGGACACCTGATTGGCAGTTTCCTGCTTTACTTCCTTGGCCTTATCCAGCTCCATCTGAACCTTGTCGATGTGCTGGTTAATCATGCCAGAGGCCTTCTTCACATCCTGAAGAACGGTCTTGATGAAGGCCGGTTCTTCTTTGAGTGAATTGAGCCATCCTTTCAGATAAGGCAGACTGTCTTCCTTCAAGGTCTTGCTCATTCCGTAGCGTTGCGAGACAAGTGCGGCAGACATTTCTGCAACCAATTCTTCTCGTGCGTATTCCTTTGAACCAAAAGCACTTGGCTTTAACCTGTTCAACTGATTCTCTGCACCCGTCGAATGCCCCATTTCGTGGGCAAGGTTGCTGTAAAATGACTCTCCGTTCTTGAACTGTTTCTTCTCTGGAATCACGATTTCATTCTTGCTGATGGAATAGTAGGCACTGTCACCATAAGTAGGTTTGATGGGACAAATCCACTTGTTTTCAGCAATCATGTGGTCAATGGCAGGGAAAGAAAACATTTCACCCTCCTGTTGCACAGGACGGTTGACCTCATTCTGTTCCTGGAGCTTCTTGAAGAGTTCGGGACGTGCCTCCTTCAGGTTGGTCTGCCCCTCGACATTAAAGACGTTATAGACAGACAGCTTCGGATAGACATTGTAGCGTTCCCTGTCCTGCTCGGTCATCTGCCTGTAGTCATCATACTTTATTTTCTCCTTTGTCTCTTTGTCAACAACGGTGAACGTGGTGATGAATACAGGAAAGCTTTTGGCTCCCTTGTTGACAGACACCAGAGGCAGGTTGTTGCCTTCACTGTCTTTGGCTTCATGCTTGACTCCCTGCTTGTCCTTCACATAGTTCAAGCCAGTGATACGGTCAAAAGTCGCCCATACAGGCAGTTTGAAGCCCTCCTTTTCGGCATGGAGCATCAACATCATGCTGTTCATTCCGTTGTACTCCCTTCCGCTCAGGTTCTTGGGAAGGGATGCTGTCACCCCTTCCGTGAACCAAGGCTTTTTCCAGTCAGCCTGAATCGTCTCCAGCTTTTCGATGAGCAGTTCAGCGAACTTGTCTAAAGTACGGTCTTCAGCTGACCTGCCGTCACTGTTGTAATTCTTCTTGGCTGCCATAACTACTGAGCATTGTTTTCACCTCCCTGATACGGCTGCTTCTCCCACTGGGTGAGCTTTGCCACACGACAGGTCATGTCAAGGCGGTCGTTATAGATGGACAACTGAAGCTCGCCAGTCGCATCGATGCCACACTTGCCCTGCATCCATTCGGGCTTACCTTGCCCGAAGTGCATGAAGCGTACCCAAGTAAAGGAATAACCTTCACCATCCTTCTCGCTGCTGAAAGCGGAGAACACAAGATAAGGATTGCCCTTCTTGTCGGTCTTCTCCTCAATCTTGTTTCCAACGGTTCCACGGAACTCGATTTCTCCCTTTACGGAATCGTCGGCAGAGACGTTGGCGGTGCTGACATTTGTCGCGGACATGTTGAGGAAGATGGTATCATCTTTCTTGTGGAAAGTGAGCACACCAGTCATTTCAACACGAGTGCCTGATGCAAGACCGTTAAGCTCGTCCATGCCGCCATCCTTGGCCACGCTGATTTCGAAGGTTTTGTTGATGCCTGACTTGGCAGCAATTACAACACTGACACCAAAGGCAAGAAAAGCCTTGCCGTCTTTGTTGGTACGCATCTGAGCGGAGCGCGTGATGGTACCGCATACTGTTACATTACACTTGATCATAGTTTTACGAATTGATTGTTTGACAAATTATTTTTTGAGCAAGAATTATTTACGCTGGACAGCCTCCTGCTGGTTTTGCTGGGTTTCCACACCCTGCTGGTAGTTTTGTGACATCTGCTGAGACACAACGATGCCATTGATGACTGACGCTATGGTACGCTGCTTCTCAGCATCAGAAAGATTGGCATTGCCCAGAGCTTGCTGGATTCTGGTCATTTCAGCATTGGTCAACTCATGAGAGAAGTTTACGATACCATTGTTTACCTGAAGAAGGGGCTTGCCATCATTGAGCATGATGCTGCATTCCTTTAGGTTTGGGAACATGGATGTAAGGTCAACGGTCTTGCTGATTGCCGCATCTGTTGCCGCTTGCATCTTTTGCTCCTCACTCTTGTTGTCTATCTGGACAGCCAGAGCCATGAGACTGGTGAACATCGTAATGGCCATTTCCATGATGGGGTCTGCACTGTTACCAAGACCTACACCGCTGTCTTCGCTTGAAAGGAGTTTCTTCATCCAGTCATCAGGTGACATATTCGTGTCAATCTGCTGCTGGGCAGTGGCTGTTTCCTGAGCAACAGGATTGGCTGCCTTATAGCTGGCCAGCAAATCCTTACCATTATGGAGCAACTGCTGTGAGAGTCCACCTTTCTGGCTTATCTCAGCGATATATGCTGCAGGGTCGATGTTGCGTTTCGTGCCGTCAGCTGCAACGGTCTTGACCTCGAAATGCAGATGTGGGCCAGTTGTCCTGGTTCCCGTGTTTCCCGACACGCCAATCTTCTGTCCAGCATTGACGGTATCGCCTACGCTCACGTCGATGCTTGACATGTGCATATAAGTAGTCTGATACTTGCTGCCATCCTCACGGTTGTACTCAATCGTCACAGACTTACCGCCGCCAGTATTGGCATTGTGGTTCACACCAACGACCTTACCGTTGTTCTCTGTGGCAAGAAGCGTCTCGTTCTTGCAACTGATGTCAATACCCTTATGGAACTGCGTTTTGCTGTGGTTCATCGGGTCACGACGATTGCCGAAAGGCGAAGTCACAAGCATGAACTCTTCTCGTTTCAGCGGCAGAGAATAAAGACCATTGGGAATTGGCTTTTCCGTAACGGCAGGTGCTGGAGTGGCAGACACGGCTCCGTTTCGATAGTCTGTAGTGCCAATCTTCTTTCCCTCTCGCTTGGCTTGCTCTATCACCATCTGGTCGTACTTCTGCAGGTTTGCACCTTCAATGACTCCAACGATGGTGCCGACATAGTTCTTGGCTGTGGCATAGCCGCCAGCCTTGATGCCAGCAGCCCATCCTTTGTAATCATCAGGCGAGAGATTCCTGGTGTACTTCTGATAGCGGTCGCCCATGAGGACTTTGCTATGGTCCTCATAGCTCTGGCCAACATTATCATACTTCTTGAACTTCTCATTCGGCTTGTCATCGTCCGCACGGACATACTGACCATTGAACTCACCCTTCACACCAAAATGGTTATTGGCAGTACGGGAGAGCATACTCTTTCCCTCGGCAGACTCTATGATTCCTTGGGCAAGAGTGACAGAAGCAGGTATGCCATATCTGCGCATCTGCTCCATGGCATACTCTGCATACTTGTCTATATAAGCTTGTCTGGATGCTGTCACTTTCTACACGTTTTTAGGATTATCGATGAAAGGATTGCTGTTTCTCTGGTTCCGCTTTCTGCTCCTTTTCCACGGCAGCATTCGGCGTGAGCATTTCCGTAATGCCACGCTTTGCTGTCTGCTTGGGTGCTTCAAGCTGGTCACAGATGGCAACTCGCTCACCGGCACGGATGAGCTTGGGCAAATAGCTGTCGAGGGCATGGTACGGAAAACCTGCCATAGCGAGAGGCTTGCCCTGTTCATCCTTTGTCTTGGTGCTCTTGGTGAGCGTAATGCCAAGAATCTTGGATGCTTTCTCTGCATCCTCCTTGTAGGTCTCATAGAAGTCACCAGTACGGAACAGCAGAAGTGCATCGGGATGTTTGCTCTTCAAGTCCAGGAACTGTTTGAGCATCGGACTGAGAGCAACGGCAGCAACAGCCTTGGTCTCTGCTTTGGTGGCTTCCTCCTTGGCTTTCTCTTCCTGCTTCTCCTTTTCCTTCTGCTCTGGAGAATTTCTGCGCTTCTCCTCTTCCTGTTTCTTGTTGGTAGCAGCCTGTTCCTCTTTCTGCTCCTGTTTGGTCTCTTCCTCGTGGTTCTCGACATTCTTTGTCTGCTCCTGAGTATCTGCCTGTGCCTCCTGCTCAGTCTTGTCGGTACCAACGGCTACAGCCTCGGTACGTTCCTTACGCAGCACATCAGCAAAGAGCGAAGCGGCAAGGTGGGTCTTGTAGTCCTGCTTGTCATCAGCAAGCCACATACGTTGCCATTGCTGACCGCTGACCTCACGAGCCTGAACTCTCTTTCCGTCAATAGTTGGGACACACAGGATGACACTGGGTTTGTTCTCAGTGGCTTTGGTCTTGAAGATGTTCACACGCTCAATACGAGCCAGCTCTTCAGCAGAAGCCTGACTCTTGAAGAGATCAACCTTCAACTCTGGCTTTTCACTGGCCATGACATAGTATTTGGTGGCCATATCCTGACGCAGACGCTCATTGGCTTCGTCATTGCCTTGCTGAATGGTCGTAAAGAACTTGTTCACGTCTGCCTTGTCGGGATAGACGGAGAAAGCCTTTTCGTTCTCTGGTTTGAGATACATAGCCCACTTGCCTTCGTCATCCTTCAACATAAGGACTTTGTCAAAGTCAATAGCTCCTGAACGCTTCACGGCATCGGTGACATCCAGTTTGGTGATGTCTTCCAGCTCCCATTTGTTGAGCTTGGAAACACTTATTTCCTTACCATCGAAGTAACTGTCATCAGGATGGAAGCCCAACGAGCCATCAGTATTGTAGAACTTGACGGTATCAAAACCCTCTTTCTGAAGGGCATGTTCGATACGTTTCTTGTTCATACCGGGGATTTCATTATCCACAGCCAACGATGCACCGGCAGGAAGTACGACATCAGCTGTCTTGGAGCCAGCATCGCGGACAATGACCATCTCCTTGCTGTCCTTATTGGGTAAGGTCTTGATTTCGTCGGCAACATAGTAATGCTTGGGAATGATGGTCTTGGGTGCTTCTACATCCTGAGCATTGAGCTGACGTTTCTCTACCTTCTCGCCACGCTCTGCCTTGTGGATCATGTCGAGAGTGTTATTCACATCCTTCTCGATGGCATCGATGAGACAAGGGTCTTCCTTGAACTCACGTTTCCAGTACTCGATGTTCTTCATGCCTTCCTCTGAGAGCTTGGCAGGAAGTCCGAACTCCTGCATCTTGGCAGCAGTGGCTATCTCACGGACAAGCAGCTCTCTCTTCTGGGCATCCTCACTGGGTGCCTTGCCACCACGGTTGTTCATGCCCTCACGGTTCAGACGCTGAGCGTGTCCTGTAGCGGCTACAACCTGTTCCACCAAAGCATTTACATAATCGTTGTAATGTTCATAGTTCTCTCGCTTGGGTACATAGGCGGTGTCCTTCTGTGCATCATAATGAGCAACGCCTGTCGTATCGAGACGGATGGCCACGAGGTTATCACGGGTCTTCAGGATGAAGTCATTGATAGGTATCTCAGATGACGTTGCCTTGATTTCTCCACGGTCGGACAGACGACCACGCTCCTTGACCTCCTTGTCAAAGGCTTCCTTGTCAACCATCGGAAGGGTTGTCTGCTCGATGTTAAACAGCATACGAACCTCTCTGTTGCGGATTCCCTTGTAGTCGGACTGCTGCTCTGGAGTCAGAGCCTTGTACTCGTCACGGCTAATCTTCACTTCAGGATCAGCCTTGCTCTGGTATTCATTCCAGTTGTACCAGTAGAATGGCACACCTTTCTGACCTGACTGCACACTCTCACCACGCTTCTTGGCTTCGGTGAACAGGGTGTACTCGTTGGTCTTGTAATTACTTTGGTCACTATGCAACCCAAGAATAATGGCATTGAATGGTGAGACGGTCACACCTTTCAGGTAGAACTGAGGGGCTTTCTTGCCGTCCTTGTTCAACCACACGCCACCATTCTCCTGTGCTTTGTCGAAGGCATTTACGAGAAGTTCCACCTGTCTTTCGGCGGCATTCTTCTCCTGCTGATTCTTTTCTGTCATATTGAATATACTTTTGATTTATTCCTTTAATAGAATTACTTATACTCCAGAACACCAAGCACTTTCGTCTCTGCGATTGACTTGATTTCCCAATCAACCTGACTGTCATCCATGTGTTCACGGAGCAGCTTATCGGCCTCCTTGGTATCTTCGGCATTGACGTACATGATTTGAGGAGAGAACTTCTTCTGTCCTGTCTCATCATCTTCCGTCACAAGAGCTACGACGGCTTTGTACCAGTGGTTATCCTCGGCTTCCGTACCCTTGATGATGTCGGACACTGCCTCACGAGAGATGGCCGTGATGTCAAAGTCTCGTGTGCCGATAAGGTCTGTTGCTGCCTTGTTGGCACGTTTCTCGGTCTCGGTGAAGCTCTCGGCATCTACCAGATACTCTTCACTGACCTTTTTCTTCTTTCCGTCATCCATCACCTTGGAGTACTTGACGCGGAACTTATACCAGTTTCTTTTCATATTTCACACTGTTTTTAATCGTTACACTATTATCTCTGAGCAAGTGTGCGCGTTTCGGTTCTCTGCTGTGCCTCATAGTTCTCTGAAGCCAACTGACGCATCTGGTCATGCTTGGCAAGAACGGCATTGGCAAGGGTATTCAATGGCAATGCGCCCTGATTAAAGGCATCTACGACATTATCCGTGAGGGCTATGGTGCAAGGCACTTTATCGATGGCAGCTATCAGACAGTTGCCCTTAATCTGGGGCTGTGAGATACGTGGATTGAGCGGTTCATCAGGATAGACCTTGTAGTTGACACGACCCGCTGAAGCATCCTGTGCCTGGCCAATACCTTTGTGATTATCGATGGCTTCGTGACCAGCCTTATTCAGGAGATTGAGACCTCCCATGCCTACAAGCACCATCTTCAGGATGGGATTCCTGACAAACATTCCAGCCACAATACTGGCAAGAGGCATCAGATTGTCTTTCAGTCCCAGGGACTTTGTCTTTCCCGTGAATGCTCCCAAGATCATGTCTGGAAGCATAGCAAGGACATAACCGAGGTTGTGGCCAATATCGGACATACCATTCAAGCCGAAGGAGCTGAGCAAGCCAGTCCATCCGCTTTGGTTAGTCTGTTGTGGCAGTTCCTGTTCCGTCGCTTGTGTGGATTGGGGTGCTGGAGTCTCAGTTGTAATTTCAGTGGAAGGTGCAGGTCTTACGTCCTCCTCCACTTTTTGACTTGGTTTCGGCTTTTGCTCTGTTGTCTGAGCTTGTTCCGTTTTCTTCTTTGCCTGCTCTGCGAGATACTGCTCCCTGTATTCGGGAGCAATAATCAGCGGAACGTCTGGTTTTTTCTTGCCTTCAGGTGTAACCTTAGTTCCTGTTGGCGTATATTCCGTACTCCCTCCGAAATGGTCTAAGGCTGCATTCAGCCCGACATCTACACCCACGAACTTGGCAGCACTTGACCAGCCACCGCCGAAACCGCCCATAGAAAGGAAGTCTGCCGTTGCTCCTAAAGCATAGCCGGTTCCTTTCTCCAAAGCAGATGGGTTGTAGCGTTTCTCTGCCTGTTCCGTGATATGGTTCTCCAGTGGCGACTTACTCATGGCCTGTGGGAGATAGAAGATGGTGTTAGTGGCAGCCTTACGCATGATATATTCAATGGATGACTTAGGGACTTCATCCTTGATCATCTTGTCAATCATCATCTTCTCTATCTCTGGTGTGACCGTGATATGCTGTTTTTTCAACTCAGCCTTTACCATATTGATGTAGTCCTCCGTATGCTTGGAGTTCCACTTCCCCGTATAGCGAAGGGCATCAAGGCTTGCAGCTTGGGCTGACATGCCTCCATCGGGACCGGCTGCTCCTGCCATGATAAAGGACAAGCTACTGGTATGTCGGCCTATCTCTTCCAACTGCTTATGACGAAGGTCTGCCATCACCTTATCCATGATGGGCAGCACCTTGGTACGGAAGAGCTTTTCGTTTGATGATTCTGCCATAGTTTTTCCTGATTAGTTGTGTGGGAGATTTCCAGCCGCACTCATCATCTGATTGAAGGTGTTGTAGTCCATGTTGCCACTCCAGTATTCACGCTGGATATAGTCGAGTGTACGACCATAAGTACCTTCTGCTCCTGCCCCGAAATGCTCATAGATATTGATAAGCTGGTTGGCAATAGCCATATTGGTTCCCTGCGGAAAGGTAATCCAGTTACCTGTCCTGTCACGGATGGAGGGTATGTCGGTGATAATACCGCTTTGTGAGATACCGCCTTGGTCAGAGGCAAGGAAACCATCGCCCGTACCGCTTGTTCCTGAACCAGTAGAACTGCCGCCATTTCCAGACATACTGCCGTCAATGCCGAAGAACTGGGGCAAAGCAAGGGAAAGGCAAACAAAAGTGAGCGCACCGCCAACGGTCATCGTCATACGTTTGGCTGTGTTCTGGGGATTGGTTTGCATGGTGTAATACACGGCCAATGCCCCGACAACCGCAATGATAGCAGCAATGACGTAGCATAATGCGCGTACATACGGCATGTAGGTAACAACACCGTCTGCGGCATCACTGATACCAGAGGTTCCGGCATCAGCGAATGCTACAGGGGTGAACAAATTAGATATGGCAAACAAATAAATCTTCTTCATACTTCTCTTGTTCTATAAGTTTAGCTGACTGAGTATCTGCTCCCTGGTCTGCTCGATGGCATTGTGATAGACTTCCATCTGCTTTGGGAAATACTCTTCCAGCCATTCGTCTTTTTCAATATTCTCGTTGATGAACTTGATGGCTAACTGACGGTCAATCTCGATGGCCGCTTCACCAGCCTCGCTGTTGTTGAACCAAGCCTTCGTCCACCATCTGATTCCGCTTCTGTCTGGATAGACACTGACAAGCCTCGGTATATCAAAGCTCTGAATGTCTATTTCCAGTTCGGCAAGGGGATCGACAAGCCCACTGCTGGCTACGGCTTCGTCATAGGCTTTTTTTTTACCGCCTGACTCATGGTGCTCAGAAATATCTGATGACGGAGTGCCATATAGTTGAGGAAGTCCGCAATCAGGAGGTTCTGTACCTTCTCTGCCAACGGGATGCTACGCATTCCCATACCTAAAGGATTGGCCATGCTTGGAAGCGTCTCGAAGAAATAGTTCTTCATGGCAGACATGGTGAAGATGTTGCGTAGAGCAAGTTCCGTATGCTCTGGCAAGGCATAGATTCCTGCCGAGAGGTCTTGCATGTAGTCCGGGAACCACCGCATCATCAGGTCTTCAATCTCTTTCTGGTCTTTGTCGTACATCGTATGCACATCCATGTCGATAGTCACGAACTGTGGCACAGCACCAGGAGTACCGTTCTGCTCCAAGGCTTTCATGTTGCCGTAAATCATCGTCAGGAACTCCAGCGGATTCAACTCCTCCCCGTTGTACTTGACTTCAATGTGTAACATGTCGGCAGAGACAGCGACAACCTGACCAGCCTTGACTTCGGTCGCATAGTTGGCAAAGACATTACTGAGGTGTGCGTATGTCACCTCGTACTTGCCATATCGGATAACCTGATAGATACCATGAACGGCATCATTGCCAAGTCCTGAGACCTTGCCTGTGGCAATGGCTGAAAGCAGATAATGCTTTACTGGAAAGTCCACCCCATGATGGAAGAACGTCTCTCCTGTCTTGGGGTGTTTCTGCTTTCCGTAGCCTAATGACATCTCTACGTCTTTTCCTTTCTCCTCGAACGGCATACAGTAGCCACTGTCCGAATGGAGCATCATTTCCTGAGTATATTTCATTGCGAATTTGTTTTTTTAATCGATTGATTTCTTCTGACTATCGGGAACGGTGAATGACTTCACGCTCTTCCTCTGGTGCATAGACAACTTGGGGCTGTGGCTGAAGCATCTGCCCCTTCGCTACGTTTCGCTGTGGGTCATTGGGAGTCTGCGGTTTCTGCTGTGCCAGACCACCTCCAAGTGCCTGATGCAGACTGGAGTTATTGCCAATCATCATCATACCAAGCAAAACACCAGCAATCTTACCCATCCATCCGAAACGTCCGAAGATGAGAAAAGCCGACGCAACAAGGCCAAGCATACTCATACCTGAGACATTTCCACTGAAGAGGTTGCTGAAGAAGTTGCTGAACATATTCCCTCCGTTACCTCCCGTCATATTCCCAAGGAAATTGCTGATGCCACTCAGGTTGCTGTTGGCTCCATTAACGGCATCGCTGACACCATTCATGGCATTGCTTGCTGTTTCGGTCAGACCGCTGACTGCATTACCGACTCCTTCCACCTTCTCACCCACGCTGTCGATGGTATCTGAACCTACGACGGCATCACCGACAATCCTGGCCACACTCTTGTCTGTGGTCAGTTTCTCCCATGCGACATAGCCAGCAGCTGTGCCGACGGCGGCTGTCTTGGTGGCCGTACCCAGTCCCTTGATGGTCTGTTGGGGATGAATAGCACTATGGCCGACGGTCTTTACCGTTGCCTGTGCGCCACGTCCCATGAATTTCAATCCGGCTTTTAATACTGTTGCCCAACTCATATTCTTATTTGTTAGAGGTTACTTTTACGAATCCTATGTACCTTAACGCTTTGCTGCCCGTTTCCAACGCAACATGCTTTCTTCAACGATATTTTTCTTATCTGCTCCTGTCCTGGCATGATAGTCAATCTCAGCCCAAACATCACCCAATGAGGTGTATTTGACCGCCTTTGTCAGTCTCTGCAGCTTCTTGTTCATCAGCTTCAGCTTTGGCCTGATACCGAAAATGACTTCCATGCGTTCCTTCTCGGTCATCTTTGTATCAGAGAGACATACCTGTCTCACATCATTGCATATATCCACGCTGTTGAGGATAATCTCACGGTAGATCTTGTTCCGGTTTGACGAGAGGGCTACGGCAAGGGCATTACTCGGATGGGCACTCAACTGTTTGCTGAAAGCATCGAGGTTTCCTATCAGGTGGTCTATCTCGTGATAAAAGCCATAAATTTGGGCTGCATACATGATGATGCCATGAAAGTTGTCGAGGTAGTTGTTGAACTCCTTCTGTAGGTCGGTAGTGGCATTCACCTCCTCTGTAATCCAGATATGGCCAGTAGATTCTAACAGCATCATCTCTTCCTGCTGCTTCAGCTCTTTCTTGGCTTTGTCTGTATATAGGAGAATCATGGCTGCCAAAGTCGGGTCTTGCCCTTGCGCATGAATGTGGCTCCCACCAACTCCCCATAAAGGGAGGGCGAGAGTCACTATCAACAATATGAAGAACTTATGAAAAAACCTTTTCATCCTACTTTCTTTCCTGCATTAGGGGGTCACTATTCTTGAACATCTTTTCCACCGCCTGAGAGAGGCTTCTGCGATTTCTCCATTAGTGCGGTCAAGCATCCCCTCTGTGGCATTCTCCCAGACATCCATCATCGTGTAATAGCGGATGGAAAGACTGAGCTGACATAGTTTCTTATTGAAAGCAGCCAGTCTGTCATTGAGTGCCCAGAGTGTCTTGCTCCGTTCTGCTCCTGTGAGCATGTTCTCTGTGCCGCCTTTGGCTATGGCATCCTTCAATGTCGTATAGACGCTGACAAGCTCTGTAGCCGTCTCGATGTAGAGGTTGTTCATCGACATAGTGGCCACGATGCCCTGGGGATTATTGCTGATGGCTTTCCTCAGATTACAGAGATTGATGAAAACCCTCACGCCATCGTCATAGAGCGTGGTACAGGCTTTCAGCGTACTGGCATAGCCATCGACGGTTTTGAGGTACTTGTTATACTTCTTCTCCCAAGAATGGATCATCGTAAACTCTGTCGCGATGGTGTTCTGAAGGAGTGCCGTCTTTTGCTCGTCCTCAATCTGAGCCTTAATCTGGGCATTGATGAGTTCATTGCCCTCCGCAAGGGCAACATACTCCAAGGGATTACTGGATGCAATCTGAGCATCAGCCCTGTTGTAGCCAAACCACAAGAGGGCAAATGCCAGGAGTGCTACTATATTCCATCGGTTGTCATTCATCTGCTCGCCAAAGCCCTGTATTTTGTTATCTGTTGGTGATTTCATATACTCCTCTGCGTTGTTTGTTGTATTCTACTCGCTCTCTGATAATTCCTACCACGTCCAATTTCTCACGTACACCGTAGATGTCAAGCTTGGGATTGGTTCTGTCACCACTGTAGATGCTGATAGTCTTCAATCCGAACAGCTGCTCCATGATGCAACGTTGCTCACAGAAGTCCACGATTCGGTACAGTTCGATGTAGTCACTGGTACGATGGAAGATGCCATGCTGGATGATGAGCTGTTCTGAGGAAACGATGAACTGGAGTTTGCTCAGGTACAGACAGCCATAGAGCATCATCAATGTTGTCACACTACCCAATATCAGGAAGGGCATCTTGAAAGTAATGGCCTCGTGACCTGCTACAAGGAACAGCACAAGACTCACAAGGAACATGAAACCTTGTGAGATAATGTACTGTCCCCAATGAGGACGTAACGTGATGATGTGGAATCGTCTTACTGTCTGCTGCATATCATTCATCTGCGCATACCATGATGCTTGGTTTCTTCACTTTCATTGATTTCCACATTGCCGTCTGCATCCAAATCAACACCGGCAGAGACTTTCTTTTCATCATCTTCCACTTCTGTCTCTTCCTTGACTCCAAGGGCATCTGCCAGTTCTTTCTTGAAAGTCTCTCCAGCCTCTATCGCCTTAGCTTTGATGCTCTCCTTATCCTCAGGTGCCACCAAGCGTGAGTGCTGCATGGTGTAGGCATCTTCATAAAGAGTCTCGTAATGAGCGTAGAGCTGCCACAAGGACTTGGGAAGGAGGTCTATCTGGCTGTCATTGGGATGAAGCACATCCTTGACACTTGGTATGTCATCAGGATGCTTGCGGAATGAATCGACATACTCCCTGAGTTCTTCCTTCACATTCTCCTTGGCAAGAGGATTGTCCCGTCTGGCTATATTGGCTAACAACTCTTCATTGAAGTCTTTGTAGCCGTCAGATGGTTCCTCTCGCACAATACGGTTGCTTGGGATGTTAGCCTTTTCAGCCAATTCCTTGAACTGCTCAACGAACTTCTTTCCAGCATCGTCCATATCGAAGCCGACGTGGAAAGTGGCATCCTTGGCGGTTTGTATCAGCCCTTCCAGTTGTCTGGAAGAAGGATTGCCTCCAGTCGAAGCAAAGACTCCGTGTGAAAGTTCCTTCTTGGCTTGGGCATCGAGGTTACTGTCTTTTCCCATCAGGAGCTGGTGGAAGGCCATAGCATCATAGGCACTCTCAAAGATGAAGACACGCTTGGCATCCTGTAGTTTTGTGGCTTCAGGACTGGATAGCCAAAGCCCCTCACTGGCATTGGAACCCTTTGCTATGCCTTTGTACGATGTGCCATCAGGCTTCTTGCGTCCTCTTTCCTCCAGACCGACAATCGTTTCATCCTTGCCGGGGATGGTCATCGGGAAAGCGAGATTCCTATATACCTTGCCATCCGTTCCCTGACGTTCTGCAATAAAGAAGTCCTTTCTGAATGCAAATTGAGTGGCGAGATTCAAGCCTCTTGACTTGAAGTATGGGTAAAATGGCTTATGAGTGTTTTTGTCACCGCCCTCGAATTTGTGAAGCGTATAATCTTCCAAGTTAAAATCTGCCTGTTGCTGTCGCTCAGTCACAATTTTTGTTTCCCTATCTTCAATAGGGTTATTGAGTAAGCGGTTACAGACAAGATTGACGAGACGGTCTTTATCCATACCAGGAATGTAATCAGAGAACATTTCTGGATGCTCTTTGATGAACCCGATGATGTTGTAGTTCTTGTGCGTAGGAGGCTGGAAGCAGCACTGGCCATTGGCAGTAACGATGAACTTGTCACCGTGTATGCGTCTGCCAGTACTGTCCAAACGTACATACGACGGGTAGCGCAAGCCATCCCGCCTATTGAGCGTATAGCCTGCATCTACCAGTACTTCCTGAATATTCAGGCGTTGTTTGAAATCGTCGTAAGTGAGTTTTGCCATGTTATCCTGAATCTTTTTACCTTATACTTCTATCGTCCGAGACCCACACCATGCACACCAGCATTGACTCCTGCATCAAAGGCTCGTGAGGCGATGTCCTGTGGTGAATCGACTCCAGGCTTAAAATAGATGTGTGGTCGTGGATCATGGTCGTGATGATGCTCCACAAATACAGCAGGGCCGCTGTGGTGCATGTGACCCAGCTCACCCATAACGGCAAGACCAGCGAGCAAGGCTCCACCGATCTGTGCGCCAATGCCAGCATGAGAACCAGGCACATTCTTCATATCCACCTCATTGAAGATATGACTGAAGAGTTTCATGCGATGGTAGTCATCGATGGCCATGAACTTGTCATACTGCTTCTGGGTAATCTCATGGGAGATAGACTCTCCGTTGATGACTGCTGTCATGCGATAGAGATTGTTTCCCTTTGCGTCCTTCTGCTGCTCACCCTGCTCATTACGGACTGGCTCAACCTTGATGTCATCCACCGTGACCTCACGACCATGCTTACCCTCACGATACCAGCCTTTTCCTTCGTTGATGTCATAGAGACTCTGGCCATCTACATGGGCAACAGTCTTATCCTCTGGCTCTCGCTGTACTGAGAGTGACGGGTCGAGAGGCTGATGAACACCTTGAACATTGGTCTGCTCCAGCAAGAAGCTTTGTCTCTGGTCGAGTTCTGCTGCCACTTCTGGCTTCAACGTGATACCTATATGTTCCTTGCTGTTGAGCATATCCATCGTTATCTTGTCGTTGAAGTCAGCCTTGATTACATCATTGATGATGTCAAGACGTGCCTGAACAGGAACTTCCTTGACGCTGTTGCTGTTGAGCTTCTTCAGCTCTTCCTCAGTCAGGTCATATACAAAGTCCTGCTTGGCTCCAGTTGACTGGATGGTCAGTGTCTTCTTCTCTGGATCAATAAGGATTCCGTGACTGTCTAAGCATTCACGGAACTTCTCATTGGTGAAATAGACCTTGCTCGTGATGAGTTCATTGTATGGCTTGGCTGGTTCAACAGGTCTCGGCTTCACCTCTACAGGCTGGATGACCGTCTGAAGATTGGCCAACACATCCTGCGATGGCTGTACCACCTGTGTTTGCTGTCCTTTGTAATAGAAGCCGTATGCACCGCTCTGGAGTTCGCCTGGTTTTATTCGTCCATCAGGACGATCTGGAACCATCGGAGCACCTTGCATGAACAAGGCTCCTCCAACTCTGCGCATGTGCCAGCCTTCCTGCTGACGTGGTGTCCAGCCAAGGAATCTGCCATGATAAGGATCCATCATCGGATGGAGTCCTCGTCTGTCCCAAGGCAAACGTCCATATTCGCCAACACCGATACGATAGCCATGAAGTCCCATAGCCACTCGACCATTGGCATTGCGTGCATGAACAAAACTTCTGGGCAGATAGAAGTCATTGGAGAGTAATCCTGCCAAGGTGTTATAAGCCTTCTTGTTAGCAGAATTGGTTCCCCAATCTACCATAGCTCGCATCTGCTGCTGGTTGATGGGGTATGTGAGCAAAGGACTGTCATGTCCCTGGACGGCAAGGGCAAAACCATCCCCCTGACGAACGATGTGCGCTTGCATACCGTTACGTCGGAGGATGTCCTGTAGCTCTGGTGCCAAGTCACGCCCCATAGGTAATGTGTTTGATCTGATAGACATACTGTTTACGGTTTAGTCTTCTTGTTCGTTCTCTAACTGATCTCCCTTCCACTCGACAAACTGCTCTGCGCTTTCCTCATTGATGGTGAGACCGCGCTCCCTGCAGAATGCAGTGTATTCCTCCTGCCATTCAGGGGAATGATGGTTGACATAATCAATCCAACCATATTCGCCGCTCTGGAATTTCTCCACAAGCTCGTCCTCTGGGTAATACTTTGTTGCTGCCATTGTTCTTGTTTTTATTGAGGTTTTACTTGCATTCGATGGATTAGCGTTGCATCACACGCATACCCATCTTCTTCTGTTCCTGCCACAATTCTTCACTGTAATCTTCCTCGTGAACATAGTTCAGGTCGCCATTGTCATCTGCCACCCAGCAGCCAAAGGCACCAAAATTGTACTTGTCCCACTCACGCTTGGCCTCACGTCGCCATGTCTGTTCGTCACCAGCTGCGAAACGGATGCCTGTCTTGCTGTTGAGATCAATACCGACGGAAATCTCCTCGTCATCCTCATTGAGAATGGACAGAACATCACCGTTCTGGAGTTTCTGCATCTCTGCTCCTGTGAGGTGGTAACGGTCAGACACATATTGCATGTTGCGACCGATGACGGGCATAGGTACACAGAGAACCTGCTTGCTTTCAGGGTCAATTTGAAAGAATCGCTTGCCACCAGCTTCCTTGTTCTCCTCATTACTCTCCAGATAACCGATAATGGCCTTACCTTCAAGAAGTCTTTGCTTTTGCTGTTCGTTGAAGAGATTAAGGTCGTACTCATCGAGTTTGGGATAGAAAAGCACATCGACACCTCCTTCTGGAGTGCGTACCAGACTGAACCTTGTACGGGCAGTCTCAGTCTCACCATCCTCGGTTGTGACAGTAATAGGTAACACGGGAGAGCGACGACCGTTGTAGATGTTCTGGAGGACATCATAAGGAAGGTCTTCAACCATCTCCTGCGTGAGTCCGAAACGTTCGAGTGTGCCGTAAGGCATCTCGCTTTCTTCAAAATGATTAATCATACTTTGTTGATGTTACATTATTATACTTAATTTCTATGCGGACAATTTTGCGATGCAAATTTATAGCATGTTTTTATAATAGGTTGTAAAAGCAACATTTGCAAGGATTCGATTTAAGAAGGTTTAATTTAATAGTATGATTATTCCGCAAATATCATACTATAAACACAAATAAAGTTAGAGTTTGATTGATAGAGGAATTGTTTTTCTTTCAGTATAAGATTATACCGTACCTTTGCGACATGAAAACAAGCATACTCTTTCTTTCAACAGTCTGTGCATTGCTCCAGACCATGCCAGCACATGCCCAGTTCAACACAATTGGCATGACCAACAGTAAACGTATAAAAACAATCAATCCGCCAAAGTCAAACGAGACTCTGACGGACACTGTAGTATTAAACAACCCAGAGCTGACAAGCCGAGAAACAAACGAGAGCCGTGAAGCATCTAATTCTACAACTGGGGATATCAACATGATGTCGCTCGTTTCCTTACCCCTGAAGAATATCCGCATCAATTCTGGCTTCGGAATGCGTAAACATCCCATCTATCACAAACAGATGATGCATAATGGTATCGATTTACATGCCAGACATGAGGATGTGCTGTCGATGCTGCCAGGTACTGTGCTTAAAGTCGGGTATGACAATCGCTCTGGCAAATATGTGACTGTTAAGACGGCAAACTATACCGTCAGCTACTGCCATCTGTCTGAACAATACGTAAAACCCAACGACTTCCTATCAGCTGGAGAACCGTTGGGATTAACTGGTAGCACTGGTGCATCTACTGGCGAACACCTGCATTTGACAACAAAAAAGGATGGCAAGGCTTTTGACCCGACCATCCTTATTGATTACATCCGTTCTGTAAAGAACTCGTCGATGAATAACTTGACTTTCTGACTTCTTTATCAGAATCCTTCAAGTGGATTATTCAAGGAATGCTTCTTAGTTTCGTATTCGGAAGTAGCCTGATTTGCTGCATCCTTCAATCTATTGTTGAATTTCTTGGAGTAGCTCTTACTCATTTCCACATCCTTAAAACCTTCACCAAGCCAAACCCTATATTTTACATAATAGTTTGATAGGAACTCGTCAATGTCTGGGATGAAATAGATAAATCTGGTTACATACCTTCCGGGCATCCATACCCTTGCTGCATAATAACCTTTGAGGTAGAACTTATGAACTGGCTCATCACCATCCATTTCCAAATCAACAATCCTGCCATCCTCAGTTTTAAGGTATAGATGTGGCAAAGTTTCTCTGTCAATTGAGTAGTACCCACTCTGATTATACAGGTTTACCACACAATAGTACCCCTCTTTGTCAAGAGCAATGTTAAAGGTCGGTTTCCAATAGCTTCCAGCAAAACCGGCTTCCGCTTGGAACGCATCAGAAATAGTCCAGCTGGCAAACTTACTTGGCTTGTTAATTGAATCGTTTGCTTCCTCTTGTGCAAAGCAAACAACAGTGGCCATCAGCAAAAATAGAATTGAAGCAATCTTTTTCATAATGATGTAGTATTAAAATTAGAAATCAAAGAAATCATCACCGTCACAATCGCAGTCACAACTGTCGCCATAATCGTAATCGTCATGACATTGGCAGTCATCATGATCCTCGCAGCCATCCATGTAGCCATCATCATACCCCCTGTCATAACTACGGTCATAGCTGCCATTAGAAAAACCAGAATGACTACTGTTACTACTGTGGTTGTTTCTGAAGCTGTTAATCAAAGCTCCGAATAGAAGAAAATCAAATAGTCCCATAAGCATTCTTTTTTAAGTTCGACGGTGCAAAGGTAAAATGCAATAGTGAAGCCTATCTGCACAGATGAAAAAAAGTTGTGTTTTTCTATATTTTATTGCAAAAATGGCATTTAAAAGGAGCAATTAACCTCACGGTGAATCGCTCCCAAACAGCATTTGCTATTATTCGGCATCTGAAACCTCGGAAATTCAAAGATGTCCACTTGAATAAGTCACCGATGTCTGCGCCTAATAATATAATAGAGTCTCACGACTCGCTGTTTCTCAAATAGTCGGCCAACTAATACGCCCCTTAGGATTGGGGAAAACGTTCTACGTTATATAAAATAGAATCTGTCATCATTAGAATTACCTTTTTAATCCAAATGCTCCTATCAAACCTATTATTCCAAGCGGAATAAGTAGTCCTAATTCCCATATTATAACCAATGCTACCGTTATAGCAACTATATATCCCAGAACTTTCCAAATTTTATTATACCGCTCGCTTCTTTCGAATTCTTTTTCTAATTCAATTTTGCGCTGAAGGTTGACTTCGTTTTCACGACGTTTCCTTTCCTGTTCAGCCTTCATTCGTAATTTTATCTGCTCATTATCCTCTTGACGTCTTCGTCTTTGGTTTTGCTTTTGTACATCAGCTGTGCCAATAGGTTCGAATACTTGTTCTTTTTTCAAGGTGGATATTTGCGCCATTAAATTTTCGTTGATACGACGAAGGTTTTCTAATTCGTCACTATCATTATTCTCTTTAAGTTGCTCGGCAAGCATTTGTTGTTCTTTTTGCTGTTGCCTTCGACATTCTTCCTCTTCAGCTAACTTAGCGGCACGCCTTGCTTCTTCATCAGCTCGCTTTTGCATTTTCTGGTTATATTTCTCCTCCAATGCTAGTTCTTCAGCCATCTTTATGGTATCATGGTCAATTTTAACCATCATTTCATCACTGAAGCTGCAAACCAGATTCAGTTGTCTCTCATATTCTGCATTCTCTTGTTTATAGTCGTTCTTTACGAGTGAATCACCATTGAAGTGCCAAAGCCACATTCTACCTTCAGAAGGCAATCCAAACTTCACAAACATTCGCGAGTTGTCGAGGATAACTGTTTCTTGTTTACCTTTGCATGGTCTCATGCCTCTACCTACCTGCTGCAAATACTTTGCTAATGACCATGTAGGCCTAGCCAACTGTATAAATTCAACATCTGGACAGTCGAAACCTTCAGAGAATATATCCACGTTAACCATCACATCAACTTCCCCAGATTTGAACTTCTCAACTATTTCAGAACGTTCTGTTTTAGGAGTGTCACTGTCTATATAAACCGCTTCTACGCCGACTAATTTATAGGCATCACAGATATTATGCGCATGTTCTTTATTGATGGCATAGACTATTCCTTTCTGCCCTTTAACGTATTGTTCGTAACAAACAATCAGACGCTGAATATGCTGGGGCACATTTAGTTCTTTCAGCAGTGTCGCCGTTTTATAGTCGCCTGTCGAACTTTTCTCTTTTATTGATTTAATGGTTTGACTAAGACTACTCTGCGGATTGTCAACCATGTAATCATACTTAGCGAGATAGCCTTGACTTATGAATTCGTCTATTTCCATAGACATAACCAAAGCATCGAAATGGCTACGGAATGATTTATTATTTAGCCTATATGGAGTTGCAGTAACACCAAGTTTCCAGCAATCACCACATTTCTTCCAAAACTTAGTATAGCTCTCTGCCAGAGAATGATGTGCCTCGTCAATAATTATGAATTTAGGCTTTAACTCATCCAACAATTCAATATTGTTATCATGAGTAAGGGTTTGTACAGATGCTACCTGTACCAATTTTTCAAGATTTCTTTTTCTGCCGCTGCTTATGATGCCATGGTCAATGTCATACAAATGCAGGTGCTCACTAATCTGATCTATTAATTCCTTACGATGAGCTAGTATCAGAATCTTGGTTCCTTTAACATCAGTAAGGTCTCTGATAATAGATGTAAAAAGAACCGTTTTGCCAGTTCCTGTAGGCAATTGCAGCATAACATTAAAGAAAGAATTCCATTTTTTGAAAATCTCCCTTTTGCTAAACTGCTGATATGGACGAAGCATTGTATCTACAGATGCTGCATATTTTTTGCTAAACTCTCTGCATTTTTTATTAATAGGACTTTGCTCTTTAAGCCAGTCTATAAATGATTCCGCATCTATAAGTTTGACTTTATCAGCACAGTCCATTATCACATCTTCTGCTGGTTCTTTACCAAAGATGACACAAGTTATGTTTTCCGACTCCTTTTTTATTGTCAGACCGCCCTTTTCATTTATATAGTCGTAAACATCTGTTTGCTTTTTAAAAGTGCGGAAATTTCCCTTTTTATTATCCCACAAATCATATTCTATCCTGCCTATAACATGAAAAACATCATCTTCAAGACTTATATCATCTAATGAGACCTTTGGAATTTCAGCTAAAACCTTTTCACTACAGGGTTTATAAATCGGGCCACTTTTCGGTTTTGCAGCCTCTATCCTACGCTCTTCTGCTTTTATTTTTTCCTCCGCATCTTCGCTATATACCTCACCAAGATTTTTAACGAAGTGGTCAAAACTTATTATGATTGCTCCCTCTTCTCTGGCTTTTCTAAGTGCATACAGCATGTCATATAGCCACGTACCAGAGTGAACAATAAAGAAATTCTCATTGTCGTTTTTTGTAAACCTAAAATTGCCGCCATGAGGAGTTATATGTCTTTTCAGAAAGTGCTTCTCGTTATAGGAGAATCCAAATGCTATAATAGTTTTATTACGAAGCAAACTATCGTAATCAGTAATTTCTTCCTGATAAAGAGGCAACATAGAGTATAAAACCTCCATAACAAGCTCAACATCCGACCACATTTCATCAGTTACTACTGTTGATGTTTGGAAGTGTTCAAAAATCTCTTGCTTCGTAATTGCCATAATACTTTCCTTATTTATTCTTCATCTTTATGAAAACGGAACCAATGCGCAGCTTGTGCAAGAATGTTATTTAATACCTCAGTATCGAAGTCTGTGACCACTTTTGATTTAAGATACACAGACTCTGTGCAACCAAGATAAAGTAGCAATTCGGTAGAATTTGCAAATGCAATATATATTTTTTTATGCTCTTTGAAGTAGTTAATTGCCTTATCTGCTTGCTCTTTACTTTCAGGCCTTAATACCTGGAAATGAAAATATGGTGGTTCATTGTGCACCAAATCTTCAATAGTATTACCATTTCCAACATTGAAGTTGATTATGCGAAACTTTTCCTCTGGTACAGCACACTTCTTCGCATTAGTTACATCTATGGATATATGATTATTCATTTGCTCCTAAATTAATTCAATCTTCGTTCGAATACCAACTTTCACTTTGCTCTTGACCATCGAGAGAGTCCATTCGGCTTTGGATATCCTCTTTGTCATAGCCGTATAGTTCCGCATTTTGCATTTCCCATTCCAACTGTTCTCGTTCATTGTTATACCAATTACGTGAAGCCAGCTCTTTCTCCTGTTTGCTTTCTTCATCAAGACGCTGGAAGAAGAGGCGTTCCTCTTCCTTTTCGCTGTTGTAATCTTCAAGTATGCGATCAACGTGCTCTTCTCTTTCACGTTGTTCCTCTTCAGCAGCTTGCTGCGCCGTTGCAGCAAACAAAGAAGCAAAGAAATGAGACAAGTTAAACATAAATATTCAATTTTAGCCAGATATACTTTATTTGTTTTAGATCATTCCACTTGTCAATCTTTAATTTCTATCTCCACGGGGATGTGGTCGCTTAAAGAAAGCCAATAGTCATGGTCTTCAGCCACCTTGAATGAGATTATACGCTCAGGAGCCACGAAACAGCGATCAAGGTGATATGGCTTGTCCTTTTTACGTTGCAAGTAGAAAGTAGGAATAACCTCTTCGCCTTCGACATCCCCCGTGCAATAGTTATATGCATCGACAAGACCTTTACCCTTCAGCAATTCCACCAGTACATCGTGATTTTTACTTTTAGGATGGTGGTTGTTGAACACAGAACAACTATTGGTGTCACCCATTATCAATAAGTCCTTTGTGAAAAGGGATTCATTGAGTTGGAAAAAGTCTATCAATTCCTCCACGTACTTTCCATGCGGCCAAACTGCCAACATTTTCTGGGTATTGTCCATCTCAAAGAAAGCATACCCCAACATGTGCAGTGGATTTCCATACTTACACTTAACACGACGGAGCCAGCTACCTTTAGGAGAAAACACGCCAATGCCTTTCATCGAGTAGTCAGGAGTACCCACATGGAAGCCTTTTTGAAATAAAGCTTTGTACTCCCGACTATTGTAATAATCAGGGTTCTCACATTCCTGTACCATGAAAAGGTCAGCATCCGGATATGCGTCGAATAATTCTTTGAACTTCTTTCGGAAGCCTCCATTACAGTTCCAACTAACTATTTTCATATAGACAATTATTTACTTTAAGAATTGAGCCAGGATAAAACCTATTATAGCAGCAATGATAGCTATAATGATGAAAGTGGACATGTAATTTGGCTTTGCGGCTAACTTACGTTCCAATTCTCTGCTATGCTGACGTTCCTTTTCAAGCAGCGTATTAGTCTGTTTATTCTGCTCGGTCAATTTATCCACAGATTCTTTTTGCGACTTTGACAATTCTGCGAGTTGTTTCTGAAGGGCTGCATTTTGCTTCTGCGACTGCTCCATCTGCTGTTTGCTCTGCGCTTGGAATTTGGCCAATGTCTCATCGTTTTTCTTTTGCTGAGCTTCGAGGTTTTTCTTTTGTTGCTCAGTAAGTTTCTCTATATTCTCTTTGTTCGCTTTTGTCTGTTCCTGCTGTTGCTTAGTCATCTTTTCGATTTGCGCCAGCAATTCCTTATTCTTCTTATTTGATTCTTCCAGTTGTTTTTTAAACTGTGCCTCGACCTCTTTAACCAAGGCGGCGCGTGAGTTATTACGCTTTTGAACGACCCCATCCGTAATGTCTCGGAAATAGGTTCCCAAAGCATGAGGAATAGCAATGGCTTTATCCGCGATATTGAGAATGAACAGTTTTTCGCCCTCATGACCTGCGCCATACATCCATGCGGTATTCATGTTCACCAAAGTTTCAAGCAATTCCACTTCATCCAATGCTTCAAGACCCGCACCTCCTCCACGGATGACTGCAATGACATCAAAATTCATGGTGTCCAGTTGCTTTAGTGTCTGACAGAACGCTTTGGTCTTTGCAAAAGACACCCTATATTCCTTGAAGTCAATATGGGTACGTGCTGCTTGAACACCTTTCTCAAAGTCATCATTTGTAATACTCGTTTCAGCATAAACTAAAGCGACCTGTGGGCGCTTGTCTTGGAACAGAAGGGTTTCGAGTATGCTATCTACGTTTTTGAAGCCTTTTTCTGACTTGATACGTCTCAGTTCTGTGCGTTTGACTTCATCTTCAGAGACAGCTAACTCCTTTATCTTCTCGACTTCTGTAACTTTCAAAACAATCTGGATCAACCCCTTGTTCGTAATAGAACGATCAAGGACTCCGTGGACTGTAATGACATTTCCATTTTCAAGGTCATCACGAAGATTCAGAGGCATGGAAAGTGACAGTTCATCACTGGTACTTTCATCTACAAGTCTATCTGTGGCAGTATGGAAATACTGATTAACGTAGCCACCTTTGAAATAGATACCACGTAGGCACACTACCTTTTGATTCACTTGGCCAGTTGCCAAATGATTACGGAGTATGCCGATAATCTCTGACGGTTTGAAGAGAGTGGCTGGAGCTGGTATGTTCTCGGATGTTGGCATGTTATTTGTCATTCAATATTGGTAATGGAACCGCAATTCTATGGAAATTCCAAAGACAACGGTCTTCTATATCAAGAAATTCTTCCAGACGTTTGTTCTTAAACGGATTCTCTTCCTCTCCTTCAACAGGGTAAATAATCACGCAAGGGATATTTGATTCCGGCTTTGTCGGAAATATCCATTTATCACGACTATATCCACTCAACTGACGGACAATATACGTATCGAGGTTCCCGTATTCAAATCTTGGGATGTACTTAGTGTCAAGTACAACTTTGGGTGAATAGCAAACAAAATCAGGATAGCCAGTATGGCCATGTACCTGATAATTTATCTTTTCCCCATATGCTTCACGAAGCAAACCTAACACATAATGCTCATAAAGCATTGCCATATCAATCCAGAATACTGGGCAATACTCCTCTTCGGCTGAAGTGATATTGGTGATACTGTAGTCATAGCGATGTAGTATCATCTGCGCAAGTTTGATGGCATCATTGTATTCCTTGAATATCTTATGATGCTTAATCGCTTTGACTTCCCAAACCTCAATTTCATCTTCAACTCTACTAAAGGCTGCCAAACACTCATGTATGGTATGCTGCAAAGAAAGAAGGCTTTCAGAAATTCCTTCATTCTGCAAGATATGCTGAGAGAATACCAGGGCTTTTTTTATTAACCTATTCTCTAATGTGTCTTCTGAATATTCTTGGTAACGACAGAACACCTTGTCATATCGTTTCTTCATAATATTCATGCGTTCGTTACGGGATATGTCGATGCGTCCCTTCACTTTATTGAGATTTCCTTCACGCTGAACATAGTCTTTCTTCAGTCCACGTTTGACAATCTCCTTGACTATAGAAAGAAAATGGGCAACAATAAGAGGACTCAGAACACTTTTAAGTTCCGGGGCTTTGATACGAGGTTGCTCCATGTCAACCGCATATATCTTTGAGAACTCCTTGGCTTCAATGCCACTATTAAAGCAGACACTGAACATTTTAAGGAAATCAATACGGTCACATCCATGTTTAGTTGTTATCACAAGAGGCATGGTTTTGGCTTCATCAAACCACTGGGCACCGATAACGTATGAAGCATAATAGCCAGATTCTGTCACAATCGGCCTGTCAGAATCCTGTTCGTCATCAATTATGGGACTATTACGCCATTGCCACTGAAAGAACCATCTGTCCAGACCTTTGCTTTGGCCTGGAAGACGTAACCCTTCACCCCAATACTCTTGAAAGGCAAGGGAATCGTATGGTATCTTTTCGTGTTCTTGCATTATTCTGTCACGAAATCGGTTGTCGTGGGATTATAGCACTCAGCATTTTGCCACTTTTCGAAGTACTTATCATCATCTGACATTCCCCTGAGAATGCCATCTTTGATATATTCCTTAATAAGCGGAACTACCTCATAGCGCATCTTCAGTTTGAGACCAGCCATATCTTTTGCCATAAAGTAGCTATGGCCGACCTTCAAATCTTCCAATTCAAAATCAGAAGCTTTGTGTTTGGCAATAAAAGAACTGCTATCATTTCTGCCTATTCCATTAATCTGGGCAAACAAAGCAAGAGCAGCCTTCTTCACATCTGATGGTACGGATTGAGCATTACACCAGTTTTCAATCACATCTGCTCTTGATTCCAAGGTAACAAACGCGAAGCGACGACGCACAGCATAATCGATGGTTCCAGTAGAACGGTCGGTAGTATTCATCGTGCCAATGATGTACAGGTTTGAGGGAACGGAAAAGTCCTCCTTAGAGTAAGGCAGCTTCAGGCTGATATGATGTTCGCCTCCTCCGCTACGCTTGTCTGCTTCAAGCAAAGTGATAAGTTCTCCAAATATCTTGGAAACATTGCCACGATTTATTTCATCTATGATAAGTACGTATGGCTTATCAGAAACCTGATTCTCCAAGTCATACTCCTTCTTCACCGCATTGATGAATGCTTGGGCATATTGTCGCCAGTTGTTTTCAACGCCCTCGCCGAGTGCTTGCATCTTAACCTTCTCAATGTTCAGAGGTGATGGCGAATATTGATCACCCTTTTCACTCTTTGACAATACGCTACGCGTACTGATGGTGTCATTGCCTTCTGTCCACCACACATACAACTCTGATTTTCCTGTCAAGGTTGGAATTGTCTTTCTATTCTCATACCCCTTGATAGTCTGGATATATTTGTCAATACAAGTGGCAATGTCCGCGTTTTCTTTCGTCTGGGCTAACTCACAAATAGTTTTGAATATGCCATTCTCGACATTGTACTCTACTGCATTGCCCTTTACCTCTGGCTTCAGGCCCTCGATAAAGTCTTCATAGTCCATAGACTGGTGGAATGTGCAGAATGCTATTTGTCCCTCATTCTGTAATCTTTCATACTCAGCCATCACTTTTTGATGGTCTGCAAAATCAGAAAAGGCAGGATTACACATACCTACAGCAATTGCAGCAGTCTTGTATGTCTTACCCGTGCCAGGAGCACCTTGCAAGATAATCTGTTTCTTTTGTCTGAGTATTTCTAATTCTTCCATTGTTTCTGAACCATTATTTGTTAGACCTTCTATTATTTCTTCTTCATCCATGTTTTCCAATAATGCAACGATTTTCTGTGCCCAGTCCTTCTTCGTGACATTTTGCAATCGCGGAGCAACTGATGTTGTATCACGGGATTCTTTTAGAATTTGTGTTATATCCCATTCCCCCCTGCGCCACTTGGCTTCTACACAATGATTGTTTACATGATGGTCTGGATTATAAAAATATCCTCCAGTAATTTCACCAACAGCCACTATCTTGTTGAAATCCTTATTCCTACAAATCAAATAGTCACCGACCTTCATGTTGTGCTTCATATCATAAAGCATCTTCACAGAATGTCCTGGTTCTTTGATTTTGTAATCATCTACCTTTTCCTTTAGAGCATTCCTGATTCCTTTCTGGTCACGAAGCTCATCATTGTCAAGACTGCCTATTTCGCCCCATTCATAGATTGAGACATAATTGTCATCAACCATATCGTCAAAGTTCCGAATATCCTCACCTGGGACAAATAGCCATATTTGCTTTTTGTTGAACTTACCCTGTCTCATGGCATTCCATATAACAGTCTGTGCTGTTAATGGCAAACTTGTTAGATAGCCGTGTTGACCAACCTCCGAATCAACCATATTACAAAGTTCGATATTAGCTTTTACCATCGGAACGACTCTATCATTCAACAAATCATAGAAATGGACTAACTTTTGCCCCGGTTTCTTGGTTTCGACACCAAACAGTTCACAGAGGTTTTGATAAACATCGTTTTTGTAGAATGTATATTTCTCTGGATATTTGACAGCAAGGAAGCAGCTGATAATACGCTCGTCACAGCACGAACTCGTTTCCTTGTCTGGGAAATACTGTTTTATCTTAGTGTCCCAAAGCCTATCACAGCCATCAATAAATGATGTCACACGCATCTGTAAAGACTGAGTTTCATCATAGAGGGCGCGATGTAAAGTACGGTATTCTTCGGGTTCATACTTCAAAAAATTCTGCATTGCAGTACGTTGGTTGCCAGAATACCATAGATTCAAGAAATTCATTTCTGACAAGTTCTTCACGAAGTCCGAACTGTCTGTATCAAGTTTGTCATGATACTTTGAGACAATATCCCACTTATACAGTTCTTGCTGTCTGTTGTCACCGTTTAAGCCATATTGCTTTAGATGATCGACAAAGATGTCTATGAGTTCATTTATAGTCATATTCATTCTTAGCTATCTCTCGTTTTGTCACTTTACCATATATTATGCAACAATTACATTGTGCAAATCTGTGATATAAGAAACCACATGTGAAGCTTTGTCGCCAAAGGCACCTATCCAATCGAAGTGCCGGAAGGGTTCCGTTTCACCAATTTTCTCTCTTTCAATATCTCCGTATTGAGAAACATATGCGATAATACTACGCAAATACTCCATCTGAGTAGCGTTTAGATTCTCCTCCTGAAGAAGTTCTTGGAACTTGCGTATAGCCACCGCATAATCGACATGGGTCATGGAACGAATGAAAGCTGCAATATTACCACCATATAGTGCATTAGCGGAGAATCTGTCATAGTCTTCCTTCGAACCCAACTCCTGCCAGAAGATGCGCTCCAGTTCCCTTATATCACCAGCCTCTAACTGCTCCAGATTTTTTATTTTCTTGAACACAGGGCTGTCATTGTTTGCTACGAGGTAATCCATAACACGCTCCTTGTATGACATTGTTGAATCAATGGGGAGGTCACCACCTTCAGCAGGGGTGATAATATCCTCAATATCTACTGTAAATGTCTTCTTTGATTTTCCGACAAGGAATTGGATGAGTTCACGAAGTTCTTCCCTTACTCTTTCCAAATTGGATAATGTCAAACTCTTCCAGAAAACAGTAGATTGTACCTCTTTGATGGTTTTCATCTTAGCCATCACTTGCGGAATACTGGCTTTCTGTTCCAGTTTACCTGCAAGCATAATTACTTTGTTCTTGCATATTTCTGCCTGCCTGTCATGTCCTTCTTCAATGCAAGAAAGTTGCAGATTGAGCATGATGAAGTCAAATGCTTTAGCTTCCATTTCATCCATCGGGCGAGGAAGAAGCGGAGCAACATCCCATTCCAATTGGCGACAGTCTAAATCACTTAAAGCAATCCAGTTCTCTTTCTGTTTATAGTAGAAAACGTGTTCCAAGTGTCGGCGTACATCAATGCGGTTCTCATTGAGTTCACAAACCTGTTCGTGTAGCATTTCTTTCAATCCATCATGCATGGTTTTTGTAAACTCATTCTCCTGAAATTCTGCTCTCTGGAGAATTTTTGCAATGACAGTACGGATGTTAAACAGGCGTTCTGTAAGTGAAACAGGTGTTGCAGGTTCCTGTCCGTCAGGATTTTCGTTAAAATACTCAAAGTTAGCACAGTAGTCGAATATATAGAACTCTTTCTTGTCCTTACCAGCACCCAGTAAGTCTGGACAAAGGCGAGTACCACGTCCAATCATTTGATTGAACTTAATCTTCGACAAGACTTTTTTGAAGAATACGAGATTCAACACCTCTGGAACATCTATACCTGTGTCAAGCATATCCACAGACACGGCAATTTGAGGCATTTTTGTTGGGTCTGAGAAGCGGTCTATCAAATCTTCAGCATAGTTGACTCTGTTATCAATCAGCTGACAAAATTCCCTTCCATACTGAGTTGCGTAGTCTTCGTTGAAAACATCAACAATCAATTGCGCATGATCGTGGTTGAAGGCAAAAATGATAGTTTTGCCCAACACGTCATTGTTGTTTATTCTTAAACCTTCAGAGAATAAATCATTGAAAACCCTCCTAACAGTATCTTTATTATATACATATTTGAATATTTCGTGTCCACGAATGTCACGGTGGCCATTCATCACAGTCTCGATATTCAAGCCGTCTTCAGTGGTTTCATAATCCCAAATCTTCTCTAGTTGGTCTTTTTCTTCCTGAGTAAGTTGGTCATACTGGATTCCATCGTTCATTACCGCTGAATGCTTACGCTTCTGGCGATAGGGAACAAGCCATTCGTCTCTAATGGCATCCTTGTATGGATATTCGTCTGTTGGAACACCTTGCTCTAATTTGAATATATCGTATGTTGAACGGTCAACTTCCTCACGAGGCGTAGCTGTCATACCGACAAGCAGCGCATCAAAGTAGTCAAATATTGCTCCGAACTTACCAAAGACAGAGCGATGTGCTTCATCGATGAATATCAAACTGAAGCGACCCACAGAGAAGTCCTTTTGGTCAGCATCGATGTATTTAATCATCGTCTGGTAAGTAGAGAATATAATTCTGGCATTTAAGTCTCTTTCACTTGGTTTCGTGTCAGACAAAACGCAGGTAGTGACATTGGGCAGAAGCTTCACGAAGTTCCTGTTAGCTTGCCTTACCAAAGAACGACGGTCAGCAAGGAACAGAATAGACTTAGCCCAATTATTCCGCATCAACACATCGGTTATACCAATGGCAGTACGTGTCTTACCAGTTCCAGTAGCCATTACAAGCAAAGCGTGTCTTCTTCTGTCATTGAAGCTCTCGCAAACTCGTTTGATAGCTCTTTCTTGGTAATCACGGCCAGCAATGTCACGATTAACACGCATGTCGGCAATCTTCTGACGGTTGCGATTCTGCCGCATCGTCTGAAGGTCTTTCTTTGAGTGGAAAGCATACACCTCTCTTTTGGGATAGCCCAACATGTCGAATACCTCTGTGAAGAAGCCATTTGAACAATAATAGAGAGGTTCATACCCACATTCACGTTTAAGGCATTCTGCGTACAGTTTTGCCTGATGATAACCCTCAGAACGGCTTTTACTGGTTCGTTTTGCTTCGATTATTGCCAATGGTTTCAAGTCATCATCGTACAGTACATAGTCCACATATCCCTCTTCTTTATTATTCGGCATCCCTTGGACATAAATCTCAACACAAGCTTTTCCTGGTGCCTTGACACCATCTTCAGTGCAAATCTCCCAACCGGCATCACGCAGCATCAAATCGATGAAACGCTTTCGTGTCTCAGCTTCAGTCAGATCTTTAGGTTTATCGACAACCAACGGTGTGTCAAGTTTTCCACTATACTGACTTATGGTTGACGTGTCTGGCTTTGTCTCATCAGGAGTAGAAGCATGTATCGGTGCCTGTTGTGGAATAAGCGATTCATCGAACTCTGGATAATCTTCAATGAGTCCGATTTTCTTCAGCACTGCTCCTACGAAGACATATAGGTTAAGCAGTGAGAACCCCGATTCTCTCCGCGTTACATGACCTGTATGTGCCGCATTATTACCCACTTTACGGATATAATGTAAGCGCATCATCAAATCACGATCATTGATATACGCTTTGAAGTCCTCACTATCTACCTTTTGAAAGAGGTTGGCACGAGGCTCCAAAGTAAACGACTTTAGGTAGTAGATAATATCTACCAGATACTCTAAAGCACGTCGGCTGTTCAGGGCCGATTCGTCTGGATTCGATATTTGTGTAATCTCTGCTGTATGGCAGAAATCATACAGTCTTGTGAATCCGGGCTTTCCGTTGAGATAATCGAAGTTCAGCATATCATTATAGTTTTAATCGAACCAATATTGCATTCTTGCAGCGAGCAGAGTCTGCATCTCTGCGATTTGAGAGTTTAGACTTGTCTTAGCTTCCTCGATGGATGAAATCTTTCTTGCGAATATCTCTTGAAGAGGCAAGTCTGGTATCATTACGGGAATTTCTCCTAAAATCTTTTGATTGAGATTATTTATATTACATCCTCTTCCACTAGATGTTATATGATTAACTATTGCATCAGTTTTAAGAAGATAAAGCAAGTAGATGGGAATGATTGTATTCTTAACCAACCTGCATCTGATACAGAAACCACTATAAGTTGTAGGTGAAATAATATCTTGAATCATAACGCTACGTCCAATCATGGACTTGCTTCCATTTGAGCGAACGAAAACTATATCATTTTCTTTCAGATAATATTCTTCATCTAAAGCATCTTTCAAATGAATAGATGAAAGTTCACATTCTTTTATGGTATATTTATCCCCAAAATCAGAAACACCAAGGAATTTGTATTCATTACCATCCTCGTTCTTAGAGAAGTTTATTCCATTTTTGAATTCAGAACAATCTTTTAAATAGATTGAATCAAAATGTTTGGGGTTGATAAGTGGATCCCCAAACATGTCCAAAAATATTGCTTGTGTTAGTACATCAAGGTCAGATACCTGAGACTGAAGGAGCGAAATAGATTCACTAATTGCATTGAGCTCCTCTACAATGCTAAGTTGTTTGTCAATAGCATAGTACGGGATGACAAATTCATTAAGAGCTGACATTCTAAGGTTAGAGCGAACAGTCCCTCTTGATATTGCATCTATGTATGCAATGGTTGAATTAGTCTTCAAATAATATAGAAGATAGTCATTGTCTAGTTCATTAGATACTTTGAAAATGTTGTAAAGTGGGCTTACTATTACTCTATCTTCTTCGTTCTGCCATGCAATTGACCCGACATTAACACGAGAGGGGTTGTATGCAAAACAGCCACGGGGAACTATTTTGTAAGACGATTTGTCTTGGCTTGCAACTTCTTTGTTGAAGAACTCTTTGCAAAAACCTTTAGAATTGGTCACACTATATACAGGAATGTCCTCATTCGATTTGTTTCTATGAGAATATTCCTCTATGTATAAACCTAACTTTCTGTATGACCGTTCACTATTATTCATAATTCTATATTTTAATCGAACCAGTATTGCATTCGAGAGGCAAGAAGAGTCTGTAACTCATTTACTTGTTTGTTAATAAATGATTTAGATTCCTCTAATTTTATTATAATATTGGAAAAATCATTTTGAAGAGAAACTGGTGGAATAAATACCTTTGGATTCTCTAAAAGGTCATAGGATACAAATGGTTGTGCTCCACCTCTTTTTGCCATATTTAAATAGTCTTGTGATTTTAGAAGAAAAAAGCCATAAATTGGATTAAATCTTTTGTCTTTTAAATTACAAATCACACCATTATAAGTGACATAATGTTTACCATACCCCCAATTCACAATTCCAGCATAAGCACCAATATGGCCAATGATTGGAGCATTTTCACTATTGTATTCCGTATGATGTCCAACTATTCCATTACTCCCATAACATGGATAATCACCTTTGTCTTCTGGGATGTTATTTCCTTTTCCATATTGAAATTTGTATATATCTCCGACACAACACTTTTCCCATTTGTTTTCAACCGCTTTATCTTCGCCAAACATGTCATAGAAGAGGGATTGGGCAAGGGCATCAAGGTCTTTCACCTGCTGATGGAGCATTGTTATAGAATCGTTGAGGGCATCAAGTTCAGAAACGATGAAGTTCTGAGTTTCTGTAGATGGAATAGGTACAGGTATCTTTGCTAAGTCAGATGGTTTTATTTCCATTACCTTAAAACCACGAGCGTATTTTTTCTTTTCCACATAAAAACTATGTGAGCGCAAGTAATAGGGTATGAACTTTGGCACAAAATTATGCTTATATACTGCGGCATGAGCACTAACAGCAACATTGCAGTTTCCTATCCAATCAGTTGATTTACATGAGCCTTCTAAATCTTCACTTGTTATTGCAATAATTGTATCGCCAGGAGAAGCTATTACAGATTTCCTATAAAGATCAACGGGGATTTCAGAAAGATATTTATCCACTGAAACCCCAAACTTTGTATGGACTTGACCATAGTGAATGCATGGCATACCTTTTTCAACAAAGTCAGACTTCAAAATACTTTTACCACGTAAAAAAGTTCCAACTTCCCCCATTGGCTTATATGTCCACTCTTCTCTATTCATTCTTCAGTTGTTCTTTGATTGATAGAAGTTTCTTTGAAATATCTTCCTGTCGTTCCATCACGCGCTGCATTATAAGCTCCGGAGCTTCATACTCAACTTTTACGCGCTCTACCTCCTTGTACTTGTTGATAGAAAGGTCATATCCGTTTTCACGGATTTCCTCTACAGGAACAAAGAAGCTCTGCTCTTTTCGTGTACGAGACTCTTCTGTAGCAAGGTTGTTCCAGCGACTGATAACATCAGGAATATCATTTTCCTGCACAGGGTCGCGCTTATCATCGAGTGAGAAGCCATCGGCCTTCATGTCGTAGAACCAAACTTTATCAGTGCCTCCAGCATCTGTTTTAGTGAATACAAGAATGGCCGTACTAACTCCCGAATATGGTTTGAATACGCCGCTGGGCATAGAGATTACAGCTTGCAGACGTTGATTGTCAACCAGATTCTTTCGAATAGAAAGATGAGCACCGCTGCTTCCGAAGAGAACACCTTCGGGAACGATGCTTGCGCAGCGTCCACCAGGTACTAAAGAACGCACGAATAAAGCCAAAAAAAGAAGCTCTGTCTTGTTGGTCTTTGTCAAGTTCTTCAGTGTTGGGCTAACAACCTCCTTGTCGAGACTACCTGTAAATGGTGGGTTGGCGAGAATTAAAGAATAACGCTCTGTGTCATGATTTTCTGTAGACAGTGAATCCTGTTCCTGGATATTTGGGTCGTCAATCTTATGCAGTAGCATATTCATGGCTCCTATACGCAGCATGGTTGTATCTGTATCATAGCCGCTAAACATACGCGATTTGTAATAGTTCAGTTTCTCAGTATTAACCATCATGTTCTTCTCGTGCTCAGCAATATAGTGAGCTGCTTCAACTAAGAATCCGGCACTACCCATCGCAGGATCACAGATAGCATCATCCTTTTCAAGGGATGGCTTCATCATCTGTACCATCATATTGATAATATGGCGTGGCGTACGGAACTGTCCGTTCTGTCCCTTTTCTGCCATTTTACCAAGGATATATTCATAGACATCGCCCATGGTATCACGGTTATTCATGTCGAGTGCATCCACCTGTTCTACCAAGGACTGCAGTACACGGGGCTTGTTAATTAGGAAGATAGCATCCCTCATAAAACGAGTGTATGCCGTTTCCTTTCCGTGGCCCATCTCCTTAATAAACGGGAAAACATTGTTACGTACCATGTCGAACATGTTTTCTGCGCTCATTTCCTTGAAAACCTTCCAACGAAGTGAGTTGTATGGCACTTTGATGGGACGTTCTTCGGTGCTGTCTGGATGTGTCCAATCACCTTCAGGGAATGTTGGATCTTTTAGTTTGCCACCGAAGAGTCCAATTGTTGCTTCCTCTTTGGTTTGAGCGTCATCCAGTAACTTCATGAAGAAGAGATAAGACAAATGGCTTACAACCTCTACTGGAGTACGAATGTTTGACTTCTCCCAAAACGTGTCCCACAAACGGTCAACTTTGTTCTTTATTTCACCTGTTATCATAATTATTGTAATTTATTTTTTTGCAAAGTTATTTTTATACTGTGCAGTCTATCTTCACAGACTGTAGATTTTTATAATTTCTTTATATTTTTCTATAATTTGGTTACGAAACCACTCCGGCGAAAGCACTTCTACATGCTGTCCAAACGAGAATATATTTTGTTCTAACTCACGGTTGATACGTACATCAATAGAGAGTGTACCATCCTCTGCATTCACAATTTGCTGGCTTTTATGAATCGGCTTTGAGACAACATAGGGAAAACGCTCCTTTGCAAACTTCAATACTACATGTTCAATGTCAGGATGCCTGCGGTCATGAGTAACACCTACTATGTCATCGAAATATGTCTCATAGTCAATCTGGTCATTTTCTACAAACCGCACATTAGCGATAGAGAACTTCACGATACGGTCGAGAGCCTTGTTTACTGGACTCATTCCATATTCTCCATGGTCTTCAAGTCCGAAAAGGAACCACCGTGTATTGTACTGCTTCATATAGTGAGGATGGATGACCATAGTCTGTTCATCACCCTTATATGGGCGGTAAGTCATCTTTAATGGCTGGTGATTGATTATTGCATCGATAAGGTCTGAAAGAAACTCAATGCCTTTCAATTGGTCATTTTGCTCAAAGGAAACGACCTTATCACGATTAGCTTTAATGCCGAAACGGAGTTCCAAACTGGAAATCACCTCTTCCAACCATGCGTTCTTGGGACTACGGTAACGTCCAAGCATATCAATAGTAGAAAGAAGATTCTTCACTTCCTCGACAGATAGTTCATTGCTGAAGATGGTGAAATCTGGATCTTCATAGGTATAATAGCATCTTCGCCCCTCAATAGGACGCGCTACAATAGGAGCATTATAAGAAACCCTATCACGCATATAAGTTATGTCTGCACGTATTTGTCGAAGACTAACTGTCTTACCATACATATCAAGCAAGGCGTCATTCACCTTATCAACGAGGTCTTCAATCTCGTATCGGCGATGACGGTCACTGAAACAGCGGTCAAGTATCTGGTAACGCAGAAGCGCATTCTTATTGATAGGCATAATCGAAGTTGAATTGAGGGGTTAATCTTGATTTTTTAGGATTGTGGAATCGTCCATTCGTACAAGGTCGCTAATGTCACACTTCAGTGCCTTAGCAATCTCAATTAAGCTCTCCAAGGTGGGTTGGGAAGTATTTGTTACCCATCTGGATATAGTGGCAGTGTCCTTGTTAAGCATCTTGCTCAGGTCTTTATTAGTTACCATCCGCTCTGCCATCACTACCTTAATTCGATTCAACGGTTTAGTGTCCATATACTTATTTTTATATTGTTATTGGTTGCAAAAATAAAGTTTTTTTTTGGAAAAACCGCTGATTTCTGCACGAATTTCTCATTTTTCGTGCAAAATAATTGATTTTCGAGTCAATTTTCAATAAATCTTATTATATTTGCAACTGAAAGATAAAAGCTACAGTCAAGAAATGAAAATTCTGGCGATAGTTGAAATTTTCTTCTAACGATGAAGATAGGTTGCACAATTGGTATCTACTTTTGCGCCTGAAATCTTGATTATTCACTCAAAAATCAAATGAAGTATGGCAACATTAAGAACCTACAGATGTGAATGTGGTTATGAAGTTCAAACTGAACCCACAGGTCATTATGGACTATTCGCAGGAGAGTTTTACAACTTCCGCTGTGCCAAGTGCAAAGAGATTATTGCCATTTCTGCTGACGACCTTGCAAGCCAGAGATATTTGCCTAAATGTCCTAAGTGCGGAGCCGAGAATGAAAAAATACATAACTGGAATCCTATCGAGGGGCGTTGTCCTAAATGTGGTAAGAAACTGCACGAAGTTCCTGGAATGATTGTAATGGCCGATTAAAACCTTCACGAGTATGAAAAAAGCATTATTATTTCTTTTGTTGATTACGACGATTGGTGTCAATGCACAAACCGCAAAGACAACACCTACAGTAAAGCTCAACAAACATGAGCAGAAAGTTGATTCCCTTCTTTCTAAAATCGACACTCTTCTGATGATTAACAATCAGTTGTTGGATCACTTAGATATAAACTCTTCACTGAAGGGACGCTACAAATTGTATCAGACAGATAATATCTACACCTTCCTTCAGCTGGACACAAAGACAGGCATGATAGAACAGGTTCAATGGTCTTTGGATTCTGACAACGAGGGGAGTGTAACCATCAATTCTGATGACCTGACTTATGGATATGGCTATGGTTCAGGTTCTTTTGAGTTATATCCAACCAAAAACATGTACCAATTTATACTCATCGATAAAACGAGTGGTAAGAAATGGCATGTGCAATGGGGTATGGAAAGTAGCAAACGGTGGATAAGAAGAATATATTGACCAATGAAGACCTATCTTGAAATTAAAGTTCCTATATCCTACGATGCTCTATGGTTTGCTGAACTTAGAAAAGCATTGAAAGATATGCCTGTGCATTGGCAAAATGGCTACTATCATATAACTATGGCATTTTTGGATGACACTCGAAATCTGCCCGAAGTAGAAGCCATCATGCACAGTTATCTGGATAATGCGAATGCCGTGAGCATGACATTCAATAAGTTGGATGTATTCACGACGAATAACGGCATGAAAATCGTACACTTAACGACAGATAGCATTCCTGACTATTTCCAAAAGCTGGTAACCAATATTCGAAATGATATCAGTGCGAACACCTCCACAAGCATTCTATCAGATTTTCGTTTGCATGTAACTTTAGGGCGTATCACAGAGTCAGAAGCAGACATTGATGATATTGGATTCCTTATTGATGAAATAGACTTTATGCCTATCAATCTAACGCTCAACGAGGTTGAATACAGAGTCTTTAGAGGAAGAAGTATATACAAAGCAACACTAAATTAACACAGAATTATGGTTATCCAACTAGTCTCATACAAATCAACATTACGAGCAGACAGCAAGTTGCGCCATACTGCAGAGATTATAAACTCTTCGAAAGCTGACCTCATTCTGTTCGCTGGCCACACTTTAGTCTCAGACAGCGATGTCAATGATTTAAACAAGCTTGTTGACAATGATAAAACAACTGCTGTTATTGAAGTAAAAGAGAATGCAATAAGTGAATTGAATCCCGTATGCAATTCCTTGTTTTTGTTAGAAAACGGAATAGCCAAAAGTTTGTTTACACATCAATTGTTCCGTGATTCTAAAGCTATTGATGCATATCCAGTATTAGGTGAACATCTTATGCTTGAACTGGAAACAAGGCGATTATTTTCTGCTGCTAATAGGAATGTGGCCATTGTTCAATGTGGCGAAAACAATATTCTAAGAAATTTGCAATCAGAAGGAAACAGAGCCGTATTCCGCTTCGAGGACGATGCTACCCTGAGCCAACGCTTTGCTGATTTCCTGAATAATACAAACATCATACTCAATCCGTTACATTCTCCTATGGGAAACCAAGGTAAAATGAGTAAACGCAGAGAGTTCTTTAGTGGTAATAACAGAGCGTACTTTTCAACAGCTAACTTTGACAGTGAAGAATCCATATATAACAAGTCTGTTCAGTACGCATGTATCAATGGCAAAGAACAAGAACCTGTGGACGTAGACGTTGACAAGAGATACTCTTATATAGTACGTACATTCGTAATTTAGCATGTAACTACTCTAACAAACATATTATGAGTAAGAATAGAACAGAACAGCCCAATATCGCATCCAGTAAAATAGATGTGCTTGAAAAAGACGAGATCTTTGTCTTCGGCAGTAACCTTGCCGGTCACCACAAAGGAGGTGCCGCAAGAGCAGCAAACAAGAAGTTCGGTGCTGAATGGGGAGTTGGCGTAGGACTAACAGGACAGGCTTATGCCATCCCAACCATGCAAGGCGGTGTGGAAACCATTAAACCTTACGTGGACGAGTTCATTGAGTTTGCAAAAGCTCATTCGGAACTAAAATTCCTGGTCACTCGGATTGGGTGTGGCATTGCTGGCTTTAAGGATGAACAAATTGCTCCTCTTTTCCAAAATGCGTTGTCTGTTTTCAATATATACCTACCAAAGGAGTTCTATGACATCATTGTAGCACCATACATGGCACATTGCTTCTATTATGGAAAGGATGTACCAGAGGATTGCGGCGCACATGTCGGACATATGTATGAGGAATGTTGGGTCAGATTCCACTTCAACGAAGACGACTATCTTTTGAATGAAACTCTTTACTATATTAGAGAAGGGCTTGGTAATTTCTGTGCAGACGATGGCGTTCCAATTTCCATGAAAGCACTTCTTTATAACCGCTTTTGTCATTGGGGGTGGGCTGAGACACCTGACACATTCCGAAGATGGTATGAGAGTATTGATTACACTAATGTAAAGGCAACTGAAAGGAACAATGACTGGAAGCCCAAAGTCCAATATAATCCCTTGTTGATAGGGGCTGTTATTGGTGACATTGTAGGTAGCATCTATGAGTTCAATCCGCACAAATCCAAGAATATAAACCTTATGGACAGCTCTATGGAATATACGGATGATACCATCATGACCATTGCGGTGGCAGACTGGATCTTGAACGATAAGAAGCATACAAAGAAAGGCTTAGTCGCTTGTATGCAAAAATGGGGACGCAGATACCCAAACCCAATGGGAGCTTATGGCGGCATGTTCTCACAATGGTTATCTTCAGACAATCCAAAGCCATACAATTCCTGGGGCAATGGTGCTGCCATGCGAGTAGCGGCAGTGGGGTTTGCTTTCCAGTCGTTAGAAGAGACTTTGAAGGTTGCAAAAAAGAGCGCAGAAGTGACCCATAATCATCCAGAGGGTATCAAAGGAGCACAAGCCACAGCAGCTGCAATCTTTATGGCAAGGACAGGTAGCACCAAGGAAGAAATACGACGATATATAAGCGATACCTTTGGATATGACATGAACAGGACTTGTGATGATATCCGTCCGACTTACAGCTTCGATGGCAGTTGTCAGGGTACTGTTCCAGAATCCATCATCGCCTTCCTTGATAGCAAGGACTATGAGGATGCGCTAAGACTTTGTATCTCACTTGGTGGTGATGCTGACACCATGGGAGCTATCACTGGAGCCATAGCTGGAGCCTATTATCATCAGATTCCTTATGACCTCTATGAATTTGGAGTAAAGAAATTGCCTGGTGGTAATACTCCAGATCCATTTGAAGGGAAGAAATCAACTGATGACATCATGGATATAATCAATAAGTTCAATTATGAATATGCTCATGATGTGTCATTCCGATGGAAAAACCATGAGTATGATGCAGAAGATCTCATAAGGAAAGTAAAATCTGGAGAAATATTCATCTAAGGGCATTTTAAGGAGGTTAAGAGGACATAAACAACTGAAAATGAAAACAGCTGTTCTGATAGGACTAAGCAGACACCGTATAGGTGTGGATGGTGCAGGAGTAACAACTCTTGTTGCTTTCCACGGTTGTCCTCTCAACTGCAAGTATTGTCTTAATCCACAAGCATTGTCGCCAAAAGGAGTATGGAAGCGTTATACTCCTGATGAACTATTTAGAGTCGTATGCAAAGACGACTTGTATTTCAGAGCAACCGGTGGTGGAATCACTTTTGGCGGTGGAGAACCTCTGCTTTCTTGCAAAGAGATTCTTCATTTCCACAAGTCATGCATAGACAATGGCAAACAATGGAAGATAAATATCGAGACTTCTCTGAATGTACTGGAAACCTTTGTAGAAGTCGTAGAGAAAATAGTGAATCACTGGATTGTGGACATCAAAGATATGAATCCAGAGATATACAAGGCGTACACAGGGGTTGACAACCACTTGGTCATCAGCAATCTACAACATCTGATTGAGAAAAAAGCAAAAATAACAGTCAGAGTTCCAATAATCCCCAATTTCAATACAGAGGCTGACATTGAAAAAAGCATAGAAACCCTACAGAAAATGGGCATTACAGATATAGAACAATTTACTTACACCATAAAAGAGCATTAGATATGGAAAAAGGAAAAAGAATATGCCAAGCACTAAAGGAATTGCGCAAGCGGATTGCTGATGCAAACAACATCCCATTTGTGTTAGAGGAATGTACGCATAAAGGGGATTGTCCTGGCACATGCCCCAAATGTGAATCCGAATTGCGTTATCTTATGGATTCCATTGACAAGCTTGAACAGGAAGGTAAGCCTGTTACCTTGGAAGGAATAATGAGTGAAGAGGAACTGCGTAGGGCTTTCTCTATAGAACCTATCGAACAAAGCATATCTGAAGAACAAAAGAAGATGGCGACAATGGGAATGCCGGAGCCACCTGAACCTCTTACCTTGGTGGGCGATATTGAGCCACCCCTTGAAGGTATGCCATCGCCTTACCCGTCAGACATCATCGATTCAACTATTGTAAGAGCGTTGTTACTGAAGAATAAAGGTAATTTCGTCTTTTCGCCAGCTGGCCTATGTGCCATTCTTGAAATGCTTCAAGAAGGAATGGATGTAAATACTGAGCTATATGATCAAATCGACAAAATCATATCAGGATTAAGTAGTGACATAGAACCTGTTGATGATGAGCATTTCAACTTGGCTCACGCAACGAGCATTTGGTATGATAAGGCAATAGGAGCAGTAAAAGAGGATTTCGTCAATTGCATAAAGGATGTGTATGAGGCAGAAGCTTTTAACGCAGACTTTACACAAACAACAAAAACAAAACTTTGGATAGACAAATGGGTGTCAGATAAGACACATCACATGATTAAAAGCCTTGATACTGAACTGAGCAAGGATGCGTTGATGCTTATACTTGATGCCATATACATGAAAGCCCAATGGGATAATCCGTTTGACCCAGAGCTTACCGAAACGGATATATTCCATAATGCAGATGAGTCCAAGTCTGAAGTTGACATGATGTATCAGGACATTGAAAGTGCCGAATACGCAGAGACCAAAGAATATCAAATAATAAATCTTCCTTATAGCTCTTATCAATACCACATGACTGTGGTACTTCCTAAAGAGGGGAATGACATTGATGACATAATGAGTAATCCAGATTGGCTGTATGAATCCACTGAGGAACGAGAAGTGGAATTATATATGCCACGCTTTAAGTTTGACAACACGCTATCATTTAAGGACATTCTCACATTATCGGGACTCGGAGATATGTTTGAAAAGGAGGATTCATTTCCCTTTATAACAGATTTACCTCTTCATGTCAGCCAAATCAAACAGCAATGCGTCATCGATGTTGAAGAAGAAGGTACAGAAACAGCGGCTATCACAATTGCAGAATGTGAAGTGGGCTGCCCTCCCCCAGATGATATTCCTCAAATTACGACAATGAGGATTGACAGACCATTCGGATTCGCAATTAGAGGTGAATATAATCAACTCTTATTTATGGGTGTTGTGAAAGACATGAACAAGAACCGAAGTTGAATCAATTAAACATACGACAGAAAAAGCCACCGTTAAGTGTTGTTATTTAAACCTTAACGGTGGTTTCTGTATTCCATCATCTAATGTATAAAAGAGTCCATTCTGCATACCGTCTTCGCTCAATAGACGGAATTTTCTTACCCTTCCAGCGGCAGAACTGCACATAGTCGGACTTGAAATCACGGATGCCAGCCTCGATCTTCTTCAGGAGGGTGCTCTTGGGGTATTTCTTCTTGCAGCCCAATATCCTGTAAGGCCCGACATTATAAGCTAACGCCGCAAGCAGAAGGGAGTCTTTGCCGTATGCGCTAAACATCCCGCAGAACTTCATCAAGTCCTTTCGCAGCAGGAGGTCGGCTTCTGTAAGCGACATATTGGAAGAGTAATGTTCGCCTGGTAATAGCTTGTGACCATAGCCGACGTATGGATAGTCCTTCTTGCGGTGCATTCCTTCATAATACTTGATGCAGCATACAGCTCGCTCAAAAGGAGGCAAGCTGAAGATGCTGTTCCTTGTCTCTAACTGTTGCGTTTCCGAAGGCTCACGCGCCTGAGCATTGGCATTCAGGCACATGGCTATCAGATTGAATAGAATTATAGTTCTTACTTTCATTATCAACGTACTTTGAATTTATTGATTTCGTCTATCATATTCTTCACATCGAGGTTTACGGAAACGAAATTCTGGTACAGAATACGTTCCTTAGCATCAACGGAAGGGAAAGAATAAAACTTAGGAATCGGGTACTTCTCGTACTCGGCTTCTTCCTGCTGTATCTCCTTCATGTCAAAGTCAGTCTTGCAATAGAACTTTGAGGTCTGGAACTCGGCACTCTCCTGGATGTTCATGGAGTCACCTCGTCCAGTCTTAGTCTTGATGAAGTCACGTGCAGACTGACCACATATCCAGCCAGTAGGCATGTCGGAAATCTTAGAGGCAGGAACAAGGCTGTCCATATTCTCATTGAGATTGATGGATGTCTTGTCACGGTCGATGGTCACACCTTTCTTTAACTGAACAACTTTTCCAAAGATGTCGTTACTGAGCCATTCGAGGGTTTCCTTGGCTCTGGCAGAACCGCTGACCACATTACCAACTGTCGTGATAACCTTCTGCATACCGACTTTGCCGTAGTCGCTTTCCAACTGAGGCAGTTCCTGAAAACCGAGTGCCACGCTTACCTTGTTGCTTCGGGCAGTACCAATAAGACGGTCAATCTTATGGAAATACAAGGTCGGCAACTCATCAACAATGATGCTGACTGGAATGTTCTTACCCTGACCGGTATTGACACGAGTGACAAGACGGTTCAAGATAAGGGCATTCAAGGCTCCGATGATGCTCTCCATTTCGGGATCGTTGGCAATCAGCAGATAACTGGGATTGGCAGGGTCTGACACCTTCAAATCAAAGTCATCGCCATCCTTGTGGAATATCCAATAGGACTCTTTGGTGGCCAGACGTGAGGTATAGACACGCAGCGTACCAATCATACCTTCCAACTGCTCCATAGCCTTGTTCTTCATGGCTGTCTGGAACGGACCAAGTAGCGGTGCTACCTCTGGGTCTGTTTCCAACACCTCGAAGATGGTCTGATAGTCAAGATTGAGGAACGAGAGAATATGCGGCATGTCGCTGTACTTGCCAAGCCAGTAGTAACTATCCGGGCTGACCTCGTTGTGATTGGCATCAAAGACTCGTCCTGTCGGTTTAGGACGATGCGTCTTTGGCTCTTCGGTCATCTCGGCTTCCAATGGCTTGTTGGTTTTCTTGTCATACGGAACCTTTCGGTAATTAGCGAAGAAGAAGATACAAGCCGCAAGGAAGTTGACGGCAGAAGTCTGGAAGAACTGGTCAGAACCACCTCCACCCTCTTTCTTGCCTTTCTGCAGAGATTCGAGCAACGTCTCAGCCGTTTCACTGGCAGCGGCAAGATTGGGAATGTATTTGAGCTGAATAGGATTCACTCGTCGGCTATACTCTACATCTACGAAGTTGATGATATTGAACTTGCAGCCCTTGGGCACCTTGCCAGCTGCAAGGTTTTTGCGGTAATGATAGTAGAGTTTGGTGGCCAGTGTAGGAAACTTGTAGTCGTAAACGACCATAGCAAAGCCCTTGGCACTATGCTGACGAATGAACGGCTCGATAATTGAGAAGGTCTTACCAGAACCAGGAGTACCTACCACCCATGTACCACGGAACGGATTGACGATGTTCACCCATCCCTTGCGGAACTTCGACTTGTAGTAGTAGCGCATGGGGATATTCACGCTATACTTATTCTCTATCAGCTCTTCACATTGCTGGAAGGATTCGTTCTCGAAGTTGAAACGGTCTTTGAGCAGCCCTTCCTTCAAGAACTTACTGATGTTGTCGAGTGCCACATGAATGAGGATGGTTCCCAATATGGAGGCTGCCATATAGAGCCAGATATTGAGAGCTATCGTATAGAAACGTGTGTCCATGCGTGTCTTGAACAGCCAGATAGACACAAGCGTCACGATGAAGCCGCCGACTAAGGGATAAAGCACCTGACGACGGGCATCAAACTCGATATGTTTCTTGTTACGAGTACCGATACAGGTGATGCAGATGCAAAGGATAGTGGCCAACTTGCTCCAAACGAGATTGCCATCATGGTAGATAAACCATCGTTTCATGCGGTCATGGACATCGCAGACGATACCGCCCCAGTAGTCAAGCAACGCTGGGTCTATGGCATACTCGAAAAACTCAACTACGAGAGAGACGTAGATGAGTGTTCGGAATATCTTATAGGCAGTCTGAAGTTCTTTGGTTTCTTCCATTTCTGATTATCTCTTGGCTCTAAGTTAATTGTACAACGTGATGATTGGTCGTATTTTATGCGACTCGATTTTGGGCGTTTCCTGCAATGCACCTGATGACAGAGAGAAGAGCCAGGCTTTGGCCGACTCCTGCCCACTGACCTCTGTAGAACTCCAGTACCAGCATTCACTTGGATCTGCTGAAATCACGTCACCTCCGCATTTACTAATGTAGCTATTGACAGCAGCACGTGAAGCATAAAGCAACTGGAGCTGGGCAACGGAAGGTATATAGGCACTCTGACCATACTTCCACATGGCAAAGACGGAATTTGCAGCCGGAGATAAGCCAGAGGAGAACAAGGCATGGGTATTGGTATTGCCGTCAAACGCCGTCGGATTGGCCGAGGTGTTCTGCTTGACACCGAGACTGTCACAGAAAGCTGACTGCTCTATGTCCCACAGATAGACGGCATAGCCAGTACCTTCTGTCTTTCCATCCTGATTGACATGGAAAACCACACCAATGGGAGTCTTGCCCTTGCTGACCACATCGTCATAACGGACTATCTCACCATCGGTACACAGAATATCACAGGTCTTCATGGCTGTATCAGGAAACTCTATGTGCTCATCACATGAGGTCAAAGTAACTGCAATGCCTATGATGGCAACAGTAGCATGGATATAATTCAATATCTTCATCTTGAATACTATTTAAGGGTTGGAATCTTGATGCCTATAACAATTCCCTCACGGAACAAGTCTTTTCGGTCAGGAACCATCAGGTCACACTTGGCTTGCACATACATCACCCATCCTTTTCGGAGGGCGAAATTATGCTCATACCCCACATGGAAGCCACCAAGGAATTTGTCTGTATTACTGCCGACACTTGCTCCGATACGAAGGTTGCCATAATTGTTGCGTCCACGTACCACACAGGGCTTGTAGGCTACACCTATGCCCCAGGTATTGTAGTTCTTCCAGAAAGATTCGGGACAGATATGACCACACGACTGGCATTCGTCCCATTTGAGATAGCCATTGACAAAGTACTCCCAAGCATTGTGGTACTTAGTCTCGTGTTCCCAAGACAAGGTTGCATCAAGGCCATTCTCATAGAGAAGTCCCATGCCAAAGGAGATACGGTCACTGTGGGATTGTGCAATAGCTGATGCGGACATACAGATAGCCGCAATCATAGACAATAGAACCTTCTTCATGGCTTATTCCTCCTTCAACAATAAAGCGTTAAACGAATCGGCATAGAGCACATCCTCATAGTCGATATTGAGGGTAATGGCTCTGCCGCTAATCTGCTTCTCGGACAATTCAATACTCAGCACCTTATCATTCGGGAAGGTCATCTTCTTCAGGACAATGACGTTTCGGTAGCCGTACTTAAACGTCTGACTCTGGTCAAGGACAAATGCCGGAGTGAGTTCAATCATCTGGGCATTGGTGGCCTTTGACTGCTTCTTATCGGAGAGCTTCACTCGCAGTTCATCAATATCGAAGCGGATATTGGTACGGTTCTCGATGGAGAAGTCTATGAAGAAGTACTCCCCTACGCTATAGATATTGTTCAGGCGCATGGTCATACGATGCTGCTTGGTACTGACATTGCGGATGCGAGCTGCTGAGTTCCATATTGAGCGTGCATACTTTGCCATTTCCTCAGTGGACATGCTGACAGACGGATTGTTGTAGGCAATTCTCTCCTCTGGCAAGATTTGCTTGTCGGTAACTGCCTCCTGCAGTCTGGTCGTGTAGATTAGTGCATATTGGCTACGGTAACGCTCAGTTACGATGGTGACGATGGCAAGTACATCACCATCTGCATGAACATCCGCTCCCTCCTTGGGTTTCAGACGGATGGTGTTGTTAATGGGCTGGTCGCCTACAACCATGTCGGTACTGATGTCAACAAAACGAACTGGTTCGGAAGCCGTAATGACGGTTGTCACCTGTTCGTTCACCGTAAGTTGTTCCATCTCTTCATAGGTTTGCTGTGCCATTGCAGGAGCAGCAGACAGGGCACCCAACAGGAGTGCGCCAAGACTTTTGATTGATTTCATATACATTGCTGAATTAGTATTTTGACGTTATTTATTCTTTGTTTCTCTGCCATTGATCAGATATACGAATGTGCCATACTTCAACTTGGCTGAGTTCTTCTTGATAGACTTGCCAAGAGCATTACTGGTCTTCTGAACGATGTTACTGATAGCCTGGTTGCCCCATTGTGTGAGGGCATTGCCTCCAGAGGTATTGCTACTGGTGAGCGATGAAGTATTGCTCATAGCTCCAGAAGCCACGTCTTTACTGGTTTCTCGGAAACTGCTGCTTGGAACATAGAGACCTTCAAGTCCGTCAGTATCATAGATTGAAAGGTTGACCTTGATAAGCTCATCATGTATCAATATGCTCTTGACGCTTCCTTTAACTCGCTGAGAGCCGAAGCCACTCATCAACGCATAGATATAAGTACCCTTGGGCACCACTACTTCATTGATTTCGATGTCATCCAGAAGTCGGAGGCGCACCCTGCTACCATCCACAGCCTTGACATTCTCATCGATGATGGCCTTGATAAGATTGGGTTCCTCATCAGCATTGGCAATGGTATTGAAGTAGTCAGATGTCACCTTGACCTTCTTCACAACCTCCTGAACTTCGTCATCTTCGCTCACACCTTTCACGGCACGCTCGTTGACAGTTAGCTTTCCTGCAGCCTTCCCCTTTTGTTCACCAATAGAATCTGCGTTTTCAGAGCCATTATCATTGACTGTTGGGGATTGCATGGCTTGCTGGCCTTGCAGTCTGGCCTGAGCCAATGCACGGTTCAGTTCCTCCATCGCTTCTCGTTCACGCTGCTGACTGCGTGCGAGCCGGTCTTCTTCTGAGAGGGCGTTGCCGTTTGCGACTTCCTGACCTTTTTGTGCGCTTTCCTGTAATTGTCTCTGTAATTCAGCGAGTTTCTCGGCATCTTGTGATTCGAGCAGTTCACGCTCCTCGTCGCTGTACTTAGAGTCGTAGTTTTCTTTTTCTTCATCGTTATTTCTGTCTATGTTGTTCATTGCAGTATAATCGTCAATACGACCATACGACTTTAGCATACTCTCATACTTATTACCAATACCATCCCCCTTCATCTTGGCATCTGGCAGGTCGGGATTCAAGTACTCTGTCGTGGTCATGCTGGAATCCGGGATTTCGGCCTTTTCAGTATGGAACAGGTCGATGACGAAATATCCGACGAAGAGCAGAGGAACATAGATAATGAGGGGCAGCATGTATTTCGGCTGCTTCCAGTTAATCTTCTTTAGCGTCTGTATATCCATTGTCTTTATTGTTTTGAGTTACACTTTCTTGAAATTCTCTGTTGATGCTGGACGGCATACAATGAGCTGAACTAATGGCTTTCCGTACTCGCCGATGGCGGTTCTTAATCATTTCGTCTTGTTGCTCCACTGCACTCCTGGGCTTTCCTGTCTGGTTCCATACACGCCCCATGCGGTAGATGTTCATGCCGAAACTGAATATGATAAAGCCAAAGACGATGATGAGAAATGCCTTGGTGTGCTTGTTGGCAAAGTCCTGCACCTTGGCAGCGAACTTATCCAACTTGCTCCACCTTGCGAATCTTCTGCCTGCATCAACATCCCTTTCGTACTGTTCTTTGTACTGAGGATCATCTTTGTCGGGCATCTTATCCCCCATGATGAATTTCTTCCAACCTCCCATAGCCTTGTACGATTAGTATGCGTTCTTGGTTTTCTGCTCAATGTCCTTATTCAGGAGCGTTCGCCAGTTGGTGATGAGAAGGCCATGAGGATTGTTGTCCGTTCTCGGCACCCGTTTCAGCTGTCCTGCCGTGACAAGTTCTCGCATGAGGATGCTTGTGCGTCGCTCAATACGCTGACGACCATAGTAGGTAAACTCCATGTTGTCCTTGTTGAACTTGATGCTGTCACAGAAGATACTGAACACGGCACTTGTTCCCATGATGTTCGAATAGAAGCCTTTTTCCTTTAGGGTATTGTACTGGGCAAGACCTGTTTCATCGACAAGGTACATGGCTTTCTCCGTGGTGTACTTGATGTACTTGTCATCAGGGGCAAGCGTAAAGAAGAACTGGTGGAACATTTCCACATGGCTCTTTGCTTCAACGTCAAGCGTCTCTTCCATCGTGCTTCGATTCACGAGGATAGGCACATTACCGTCAAGGACATAGACCTTCTGGTGGGCATCATTGACCATCGTCCGAGCCGTCCAGATGCTGGAGATACTGATGATGACACATCCCGTCAAAAAGAGAGAACAGATAATCAACACCAGCTTGATTTTGTTTTCGAGATTTTTTATAACCATAATAGCTGTGATATTTGTATTGTATTACATTGTTTCAACCATTTACAACACTCTACCTACCATGCCCTGTGCAGACATTTTGGCCTGTTGTGCGACACCTTCACCGAAGTTTCGGGTCGAGAAGGCTGTCTCACCTTCAGGAATCATCCATGCGGCAAGGTCTGGAACCAAGTTCAGGCACTTCATGGCGACAATACTTGCTGCCATCAGATAACCGGCTGAGAAGAACGAGTTCTGAAGGTATGCTGCCATCGTCTGCTCACTCTGGGTAATGGCCATCAGGTTTTCTGCCTGGATATTGAGTACCACATCAAAGAGCAACAGCACGTAGAAGCCGACGAAGTAGAGCATCGCACCATAGAAATGGACTGTCAGATAGCGAATGAGCCACTTTGCCCATGAGGATTCCCATTTGGGCAATAGACTGAATGCCCATTGTATAGGCCCGAAAATAGTAAGCATACCAAGCAATATCTGCTGGCAATAGATGGTTGACCACCATCCGATGCGGAATACTATCAGGGCTATGAGCATGATAATCTTGTCAAGTCCAACTACTGCACCTGTCGTTAAGGAGGTGAACCAGAGCTTGCTGGCATTCTCTTCCATGTTTGTGACTTCATCGACACCTGCCTGTTCCATTGTACTTTCTATCAGATTGGGGTCAGACGTGCCTGTATGGGCAACATCTGCCTTGGCCTGAAGGTCTGTGTACATGGTGTCTCTTGTATAAATCAGCTCCTGAATCTCCTCAAACTTATCCTCAATGATGACGGATTCTGCCTCATAGAGGTCATGCGTATAGGAGCCTATGCAGTTCGGGATATAACTGAGGAAGTCAAGGAAGCACCAACTGCTGCCACTATTGGTAATGCCCGTATCTGCCGGTGGGTACCACCAGCAAAGGATAACGCTGATGACAAGAGGCTTAAAAAGCTTCATGATGTCAAGCGGTTCGTGCTTCACCATCATCTTGTAGGCCATACCAGCCGCTACAATGATGGAGAAGAGTGCGGCAAGTGCCATGCTCATCTGCAATATCCACCAGAAACTTCCTTGTGAGCCTGTAAAAGTAGCGTCACAAAGAAACTCGTTGGTCTGGAATATCACATCATCAATCTCTTCTTCGAGGATGTTGATACCAAAGTCTGATAGTATGCTTGTATCTGCCATTGGGGTTGTTTGTTTTGAAATGTGTCAATAATTTTTATTCGTCTATAGTGATTGTTCCCGCCGATGGGTCGAAACCTCCATTGGAAGTGCTATTCCCATTTTGGACTTTCCAACCTATATCGCGCCATCTGTTGTATGCAGCTCTGGCGTATGTTCCATTGCGGTTAGGTCTGGAGCTGGTCGCTTCAAGCAGTTCCTTAGTTTTGGATCTGCTGTTCAGCTTAACGATGTACTTGATCAACGTCTCGTTCTCTTTACAGATGTCTGCATAGATGGCCAGGTATTCTTTCTTTCGCTGAGCATTGGGCATGTAGGCATCTTGCGTTGCTTTGATGGCACATTGGAAGATGTTGTAGTAGTCGTTCCATCGCTCCTTTTCTTGGAATGTTCCTCCTGCGCTTACGATGCGGTTGATGTTGTTCTGGAAATCATTCAACTTATTAGTTATCTTCGTTCCTTCGGCAAGCCACGCCAAATCAATCTGGCGGTCTGCGACATTGAGTGCTTCAATCTCTGCACGCTTCTCCAAGGATGCTTTGACAGAATCTGCATCATCCACCTGTTGCCACCCTGCGACACCTGCCAGCGAACGATAGGTAAGCTTGTTCTTTGAACCTGCTGACCTCTGGTAACTACGATGGAAAACATCATAGTAGAATGCAGGAGTCAGACCACCTGCGCCAATCTCTTGCACGGTTATCTGATTCATCTTTGCTTCATCGTGATTGTAGGTCACATACGACTGCGCACGTACTTCAAGTATTGATAAAGCAATAATCATCATAACCACTGAGAATAATTTAGTTACGTTATTCATTTTACAATTTAGTTTAAGTTGAACATTATATCCTGACAACACTATTCTCTACCTAAATAGCTGTTCCTTCGCCACCGTCCGAAAGCCCCGTCAACGATCTCTTTCATCGTCTTGGCGCGATAGACCTGAGCCTTCCAATAGCCTATGCGAACCTGTATATATTTCCAAGTCTCGAAGTAGGCTGTGTTCAGATGCTTCTTGATGTTATCCAGACTCTGATTGATGGCATTAAGGACTGTCAGGAGGTCACTTGTCGAACAAGCTGCAGCCCCCGTCGCATAAAGCACGAGGTCACTGACAGACCTATATAGATTATCTCCTTCGTCCGCTATCTTTGACAATGCCCTGGCATTGATTGTTATGAGAAGCGTATCAGTGGAGACTATGTTACCTCTCGACAAACATTTCTCATTGAAGTCATTCAGCATCTTTTTGTAGTCACTCACCCTGTCACTCACGGTCTCGTAAGTGTTATATACATTGAGACTTGTACGCAAGGACTGATAGAGTATATCGATAATATCGAAGGCACGGGTGTATTTGTCTAACTCCTTGTTGATGTCCTTATAGCCTATGTTGGCATCGCTGCTGTAATCATGCAACAGCTTATTGCTGGCTTCAAGGGTCGAACGTACAAGGAGAAGACTGCGCTGCTCTTTGTGGTCGTTGATGTAGGCTTCCACAGAGACAACATCAAAGCCCA
>Ga0256405_10001448_pt1 | contig 64324 bp, 53 predicted proteins | sample RumenRJG_02DNA_FD_189096 | JGI IMG/M metagenome (GOLD analysis project Ga0256405, IMG submission 189096) | Bovine rumen microbial communities from Lethbridge, Alberta, Canada - RJG_02 | ecosystem: Host-associated > Mammals > Digestive system > Stomach > Rumen | place: Canada: Alberta... | reverse complement strand
AGTCGTTCATCGTCAAGTGTAAATCCCTTGACGATATACTCTTTGAGCCGTTCCGTTGCCCACTGTCTGAAGCGTGTCGCAATGATGGAGCGCACACGATAACCGAGGGCTATAATCATGTCAAGACTATAGAAGGTAGTTTGGTATGACTTGCCGTCTGCGGCAGTTGTTCGGAATTTCCGAACAACTGCTTCTTCATGCAGTTCGCCTTCTTCGAAGATATGTTTGATGTGTTCACTGACATTCGATTTACTGGTCTGATATAGTTCGCACATCTGAGCTTGTGTAAGCCATAGCGTATCTTCTGTCAGTCTCACGTCAATCTTGGTGAGTCCGCTACTGTCTGTATATATGAGTATTTTATTGTTTTCTTCCATAACCCTTACAATATTCTTCTTACAGTGTCTTTGCTATACTCTTCCCAGATTTGCTCGAAGTTGTCGGCAACTTGATCGTTGGCGAGGCTGCTGTCACGCATTACGAAGTAATAGGGGTGCTGACGGGCTATCTCGGTGATGGCTGTCTCATTGACTTCTTCATCAAAGCAAGCCATCAGGTAGCCGTCGCTGACACTCCAGACCGTCTTGCCTGCAATGCTGCGCTTTTCTATCTTGGCACTCAGCTCAATGCCAAGCTCTATCATTGTCTGGAAAAGCAGGTCTTCCTCTGTCCGGTCAGGCTTGATATTGTCCTCAAACAGGTCTCGCTCGTTGAAGTCCGCTGGGGTGTAATACACATCCTGCATGTTCGACGAGTCGAGCTTCAGCACACGGAAACCTGTGTCAAGGTCTTGTGTGGTCAGCGGTGACTCTTCCTTGATTTTCTTACCTGCACGACGAATGCGCTCTTTGCCGATTTCGCAGATGTTCTTATAACCAGCTTGATAGGCTAAAGTTGTTTGATCAGTTTCCTCTGGTATCTGAACCATTATGAATTTGAGTGATATGTTCTTTTCTGTATTTAATTTCATCACGGCTTCTGCCGTAGTAGCTGAGCCTGAGAAAAAATCTAATACAATATCACTTGCTCCAGTAGTTCCTACTTGAATTAAGTATTTTAATAAATCTAATGGCTTTGGATAGGAAAAATAAATATTCTGGGACTCTAAACTTGAACGCATTTGTTCTGTTGTACCAAATCCCCTCAAAACTGAAACAATGTTTCTTGCTTTATCTCTTTGCTTATAATAATAAATAACGCCATTCTCACTAAGATAAAAAGAGCATTTCCCATCAGCTTCTTCAATGGGACTGAAATTGTTATTATTGAAGATTTTTAGTTTGTCTGGATTTCCAAAACCAGAAAACATTCTCACATCTTCTTGTAAAATATTATCACGAACAATCACTTTATCCATTCTTATTGGATAAGACACATTGTATTTGGTTGTTATTTGGCGCGAAATATAACCAAGGCTATTAACTTCATCCCAAAAACCTTTGCTGGGATTGTTCGATTCTAAATCCAAGCTAGCGGCTTTACATGGGAATCCTTTTTTTAAAGTAACATATAAAGGGGGATTCTTTGGACCATTCTTAGTTATTGAATTCTCTGCAAATCCTTTCCACAAATTACTTTCTTGGCGAGTATTTGGGTCAATAACCCAGCCAATATCAACGCTATTAATTAACTTGCAATAAACCAAAACATATTCATGATTTGTCTTTATAATAAATTGATTATCTGTATGTCCATCAGTATTCCAAATAAAAGAGCTAATGAAATTAGTGGCACCAAATACTTCATCACAAATTTTTCTAAGGTTATCTACTTCATTATCGTCTATTGATATTAAAATAACACCATCATCTGACAATAAATCCTTAGCCACTTTTAGTCGTGGGTAAATCATGTTGAGCCAATCGGTGTGAAAACGCCCGTTGCTCTCAGCATTGACAACAAGGCGGTTGCCCTCTTCATCCTCCTGTCCACTATTATGCATATACTCACCAGCAGACTGTGAGAAATCATCATTATAGACAAAGTCGTTGCCCGTGTTATAAGGTGGGTCAATGTAAATCATCTTCACCTTGCCCAGATAATTCTCACGCAGGAGTTTCAGCACTTGAAGATTGTCACCCTCAATATACAGGTTCTGTGTGTTGTCAAAATCCACACTCTCCTCACGGCAAGGGCGCAAGGTGTCCGTGGTAGGAGCATTTGCCAAACGGATAGCATTGCGTTTATCAGGCCAAGTGAACTGATACCGTTCCTCCGGACCTTCAACAATATCCTTTGACAACTCTTGCCTGAGTTGGTCAAAGTCGATAGCCACTTCCGGCTTTCCCTCATCGTTCAGCCGTTCCGTGAGACAGTTGGGAAACAGTTCCCCAATCCGCTTGATATTCTCATCCACGATGTTCGTGGTCTGCATGTTCAGTTTATTCATATATTATTTCTTCTAAATTTGCCAATACTAAAGAATAAAAAATACTCACTCCAGACAAGATGTTTTCTGGCTGTGGTTTTATTTTACTACCAGAAGAATCATAGTGTTCTATCAAATGTTGCTTATCTTGATGAGATGGAATGGTAACTTTACAAATCCAGTTTTGTGATGCCTTTATTGCAACATCTATCATTTTTTGGAGTAAAGTTTTATCGTCTTTGGAAATAAACGTTCTTAAACATCTATCTATCTCATGTGCATATTTATTGCGCATGGAATGACACTTATATAGTATTCTATAATCTTCCAAGCAAATAAAATTTCGCTTAAGCATCCAGCGAAAGATAGATAATGGCTCTGGTCTCAATTTTTTTCCTCTATATTTCGTTTTGTATACCTCTTTATTTAATTTGTTTCGTATTTCTGTATTACAATTCTTCAGAAGATATTTGTAAAAATCGTCTCTACTCAATAGCAAAAATCTTTTCGAACAAACGTAAATGTCATAATGATTATCAACAGCATTCGTACAATTTGTATATAGAAAGCATATAGCCTGTTTCCACAGGCAGGACAAATTTTCGAATACCATCAAAAAAGAACTATAAAAAAGGAGCTGCTTTTCTAATTGTTCCTTATTGTTAACATTGTCAAGTAAAGTTGTATTCATATTTTCAAATCCTCCTTTAACTTTAATATCTGTTGATGCAATTCATATTTCTTGCGTGTCTGCTTCTCTACCCGGCATCGCTTTTCAAGCGTTTCAATCTGACAAAGCAACTTTTTTTGTTGTTCACGATAGATAATCTGCTCCTCGATAGTTTCTTCTGCCTGAGCATCCAAGCCTCCGATGGTTGCCACGATGTTATTCCAGACATCATCAAGCGTCAAGCCTTGCAATGTGATTGCCGCTTCATCAGTTGCCATCCATGCCGATTGTTGCAGTCGAGTGTGGAAGATGCAGAACTGTGTTTGTTCCTCATATTGCAAGGTAAAGACCATCTTCTGTGGTATCAGCTTTTGAAGCATAAGAATATTCTTCGAGTCATAGTCCTTTCGTTTCAGTGCTACTTGCATGACATAGAACCCTTTTATCTCACGACCTTCAGCCAATGCAGGAACTGTGGCAGGAGAGATGCGAGCCACGAGAGCCATACGACTGATGTCGGCATCAAAGCGCTCACGTTCAGCCGCTTTCAAGTTGAACTTTTCATACACCACTTTCTTATAGAGTGGCTGATTGATGAGAGTTGATGCAGGCAGTCCGTACATAGGCATTACTTGATTACTAAGAAACAAATGAGTTCAAAATCATCTAACCCCACATAGTGCTCTTCAAAGAGTTCGCCAGCAAAACCATTTAAGAAACTATCTACATCCGACTGCTCCTTGACGCTGATGATAGAGTTGATAGCGCGGCTGAGCAGGTCGGAATACTTGCCCATGCGCAAGCCGTCATGTGTTTCTTTATTGAACTCATGGCATAGTTCTACATCGGGATTCGAAACCTGTTTGCAGACAAGCCTCATCTTGTCTAACAGTTCTTTGGGATGCAGATGGTCCACCTGCACCTCACCATCGTCACGGATATAAACCATATAAAATGGGTGGAGTTGGTTCTTGTGGTCGATATTGACACCTGCCGTACGATTCTTCAGCACAAAGATGGTACCTGCTGGTGTTTGAGCATTTCCACGAACTACAGCATGCAGTCCATAGGGCGTATGCTCCACATCAGCCCCCTCCCTGCCTCCCCCTTTTGGGGAGGAGTGTGTATTCATATACTCCAGCAAATCCATACGGAACTCGTTCAGCCCTAAGTCCATGATGCTAACACCAGAGTTCATTTCTTCCAAATCGACAACATCTTCCTTCAGTCGCTCCAATTGTTGGCGGCGATATTCCAAATCGTCTTTCTCTTCAGGCGACAGCAGGTTGTCATCACCTGTAGCTGTCAACACCGTCACCTTCATACGGCTCTCTACCCTGCCCTTCAGATTGATATACTCATCAAGCGTCATGTCAGGCCAGTAATTCACCAACTGTATCCGGGCATTTTGGGAACCAATACGGTCAATACGTCCAAAACGCTGAATAATACGTACGGGGTTCCAGTGAATGTCATAATTAATCAGATAGTCACAATCCTGCAGGTTCTGACCCTCGCTGATACAGTCGGTTGCTATCAGCACATCAATATCCTCATGCAGATGGGGATAGAGCGCTTCGCGTTCTTTGGATATAGGCGAAAAGAGCGTCAGCACCTTGTTAAAGTCTAACTTCTCTCGTATTTTCATGGTGCTTCGAGCCTCCACATCGCCTGTAACTAAGGCTACATTCAGACTATATTTCGACTTAATTTTGTCTGCCAAGCACTCGTAAAGATAGAGGGCGGTGTCAGAGAAGGCCGTAAAGATGATGACTTTTTTATTATCGCCATTAATAGGATGAGCAAACTTGTAACGCAAGTCGCTGACGAGCTGTTGCAGTTTGCTATCATGCTCAGGCGTGATGCTCTCCAGCATGGTTAACAGCAAACGGATGATGTCAAGGTCGCCTTTGATTTCCTCCTGCCAGGATATATAGTCCATATCCTCCAAGAGAATACGGTTTTTCTTCTTACCAATCATGAAGTCCTGCTCGTCCTCATCACCGTCCACATCCTCATAATCATCCACAGATACACGCCTGTCACCACTTTGAAACTTGGCTATAGCTTTCAGTGTGTCTTGCATATAGTCGTGAATGCGGCTCAAGGTCAGACGGAAGGAGTTGACACTCGACTCCAAGCGTTTCAGCAATTGGATGTTCATCAGACGCTGAATGCCTTGTTCACGCTCTTCGATGCTCAGACGGTGTCCGTTAGTACCTTCCTCCTCTTTATATTTATAGAGGCGGCTGGGTAGAATAAATGCCGATGGCGCATATATAGCCAGTCGCAGTTGCTGTAATTGCTCGAATATCTCATTATAGTTGATGGCTGTATCAAGGTCTGTCAGATGAGGCTGACGAGAGATTGGCTTCAAGCGTTCAGGGAAAGTGCCAATATCAGTTGTGTCATAATACTGTTGGATATGCTTACGACTACGGGCTATAGTAACAGCATCCAACAGTTTGAAGAAATCGAAACTGAGCATTCCCAATAGGCGCTCTGTGGTGCGTTCCTCAGGAGGGAAGTTTGCCCATTGGTTATAGGCTGTCTGTGCCTGACGGAATACATCGTCAATGCCACGTTCGGTAGAAAGCAACTCATTGAATACAGACGACTTGCCTTCATAGGCTAATTGCAACTGATTCTTCAAATCGTTGAAACGATTGTTGACAGGTGTAGCTGAAAGCATCAGCACTTTCGTTTTCACGCCAGCGCGTATCACCTTGTTCATCAATCGCAGATAGCGGTTCTCACGAGGGTTCTCGCCATTCTCATCCGTACTTACCTTACCGCCATTGCGGAAGTTGTGGCTTTCGTCAATCACTACCAGGTCGTAGTTACCCCAGTTCACACGCTCCAAATCAAGATCGTTACTCTGACCGCTTTCACGACTGAGGTCTGTATGATAAAGCACATCATAGTTCAGACGGTCTTTAGCTAATGGATTGTTGACATAGTTCTGGCGATAGGTGTTCCAGTTTTCATACAACTTCTTGGGACAGAGCACCAGCACCGTTCGGTTGCGACTCTCAAAATATTTGATGACGCTCAGCGCTGTAAAGGTCTTTCCTAAACCGACACTGTCAGCCAAGATACAACCATTGTATTTTTCCAACTTATTGATGATTGCCAATGCCGCATCACGCTGGAAGTTATAGAGCTTCTGCCAAATGGCTGAGTTCTTAAATCCTGTAGCCTCCTTGGGTAGTTCGTCCTCGCTAATGTCCTCTAAGAACTCATTGAAGATATTGTAGAGTGCCACAAAATAAAGAAATTCGGGTGCATTTTCCTTATAGGCATTCGAGATACTGTCAATGACCTCTTCCGTCACCACCTGCAGCCGGCTGCTGTCGTTCCATAGTTGATTGAATAGGTCGATATAAGCGCGTGAGAATGGAGTTTCTGCTTTCTGAATCATTGTATAGGCAGAGTTGCCTTTCTCACAACCGAGGTCAACAGTCGTAAAGCCGTTGATAGGTGAATAACTGATGTCATCGAGATTGATGAAGCCCATCATCTGCTCGTTCGTGCGGTTCGATTTGAAACAGACTTTCTTTCGAATCCACTCTGCACATTCTCGAGCGATGGCCTTCTGAGTAAGCTCATTGCGTAGTTTTACTTCGAACTCCGATCCATATAGTGTACGCTCACGGTCTAAACGCGGGATATAGAACTCGCGCTGTTGCTTGGGTGTCTTTTCGGTGATAAAGGTGGGGGACGTAAAGATAAAACGCAGTTCCTTGATATCTTTCAGCGCTTCTTTCAGTTCTTGAAAGGCATAAATGGAGAAACAGGACGCCGCAATCGAAAGTCGGCTTCCTGGTTGAAGTTGCTGCATGAGGTCATCGCGCAGCGTCTTTCCTACATTATTAATTAACTCCATTCGGTTAGTGCGTATCAATAAGCCATGCATCATCAGTCCGGATTGCTCCCCGAACCAATTGCAAAAGTACGAATTATTTCTGAAACGGAGAAAAGAAAAAGGGAAAAAATCTACAAAACAATTCTTGTCCAACTCCCAGTCAGTTCCCAGTTAACTCCCAGTTAACCCCAGTGAAGTTCGTGATTTGAGGGGAAGGAACTGGGAGCAAGGCGATTATTGGTTATCGGTTCATGATGAAGGGCCAGAGAAATATCCAAATTAATTTGGTATTTCGCTCAATTTGTACTACCTTTGCAAAGGAGAAACTAATCTGTACGACAAGACAATGGAGAAAAAGACTAAATTTGTGACGATGGGCGAAATCATGCTACGCATGACGAGACCCGACTTTCAGCGTATCATACAGGGCAATAAGATTGACGGATTCTTCGGAGGTTCAGAGGCTAACGTGGCAGTATCGCTTGCCATGATGGGCGACAACGTAGAATATGTGACACGTCTGCCCAACAATATGCTGGGCGTGGCTTGCCGCAATGAGCTGCGCCGCTACCATGTGGGCACAAACCATATTGTATGGGGCGGTTCGCGAGTAGGAAAATACTTTTGCGAACAAGCGGTTTCACTGCGCGGGTCGAGCATTGCCTACGACCGTGAACATTCGTCGATGATGACGCTGCATCCGCACATGATTGACTGGCAGGAGACTCTGAAGGGGGCTGACGTTTTCCACTGGACGGGTATTACCTGCGGACTGTCGGAAGGTGCCAGTGATGCCACACTCGACGGACTGGACGAGGCTCTGCGACAGCATATCTACACATCGTGCGACATCAACTTCAGAAAGAACCTGTGGAAATATGGACAGGAAGCGCGTGATGTGCTGTTTCCTGCCGTAAAAGCCTGCCATATCGTATTTGGCGATACTGGAGAATGGAAACTCATTACGGGTATGACTCCCCCACCCTTCGAGGCGAAAGACAAGAACTACCAGATGGACTTAGATGCCTATAAACGATATTTCGACCGCGTGCAGGATATGTTGCCCAAAGGACGCCACTTCATCATGGCCATCAGAAACGTACTGTCTGCCAGTCACCATCTGTTGACAGGTTTACTCTATGCCGACGGTAAACTATACCATACGGACATCATCGACATCAATCCCGTGCTGGACCCCATGGGTGTGGGCGACGCATTCATCGCAGCTTATCTGCACGCTCACTTCCGTTGGCGCGGCGATCACCAGAAACACCTGAACTATGCACTCACGGCATCAGCCTTGAAGAATACCATCATGGGCGACTTCAACCTGCTGACAGAGGAGGAGGTGCTGGAAACGATGGAAACGGTCATTGCTCAACGGTGACATCGTCCTTATTGACGAAAATGTAGTCGTGACCGGTCTTTAGAACGTAGTAGCCATTAGGCAACAACTCATACTCGTCGGCAATGATACAACCTTCACGGACACTGCCGAAATAGAGATATTGAGGACCGTCGTCGGCGTAATTGTCGGTCCATAGGGGAGTGACAATTTTTTTGGCTACGAGTTTAGGCTGACCATTTTGGGTGTACCACCCCATCGTACCCATGTATTTCGTGTAAACCCAACCTGTCTGGTTCAGAATCCTAATCTGGCTCCACTGCTGGCCTTCCTCAATGAGAATGCCACGGCCGAGACCATGGAAAGCCATAGGCAAAGTGGTGAGGATTTCGGCCTTACTGGAAGGTTCGACACGTACATTCAGGAAGCCATCGTCGGAGGTGGCATAACACACTTTAAGTACTGACTGTGACCACAACACACAGCATGTCAACATGAGACTGAGTGAAAGAAATAATCGTTTCATTGGCTTAAAGTTTTATAGTTTGATGCTGCAAATATAAAGAAAAATACGAAAAGTTCCAAATAAATTTGGATTTTATCATAAAACTTCGTACCTTTATCGCCATGAAAGAGCTGAAAGTCACCATCTACAATCACGCAAAGGAGTTGCCACCGATACTGGAAAGCAACTTTTTCCACAGTCCTGAGCTGATGGAACTCTGCGAACGGACACCCCGCATGAAGCCCTATATGGCAGTCGTGACGGATGGCGACGGGACGGTGATGGCTCACATGCTGGCAATAGTCTATTACAGGCGGTCGTGGTTGCCACCTTTTTTATATAGCCACGTCAGAGTAGTGGGCGAAGGAGTGTATCACTGCACCAATGACCATCATACGGAGCAGTTGCTGTTTGGACGAATGGCAGAAGCGCTGACAGAACGGATGCAAAACAGAGCCCTCTACGTGGAGTTCAGTCACCTGTCGCAGAAAATGTATGGGTATAAGGAACTGAAACAATTGGGATTCTTCCACGTAAAATGGATGAATATACACAATTCGCTGCACAGTCGCACGCCGGAAGAGCGTATTCATGAACGACAAATGAAACGCATAGAAGCTGCCATAGAGCGTGGTGCCGAGACCAAACTGGTGGAGACGGAAGCAGAATTCCAGCAGTTCTCAAAACTACTCAGAAGGCACAACTGGTTGAAGCCACGCAAATATCTGCCTGTGGATAATTTTTTCCGAGGAATGATGAAGAGTAATAACTGCCGACTGTTCATTACCACCTACCATGAACGAGTGATAGGATGCTGTGCCTGTGTGCACTCTGACGGCGATACTTACTTATGGTACACGGCATCACGAAGGAAGAGCTACGCCCCACTACACCCCAATGCTGTGACCATCTGGAATGCTATCAAGCACGCCCACCGGGAAGGCATGCAACACTTCCGTTTCATTGATGTCGGTCTGCCCTTCCGCAAGAATCCCTACCGCGACTTCATTCTCAGTTTCGGAGGTAAGGAAGTGACGGGCTTCCGCTGGTTCCGCATCAGCATACGCTGGGCGAACGCTCTGGCATCGTGGTGGTGGAGGGAGTGAAACTTGAAACTTGAAACCTGAAACAATAAAATCCATTTCTTTGCGTTATAAGAGAGTATGAAGACGATTCGTCATATTCTGACTTGGTGCTTGCTGCTGTTTAGCAGTACGGTATTGTATGCCCAGTCGTTCACCCTCTCCGGCGTGGTGAGCGACGAGGATGGTAATGGCATAGAACTGGCTACGGTAAGTTGTCTGGAACAGGGTGCCGTCACAGTGGCTAACCTGAAAGGCGAATACTCGCTGAATCTGAAATCGGCTGACTCAGTGGTGGTGAAATTCTCGATGATAGGCTTCCAGACACGTACCCGCGTGTTGCGCCGACCAAAAGGTAAACAACGCCTACTGGTAACCTTGCACCCGATGGAGTCATTGGATGAGGTGGTAGTTACCGAGAAACGTCGCCAGACAACGGGTACGGACCAATTGGACACGAAGAACCTGCGCAACACCCCCTCAACAACGGGTAATGCAGTGGAAGAACTGGTGCAGCAACAGGCGGGTGTATCCACCCATAACGAACTGTCAAGCCAATACAATGTGCGAGGAGGCTCGTTCGACGAGAACTCTGTGTATATCAACGGTACGGAGATATATCGCCCGCTACTGATACGTAGCGGCCAACAAGAAGGACTGTCAGTCATCAACAGCGACATGGTGGAGAAAATCGGTTTCTCATCGGGCGGTTTCGAAGCGAAATACGGTGACAAAATGTCGAGTGCACTGGATATCCAATACAGAAAGCCCACCCGACTGGAAGGCAATGTGCAGGTGTCGCTACTGGGAGCCAGTGTATTCATGGGCTATGGCAATAAGAAATTCTCCATGAGTCATGGGGTACGCTATAAAACGAACCGATACCTGTTAGGCTCGTTAGAAACTAAAGGAGAGTACAGACCTAATTTCCTTGATTATCAGACATATATCACGTGGAGTCCCAACAAAAGATGGGACCTGGAGGTGATTGGTAATATTTCGGAGAATCACTACAACTTCAAGCCCAGTGACCGAGAGACATCCTTCGGTACTATGAAGAACGTGAAGTCATTCAAGGTATATTTCGACGGACAGGAGAAAGATGTTTTCCGCACCCTGTTTGGCACGGCATCCATCACCTATCACCCCACAGCAAAAACCCATGTAAAGTTACAGGCGGCAGCCTTCCATACCAAAGAGCAGGAGACCTACGACATACAGGGACAATACTGGCTGGACGACACGCAGACACAGGAGAATCTGGGTGTGGGCACCTACATGGAACATGCACGAAATTATTTGACAGCCAATGTGGCCAGTCTGAAACTGACAGCCAACCATCAAGTGAAACGACACAACATGGAGGGTGGACTGACCATGAAATGGGAAGACATCGAAGAGAATGCACGAGAATATGAGATGCGCGACTCCAGTGGATACAGTATTCCACACACGGGTGACCGGTTGGACATGATATATTCGCTGGCATCGAAACACAAAATATCCTCTACCCGACTGGAAGCCTACCTACAGGACACCTACCGATTCCAAACAGGTAACCCTGAGAAGCCCAATCTGTGGACCTTGAATCTGGGCGTGAGGCTGGCTAATTGGAGTTATAACAAGGAGACTATCTTCTCGCCTCGCCTCTCACTGGCTGTAATACCCAGTTTCAATGAAGATATGACTTTCCGTCTGTCAACGGGTATCTACTACCAGGCACCTTTCTACAAGGAACTGCGCGATACGACCTCCCATAACGGACGAACCGTCGTAACACTGAATCAAGACATCAAGAGTCAGCGGTCTATCCATATCGTAGGAGCCTTCGACTATCGGTTCAGAATGGCCAACCGCCCGTTCCGCTTTACGGCAGAAGCCTACTATAAGTTCATGGATAATCTGGTACCGTATAACGTGCAGAACATGAAGGTGGTGTACTACGGACAGAATATGGCCAAGGGATATGCCGCAGGACTGGACCTCAAACTATATGGCGAATTTGTGCCTGGTACCGACTCGTGGCTGACATTTTCAGTGATGAGTACCCGACAGAAGATAAACGGTGTGAGTATTCCTATGCCTACCGACCAGCGCTGGGGCGTGAACCTGCACTTTACGGACTACTTCCCTGGTACGGAGCGATGGAAGATGACACTGAGACTGGCGTTTGCCGACGGACTGCCTTTCGGTGCTCCTCACCGAGGACTGGAATACCAACAGTTCCGTGCACCAGCCTATAAACGTGCCGACGTCGGCATGAGTTTCCTCGCCTACCAAAATAGCGAACGAAGCACGTTCGGTGTGCGCCGTGTATGGATCAGTGCTGAAGGATTGAATATTTTCGGTATTTCCAACGTGAACAGTTACTACTGGGTGACAGACGTCACTAACCAACAATATGCCGTTCCAAACTATCTTACGGGTAGGCAAATCAACGGAAAAGTGATTGTTGAGTTTTAAATAATGTTTAATTCTTCACACGACTTGCTTCATTCTGAATTAATTGTAGTAACTTTGCACCTTAGTAATTTTAAACTCAAATAATTTAGGTATGAAGATTTCACACATTGAGCATCTGGGCATTGCCGTCCAGAGCATTGAAGAGAGCCTGCCATTCTTCGAGAATGTGCTGGGACTGAAGTGTTACGCTGTAGAAACAGTAGAGGATCAGAAAGTAAAGACCGCCTTCCTGAAGTGTGGTGAGGTAAAACTCGAACTCCTGGAGCCGACATCTCCTGAGAGCACTATTCAGAAGTGGATTGATAAAGGCAACAAGGGTGTGCACCACGTAGCTTTCTGCATCGAGGACGGTGTGGCTAACGCACTGGCCGAGGTGAGCGAGAAGGGTGTTCGTCTGATTGACGAGAAGCCTCGTAAGGGTGCTGAGAACCTGAACATTGCCTTCCTGCATCCAAAATCAACTGCAGGCGTACTGACAGAACTTTGTGAACATTAATTTATAGGAAAAGAATATATTATTATGTCAAAGCAATTAGAGAAAATCAAGCAGCTTATTGAGAAGCGCGAACAGGCTCGTCTCGGTGGTGGTGAGAAAGCCATCCAGAAGCAGCATGACAAAGGTAAGTACACAGCTCGTGAGCGCATTGAGATGTTGCTCGATAAAGGCTCATTTGAGGAGTACGACATGTTCAAGGAGCATCGCTGCCATAACTTCGGTATGGAGAAGAAGCAGTTCCTGGGTGACGGTGTCGTAGCAGGTAGTGGTACGATTGACGGTCGTCTGGTGTTCGTCTTTGCACAGGACTTTACCGTTCATGCCGGTTCGCTGTCAGAGACCATGAGTCAGAAGATCTGCAAAGTAATGGATATGGCTATGAAGATGGGAGCTCCCGTCATTGGTATCAATGACTCAGGCGGTGCCCGTATTCAGGAAGGTATCAACGCGCTGGCTGGATATGCTGAGATTTTCGAACGCAATATCCTGGCATCAGGTGTGATTCCTCAGATTTCAGGTATCTTCGGTCCATGTGCCGGTGGTGCTGTTTACAGCCCTGCCCTCACCGACTTCACCCTGATGATGGAAGGTACTTCATACATGTTCCTGACCGGTCCTAAAGTAGTAAAGACCGTTACCGGTGAGGACATCGACCAGGAGCATCTGGGTGGTGCCAGCGTACACGCCTCTAAGAGTGGTGTGACCCACTTTACCGCCAAGACGGAGGAAGAGGCTGTTGAGATGATGAAGACCCTGTTGAGCTATATTCCTTCAAACAACATGGAACTGGCTCCTCGCAAGCAGTGTACCGACCCCATTGACCGTCTGGAGGATTCGTTGAACGAGATTATCCCTGAGAATCCTAACGAGGCTTATGATATGTATAAGGTGATTGGTGCTATAACCGACAATGGAGAATTCTTCGAGGTACAGCCTAAGTTTGCCAAGAACATCATCGTAGGTTTCGCCCGCTTCAACGGCCAGAGTGTTGGTATCGTAGCTAACCAGCCTTCTTGCTATGCTGGTGTGCTCGACGTGAACGCTTCCCGTAAGGGTGCCCGCTTCGTTCGTTTCTGCGATGCCTTCAATATTCCTATTGTATCATTGGTTGACGTTCCTGGATTCCTGCCCGGTACTGGCCAGGAGTACAATGCCGTCATTCTGCACGGAGCCCAGTTGCTTTATGCCTACGGAGAGGCCACAGTGCCCAAGATCACCGTTACCCTGCGTAAGTCTTATGGCGGTAGCCACATCGTGATGGGTTCTAAGCAACTGCATACCGACTTGAACTACGCATGGCCTTCAGCTGAGATTGCTGTAATGGGTGCCTCTGGTGCTGCTGCAGTGCTCTATGCCAAGGAAGCCAAGGCTAAGAAGGAAGCCGGTGAGGATGTAAAGGCATTCATTGCCGAGAAGGAGGAGGAGTACAACGAACTCTTCGCTAATCCTTATCAGGCTGCCAAGTATGGCTATATCGACGATGTCATCGAGCCACGCAATACTCGTTTCCGCATCTGTCGTGCACTGGCTCAGCTGGCTACCAAGCGCGATGCTCTGCCTGCTAAGAAACATGGTAATATTCCAATGTAATGGAGAACAGACAATGAAGAAAAACGAAGTATATGCAGCTATAGCTATGGCTCTTTATGAGTTTAAAGGCAATAACGTTCACGACAAGGAGCCTGGTATCATTACAATTCAGGAGAAGCACACACAGTGGAACGGTTATGCCCAGACTATGACTGAACATCCATAAAACATGAATCACGATGAAGAAAGAGTATAAATATACTATCAATGGTAACAAATACGAGGTTGCTATCGGTGATATTAATGAAAACACTGCTACCGTCGTTGTAAACGGTGAGGAATACAAGGTGGAAATGGAACCAGAACCCGTAGAGGAGAAGAAAGTAGTGGTTCGCAAGCCCGTAGAAGTAGCTGCCAGTTCATCAGAAGGTAGCGCATCTGGTTCTGCAGCTGTGAATACCAAGAATGCCGTTAAGGCACCTCTGCCCGGAGTCATTACAGAAATCTGCGTAAACGTAGGTGACGAGGTGAAAGCCGGTGATACCGTCGTTGTATTGGAGGCTATGAAGATGGCCAACAACATCGAGGCTGAAAAGGGTGGAAAGATTACGGCTATCTGTGTAAAACCTGGTCAGACCGTGATGGAAGACGACGCACTGGTAGTGATTGAATAAGACTTCAATTAGAACGTTCATAAAAAAGGCTACTCCGAATAAGAGTAGCCTTTTTATTTTGTCGGTTTGTCAATGTTTACAATTTATTGCCAGGCTTTGGGAATACCACATGCGGTTCGAACGCCTTAGCCTCCTCGAAATCCATCATGGCATAAGAGATGATGATACAAACATCACCCACCTGCACCTTACGGGCAGCAGCACCATTCAGACAAATACAGCCACTACCGCGTTCACCCTTAATGATATAAGTTTCAAAACGCTCCCCATTATTATTGTCTACGATTTGCACCTTCTCGCCTGCAATCATATTGGCAGCATCCATCAAATCTTCATCAATGGTGATACTACCCATGTAGTTGAGGTTGGCCTCAGTGACAGTGACACAATGAAGCTTGGATTTCAATACTTCTATCATCATGATTCCTTATACTTTATATGATCAATTAAACGAATAGGAGTCTTACCACAATAGACGGTGATACAGCCTACCACATAATCAGAATCTTCCCAGTTGGCGATATCCTGCAAGGTATTACCATCGACGATAGAGAAGTACTCTACATCGAGTCCATCGACACTGTTAATGTCATCTACAACCTTATCATGAGTTTCGGTAACTGTATGATTCTTAGCATATTTAACACTCTCTTTTAAAGCCTTGTATATAGCAGGGGCAATAGCACGCTCATCGGCAGAAAGCAGGGTGTTACGCGAACTCTTAGCCAGTCCGTCCTTGTCGCGTACAATGTCGCACTCTACTATCTGAACCCCCAAGCCCAAGTGACGAACCATCGCCTTGACAACAGCAATCTGCTGCCAGTCTTTCTCACCGAAATAAGCACGGGTTGGCTTTACGATGTAGAACAAACGACTGACCACCTGACATACGCCATTGAAATGACCTGGACGATGAGCACCCTCCATAACCGTTGATACCGGGGGGTATTCAAACTGACGAGTATCAGGTGTAGGATACATCTCCTCCACAGAGGGAGCTAACACATAGTCAGCACCGCACTTCTCCAATAAGGCACAATCGGCATCCAGTGTACGTGGATAATTCTTCAAATCGTTCTTATCGTTAAACTGTGTAGGGTTAACGAATACAGACACTACGGTTATCTCATTTTCTTTCACGCTACGTTTCACCAAGGAAGCATGTCCTTCATGAAGAGCGCCCATCGTTGGTACTAAACCAATTTCCTTTCCTTGTTTGCGATCCTCGAAAAGCTGGTTCTGAAGATCAACAATCCTATCGAATACTTTCATCTTTTTCAGTTGCTTGTATACAAATCGGGTGCAAAATAACAACTTTTTTATCAAATAAGGAAAAAATATCATAAAAATATGCCAAATTAGTGCCTAAAATTCCTTAAATATGCACGAAACTGCGAATTTGTGAATAATTTTTCGTACCTTTGCACGGATAAAATATACGATATGGCAAAGAAAATTCTGTTTATCAATCAAGAGATTGTACCTTATGTACCTGACAGCGATTTGGCACTGATGGGTAAAGCACTTCCCCAAGTGATGCAAGAAAACGGTCACGAGATTCGTACATTCATGCCTAAATGGGGTAACATCAATGAGCGACGCGGTCAATTGCATGAGGTGATTCGTCTTTCTGGTATGAATCTGATTATTGACGATACTGACCACCCTTTGATTATTAAAGTGGCCTCCATCGCCCAGACACGTGTACAAGTATACTTTATCGATAACGATGACTATTTCTCCAAGCGTCAGATGACGGTTGACGAGAAGGGTATGGACTATCCCGACAACGGTGAGCGCGCCATCTTCTTTGCCCGTGGTGTACTGGAGACCGTCAAGAAACTGCGCTGGGTGCCTGACATCATACATGTGCAGGGATGGATGGGAGCTGTGGTACCTCTTTATATTAAGACTGCCTATCATGACGAGCCATCGTTTGCAGAGACAAAGGTGGTTACTTCGCTCTTTACCAACAGTATCAACTCGGAATTGGGCGATAACTTCAAGCGCTGCATTGAATTCCGTGACGCCACAGCCGATATGCTGACGAAGTATAAGGACAACTTCGACTTTGAAGAATTAGGTAAGCTGGCTATTGACTACAGTGATGGTGTGATAGCAGCCCATAAGAAAGTAAATAAGGATTTGCTGAAGTATGCGCAGGACCAGAACATCCCTACCCTGGCCTATCCAGGAGAAGATTTCGGTGCCGCCTACGAAGCTTTCTACGAAAAGATTTAATATACATAGGATAATAAAATCATTAAGATTCAATACTTCAATGATGAGAAAAATGCTATTGACAGGGATTGTAGCCTCGGTGATGTTTACAATCTCTTCATGTGATGAAGATACGGCTTCTATTGGTAAAACGCTTACAAGCAATGTTGACTTGTTTACGATAGTATCTGATACATTTGATGTGTCTTCCAAGTCGTTAGTAGTGGATGCCGTGCTCTCAAACAGTACTTACGGTTATCTGGGACGTATCAAGGATCCGGAAACGAGCGCTTATATCACCTCAGACTACATGACACAGTTCGCAACACTGGAGAATGCCATTGACAGTATTTTCTATCCAAAGGAAAATGTGATGAGTATGAAGGATGGTAAAGAGGTAGCAGATTCATGCTATATCTCCATCATGCTGAAAGGTTTTACCGGCGACTCGCTGGCGAGCATGAAGATGACCATCTCTGAGCTTGACAGACCGATTGATGACACCAAGAAATACTATACCAACTTTGACCCTGAGGCTGAAGGGTATATCAGAACTGACGGATTGAAATATAACGTGATGTATAGCGTCACTGACATGATGGATAGCGATAGCGTGCGCAATGCAGAAAAAGGAAGCTACTCCATCAATATCAAACTCGATAAGCCGTATAAAGCCAAGAACGGTAAGGAATACGACAACTATGGTACTTATCTTCTGCAAACCTATTACGAGCATCCGGAATACTTTAAGAATCCAAGTGAGTTTACTAAGAATGTATGCCCTGGTTTCTACTTCAAGACTACCGACGGTCTGGGTATGATGGCTGAGATAGAAACAAGCCGTCTGAGCGTATTCTATCGGATCATGAATGAAGATAAGAAGGAGTATAATGTTTATTCGCTCTTCTACAGTACTCAGGAGGTACTGCAGACATCGCACATTGTGAATGATGTGGAGAGGATTAAGGAACTGGCCGAGGAGAAGGAATGGACCTATCTGAAGACACCAGCAGGAATCTATACAGAAGTAGAACTGCCTGTGGATGACATCAAGCTCAATCATGAGAACGATACCATTACGTCGGCTAAGATTGTCTTCCATAAGTTGAATGACAAGATGGAATTGTCTGAGAAGTTGCTGAAAGACCCGACGACGCTGCTGATGGTAGAAAAAGACAGTCTGAAAAACTTCTTCGAAGACCGTGAGGTGGCCAATAATATTACGAGCTTCCTGGCAACACTGAGTACGACCTATAACTCTTACACCTTTAATAATATCTCGTCGCTCATCAACTATCTGTATATGAAGAAGACGGAGGGAGGAGCCAACTTCACCAAGGAGCATCCCAACTGGAACAAGGTGGTATTGGTGCCCGTACAGACAACAGCCGGTTCGACGGCAACAACGACCGTCAGTGCTGTCAATAACGAGATGTCTATCACCAGTTCACGACTAGTGGGAGGAGAAGAGAATATACTGGAACCGATACGTATCAGTGTGATTTACAATAAGAGTAAATAGCCATGGCTGATAATTTCCTGGAGAAACATTTCGAGGAATATGAAGCCCGTAAGGCTGCTTACCTGCGAAAGAAGAAACATTTACCCAAAATAAAGCATCATCTTCCTGAACGTCCGGAAGATGATGCTCTTTGATTTCACTTACTTCACTATTGTATATTTAGCAAACTTCAGCAATAGTTGTTTGGTACCTGCATTCTTGAACTCGACAGTGGCTTTGGTGTTTTCACCAGATCCCTCCACCTTGATGACTGTACCAATGCCAAATCGCTGATGTTCTATGACGTTGCCTTCCTGTAATCCGATGTTACCAATAGCCGACTGTGGGCGTGGCGCTTCATGCCGGATGGGTACCAAACGTGGCTTCGGATCAGCCACAAACTGTGTAGCAACAGGACGGGGATTCTGAACGGGACGCCTGGTGTATTCAGGTTTTACTGTTGTGCGGGCTACTTCGTCCTTACCCCCATCAACCTGCAAAAGGCTGGGATCGATATCACGGATAAAACGCGAAGGAGTATCATATTCCATACGGCCATAGCGCCAACGATTCTGTGCACAGGTCAGGATGCAGTGTTTCTCTGCTCGAGTGATAGCCACATAAAGCAAGCGACGCTCCTCTTCGAGTTCACGCATGGAATTCGTACACATGGGGGAAGGGAAGATATTCTCCTCCAGTCCCACTACAAAAACAGTGGGAAATTCCAGTCCCTTTGCAGCATGGATAGTCATCAGCGAAACCTTATCATCCGCATCGCCACTATCGCTGTCAAGGTCGGTCAATAAAGCAACCTCCTGTAGGAAATCAGGTAGATAGATATGTTCAGCCTCATCCTCTTCCTGTCTGCCAGCCACAAAATCTTGCATACCACCCAGGAACTCCTCCAGATTTTCCTGTCTGGAAAGGTCGTCAGGATTGCTAGAACTGTATATATCCTTGCTAATACCACTCTCCATGATGATGGCATGACCTAACTCATAGGCATCCTCAGTGGCAAGGCGTTGCTCCCACCCCGATATCAACGACTGGAATGCAGCCAGCTTGGTGAGGGTTGCCTTCGAGACATTCAATCCCGTCAGTTGAGGTTGCGAGATAACCGTCCATAGACTGACACCATGTAGGTTAGCCACCTCTACTATTTTATCTACGGTGGTATTACCAATCCCTCGTGTCGGATAATTGATGATACGTCTGAGCGCCTCTTCATCGTCGTGATTGGCCACCACACGGAAGTAGGCTATTACATCTTTAATTTCTTTACGCTGATAGAAGCTCAGTCCACCATAGATACGATATGGGATACCGTCCTTACGCATCTGTTCCTCAAACGAGCGACTTTGAGAGTTGGTGCGATAGAGAATAGCAAAATCACTGTAATGACACTGTTCCTGCCGGCGAATGCGACGGATATCATTACATACTATAATCGCCTCCTCCTTATCACTATAGGCAGGTTTCAGTTTCACCCGCTCGCCATGTTCATTCTCGCTGAAGACGTCTTTCGGAATCTGTCGTTCATTATGACGTATCAGACTATTAGCCGCCTGAACGATTAACTGAGTAGAACGATAATTCTGTTCGAGTTTTGAGAGTTTGGCACCACCATATTCCTTTTGGAAGTCCAGGATATTATCAATATTAGCACCTCGGAAGCTATAGATACTCTGGGCATCATCGCCCACCACACAAACCCGCCCATGTGTTTTTGTCAGTAATACGACGATAGACTGTTGGGCATAGTTGGTGTCTTGATACTCATCGACCAATACATACTGAAAGCGTTCAATATACTTCTGGAGGATGTCCTCGTTGTTTTTCAATAACACAAAAGTGTATACCAACAGGTCGTCAAAGTCCATCGCATTCGCCTGACGACAACGCTCATGATACCTGATATAGATATCCTTTACCAATGGTCGCTTACTGCGAGCATCGTCAGTAGCCCATGCACTTTGGGCATAAGCTTGAGGAAGCAACAAGTGGTTCTTTGCCATCGAGATTCGGTCAGCCACCGAAGCCGGTTTATAGACCTTATCGTCCAACTGCATCTCCTTGATGATACTCTTCACCAATGAACGGGAATCTGACTGGTCATAGATAGTAAAGTTAGACTGGAACCCGATGGTGCTGGCTTCTGCCCTCAGAATACGAGCAAAAACAGAGTGAAACGTACCCATCTGCAAATAGCGGGCACGCTCCTGTCCTACCAGTCGTCCGATGCGTTCCTTCATCTCGCGTGCAGCCTTATTGGTAAATGTCAATGCCAGAATATTCCAAGGGTTCATGCCCTGTTCCAGCAAATAGGCAATCTTATAGGTCAGTACACGGGTCTTTCCCGAACCTGCACCAGCAATAACCAGTTGTGGGCCGTCACAATACGTCACGGCTTCACGCTGTCCTTCATTCAGTTGTTCTAACAGATTCTCATTCATTGTTTTCATCTTTTTCTCGATAAATGAGCCCTCGATTCACATCGGGGGCTCATAACAACACAAACACAAAATAAACACAGTCTCATGCAAAGACCGGTTATAATCAAACTTTCACTTATTGTATTCCTTCTTCACGCAGTTTCTTCTGCCAATTCCACGCACTCTTCAGCGTGTCTTCCAGTGAGGTCTCTGCTTTCCATCCCAATACCTTATTGGCTTTCTCGGGGTTGGCCCAAACCTTCTCAATATCGCCGGCACGACGTGGCGCATAGGTCCAGTTCAACTTCACACCTGTTGCCTTCTGGAAGGCATCCACAATTTCCTTGGTTGAACATCCATGACCCGTTCCGACATTAAACACCTCCAACTTATCGCTGTCAGTATCCAATACACGAGCCATTGCCTTCACGTGAGCTTTCGCCAAATCGACAACATATATATAGTCGCGAATACAAGTTCCGTCAGGCGTGTCGTAATCATTGCCAAACACCTTTAACTGTTCACGAATACCCATAGCCGTCTGTGTAACGTATGGAATCAAGTTCATGGGAACACCGTTTGGCATCTCACCAATAATGGCAGAAGGATGCGAACCAATGGGGTTGAAGTAGCGCAACAGGATAGCCTTGATAGGTGCACCACTATTGATATCGTCACGGATAATCTCTTCGTTAATCTGCTTGGTATTACCATAAGGACTCTCTGCCGGTTTGATGGGAGCATCCTCGGTAACGGGCAGGTTCTCTGGGTCGGGCTGTCCGTAAACCGTACAACTGGAAGAGAAGATAATGCCCTTCACACCATGTTTTGGCATCAGTTCCAGCAAATTCACCAGACTTACAATATTATTACGATAATACAGAAGAGGTTTCTCTACGCTCTCACCCACAGCCTTGCTGGCTGCAAAGTGGATAATACCTTCAATTTGAGGATATTTTTCGAATACACGCTCCATGGCGTCCTTATCACAGCAGTCTACTTTCTCAAAAGCTGGACGCACTCCTGTTATTTTCTCAATGCCATCAATAACGGAGGCACTGGAATTGGAAAGGTTATCAACAATGACTACCTGGTAGCCTGCATTCTGTAATTCCACAGTGGTGTGACTGCCTATAAAGCCAGTACCACCTGTCACAAGTATTGTTTGTTTCATGATAAATAAAGAGTTATTCGTCTTTCTTCAAAGGTATCAACACACTAAACGTCGAGCCCTCACCTAATGTAGATTCCACCATGGCGTCGCCACCATTTTTGCGTGCGAAGTCCTGACAAAGTTGCAAACCGAGTCCGGAACCTTCCTCACCACCTGTACCATAGGTCGTCTCACCTTTATGGAAAATAGTTTCCAAACGTTCTGGAGCAATACCTACGCCATGGTCTCGAACACTAATCTTGGCATACTCGCCTTCCCGTTTGCAGAACACCTCAATACCTTTATCCTCAGGTGTAAACTTAATAGCATTCGACAGGAAGTTACGAATGATCGTCTTAATCATATCATTATCGGCATGTACTATCAGTTTCTCTTCACTGGGCAAGTACTGCAATTTGATTTTCTTCATTTCAGCAATCATCATGAAGATATCAACTACGCCAGGAACAATGTCATCCAGGTCAATATCCTGATAAACCACATTCAGACGTCCTGTCTGACTCTTGGTCCATTTCAACAGGTTGTCCAATAGGTCGTGGGTTTCCTCTGATTCTCGATTGGCTTTATCCAACAAACCCCAAATCTCCTCACCGACCATGTCCTTCGAAACCACATTCACAGCCAGATTCAGCACCATACGGATAGAAGCCATAGGTGAACGAAGGTCATGAGCAATTACAGAGTACATCTTATCACGGTTGGAGATGGTACGCTTCAACTCCTCGTTCTGCTGTACGATAATGCGCTTGGCAGCTACCAGACTTATCTGGTGCATCACACGCATCACCAGCTCTTCCTTGTTAAAAGGTTTAGTGAGGAAGTCGTTGCCCCCCACTTGGAAACCATGTACCAAATCGCTGGGATTATTCAACGCCGTAAGGAAGATGATGGGAATATCCAAAGTTTCGGGATCCTTTTTCAGGATAACAGCAGTATCAAAACCACTGATATCAGGCATCATGACATCCAACAGTATCAGATCGGGATGTTCCTTCTTGGCCTGCTCAATACATGTATTACCATTGTTTGCAGTACAGACCTGAAACTTCTCGTTTGTCAGTAATATCTTGAGAAGCAAGACATTACTAACTACATCATCAACGATAAGGATTTTATAATCGCTCCGGTTAATTTTGGACTCGAAAGTACTAGCCAATTCCATTGTTTATGCAGTTCTATAGTTATTTAACTGCAAAATTAGCAAATATTTGGCGAATCGCCAAATATTTGCCTAATTATTTATTTGTATTCGTTCCACGACTTGATATCAATCTCGTCTAAACCGACCATACAGAATGCCTGAATGAAAGCTGATGCCAACCGACTGTTGGTAATCAGGGGGACATTCAGGTCTATGGCTGCACGACGAATTTTGTAACCGTTGGTCAGCTCATGGGAGGTCAGGTTCTTGGGGATATTCACCACCATGTCTATCTGATGCTCATGCAACAAGTCGAGTGCCTGAGGCTGTTGGTTTGCCTCACTGGGCCAATATACCAACGTATTCTCAACACCGTTATCTGTCAGGTATTTCGACGTACCTCCGGTTGCATAGAGTTCATAGCCATGCTCCACCAGCATGCGGGCAGCATCCAACATCTCGGCTTTCTGTTTCGCAGAACCGGTAGAGAGTAATACCGTCTTCTTGGGAACACGATATCCCACACTCAGCATAGACTTCAAAAGGGCTGTTGGTGTATTGTCGCCCAGGCATCCTACTTCGCCCGTTGAAGCCATGTCCACACCCAACACAGGGTCGGCTTTCTGCAGACGGTTAAAGGAGAACTGACTCGCCTTGATACCTACATAATCCAAATCGAACAAGTTTTTATGCGGACGCTCCACAGGAAGGCCCAACATTACTTTAGTTGCCAGTTCTATCAGATTCAGTTTCAATACTTTAGAAACGAATGGAAACGAACGCGAAGCACGCAAATTGCACTCTATCACAAGGATGTCATTATCACGTGCCATAAACTGGATGTTGAAGGGGCCGTTGATATGCAGAGCCTTGGCTATTTGACGACTGATACGTTTGATGCGTCGAACTGTCTCAACATATAGTTTCTGGGGAGGGAACTGAATGGTAGCATCACCTGAGTGAACACCGGCAAACTCTATATGCTCAGAAATGGCATAAGCCAGTATTTCACCATCCTTAGCTACTGCATCCATCTCTATCTCCTTGGCATGCTCGATGAATTTCGATACCACCACCGGATGGTCTTCACTCACGTTGGCAGCCAGTTGCAGGAATCGCTCCAATTCCTCCTTATTGGAACAGACATTCATAGCGGCACCACTGAGCACATACGACGGACGGACCAAAACGGGAAATCCCACCCTTTCCACAAACGCATCAATATCCTGCATAGATGTAAGCGCTCGCCATTCCGGTTGGTTCACACCTATCTCGTTCAACATCTGTGAGAATTTAGCACGGTCTTCTGCCCCATCAATATCCTGTGCTGATGTACCTAAGATCTTTACTTGTTCCTGATCGAGATAGACAGCCAGATTGTTTGGTATCTGTCCACCGGTAGAGACAACTACGCCACGGGGGGCTTCCATGTCGATAATGTCCATCACGCGTTCGAAGGTCAGCTCATCAAAATACAGACGGTCGCACATATCATAATCCGTAGAAACGGTTTCCGGATTATAGTTAATCATGATACTACGCCAACCTTCCTTGCGGATGGTGTTCAGCGCCTGCACGCCACACCAGTCGAACTCTACACTCGAACCTATGCGATAGGCACCTGAGCCCAACACAATAATACTCTTCCCATCATGTTCGAATGGAATATCACTGGCTGTACCACTATAGGTTACATACAGGTAGTTGGTCTGGGCAGGATATTCGGCAGCCAGGGTATCAATCTGCTTGACAACTGGCAGGATGCCCATCTGCTTACGTACCTTTCTCACCTCCAAAACTGCCTGATGCATATTGGGAACCTGGTCTTCCACACCAATGGCACGAGCTATCTGGAAATCAGTAAAACCATATACTTTCGCTTCCCGAAGCAGTTGAGGAGTGAGCGTTTCGAGTTGAGTCTTCTTCAGTTCCTCGTCAATGTTGATGATATGCTTCAACTTATACAGGAACCATTTGTCTATCTTTGTCAACTCATGAATACGGTCGATATCATACTGTGGCAGATGCATCGCTTTAGAGATTACGAAGATACGCTTATCAGTAGGTTCGCGCAAAGCGGCATCCACATCGGCAATCTTCAGTTCCTTGTTCTCTACGAAACCATGCATGCCCTGTCCTATCATGCGCAGGCCTTTCTGGATAGCCTCTTCAAAGGTACGACCAATGGCCATCACCTCGCCTACCGATTTCATGGATGAGCCTAACTCCTTGTCAACACCGTGGAATTTAGAAAGGTCCCAACGAGGAATCTTACATACCACATAGTCGAGGGCTGGCTCGAAGAAGGCTGATGTAGTCTTGGTCACTGAATTGTTCAGTTCAAACAACCCATAGCCCATACCCAGTTTGGCAGCTACGAAAGCCAATGGATAACCCGTAGCTTTCGATGCCAACGCCGATGAGCGACTCAGACGGGCATTCACCTCAATCACGCGATAGTCTTCTGACTGCGGGTCGAAGGCATACTGCACGTTACACTCGCCCACAATACCAATATGACGGATAATCTTGATGGCCAGTGCACGCAGTTTGTGATATTCCGAATTAGTCAGTGTCTGCGAAGGAGCAATAACAATCGATTCGCCCGTATGAATACCCAGAGGGTCGAAATTCTCCATATTACATACGGTGATACAGTTGTCATAGCGGTCGCGCACCACTTCGTATTCTATCTCTTTCCATCCTTTCAATGATTTCTCTACCAACACCTGGGGAGAGAAAGCGAACGCTTTCTCGGCGAGTTTGTTTAATTCCTCTTCATTATCGCAGAAGCCGGAGCCCAGTCCGCCCAGTGCGTAAGCCGCTCTGAGGATAACGGGATAACCCAACTCCTTAGCAGCCTGTCGTGCCTGTTCAATCGTCTCGCAAGCCTCGCTCTTGATGGTCTTTACATCAATCTCGTTCAGTTTTTCTACGAAGCGCTCACGATCTTCCGTGTCCATAATGGCTTGAACAGGAGTGCCCAACACCTTGACACCATATTTCGCCAAGACTCCGCTCTGAAAGAGTTCCACACCACAGTTCAGTGCTGTCTGTCCACCAAACGAAAGCAGAATACCGTCAGGACGTTCCTTCTCTATTACACGTTCTACGAAATAGGGTTGTACGGGCAGGAAATAGATTTCATCAGCCACCCCCTCCGAGGTCTGAACGGTAGCAATATTCGGATTTATCAGAACGGTTTTCACGCCCTCTTCGCGTAGCGCTTTGAGTGCTTGCGAACCAGAGTAGTCAAACTCGCCAGCCTCACCTATTTTCAATGCGCCTGATCCCAACAACAGGACTTTCTTGATATTTTGGTCTTTCATATTTATAATGTCTCAATAAAACGGTCAAACATAAATTCTGTATCTACTGGTCCCGAACAGGCTTCCGGGTGGAACTGGCTGGAGAACCAAGGATTGGTCTGATGACGAATACCCTCGTTTGAACCATCGTTCATATTGACAAAGAGTTCACGCCATTCACTGCCCAAGGTAGCACTATCCACAGCATAACCATGATTCTGACTCGTAACGTAACAACGGTTAGTTCCTACCTCCCGCACAGGTTGGTTGTGCGAGCGATGACCGTATTTCAGTTTGTATATCTGTGCTCCCCCAGCCTTTGCCAACAGTTGGTTACCCATACAGATACCACAAATTGGTTTGCGACTCTGCGACATCTGCTTGCGAAGAACGTTAACGGCATCCTCACACATATCTGGGTCGCCAGGACCGTTAGCCAGGAAAAGACCGTCGAACTGCATCTCTGTATAATCGTAGTTCCAGGGTACACGAATCACCTCTACCCCACGACGAATCAGACAACGGATGATATTGGCTTTCACGCCGCAATCTACCAGCACCACCTTGCGCCCGGCACCTTCGTTATAGCGGATAATATCCTTGCACGAAACCTTATCTACCCAGTTTATAGTCTCGTATGCTGCGATATCTTCGCAGCTTTCACTACCCTCAAACTCCAATTTTCCCATCATCACGCCATGCTCGCGAAGCACCTTAGTCAACTGACGCGTGTCAATACCCGTCACACCGGGCACTTTCTCACGTTTCAGCCAATCGCCCAGACTTTCGCAGGCATTCCAGTGTGAATATTCCTCACTGTAGTCACTCACAATGATAGCCGCAGCATAAATTCTGTCACTCTCCATAAACGTTGGAAGTCCATTTTCCTCTATCGAGAAACGAGGCACACCATAGTTACCTACCAGTGGAAAGGTCAGCGTCATCATCTGACCGGCATACGAGGGGTCGGTCAGTGATTCCGGATAACCCATCATAGCAGTATTGAAAACTACCTCGCCTGCTACTGGAGCTTCATAGCCAAAACTTTTTCCCTTAAATCTAGTTCCGTCTCCTAAGACCAAAGTTACATCTTTCATTCTATCTTTATATTTCTATTTTACATCTTATTTAAAAAGAAGGGCGAAACGTCAATGACGAATCGCCCTTTGTATCATTCAACAGTAACACTCTTTGCAAGGTTTCTTGGTTGGTCAACGTTGAGACCTTTACAAACAGCAACGTGATAAGCCAACAACTGAAGAGGTATCGTGGCCAATAACGGTTCCAGGCATTCTATCGTATCTGGCAGTGCTATCACCTCGTCGGCTATCTTGCTGATGGTGGCGTCGCCCTGACTGACAACGGCAATCACCTTACCCTTACGGGCTTTCACCTCTTGTATATTGGAGATGACTTTCTCATACATACCATTATGTGTGGCTATCACCACCACTGGCATATCAGAGTCTATCAGGGCAATAGGTCCGTGCTTCATCTCAGCTGCCGGATAGCCCTCGGCATGGATATACGAAATCTCCTTCAGTTTCAAGGCACCTTCCAAAGCCACCGGATAACTGAATCCACGACCCAGGTAGAGGAAGTTGCGGGCATAGGTGAAGGTACGGCTCAAATCGGCAATACGGTCGTTGAGCTTCAACACCTCTTTTATTTTACTGGGTATCTCGTGCAATTCCTTCACGATATGCATATAGTCATCGCTGGAGATGGTACCTTTCTCTTTCGCCAGTGCCAGTGCCAGCATGGTCAATACGGTAACCTGACCAGTGAATGCTTTGGTAGAAGCCACACCAATCTCCGGTCCTACGTGGATATACGAACCGGTATCCGTTGCACGGGGAATACTCGAACCGATAGCATTACAAATACCATAGATAAAGGCTCCGGCATCCTTTGCCAGTTGCACAGCAGCCAGGGTATCGGCAGTCTCACCACTCTGCGAAATGGCTATCACCACGTCTTCGTCGGTAATTACGGGATTGCGATAGCGGAACTCGGAGGCGTATTCCACCTCTACAGGTATGCGACAGAGTTGTTCTATCATCTGCTTGCCTATCAGTCCTGCGTGCCACGACGTTCCACATGCCACGATGATGAACCGTTTGGCACCGAGCAGTTGTTTTTTATAATCAATGACGGCAGAGAGCACCACATTGTCGGTATCTACATTCACACGACCACGCATGCAATTGGTCAGACACTCGGGCTGTTCGAAAATCTCTTTCAGCATGAAGTGTGGGAAACCGCCCTTCTCCAATTGGCCCAGATTGATATCCACCTTCTTGACAGCCAGTTCCTGTTCTTCACCCAGAATACTGACCACCTTCAGTTCGTGCCCCCTGCGAAGCACTGCGATATTACCGTCTTCCAAGTACACCACCTTATCGGTATATTCCACGATAGGACTGGCATCTGAACCGAGGAAGAACTCGTCGTCGCCAATACCTACCACCAAGGGGCTCTGCTTACGGGCTGCGATGATTTGGTCAGGATGACGCTTGTCTATGATGGCAATGGCATAGGCACCAATCACTTGATAGAGTGCCACCTGCACAGCTGTCAGCAAATCGAGTTCCTTGCGCTCCATCACGTATTCCACCAGTTGCACCAGCACTTCGGTGTCTGTTTGCGAACGGAACGTCACGCCCTTGGCCTGCAACTTGGTTTTCAGGTCGGCATAGTTCTCGATAATACCATTGTGGATGATGGCGAGATTCTTCGATTCCGAATAGTGTGGATGGGCATTCTGCGCAGAAGGTTCACCATGCGTAGCCCAACGGGTATGGGCAATACCCACAGTGCCTGTGACATTCTTGTCACTGCAATACTCCACCAGATTATCAACCTTTCCCTTCGTCTTATAGACATTCAGGTTGCCGTCTTCATTAATCAAAGCCACACCGGCAGAGTCGTAGCCACGATATTCCAGTCGGCGCAAGCCTTTAATCAATATGGGGAAAGCGTCTTTATTTCCTAAATAACCTACTATTCCGCACATATTATATATTCTATCTTATTAAATAATGTTTGTGTTGTCTTCTTTATTGATGTTTATTTGGGCATGTAACTGATCATCAGTGTGGGTTTATGCGTATTCTCCAACACCACGGAGATGATACCGTCAGCCGCATCGAAGTTGGCAACCTTGTGGTCGTCCTTCAGCATCGGACAGTCGGGCCATGAACCCAGTTCCTTCTCCAGTCTGTCGCGAATCTCCTGCCACATCTGGCGCGTACTGTCATTAGTCGAAAGATAATACTTCTCCTGAACAGCAGCCACTTTCTCGCCGGCAAACCCCATCAGCACACGGTATTTCAACTGTGGGGAAGCAAAAACCACCAATTTCCCACTGTCGGAGGCGGCACTGTCAACGACAAAGCCACGAGCCAACATAGAGTCCACAAACTGAGTTGTACTGAGTGCCAAAGGAAGTCCACGATAATTAAAGGGTTTCTTGTCCTCTGAACAGGCGATAAGCATAGCCGTTATCGCAAAGAAAAGAATTAATTTTTTCATCTTGTTTCGCTTTTGACGTTGCAAAGGTACGATTAAGTGAGCAAAAAACCAAAAGAAAGTCGTATTTTTTGAGTGCACTCCAAAAAAAAATTGACTGGACTCCAAATATTTTTCGAGTGCACTCGAAAAAGTACACGAGTACAATCAGAAAAAAAAACGCTGACTCTATAAAGAATCAGCGCTCTTCTCTGCTTAGTCGAGGTGACAGGACTCGAACCTGCGACAGCCTGGTCCCAAACCAGGAACGCTACCAACTGCGCTACACCTCGTTTTTTGCGGGTGCAAAGGTACGCATTTTTTGCGACCCTTGCAAATTTTTCCGCAATTATTTTACTTAATAATGCCTTGTTCGACGAAAATCTTCTTCAAAGCCACTACTGAACGGTCAACTTGCTCCTTGGTATGAGTAGCCATCAGGGCATAGCGCACCAACGTATCCTGAGGTGCACATGCAGGAGGAATCACCGGATTGATGAACACACCTGCCTTGAAAGCAAGAGCTGTTACCAGGAAAGTCTTGTCAACATCGCGCACATAAAGCGGAATGATAGGACTCTCTGTATCGCCAATCTCGAAACCTTCCTCACGGAAACGCTTCAGTGCATATCTGGTAACGTCCCAAAGAGCCTCAATACGCTCAGGCTCCTGCTGAATGATGTGCAGAGCCTCCATAGCGGCAGCTGTAGCGGCTGGAGTGTTGGAAGCTGAGAAGATGTAGGTACGACAGGTATGACGCAGGAAGTTGATGGTATCCCAGTCGGAGGCAATGAAACCACCGATAGAAGCCAACGACTTCGAGAAGGTACCCATGATGAGGTCCACTTCGTCAGTCAGTCCGAAGTGGTCGCAAACACCTCTACCCTGCTTACCAAATACACCGATACCATGAGCCTCATCGACCATGATAGAGCAATTGTACTTGTGCTTCAGCTCAACAATCTCAGGCAGTTTTGCCAAGTCGCCCTCCATAGAGAACACACCATCCACAACAATCAGTTTGACAGCCTCGTGAGGCAACTTCTGGAGCACGCGCTCCAAATCTTCCATGTCGTTGTGCTTATAGTGCAACTGCTTGGCAAACGACAGACGGCGTCCGTCAACGATAGAAGCATGGTCGCGATCATCACAGATGATGTAGTCGTCCTTGCCTACTACCATAGCGAGCACGCCCTGATTCACAGAGAATCCTGTTGAGAAACAAAGGCAGTCGTCCTTGCCGATAAATTCTGAAATTTCCTTTTCCAACTGCACATGCAAGTCGAGCGTTCCGTTCAGGAAGCGACTTCCGGCACAACCAGAGCCATACTTGTCGAGGGCTGCCTTAGCAGCATCAATAATACGCTGGTCGCCGGTCAGACCCGTATATGCGTTAGAACCAAACATGAGTACTTTGTGACCACCCATCTCTACCTCCGTACCCTGTTTTCCCTCGATAGCACGGAAATAAGGGTAAACGTCAGCCTCCATATATTTCTGTGGCTCACGATAGTGCTTGTATCTTTCTTGTAACTGTCCCATTACGATATAGGTATAGTTTCTTTTTTATTCTTTCGTTTTCGAGCTGCAAAGTTACACAAAAATCTTCAAATAGTGCAAGTTTTCTAAGATAAATTGTAAATTTATAGAAATTTATTCCGATAATGTCGGATAATTACCCTAAAATTATTATTTTTGCATCGAGTTATGAGTAAAAAGCACATTACATTCATCGTTAATCCTATTTCGGGTGGTCATCAGAAGGACGATATTCTGAAAATGATTACCGAACTGACCGATCGGGAACAATTCGACTTGGATATCCGAATGACGGAATATGCCGGTCACGCTGCTGAAATTGCCACGAAGAGTGCCCAGGAAGGCGTTGACATAGTGGTAGCTGTGGGGGGCGACGGAACCGTGAATGAAGTGGCACGCTCGCTGACTCATACGCAGACTGCTTTGGGCATCGTACCTTGTGGCTCAGGCAATGGACTGGCGCGCCACCTGTGTATTCCCATGAATGTGCGCAAGGCTATCGAGATACTGAACCATTGCAAAATCATGGAGTTCGACTATGGAGTGGTCAACGACATTCCCTTCTTCTGCACCTGTGGCATGGGGTTCGATGCGTTTATCTCCTTGAAATTTGCAGAAGCAGGCAAACGCGGACCTATCACCTATGTGGAGAACGTGCTGAAGGAAGGCTTGAAATACAAACCCGAGACCTACGAGGTGGAAGATGAGACAGGGGCACGCCGCTATAAGGCATTCCTCATTGCCTGCGCCAATGCTTCGCAATATGGCAATAACGCCTATATCGCACCTGAGGCTTCCATGCGCGACGGTGTGATGGATGTCATCATCATGGAACCCTTCACCGCTTTGGAGGCACCACAGATCAGTATCGACCTCTTTAACAAGACGCTGAATCAGAATTCGAAGATCAAGCACTTCCAGACGCAAAAGATTCATATCCACCGTCAGGTCCCTGGAGCTATCCACTACGATGGCGACCCCATTATGACCGATCCAGATGTTGATGTTCACATAGAGCATCTGGGCATCCGTATTGTTACCAATCCCGAAGCAACGGAAGACAATTCGCAACCCAATCCCGTGCTCAATGCTTTCAGCGATCTCTTTAATAATATAAATAATGTACGCGAGGATATTGAAAAAGGTGGTCGCAAGATTCAAGCTATCAACAAACTGATGCTCCGTAAACTTTCGAAGCTCTAACCTCTCAACTTTCAACTCTCAACTCCTCAACTTTCAACCTCCATGCTCACCATTCAAAGTTCACTGGTCTTTCTGATTCTTACCGTCGCCGTTGGCTATGCTGCATGGCGAATATATCGTGCACTGACTGCCCCACCCGACCCCTGTTCGGGATGCGACGGATGTGCTTTAAAGAAAAAAAGTAACGGAAAATTTTGTCAGTACAAAAAAAATGTGTAATTTTGCATCCGCTAAGTTGAAATGGTGCCTTGGATGAGTGGCTTAGTCAACGGTCTGCAAAACCGTCTACGGCGGTTCGAATCCGCCAGGCACCTCACAAAGAAAAAGCCCTGTGGATTTCTCCACAGGGTTTTTTATTGTTTCTGGTTTTGTATTGTTACATCCCCAGTTCTTTATAAATCATTTCGAGATCGTCGTTCTGGAACAGTTCCAATTCCGATTCGTCGAACAGTCTCGAACCTGCTTCGCCACCTCCACCAGGTGTAGGCACCAATGTCGATGTAGTCAGGATAACAGCGTCAGGCTGAAACGTATAGATATCCATACCGGGTGTCATATATGTCTTTTTCATCTTCATATCCTCCTATACCTTATTTAATAATGACTTTCTTACCATTCAGGATGTAGATACCCTTCTTAGGATACAACACACGACGACCTTGCAAGTCGTAGTAAACGTTGTCTTCTATACCCACCTTGAGGTTCTTAATACCCGTTGTGCCATCACCGAAGTCGATATCGAGGGAACGGCCTAAAGCGGCATCCAGTGCGATATAAGCACGGAAAGGCTTCACATGAATATCATCTGTCTTCACATGGATGAAGGTACCATCGGTAGTGAAGCAGTAATACTGTTTCGTATCTGTGTGCGACAGCGTAGTTCCTGAATATGTACCAACGAAACGCGTTTCTGTACCAGCCAGTGCACCGGTGGGCTTTTTCACCTCTACCATCTCGGCACTAACCTTTGTACCCTTAGCCTTCAGCATATAAGGTACGTTAGCTTCGGTCTTAGTGACTGAGGTCATAGTTACCGTACCCGACGCAATAGCAGTAGGTTCATAGAACGTACCCAATGCACTTGCCTGCGTCTCGTCGAGCGCATAAGGCAGACAGACAGTACTGTTCTTATCAGCAGTGTACACACGTTTCTGAGCCACTTTCACAGCAGTAAAGTCACTTGGAATTTCGAAGTTCTTGCCATCGTCCAACAGCAAGTCTTCGCATACGCCACCAATCACCACATTCTTTGTATTTTCAGCAGTAGTATTGCCTGCAGGTAACAACAATACAGTCGCATCACCCAATGAATACTTTGTAGCAGCAATCTCAACTCCTGTGATAGAAGTACTACTCAGATCGACATATGTAATACCCGTTTGCCCGACGAAAGCGTCCGATGCTATACTCGTCACATCCTCATCAGAGATTGCAATGTGATTTTCTTCTTTAGCTGCTGCTACCATCTCCTTGGTAAGTGCCTTTGGGGACATAGATGGAGGTGGAGCAGAAGCCACTCTTCTGGCTGAAACGCTCACACTCTTAATACCAATTGTATTAGGCATTTTCTTGCCTGGAGCACGATGACGGGAGGTGGCAGGTGTTTTTACTTTGTTAAAAATGTGAGCAAACGTGGCTTTAAAGGCCGCATATTTAAATGTGTATGTTAACATGTGGCCGTCTTCTGTCGGTGGTACTGCTCGCGGAATAAGATTAGTCCCCATTTTAATAACTGGCTCTCCATCTCCTTCCGTTTTTGCAACAATCGTGATTTTACCATCTCCAGCGGGTATCAACATCGACAAAACACCTTGAACGTTAAATTCCGGTGTACCGGGTACAGCATCTTCAGGAATATCATCTTCATCATGGGTTGTATTGAGAGCAACCAACTTATCGTCACCGTCCTGTACAAAGCCATCGTCAGTACCAAGATTGTAGTGAATATTATTTACTGTTGCACTTACGGCTACAGGAGATTCTACGGTACCAGCAATGCCCTCAATGTCCTTACCAAGTCCATCACCATCATCACCATCAAAATTTGCCACTTCACCAGAATGATCTACAACTGGTTTAAGACCTGGAGCAATACGCAAAGTATGGTCGTCGTATGTTGATATCAAATTGTTCAGGTATGTCGGTGTAAACCCAACCAATGGTTGGTCAGAATAACTGAGCGTCAATGTTCCTGGCTCCACATCACCGGTAGCGAAAGTCAGAGGCATATTGGCACCACTCCCTTCAAAGTAGAGAGCATCCCCATTATTTTCGGTGAACACACTGTTTTCTCCTTTCAGATAGATGGTCAGTCCTTTCTGAACCCAATTCCCATCATCACCTATTAAGACACTCGACAATTCAGCACGATTCAATATCAGGGTGTTTTTTCCATCGAATTGCACAGAGCCTTTATCACCAACTACATCCAAACGGTTTATACTGGTAATAGGATGAGAGTCTGTGGGAGAATTAACGGTGATGCCGTAGTCCAAGCCGATTTCAACAGTATTTTCATTACCATCATTTCCTGTCAGACTGCCAGAAAGGATAGACAAAGGACGACTGATTTCCAAATGAACATTATCGTCACAGAAATTACCAGCCTGAGTAAAAGGCATGTTCATCGTCAAACCGCCAGAGCCGTCTGTAGATTGAATTGTGATAGTCACATCATCACCGTATAAACTGCGGAGTACGGGGTAGCTACCCTGCTCAGAAAGTGTGTTAGGACCAATCAGCTCAATGGTCAGTTCTGCGAGCGAGGTGCTGATAGCGCCTCTATTAGCACCATTTAGCGTCAACGTGTTCGTAGTCTTATCAAAACTTACCGTTCTGTCACCAAACACATTAGCAGCATTGCCTGCATAAACTTGTTTTTCACCAATTTGAACACCATATGAAGGAACGATCTTGGCTACAGTTGTAGAACCATCTGTGATATAATACAAATTAGAAGTATAATCTTCTTCTCCATTCACTGTCATGAGCACTGCAAGTTCTTTACTGACAGAGATATTTCCCTGTCCTATTTCACTTATAGGTCCATTGTTATTTGTCAGTATCAGACTTCCAACGACGTCAGCAGTTGACTTAAAGGTAAGCGATGGAGATGTATTATCCATCTTCTGAATACAGGCCTCACTCGTTGTAATGGAGTTGGTGCCTTGAATGTCGAAAGTGAGATTTGACAAACCTACCTTCACTGGCGCAGTCAGCGTAGCACCATTCAGCGTCAGAGTATAGACAACTGCGACATCGCCGCCAACAGAAAAAGTCACTTTTCCGTCGCCAAGAACATTGCCAGCATTTTCACTCGTCACTTGTATATCGCCAATCCAAAGGTCGTAATTCGTCTGCGCCCCCACCCCAAGTGGCATAAGGAGGGAGAGGAACACGAAGGAAAGGCCTCGCCGGATGAGTGATTGAATAATGTTTTGTTTCATAAGATTTATAGTTTTGATTATTTTATGGTTTATGGTGTAAAAGCAATTAAATGGAAGAGACAGTATTTGGATTACCGCCTCTTCCAATCATCATTACATTGGCAAAGTGAGCACAAAGCGGGCTCCCTTTTCCGTATTCGTTGTGTCGAGCACAAGGTCACCACCCAGACGACGGGCAATACTGCGAGCGAAGGTGAGTCCAAGGCCCTGTCCGTCGAAATAGCTGTTGAGCTTGACGTTAGGCTCGAAGATGTGCTCAGCCTCAGCAGCTGGAACACCCATACCGGTGTCGGCAACGGTGTAGCTGACTTGAGAAGCCTGAAGATCGGCATCAACAGTCAGCGTGACTGAACCGTCGGTAGTAAACTTCTTGGCATTGTCGAGCACGAGAGCCAGCGCATGAGCTGCACGCTTCTCGTCGGTCTGCAACATGGAAGCTGCCTGAGGAGTGACGGTAAGCTGGAACGTGAAGTACTGGCACTGGTCGATAGCCGACTCAGCAACGGCACGTTTAGCCACCTGTTCAGCTACGATATTATCCCCACGCTCGATGGGAGTATCCGAACCCATTTCGGTGGCATCCTTCATCTTATACACCAGTCCTGCCACAGGTCCCGAAACGGCTGGGTCGAGCTTATCGACAACATTCTCCAAATCCTGTATCAGTTGCTGGAAGAACTCCTGATGCTGGCGCAACGCCTCAGAATGCGAATTGTTGGCTGTCTGAAGTTCCTTGTTCTGATTCTCCAGATACGTGTTGCGCTCTTCCAGTTTACGACTGTTCTCCTCCATCTTGTCATAGAGTTCGAGAGCCTGTTCGTAACCTTCGCCCACATTATCGAAATTCTCCTGAAGGCTGCGATAGTCCTTCAACAGCTGTTGCTGCTCGTCCACGCGGCGCTGGTAGTCACGAAGCAGCGCTTCCTGCTCGCTTGCCTGGTCCTTGCTACCCTTTATCTGGTAATAAAGAGCATAGCATAGCACCGCAACGACTAATACTAATGCGATAATAATATAAATCATAGTTTAATCCTTTCGTTGTTCAACTTTCATAAACTTGGTGAAGCCCGTCATGTTCAGCACCTTGTAAATCTCAGGACTTACATTCGTCATCTTGAACTGTCCCTTCTGTGTCATCACCGTACGCATGGTCTTCTGAATCACGCGCAGACCCGAACTTGCCATATAAGTCAGTTCCGAGCAGTCCATTTCCAAATCTACACCACCGTCTGCCAAAGCAGGTTCAATTTCACGTTCAAACTCGCCAGCATTCATTGTGTCAATACGCTGTCCTGTCTTAATGATGGTCTTGCCATTCTCTTTTAAAATCTGTGTCATAGTTCTTATTATTTTAATTGTTAATGTTTTTTTTCATTGTCAGTAGGTTCTTGCCTTCTAACCGTTGATAAGTCACCTCGTTCATAATATTCTTGACGATAAAGATACCCATGCCTCCCAATTCACGTTCGGCAGGATTCACATCCATATCGGCAGTTTCGCTTAGAGTAGGATCAAACTCGCGCCCTCTGTCACTCAGTACAAAGGTGAGTTCTTTGCCTTTCGTTTCAGCCTTCAGTTCAATGTTGGCTTCCGTTCCTTCGGGATAGGCGTAGGAGATGACGTTGACTACCATCTCCTCCATCACAAGGTTGAGGTTCATCTGGAGTTCCATGTCAAGTCCCAATTCCTCCCCGATTTCTTCGATAAACTGATTAACCCTGACCAGTTCATCCATTCGGTTCTTAATACAGATTTCTTTCTCCATATTGAATATAGATTGTTAATTAGTTAAATGTCCTTTTACTTTCACACAGAGCATCGTCAGGTCGTCGCTCTGTTCGGCACCATTGGCGTGGCGCGCCACATCAGCCTTCATCATCTCTACCGTCTCCTGCGATGAGTTAAACGGATGTTTCTCCAGCATCTCCAGCAACAGGTCGTCGCCATACTGTTCTTGCTGATCGTTTTCTGCCTCGTTCAGTCCGTCGCTATAGACGAAGAACGGCTGACCGCTGATATCGTCAATACTTTCGCCATCGTAAGGCAGTCCCGGCCACAGTCCGAGGGGTGCATTCGGTTGCATATCTATGAAGTGTGTCGTTCCGTCGGGCATCTTGATGACGGGAGGGTTATGACCTGCATTACAGAAATCCAAATGCCCCGTCGGCAGGTCTATCACACCGATGAACATCGTAACGAACATACCACTCTCGTTGTCTTCCGACAGAGCATTATTCAGTTTTTCGGCTATCTCGGCAGGAGGCAGTCCCTGTTGCGATACAACACGGAACAGATTGCGAGCCACAGCCATAAACAGCGAGGCTGGTACACCCTTACCACTCACGTCACCCAGACAGAAGTAAAGTTTCTCGTCCAACAGGATGAAGTCGTAGAGGTCGCCACCAACCGCCTTAGCTGGTGTCATAGACGCATAGAGGTCGATGTCCGTACGCTCTGGGAACGGCGGGAACTTCTGTGGAATCATACTCTGCTGTATATCGCGTGCAATACGAAGGTCGCTCTCTATACGTTCCTTCGCAGTAGTTGTCTCTTCCAGTTGGTCGTAAGCCGTCAGCAATTCCTCGTGGGTCTGTTGCAACTGGTCGTGGGCTTTCTTCAGTCGGCGTGCTGAACGGATGCGGAACACGATGAAGATAACCAGTGCCAACACGATGACACCCACGATAATCATCATGAGTCGGAACTGTTCGCGCTCCTTGGCCATTTTCAGTTCGTCCACCTGGAACAGGGTATTCATTTCGTTCAGCTGCGACTTCGTGTCCTGCACGTTGATGGAGTCATTGATGACGTACACCTTTTCAAAATACTGAGCAGCCTCCTCGAAGCGTCCTAACTTCATCAGAATTTCGGCACGCTGTTTGATAACGTCCAGATACGACGAGGCATCGCTCTCTGCGTCAGGCATATTCAGCCGTCGGTTGTTATACGCCAATGCCTCCTGATAGCGCCCCTCCTGATAGCGCAGTTTACCCATATTCAGCAACCACGACATACCCGTATAGTCGGTTTCGTCACTGATATTCTCCTTAGCCTTCGCCATCATCTCGTCAGCCTCAGAAAGTCGGTCGAGTCCCATAGCAGCCTGACTGCAAGCTATATAATAGGTGGCATAGAGCAGTTGCACGGATTCCTTCGTGGGCTGGTTCTCCTTGATGTATTCAGGCAGGAACTTCTGCCACTGTTTCGTCAGTCCATCCAGTGCTGCATAGTCTTTCTTCAGGTTCAGCACGTCACTATAGTAAGGATAGAGGTCAGCCAGCAACGTGGGGTAAGGATGAATGTTCGACATGATTTCCATACCCGTCTGATAGTTGTTCACACTCTCGTCCAGCACGTTCAGAATGGTATAGACACTACCCAACGTATAGTATGCCGTTCCCATACCCAACTGGTGGTTACGGTTCTTGGCATCCTGGAACATATCCTGTGCCACACGAAGCGCCTGATTAGGTTTGCCGGCATACAGATAGGTATTCGCCAACAGCGCCCAGATGTTATAGTAGGCATTCCATTGTCCATGAGCACTCAGCAACTTCATGTCCTCGGGCACATACTGGTACACCGAGTCGTTCATGTCGTGCCCATAGAAATAGGCAATGCGGAAGGCTACAGCTTCCGCCAATAGTTCATAACGCTTTGCATGTTCGCGGAGTTTGATCAGTTGGTCCAGACACGCAATGACGTTGTCCTTATCATCAACCTCCACATATTGGTTGAAACGCTTCACCAGTGAATCCTCCTGAGCAGCATAGTTTGCTGACGCACCATCAGCCAGAGCTTGCTGAGGTAGCAGGCTGGCAGTTAGTAATAGGCTTATGATGATGTATAGTTTGGCTTTCACTGGTTGCTATGTCATATCTTCAGTTCTTTCATGATTTCACTCATTCGTTGTAAGGTAGAGATACGCGTCGGCACTAAAGGCAGACGGAGCACATTCTGAATATAACCCATCTCGTGCAGCATGGCTTTCACACCAGCTGGATTGCCATCGACAAACAATAGCGAGAAGAGGTCGATGAAGCGGTGGTGAATCTTTCGTGCACCATCGTATTCGCCTTTCATCTGCAAACGAATCATCTTGGAGAACTCACGAGGCAGGGCATTGCCTATCACACTGATTACACCCACAGCACCACAACTGATCATGGGGAATGTCAGCGCGTCGTCACCCGAGATGACGTCAAAATCCTTGGGTTTGTTCTTGATAATCTCATCGACTTGTTCCAGATTACCGCTGGCTTCCTTGATAGCCACGATGTTCTGACAATCGCGCGCCAAGCGTACCGTTGTCTCGGCTTTCATATTCACACCTGTACGTCCTGGAACATTGTAGAGCACTACCGGCAACGATGTAGCAGCAGCTATCGCCTTGAAGTGCTGATACAATCCCTCCTGCGAGGGTTTGTTGTAGTAAGGACAAACGCTGAGCACACCGTCAATGCCCTTGAAGTCGCGAGTCTTCAGTTCCTGAACAATCTCTGCGGTATTATATCCGCCACATCCCATCAGGATGGGTACTCGGCCGCCTACCAAGTCAACCACTAAATCCTTGATTTTCTGTTTCTCGTCAGCTGTCAATGTTGGGGTTTCGCCTGTTGTGGCGAGAATACAAAAAAAGTCTGCCCCGTTGTCGAGCTGATATTCAACCAGACGAATCAGCGCCTTGTAATCTACTGACCCGTCTTCCAAAAAGGGAGTTACGAGAGCAATACCTAAACCTTTGAAGATATTATGTACCATATTAAGAAATATATTTCTGTCTGCAAAATTACACAAAATTATCGAGAATACTATGTATTTTCCTAAAAAAAATGCACAATTGTATGGAAATGGTATAAATAAAAGGTCACACTGATATCACATCAGTGTGACCCCCAATTGTTAAATTCTAAAATATGATAAAAATACCTTTACATTTTGCGCAATACGACTGCTGAACGGGCTGGAATATAGAGCTTCAGCCATTCCTTGTGATCCTCTACATACAGAGGGTCATAGTTGGTGATGTGTGTCACGCTGTCGTCGGCAAAGCCGTTGCCACCGAACTCCTTGGCATCGGTGTTCAGCACTACCTCGTAACTGCCTGTAGGTACAAGGAAACCATAGTCGGTGTACGAACGTGTGGGCGAGAAGTTGAATACGAACACCAAGTCGCCACGCATATAGCACAGCACCTTGTCACCTTCGTCGTGCCAGATTTCGGTCACCGGTGTAGCCTGGAAATTCTTCTGGCTCTTAATCACCTCCAGCATCTTGCGGTCGAAGTCGCCCAACCAGTGGTAGCACAAATCGGGATCGTCCACCAAGTGCCACTGACGGCGTGCATATTTATACGACCAGCCGTTACCCTCGCGTGGGAAGTCTATCCACTCTGGGTGTCCGAACTCATTACCCATAAAGTTCAGATAGCCGCCGTTGATAGCGCCTGCCGTTACCAGACGAATCATCTTATGCAGGGCAATACCGCGCTGGGCAATATCGTTGACGTCCTTCTTGGCGAAGTGCCAGTACATATCAGCATCTATCAGACGGAAGATGATGGTCTTGTCGCCCACCAGTGCCTGGTCGTGACTCTCGCAGTACGAGATGGTCTTCTCGTCAGGACGACGGTTCTTCACCTCCCAGAAAATGCTGGTCACGTTGATGTCCTCGTCGCGCACTTCCTTGATGGTCTTAATCCAGTAGTCGGGAATATTCATCGCCATACGGTAGTCGAAGCCATAGCCGCCATCCTCAAACTTAGCAGCCAGTCCTGGCATACCTGATACCTCCTCGGCAATGGTGATAGCCTGCGGGTTCACCTCGTGAATCAGACAGTTAGCCAACGTCAGGTAGCAAATGGCATTATCGTCTTCATGTCCGTTGAAGTAGTCGCCGTAGCCTCCGAATGCCTCACCCAATCCGTGTGAATAGTAGAGCATCGAGGTGACACCGTCGAAGCGGAAGCCGTCGAAATGGAATTCCTCCAGCCAGTACTTACAGTTGGAGAGCAGGAAGTGCATCACCTCATCCTTACCATAGTCAAAGCAGAGCGAGTCCCATGCCGGGTGCTCGTGGCGGTCGCCTGGATAGAAGAACTGGTTGGGGTCGCCAGCCAGATTGCCCAAGCCCTCTACCTCGTTCTTGACAGCGTGCGAATGCACAATATCCATGATGACGGCAATACCCATCTTGTGGGCTGTGTCAATCATCTCCTTCAGTTCCTCGGGGGTACCGAAGCGACTGGAGGGTGCAAAGAAACTCGAAACGTGGTAGCCGAACGAACCATAGTAGGGGTGCTCCTGAATGGCCATCACCTGAATGGCATTATAGCCGTCTTTCTTGACGCGTGGCAGTACGTTCTCAGTAAACTCCTTGTAGGTGCCCACCTTCTCGGCATCCTGTGCCATACCAACATGGCACTCATAAATCAACAGAGGCGACTTATTGGGCTTGAAGTTCTTTTTCTTGAACTCATAGGGCTTCTCGGGGTTCCACACCTGGGCAGAGAAGATCTTCGTGGCATCGTCCTGCACCACACGACGGCACCAGGCAGGAATACGCTCGCCTTCTCCCCCATTCCACTTCACCTTCATCTTGTAAAGGTCGCCGTGTTTGATGGCTTTCTCCGAGAGTTTCAGTTCCCAGTTACCCGTACCTTCTATGCGCTTACACTTATATTTCTCGTTCTCTGTCCAGTTGTTGAAGTCGCCCACCAGATAGATTTCCGTAGCATTGGGAGCCCACTCGCGGAACACCCATCCCTTTGCCAGTTTATGCAGTCCGAAGTACAGATGTCCGGTAGCGAAGTCCGAGAGTTTCTTCTTGCCGTTCTGTGTCAGCTGTCCAATCTTCCACAAGGCGTGGTCGTGACGTCCACGAATCGCGTCCTCGAAAGGCTCCAACCAACCATCGTTTCTTACCAGTCCGATATGCTGTGGTTGTTCCTCCACTTTCTTCACTACCTTTTTGGCAGGTGCCTTCTTGGCAGTAGTCTTCTTAGCCGTTGTTTTCTTTGTTGTTGCCATAATTATGCTTTCACTTTAAAGATTGCTTTTTTGATTTCGGGAACACCGGCGATGCAGGGTGCATGACCGTCCTGTGGGAAGAAGATAGCCATCATACCGGGCTGACAGGTGATGTAGCTCTCAGCAGCCAGATCGGGAATCTTCGTGATGTCCTTCTCTGCATTATATTCAGCGGCGGGCAGATTCTCACGGGGCGTATATCCGAATGTCTCACTGTCCGTGATAGGAATCTGGATATCAATCATCTTGTCGTGGGTCTCGATGACCGCCTGATCGGGGGTCTTGCCCTTAGCCACCGTGATGTTGACAAACAGGTCTTTGCCTTCGATTTCATACTTGCCTGGTTCCATTGTTTTCAGGTCGTTGTTCTTCAGGAATTCCACCACCTTCGGAAACAGTGGGTTCACCGTTTCATAGTTCTTCAGGTTTTGCAAATTGTCGATAATCATATTTTGAAATTTTTTAGTAGTTAATATACTTATTTTTTGTCCACTTCCCTACGCCCACGGGTATAGTGACCGGTAGCCGTCACATTGCCGTTGGCATCTTTCTCGATGAAAGGTCCGTCACGTCGGTCGTCCACATACGAGCCCTCGAAACGCTTGCCATCCTTGTCTTGCTCGATGGCAGGGCCGTTGCGTCGTCCGTTCTTGAACTTACCCTTGAATTTCGAGCCGTCAGCATAGCGTGCCACACCCTCGCCGTCGATGTTTCCGTTGGTGAAATGTCCTTCATAGACATCGCCGTTCTTCATCGAGAGTTTACCCTTGCCGTTGGGTTTGTCTTTGTTCCACTCGCCCTGATACACGTTGCCGTTTTTCCATACCAGCATACCGTCACCTTGCTTGTCGCCGTTGAAGAAACCGCCCGTGTATTTATCGCCGTTGGCATAGCGGAACACACCCTGACCGGTGCGCTCGCCCAGCTGGTAGTCGCCTTCATACACGTCGCCGCTTTGGAATTTATAGATACCCTTTCCGTGCGGACTGTCGTCCTTCCACTGACCCACGTAGAGGTCGCCGTTGGAATATTGGAACACACCCTTGCCGTTGCGCAGGTTCTGCGAGTATTGTCCTTCGTACGATGAGCCGTCGGGCCACACAAACTTACCCTTACCGCTCTTCATATCCTCCTTCCACTGCCCTTCGTAGTAGGCTCCGCCCTTATAGGTGTATTTTCCCGTACCCGTTCGCTTGTCGGCTTTCCACTGTCCGTCGTAGATGTCACCGTTGAAGTAATACATCACGCCGTGGCCCTGCTGTTCGTCGGCATACCAGAGTCCCACATATTTATTATTATTCTGGAAGTAGAAGGTGCCTTGTCCGTGCTGATGGTCCTGAAACCACTCGCCTTCGTATTTCTCACCGTCCGAGAAGGTATAGGTGCCCTGTCCCTGACGCTTCCCCTTCACGTACTCGCCGTCATACCAGTCGCCGTTCTTATACACGGCCTTGCCTTTTCCGTGGGGCTTACCCGACGCCATTTCGCCTTTATATTCGCCGCCATCGGCAGTAGTACACGAGCCCAGCGTTATTTTCTGGGCAGAAATTGATAGGGAAAAAGTAATTAAAAATATAGATACAATATTGCGTAATTTCATTGTCGTTTCTTTTATTTCGTCCTACAAAATTATAAAAAAAAGTGCTATGCTCAAAATTAATTAGAGTATATTAACGCAAGATACAATTATTTTTGTACCTTTGCGAGCAAAATAACACCTTAGCAAGAAAAATGTAACAAATATGATGAAGTTTATTGCAATTATACCTGCACGTTATGCATCGACCCGTTTCCCGGGTAAGCCGTTGGCTATGCTGGGCGGTCGTCCTGTTATCCAACATGTTTACGAAAAGGCTGTCAAGGCGCTGGGCGAGGCTTATGTGGCTACTGACGACGAGCGTATCTACCAGACGGTCACCAGGTTTGGCGGACGGGCTGTCATGACGCGCACCGACCATAAGAGTGGTACGGACCGCATCGAGGAGGCTTGCGAAAAAATAGGAACCGACGCCGATGTCATTATCAATATTCAGGGCGACGAGCCTTTTGTGGCTACTTCGCAGATTGAGACGCTGAAGTCGCTCTTCGACCATCCTCAGACACAGATTGGCACCTTGGGCAAGCGTTTCGAGAGCATCGAGGCAGTCATGAATCCCAATTCGCCCAAGATCGTGACCGACCGCGAGGGCTTTGCCCTTTACTTCAGCCGTTCGGTCATTCCCTACGTCAGGGGCAAGGAACAGCAGGAGTGGCTCCGTCATTTCCCTTATCTGAAGCATCTGGGCATCTACGCCTATCGCCGCGACATTCTGCGTGAAGTCACTCAGTTGCCCCAGTCACCGCTCGAACTGGCTGAGAGTCTCGAACAACTCCGCTGGTTGGAGAACGGCTATCGCATCCGTGTGGGCATCACCGAGGTGGAGACGGTGGGTATCGACACACCCGAGGATTTGCAACGTGCCGAGGCGTTTCTAAAGACTATTCAACAGTAGGCTGCTATGAGATATTTTGTATTTTGTCAGAGCGACCTCGTACTGGAGAAGACACCCGACGGCTATCGCATTCCTACGGAAATGCCTGTGGAGCCTAAGCCTTGGACTACTGTCATGAATGTGGATGGCGAAAAGGCGTATCGCATCGACCAGCCTCTGATGGACCATCCGCGCTATGAGATGTGTGGCTTGCGCCAGAGTTACTATAAATTGACGGCTGAGGAATACGGCAAGGCTGGCAAGTGTCACGAACTGCTCTACTGGGACCAGAACACGAAGTTCTGTGGGGTGTGTGGCGGACCCATGAAGTTTCATACCGATATTTCCAAGCGTTGCGAGCACTGTGGCAAGGAGGTGTGGCCGCAACTGGCTACGGCTATCATCGTGTTGGTGCGCAAGGGCAACGAGGTATTGCTGGTGCACGCCAATAATTTCCGTACGGATTTCTACGGTCTTGTAGCTGGGTTCGTGGAGACGGGCGAGACGCTCGAAGAGGCTGTGCATCGCGAGGTGATGGAGGAAACGGGGCTTCACATCAAGAACCTGCGTTACTTCGGCAGTCAGCCTTGGCCCTACCCTTGTGGGCTCATGGTGGGTTTCACGGCTGATTACGATAGTGGTAAAATCCATCTTCAGCGTTCCGAGCTTTCCAAAGGCTCCTGGTTCGATAAAGACCATCTTCCCCATATTCCCGAAAAACTCTCCATCGCCAGAAAACTCATTGACGCATGGCTGGAAAAATTGAAAAATTGAAAAATTGAAAAATTGAAAAAGTTTACAACCATAACTGATATATTATTGATAGTTTTCTTGGGAGCTATTCTACCATTTTCTCCCTTGATACATTCGCGTCAATCGGTGAAAATCGGCAAGAAGGTGATAGTCACGCACCATCACCGGCCTTTCAATGACTCCCTGCGAAACGCCATCAGACTCACGGATCAGGAGATAGACGAGATGCGCTATTACTTCCGTGTCCATGCTGTAGCCGACGAGGGCTACAACCTGATAGCCGACCGCTATACTACCCTGCAACAGCACCGACACCACTTACAGGCGCTGCTCGCTACACCCCGACAGGATTACTACACGCGCGACACGCTGGATGCCCGCCAGCGTACGCTCGTGGCGGTCAAGACAATGGGCGGCTATTGGAAGGCGGGGCATTTCCATCTCGGACCGCTCAACGGACGGGGCATCGTGCAGGACCATCAGGGGCGAGTGCTGCGTGCCTTGTGGGATAGCGACACCATACTGGTGGCACATCGCACCGACTCGCTGGGCATTTACTACGGGCAAATCAACCAACTGCTACAGGCTTCCGGACAGGGTATCTATCGCGCCAAGGACGGGAGTTACTACGACGGCCACTGGCTCAACGACCGCCGACAGGGTTTCGGCTTTGAATCGTCGCCCTACCACCAGTTGCGCGTGGGCGAATGGCGCAAGGGACGCTTCATGGGCGAACGGCTGCGCTATACCAGCGAACGCATCTACGGCATCGACATATCGCGCCATCAGCACGAGAAAGGGCGCCGACGCTACGCCATCCACTGGCGATGGGTGCGCATCCGTTCACTGGGCAAGAACCACCCTACCGACGGACAGACATTCCCCGTGTCGTTCGTCTATATCAAAGCCACACAGAGCACCAACATCCTGAACCGCTATTTCCGTCACGACTACACCCATGCCCGCCGACAGGGTATTCACGTGGGGGCTTACCATTTCTTCTCGCTCTCCACCACTCCCGAGGCGCAGGCTCACTATTTCCTCAAACATGCCATCATCGGCAAGCACGATTTTCCGCCTGTACTCGATGTCGAACCCACGGAGGCACAGATAGCCCACATCGGGGGCGACGACGAACTGATGCGCCGCATCCGTGTGTTTATGAACATTGTGGCTCGTCGCACGGGGAAGCGTCCGATTCTCTATGTCAACCAGAATTTCATCTTCAACCACATGAAGAATGCAACGGACATCAAACAGCGGTATAATGTGTGGATAGCACGCTACGGAGCCTTTAAGCCTGATGTCAAACTGGCTTACTGGCAACTCTCGTCAACGGGACGTGTCGATGGCATCACGGGCGATGTTGATATCAACGTGTTCAACGGCTACCAAGGACAGTTCAGCGAGTTCATCCGAACGGGCTATCATAAGTAAAAATCTTTCGTAAGCGCCTTATACTCATCATCGCCCAACGTAATGATGGTGTGAAGATGCTCTACGGGGTGTTTCCTGAACGACAGGAAATAACGCTTGGCAGGCTTGCCGGCTACCGTTCGCAGTCCTAATACACGATGCTGGAAGAACCCCACAAACGTAGCCTCATCCTCCATTCGCTGCTTGTAGTCAAAAGGCACCACCACCGAGAATTCGCCCTCATCATCGAGCAGACGGTAGGCAGCCTGCATCAGTTCCGCATAGCTCAGCGTGTCCGTATGGCGCGCCATGTTACGCTGGGCGTCAGGAGCCTTCAGCGAATCACTGAAATACGGAGGATTGCACACAATGGCGTCGTAGCACCCCTGATGCTGTTGCACCGCTTCGTGCTTCACAATAATCTGATGACGGAAATACGAATTTTCAACATTTTTCTTAGCCTGCCGCACGGCTCCCTCGTCAATGTCGATGGCAGTCACCAGCGAGTCCAGGTTACGTTGCGCCATCATCAGCGCAATCAGTCCCGTTCCCGTACCGATGTCCAGAATACGCCGTCCGCCCTGTGCCCAAGCACCCAGCATCACACCGTCCATCCCCACCTTCATGGCGCAGAGGTCCTGTTCGATGACAAATCTTTTCAGTCTAAACATACTTCCGTCGTTCAGTTTACGTGTGCAAAAATAGGAAAAATCCTGATAACCACCAAGGATTATCAGGATTATTTTCGTTATAAAATTTCCCACGCCCTCGCCACATACGGTGCCAGTTCCTCGCGCTGTTGGGCAGAGAGTCCGCACTCCATCGTCGCCATAGCCAGCACCAAGTCGCACCACACCACCTGCGTTTCCGCCTTCATCGGTGGCAAGGGTTGGTCAGGCTTCAGTCCTGTCAGTCGGCACACCGTCTGCACGTAGGCATTAATCACCTTTTCTCCTTCAGGGTCCCATCTCGCCACGATGCTCCTAACGGTCCTGCACCCATGTTTATTATAATAGGTACGCAATAGACAGAGTGCCGCCCTCAGCCCATACTCCATTGTTTCAAACTGGGCAAAGTTCCTATCTGTAGAGGGCTTCACCTCCCCCTTCCAATTAATCTCCGATTTTACGATATTCAGCGGATTCTTGTTCCGCAAGCCTCTTGGTTGTTTCATAATCTTTTCGTTTGTTTTTTAAAATACAAATGGTACATTGGTACTTTGGTACATTACAGCATCATATTGCCAGTCTTGCGGTAACTCGGCTTAGAGGCTCCCGCCTGCCTACCATCACTCTGCTTTTCAATCAGCCGGTCGCTCTGCAGTCGCTTGATCTTCATGCGTGCAGCACCTTCGGTTGACAGATTGAAACAATGCATGACATCATCCACGTCGAACTGTTCAGGCAGCCGTGCGAAACCCTCGTAGGTTTTCTGTCGCCGCTGCACGTTCACTGAGGCATCCTTCAGCTTATTGTCGAAATAGGCTTCCGCCATCGCTCCGAAGTAGTAACGCTGACAGGCATATTGGATGTTCACTATCAGTTCTGCCAGTCGCCAGTCCACCTCGTCCGTCTCAAACTCGCCACACCAGTACGTGCCGTCCTGACGCATCTTGTCCCAATGGCGCATGACGATGAACGGTGCCGAGAAATTCAGCCCATGATAGGCGCATCGCTTCAACAGCATTTCATCAGCTTTCGAGTCATTCTCCTTAGCGTCCATCATGCGACGCGCTGTCCATTCGTAGAGTTCATCGACGATTCTCTGCACCGTCAGTTCGCCCTTCATGCGGTCGAGCTTCACAGCCCACTCTTTCAGACGGTTATCGCTGTCGTAATCGACATTCGCCTCGCGCGATAGCATCTCGAAGTTGGTGGCAGGCAGCGGTATGCAGGTCAGTCGTGTGGCAAGCCCTGAACCGAAGTTCTGTTCGTTCACCTTCTTCTTCAGGGCGATGGGCGTACCCGTGTAGATGAAGTTCCAGGTGACGATGAAATCCTGCAGTATCGAGTCCACATTTGAATATGCCTGTCCGTCCTCCTCGTTGTGGAATGCCTTGAGTTCCATCGAGAATTTGTCAATCCACGAACCGCCCTTCTGCACCGTCACGGTGTTGTCCAGTTCCGTATCGAAGGTCAGCATGTGCAGTTGCATCGGCTGTCCGTCCACCTCCTCGACGGCGTTTACCATGTCCTGGATGAACTGTGCGTTTGACGTACGAGCCGGATGCACCCTCACCACCACCTTCGGCTTCTTGGGTTTATCCTTGTTGGCTCCCTTGGTCTTCATCTGTTCGCGATAGGCGTTAATGGCATCCTTGCCCACCTTGTCGGCCTCTACGATGGGCGCTGCAAGCAGTTTGAACAATCGAGTTGCAAACGACTTTCCACTGGCAGGGTCGCCGATGATGAGTGTCGAGTTGTTCAGTCGCCTCAGTTCCTCTGGCCGATGATAGAAGCGATAGGTGCAGCGAGTCATGAGCGTCATCAGCAATCCGCCTCCCACAAACAGCGCAGCGGGATATTGATTTTTCTTCAACCCCTTGCATATATCCTTCAGCAATGGGAAGTGTTCGCTCAGTGTCTCAATCTCATCGCCCCATTCCCAGAGCTTCCGGTCTATGGCAGCGGCAGATGTCTGAAAGTCCCTCGACGCCAGTGCCGCCTTCATCTTCAGGGGCATGTGCTCGTGATAGCTGAAGTCCATAACCGACTTCACCGTACCTGCCACATCCTCGCCCTCAGCTGACAGTTCCTGCACCCACTCCAGCTTTGAAACCGCCTCTGTGATTTTCTTGGGATTGCGACCTATTACGTAGCGCAGATGACTGGCCAGTTCTACCAGTGTGTTATGGCGATTATGGTTGAGGTTTACGCCCTCCATCCACTTGCTGATAATCTCACTGACGGGTGTGCCGTCGTCTGTTTCAACACTTGTCATCTCACTCTTCTTACTTCCTGTCTCTTCTTTCTCAGTAGCCTGTGAATGATTGTCCCTATATAGAGCATTATATCGCTCAGCAAACGCTTTGTTCTCATACGTAAACAGTTCTTTGTCAATAAACAGAATATCCGATTCCTTGCAGATGAACGACATGCGGCTTGCATCCTTGCACGCTTCGTCCACCTCAACGCCCAGCACTTTCGCCATCTCGTGTTGGTTGTCAATGAGATTACCCCATTCTTCACGAGCCTTAAAAACGATTTTCAGACCCTTGCCTGAAGGCGTGACATACACCAGCAGCACACCCAGCGCAGCCCATTTCTCACGGCTCATTTCCATTTTCTCATTGACGAGCCCCCGAGGGTCGTCCACATGGTCCACGTCCATCACCACCAGTCCCGTCAGCCGTGTGGCAGCCTGTTTGCGCCAGCGACCTGCCTTGCCATTCTTCGATGTTGTTTCGTCGAACGTAGCCTGAAAGATGAAAGCAGGCAGCGAACGCTTCAACTTCTGGTCACCCGTCTTGCGGAACTGATCAATCCGCCCGTTCCACTCCGTAGCCCTGACGAGCGCATAGAACTGCGCTTCGTCAACGGGCAACGTAGGATTAAAGAAATTCTTCTGATAACAAAATGCCATAGCCGCTTAACAAAATTCTATTAAATCCAATTCACGTTCTATCAACGCATTCTTCGCATCGCGGGCAGTCTCGTCAACCAGTCCCATCACCCGTGCCGTACCCATATCCTTGGGGAACGAGCCGAACACCTTGATGCGTTCCAGCGACTCCTTCACCCACCCCCACGGCAGTTTCTTCACCAACACGTCCTTTTGACGAATACGCGGCTGGCGGTTATACGCCTTGAAAGTTAAACGACCCGTCTGCTGATCCATATACAGCACACCTTCCACTCGCTTGCCATTCATGACCTGACCAATCAGTTCCATGGCATTCAAAACAAAAACAAATTTTTTCATTTCTCCGATTCGAATTAATGAGCATCGGAATTGCAAGGTTTTAGTTGAGCTCATTCTGTACGTACACATTTCCTTGCTCATCCTCCGACTCGGTTATTTACTCTTAAATCTTAACTCTTACTTTCTTTAGGTTATGTGATATCTTCCACAGTTCACAACAGAAGTCTGAATCCACCCTTAAAAATGTCAATATACATTTTCTTGAGCCGTCAGCCCCGATGCCTTTATGCTCACACGAAGCACAACACTTTTTGACCTCCGACACATCTTGTCTGATGGCCTTCTGCATCAATTTGTAGTGATGGTTGGCCATTGCCGACTTGAACGTCATCTCGTGGCCAGTCATCATGTACGTCAGCAGCGCATACACCATTGCAGCACGGTCCACCGGATGATAGAACTGTAGCAGCTGTTGCAGCTGTTCGCAGTTTTCCTCTGTCAACCACAGTTCCAGCAATTTCACCATCATCTTCGTAGTCAGCGTGTCCTGCCAATCGCCGATGGTCTGTTCGCCGTCCGTCTTTTCCATCCACGGCATCAGCCACTCCATCACCTTCGTCAGCTGATACTCGTCCGTCAGCTTCTCGTCCTGGAGCTTGGCACCCTCCTGTTTTGGCAGAAGGGGCGTTTTGTTTTGACTTTTCTTTTTTACCATAATCTATATCATTTAGAAAATTTGACTTAGCGTGATTTCTGAATCACACTGCAAAGATTCTAAATAACTAATGGTATAAAAAAAGTTATCCAGTAAAACTTGATTTCAGTAAATCGTTGAAAATCAAAGCCTTACTGGATAACTCTGAATAACTTGAAAGTTATTTACGGTAATTCAGGCCGTATGTTTCTTCAAAAGCCCCTCAAAAGCGCCCAACATCACGTCCTGGTCGCTCGTAGTCCTCTTGTTGCCAAGTTTTGATTTCACTGTTTGGGCATTGTCGTAATAGTCCTCAAAGGCAAATACGATATCGGCCATTTGCAGGTTCGTGTCATTGATAACGTGCATCCTGATGACATGACCAATAAAGAAGCACACCTTTGTCACCTGCACACAATTCATCGACCCACCAAGAAACTCCTGAAGTTTATGCCCATACGAACTCACCATTTCGTCCATAGCCTTACAAAACGCCTCCGCATTAATATTGTATATGTACGCGCTCGTATTGCCCCTGGGATTGCTCTCTACACGTTGCCCGTTCTTGGTCGCAGCCTTACGTACGATGGCCTTCACACGATCGGCAAATGTTTCCTGCACCATAGGCTTCACCTTAGGATTTGGAGCAGTATTTGGTTGGGGTCCATCCGCCATCTCCTCAAAGTCGGCAAACTCCCGTTCCAGTTCCTCTGCCTCCTTTTCCTCCTGTCGCTTCCATTCACCCTGATGCTCAGGCACGTTATACTGCGCAAACTTAATCATCACGCTCCCTGCCTCGTGCACATGCTTGTCGCCCCTGATATATTCTTTTGTGTCACTCATCGTCTTTCATCAACATCTTCTTTTCCTGTAAGTTCTGTTCTTATTACCGCCCAGTGCCTCCAAATAGCCAAACTCTGTGAGCTGGCGCAGATAACGCTTCGCTGTTGTGAGATTAAAGCCAAACTGCCTGACGATGTTCTCCGTCGTAAACTCATCCTTATCGGCTGCAAATTCCAGAATATCGGCCAGTTTCTCCGCCAAAGACGGTTTTATCGACCATTTATCAACTATTTCCACCTTAATTTGCTGTTTATCGACCACTTTCTCTGTCGATGATACAAGAAACTGGTCGATATCCGTTTGCAGGTGCTGACAATGCAACTTGGTCATGCAGTCGATGAAGATATTAACATCCTCACGCTCGCGAGTATCTATCAATGCCTGAATGTATTCAGTCTTGTCTTCCTTCAGCACTTTTGTAGGCAGCACGCTAAACTCCCATTGCAATAGGTTCATTAGCAATCGGCAGGTACGTCCGTTGCCGTCGGCCCAAGGGTGAATAGTCACCAACTCATAGTGAGCCCAGAAACTGAGTTCATAAACCGATGCAACATCAGCTGCATCTATTGTTTTGCGTCGATGATTAAGTTCTTCGCAGAATGTAGCCAGACGCGCCGGCACCTTCTGATACGACATATACGACTTGCCGCCCATACCTGCCGTCACGTTCAGTTTGCGCAGTTCACCCTTTGCGGCAGAGAAATCACCGCCTATTGAATGATACTCACTACCCGTCCGAGCCATCACCTTCGATGCCAGCAGTATAAGCCAGTCCACTGTGATAGGCTCATGCTTGCAAATCCATTTCCGCCCATAGTCGTAGGCCACTTTCAGGTCGAGGTTCATCATCTGCTCCATCATCGTGCGCTTACTGCTGGTGATGCCTTCATCAAACAGCAGTTGCGCCTCCACCTCCGTCACTGTTGATCCCTCAATGGCCGTAGAGTGCGTAATGATAGAGTACAGATAGAACTTCTCGAAGTCTATCTGATCCGATATTCCAAGCTCCTGATGCTGTTGCAGCAAACGTAGCAATATGTCCTTATTCTCTTGCGTCATAATCAAAACGTATTAAATATCCATTTCATTACCGTTCATCTTCTCTATCTGTTTCTGCTGTTCCGCTATCCGCATGGCAATCTCCGCAGGGTCGGCATCGGCAGGCGTCGTCAGTTTCAGCATCTTCGCCCCCTCCTTGAACTCATTCTTGTCGCCATAGATGTACTGAGTCATAGGCTTGTTTGCTGCTTTCTTCAGCGTCTCATTCAGTTCTGCTATAGCCTTCAATATTTCTCCAGAAGATGCAGTGTTAGCAATATAATCCTCCAACCACTTAAAGTGTTCGGCAAACTTAGTTGTTCCTCTGTATATCCTGCCAAGGACAAGCTCAACATTCTTAGCCACCTCCACACCAAGTTTCACAGAATGTTCGACAATCTTAGTAATCAGGTCTGCTTCCCTGAGCTCGTCTCCCTCATCCTTTGCCACATTCAATTGAGAAAGCAAATCTGAAATCTTTTTGTCCTTAACGTCATTCTCTTTTATCAGACGTTCAATCTCCCTATAAGGAGAATACACGCCATTCTCTATCGTCTTTCGGATAAACTGCAGTTTGTTCTCTATTTCATCTTCATGAATGTGCTTTTGGTTGTCGTTCTTCAATGCAATCAAAATCATGTCGCAGACTAACAACTTATCTTGTCTATTGTTCTGCATGTCGATAAGGGCATCAATAGAAGCTTCCATGAAATCGTGTGTAATACGCTTCCAGTTCAGCTTTGATGCTTCCTCTGAGGTCATGTAATGAAGGGCCTTGGCTATAATCATAGGCAGTGATTACTGTTTAAATTGACGGATAAGATCTATTATTTCTGCAACACTCAGAGCTTTTTCGTAATCATCATGCTCTTCTTCAAACACCATATAATAGTGGAATTTTCCACCACCATTCATGTTGGCATATTTCTCCCACAGCTCACCAAGTTCCATTTTACGTTTGCTATCCTCGTTGAGATATGCTTCACCCTTGGTTTCCAATAGCATTACATCACCACTCCTCAGCACTACAACAAAGTCGGGCTGATGATAAAGAAAGCCATTCAGTGTAAGTGTATTCTTTCGTCCTTCTGGATTACGATGCCAGAAGTGTACATTCTCTTCCTGTGCAATCTTGTTGATGATTCTTTCCTCGAAGTCGCTGGGTTTCTCTTCTGCTATATACAAAGAGCGGTCCACACTTTGCCAAGGCTTCGCTACGCTCTGAGTATGTGGAAATTCATAGTAGCAATTCATCTGCACATATCGTGAAGCAAGCCACTTTTTCAAGTTCGACAAACGATGCAATTCGAGTGCATCATCTATCTTAAGTTTGAATGCCTTTGCCGTATTTTTGACTGTCATGTAGAAGTCAGACAATTGCTCGCCATTATAATCTTCCAGAACCCTGTTAACGTAGGTTATCAGATCTTGGTGAGGTATGCTATTGTAGCGAAGATTGTCAACGATGACTTTAGTCAATTCCCTACGTTTCATATCGTCAGAGAATACAGCAAAAGTCTGGCGCAAACTATTCAGCACAGCCTTGTTTACAGGTGTGCGCTTAGGCGTGTATTGCCCATCGCCACTATCCATCAGGTCAATACTGGTTACTCCTGATTGCGAATCTATAAGTTTGACCTTATAATTCTCATTCAGCAACTTGAAGTCCTTATTCAGCGTCTCCTTTGTCAACAGAATATGAGGTTCAGGACAGAAGTCGTTTACGGTCTGATTCTCGACGGAGAACAGAGGGATGCGAATGGACTGGGCCACTTCTCTCACATCTTTCCGCATAGGATAATTCTCAACCATAGGCGTTATTTCGTTTTGAGGGGACTGATTTATTTCTTCCTCATATTGTTGGCTTACTTCTATAGCCCTTTGCTCCAGAGTATCAATATCTGTATAGAGTTCCTTCTCTTTTTCAGCTACCTTATCCAAGTCTAATTTGAGTTCACCACCTGGCTCTTCCCAAATAGCTGTCTGTATAGGTTCTGTCGAAGGCTCATTGGCTACGGATGGCGTTTCGTTTTGATATAAATCTGTTTGCGCCTCACGATAGTCGCGACGGCTATATCCTGAACGAACCAAAGAATGAATGACGGCCTCTGCTGCTGCATAGAAATCCTGCTTTGCTGTCAGTACATAACATTCATCCAGCAGCGGGTCTTTTGTCCTTGTAGCATTGGGCTGACGAAGAATACGACCCAACACCTGCTCAACATCTATTGGAGATGTACGGTTCGACAATGCCGCCAATATGTAGGCAAAAGGACAGTCCCAGCCCTCCTTCAAGGCATTCACCGTGATGATATATCTGACAGGACAGTCTGGTGCCATTAAGTCCACTCCTTTTAATTCGTTATATGGATCTGCAAGTTTCAGTTTCACCTGCTCTTCAGGTATGCCAATCTTTAGCAGGGCTTGCTTCACAAGTTGGAAATTTGCATCTTCCTTGCCTGTTCTTGGCTCAACTTGCAGCAGTACGATAGGCCTGATGTAATAGCCGCTCTGATTCCTATATTGCTTGGCGTGACGTTCCAGACTTTCTTGCAGACGCTTGGCATTGATGATTACATCCTCAGTACTCTCCATGTTATAGAGTACCACAGGCAGTTTCACCATCGATTCTTTCTTCAATTTTCCAGCATCTACAAAGCTGATGATATTACTCTCAGGCTTGGGCGTGGCGGTAAGATTCAGGATAATGGACGGATTCAGCATACGTAACATTTCAGTACGCATTTCAGATCCAAAATTGTGACTTTCATCCACAACGCAAACAGGATGTTGCCATGCCAACCATTGTATCAGACTTAACTCGTCAGCACCTTCAATTCTTTCTTCAGTAGAATAATGATAGTGGTTATCCCATTGAGCAAATGCTGCATTCTGTCGCCATGAGCGAAGGTCATCACCTTTCTTAGTAGCAAAACTCTGTGCAGACAATACGAGTACCGTCAGTTGTTCTTCAACCTCAGCTGGAGATAAGTTTGTCCCCATCAATGCCTGCTCCTTATCTGCCACCATCACCGTGCGCCCCATTTTTTGGAGTGCAGAATGATAGGGATGGCCTGGCGTCTGAAGATTACGAAGTGTTTGCTCCCTAATGGAGTCGCTGGGTACAAACCAAGCAACCACCTTGGGCTGTTCTTCTGGCAGATAGTCAAAGATAATAGGTAGAGACAATGCTGCAATATACGTCTTGCCGCCTGCCGTAGGTACTTTCAGCGTCACGTTGGGGATGCCTGGTGCTGCCGTATTGTTGTATTTGTGCATCCATCTGTCAGTCTTAGTGTCAGGATCAAGATTCCTGCTAAGCCAATGGTTCTGGAATGCTTTGCGAAGATTATCCGACTCCCTGAGCTGATACATATAGTTTTTCAGGTCGCCTAACACCTCTTCTTGATATATCTTTGGTTTTATCTGTCTCATCATTAGGGAATTTAGAATTTACGAATGTCTCTGGGTATCTGACGGAAGGTGATACCCATTGCTTGAAGCTCTTCGTCTGCGAACTCACAGATGTCTGCATAAACAACGATTCCATTTGGCATACGACCCTTTAGAATATACAGCGTCTCTCTTGAAAAAGACGTCAAGCTGTTGGGCTCGTAATAGAAGTAATATCCAGTACCTTGATTGTCATCGAGCCAATAAGGGTAATCTTCTGAGCGCATTTGTGTGAGAGGAAGATGGGTCTCTGTGTAGTAAACATAGCGTCGCAACTCCGTTTCTCCAACTTCTTCGTTCAGATAATGTGTACCCTCAACGAATAGAGGAACGCTAAGTTCCATCATGTCGAAAGCTCCACCCAAACCATCGCGATAACCATCGTAGAATTTCTCTGCTTCTACCACCAGATTATTGTCCTTCACCGTTGGCTGATGTACGTCACTATAATTGCCAGATGCCTTGGCCTCCTCATATCTCTTCTTTGCGTCATCGTAGTACTCATTTATTCGCTTCAAGGTATTGGCGTTCAGTTTCTTTTCATAGAGGCGCTCTGTCTTGTTGCCGGTAAACTTATAGCCACTAATTGCACGTTGAACTCTTGTCTGAGTGGTCTTCACTATTTCTTCGTCTTGTTCCAAGAGTACAAACTTTCTATCACCGCCATCAGCGGCATTTGCTTTCAGTACGGAGTGTGCCGTGGTACCACTACCGGCAAAGCAATCCATCACAATATCGCCAGGTTCAACGGCGATGTCGAGGATGCGGTCAATTAAGAGAGTTGGCTTAGGTGTATCAAAGGGAACTGCGCCCTCAAATATTTCACGTAATTCTTTTTTTGCCCCATCAGTACTATCAACCTCTGAAAATGGCCATAGATTAGTGATTAAACGGCCTTCTACATTTCCCAGATAGGTTTTCTTACGCATACCTCCTTTACCTCCGTCCGTAAAGTACAGAATCGGCCATTGTCCCCGTTCATATATTGCCAGAGCTTTATTTCTTGAAGTTTCGATATCATTCTTCAACACTATTCCCATGACGTTAGAACGTACTTCATCGGCAGTAATACCACAGATACGAGCACGTTCTTCAGCATCGTTTAAATCACGTAACTCATATTCACACCAACCATTCATGATGTTAAGAATATCATTTTGCTCTAATCTCCAATGAGATTGAACATAGGGATATAATAATTCGCCTGTAAAGGGATGTTGTATGGCATAAACCATACCCTGATGCGCAACAGCATCCGCAGCACATGCATCGCCACTTGCCCAATAATCTATATCGTTATCAGGATTCCCATAACGTGCATTCATACCTTCCGTCCTTTCCAACCTAAATGGATTCCAATGAGGTCTACGGCTATATGCAACGATGTGGTCTGTAGCAGTTGGTATTCCATCCTTATCATTACGTGGTGAATAAGTCTTCTGCCAGATAACGTTACTTACAAAGCAATCCTCCCCAAAAATCTCATTCATCATCAGGCGAAGTGAAGCCTGCTCATTATCATCACACGAAATGAATATCACACCATCAGGGCGTAGCATCCTGCGCATCAATACCAAACGTGGATACATCATACAGAGCCACTTGTCGTGACGGCTCAGGTCTTCACCTTGTTTGCCTACTACTTTGTTTATCCATTCGCGAGTACGTGGGTCGTTGCAGTCATCAGCATACGTCCACTTCTCGCCTGTGTTGTATGGAGGATCATTGTATATGCATTTTACTTGTCCTTCCAGTCGTGGCAACAATGCTTTCAGACTAAGCAGATTGTCGCCAAAAACTATCATGTTGCCGCTTTCACTCGACAATCCTTCCTCACGTCTATGCTCTGCCGTATAGCCATACGTCAGGCTCAGCGTGCGAAACGGAACCTTCGAGTGGTACGTCACCACACTATCCTTTCCTATCCAATTTAAAACTGGCATAATTTCTTTCTCTTACTTTTGTTTTTCCTGTTTCTTAGGCTTCGCTTTCTGTTGAGGTGCACTTGACCCTTCTGCTGGAGCAGCGTCATCAAAATGCTGCTCATTGTACTCCTTCAGAGGTCTGAAAACCTCCTTTGAAAGTTTCGTGGTAGATGGACGCTTGCCCATCAGCCCCTCGCTCATCAAGACAGCATGTTTAAGTGCTGGGCTGTGAGTCTCTGCGATGGGGCGCACCAGAAAGTATGTCTTGCTTTTATCAACACTATTGCTGCTTCCTGAAACAACAAACTCATCTTCCACATCCATTTCTTTCGAATAGGGCAACTGGCTCGCCACAACCTCAACCTTGAATCGCACAGCACTCTCAGGACGTGCAGCATAGAGATAGGCAATGTCGCCTTTTTGCACATTCTGCACCCCAGGCTTGTGAGTCCAATATATCTGGCCGTATTTCTTAAAGCAGTCTTCAACCTTGAAAAACTTCGAATCGTAGCAAATCAGCCAGACGTTACCATTATAATGTCGTAAAGGATTCGATGGCTTTGCATTAACAGAAATGGGGTTGTAAGGTACGTCTACTCCTTTTAATGTAGCAGTAAAATCTATGTCACGTAACATCTTTGTCAATTCTTCCTCAGAGAATTGGTCTTTATGCCACGCAGTAAGATAAAAAAGCATCGCCACGTCTATACGCGACTTAGGGTGGGCAATGATATCATCTCTTAACTTATTAAGTTCAGCCTGATGTTGTATCTCGTCAATTCTCTGTTTACAAAAAGACAAAACACGCGCTCTGTCATATCCGTCCTTTGAAAATTGGTCTACAAAAAGAGCACCCTCGCTATTGTTTAGCTCCAAAGGGATTCTTAGTACAGACACGGCATCTTTGCGACTAGCCATGTCGTAGAACACCTCAATATGTTCACCTATATAAATGCCGACACTGAGTTTCAACTGACGCATATATGACTGTAACTGCTCAATATCCTTCTTTACGAGTTTATGAGAAGGACGTTTGACTTCAATCACAAATTCCTCTTCGCCATCCTTCTTAATCAGAATGTCGGGCTGAATATGGTTGTTGTTGCCAATATGTACTGAGGGCTTGTGACAGATTTCTCCATTAAACAGGAACCACCCCAGCAACTGCAACTGCTGCTCTATCAAGGCATGATATTCACTCTCCTCAACATTCTTCTTTTTTGCTTCGCATAGTAGATATACGAATTGGTTCCACTTCGTCTGCATAAATTCTCTATTATTAGTGGCTACAAAATTACGAAATCTTTTGGAGAATATAGTAATCATAGTCGTAATTTATGAAAAATTTAATATTAAGCTCCTTTTGGGGTTGCGAATCAGGTCGTTTGTATAAATATCATATTGTACCAAAGTACCAATGTACCATTTGGATTTTTGATTGTCAAAAGTAACTGGGGAAATACCCTATTTTGATTTATATTATATTATAATATAATATAAATATATAATATATATAAACTACAATGGTGCAATATCGAATTGCGTAATGGTACTTTGGTACATTGGTACATTACAGGCGCGATTTTAACATTTGAAATAAAATCAAAGAAAAATCGGAAACATTTGTTTTGCATTTGAAAATTTCGTACCTTTGCATTGTCAAATGAGAGAGGAAGCGGATGCCGCTTGGCGAGGGATAATTATTTTGTAGGCCTACCAGAAAAATCTACCTCGCCTGACAGCAAAAACGGAGCCTCGATTTCGACAAAACGTGAGTAACAAACAATTTTTCATTAACCTTAAAAATTTATTACAATTATGGCATTGAAAGTAAAAGCTGTTGAGAAACTGATCAAATTTTCAAAGGACGACCCGGGCAAGTATCGCTACGTGATGAGTCCTGAACTCTACATCGCTCTGTCGCAGGACAAGGTGATTCGTGAGGCTGCCCTCCGCAGTGGTGTGAGCAAGGGCGTGATGCAGGCCTGCTGGGATGCGGCTGGCGAGGTGATCAAGGCATGGGCAACGGAGGGCCACTCGGTGGCGCTGCCAGGACTGGGCACCATGCGCTTCGGACTGCGCGCCAAGGCGGTGGAGAAGTTGGAGGATGTGAAGTCGTCGCTGATATCTACGCGTCGCATCGTGTTCACGCCCACTGTTGACCTGAAGGAGGAGTTGAAGGACACTGCCATTCAGATTACCTGCTATGACCGCACGGGTAAGGAGGTGAAGCGCGTGACCTCTGCCGACAGCGGGGACATCGAAGACCCTGAGGCTGAGGGTGGAAGCACTTCAAGCGGTGGCAATGCGCCCCATCCTTCTGCCGAAGGATAGTTCATAGTTCATAGTCACACAGAAATTCACAGAAATCACAGAAACATTGGTGCTCCGATAGATTCTTTGATTTCCCACGGCATAGATTAAGATTTCTGTGAATTTCTTCGACTAGCGAAGCGACTTCGTCGATTTCCGTGATTTCTGTGTGACAAAAAACAAAAAGATTATGAAGAAAGAAACATGGAAATTGGTGATTCAGATACTGGTTAGTATCCTCACCGCTATGGGAACGGCATTAGGCACTGTATCATGTATTGGCTATAACCCTGCATTATAGCCGCCCCTTACCAAGGGGCTCTAAACGTGCATGGGACATGGACCATTTTAGAAGTTGAGAATTGAGAGTTGAAACCCCTGCTGAGCTTATGGCTTGGCAGGGAGTTTTTATCTCAGAATACCCCCGCTTATAATTATATGCAAAAAAACTAAAAAAAGTATGGATAATACATGTTTTTTTTTGTAATTTTGCAACGTCAAAGTATTCATAAACATGATATTTGACATCAGAAGAGATTAACTACTTAATTTTTATGCTTATGAAAAAGAAACGTATTATTATCCTGTGCTCAGTAGCAGCAATATTTGTAATTGGCTTGATTACCTCTTTCTTCGTTGATTGGCCAGTAGATTTTAACAAGGCCGATGGTGATATTGCCAAGGCTGCAAAATTCTCTCGTGAGCAAGTTTCCGAGAAGCTAACTAATATGGAAGAACTCCTTCAGACCGACCAGGCCTTCAAGGATGATATTGTGACAGCCCAGGTTGTGATGCAGAGACGCGCCGTCCAGTTCGCCACGCTGGTTGATATGTCGAATGAGGTAGCCGGCAATATCCCTGCATTTGCCGAGGTGCTCAAGGATATGAACGCCAATATCGAAATGGTGAACAATGTTACCAGTTCGCTGGCAGAGTCAGCCGAAAAACTGAATGCCGCCCTTGGTGGTGAGGAGTGTCCCGATTTGGCACAGTCTACCATCAACGCTTCACTGGCTTACACCACGCTCCAGAAGCAGAACAATTTGGCTAACCGTTTCATCGAGACCACCGACAAGTATCTGGAGACAGCCCAGGGTGATGACAAACTGAAGCTTGTCCGCGACCAGTGGTTGGAGTATCAGCAGATGACTGCTGCCCTCGATGGTGACAAGACCAGTGCTGAGGCTTTGGCAAAGAAGGGCAACCTGCTTAGTGGCGAGAAGGCTCTTGCAGCCGCAGCTAATTTCGATATTGCTGAGCGTTTGGTTGTGCTACAAAGTTCCGAGTTGGCTCAGGCTATGAAGATTCCCAACCAGATTGGAAACTCAATTCGCCCAAAGGTTCTCGAAAATGAGATCAGTAAGCTTTGCAATGCTCAGAAAGAGGTTCTTGCCCGTGGTCCAAAGTTTGAGCCCCATAATGCTCAGAAAGAGGTTCTTGCCCGTGGTCCAAAGATTGATCATTATAATGCATTGATGTTGAGTAGCGCCAGCAAGGTGATGGAGGCTTTCAACACCTCACTGAGCAATGTCGCAAAAAATCATGCTCTGAATCAGAGCCAGAATATCGGTCTCGGCCTTGTGATTGGCAACGTGATCAGTGAGACAGCAGCAGCAAACAACAGTGAAAAGCTGAATAGGAAGCCAGGACCCCCCATTGATAAATGACAACAGCGTTGTATATGCGTAACTGGATTGCTGTCCTTCTGCTATCGATGATTCCCTGTATATCCAGGGGGCAGAACCAGACTTACTACCAGTATAAGACGGACGAAGCCACGCTGGTGTTCTTTGACAAGAACCTGTCGCGCTACATCCCTCACATGATACGCATGTACCAGAACGGCAAAGCGCTTCATCAGCAGATATGGACCAGTGATTCCATCTATCAGCCAGAAGCGCCCTTGCTGTTATTGACAGACTGGGAGGACGACGGTAATGGCGGAGCATCGCCATTACCGCGTTCTTTTATACAGATCGGCATGGCTCCGTTGAACATGTCGTATTACATCAACCCTTCAAGTGAACGATACAGTCAGTTGTTCAAGCACGAATATA